>Ga0154020_10000028_pt1 | contig 156010 bp, 132 predicted proteins | sample Klosneuvirus_201_FD_109709 | JGI IMG/M metagenome (GOLD analysis project Ga0154020, IMG submission 109709) | Active sludge microbial communities from wastewater, Klosterneuburg, Austria - Klosneuvirus_20160825_MG | ecosystem: Engineered > WWTP > Aerobic digester > Activated sludge | place... | reverse complement strand
GGACACTGCCGACCGCAGAAGAAGTGACGATTGCCCGCGAAAGCAGCCGCACCCTCGCAGCGGTGCTAGAGACGCGAGGCGATACCCAGCAAATCGAGCTGTCGAGTCCCGCCGGAGAAGTGAGGCAAGTTGTCGTCCCCGTCTCAGCATTGAGAATGCTGGTCGAAATCCTGACCCAGATTGGCACCGGAAATGCCGTGAGCATCATTCCCATCCACGCCGAACTCACGACCCAGGAAGCGGCAGACCTGCTCAATGTCTCTCGTCCGTTTCTCATCAAGCTCCTCGAAGACAAGGAAATTCCGTACCACAAGATTGGTGCCCACCGTCGCATTCGCTACCAGGATGTCCTCGACTACAAAGAGCGCATTGATGCAGCGCGCCGAAAGACCCTCGACGAGCTGGCAGCGCAAGCCCAGGAACTCAAGCTGGGGTACGAATGAACTCGAACTTCACCGTCGTCTACGATGCCTGCGTGCTGTTTCCAGCGCCCTTGCGCGACCTGCTGATGCGGCTCGCCATGACGGATGTATTTCGCGCACGGTGGACGGACCGCATTCACGAGGAATGGATGCGCGCCGTGCTTGGGATTCGCCCCGATCTAAAGCGAGCAGACCTAGAGCGGACCCGCACGCTGATGAACGACCATGTGCGTGACTGCCTCGTCACGGGCTACGAGCATCTGATCGAATCGATTGAGCTACCCGATCCCAACGATCGGCATGTCGTGGCAGCGGCACTGCGTAGCGGCGCGAGCTTGATTGTGACGTTCAACCTGAAGGACTTTCCGCAAGAACGTCTGCGCACGCACAACATCGAGGCTCACCACCCCGACGACTTCATCGTCGATCTATTCGATCTGACACCGGAGGAAGTGGTCCGGGCAGCGGCAGAGCAGCGGCGCTCGCTTCGGAATCCCCCTAAGACCGTCGATGAGTTTACCGACCTGCTGCTAAAGCAAGGGCTCACCCAGACGGTGGACAAGCTTCGCGGGTTTCGCTGGATGCTGTGATGGGTCGGTGGCTTTCGTTGCCATACCGTTGCCATGACGCTGCACGTTGGGGTGGGATGAAACGGAACGGAAGGGAACGGCCTGGAACATCATCTCCGTCGAGAAACCGGGTCAAGGTCGCATCTCGCGTCGGTGGTGGTTCAGGCGGTTAGTACGGTTCGACTCCCTTCTCTCGCACTTCGACCCGCTTGCATTGCTGGCGGCTCCTGGCGCAAGTTCGTGCCGATCGAACGACCTCGGAGGATCGGCCATGTCTCGCTCCCGCCTCGTACTGCCTGCGCTGCTTGTCCTGTCGGTTGCCTGCGGACCCGCTGATGACGCGCCACCGAGCTTTGCCAGCGAGCAGCCTCGGTTTTTTCAGAACCTCAACCTGCTCAGCGAAAGCACCCGCGCCGCCTTTCCCGACTTCGAGAAGCGCTGGGCTCAGCTTGCCGAAGACGCCATCACGCGACTCGACAACGGCGAGATCGTCGAGGAGAAAGAACAGAAGGCGGCGGCGCGGACGCTCCTGTACGCCTCGTTTGCGCTGGTCGCCGGCCAGCACGCCGTCGAAGATGGCTACCTTCAGCTCGCCCAGCTGACTCGGCCACCGCGCTACTCGAAAGGCGATGACGTCGACGAGCAGAAGGCGCGAATGGTGCGGGCGCAGATCTGGCTCAAGCGGGCCGCCGAACTAGACCCGAGCGACGAGCGGATTGAGTCGGTGCAGCGCTCCTGTGCCTTCAACTTGCAGACCATCGACTCGGCGTTTACTGCTGATGTGCTGCTCGCCCTCAACTCAGCGGCTCGGCAGTCGTGGTTCGATACCTACACGACCATGATGCTGCTGCGCGATCCCAACCTGCATCTGCCCTATGCGACGGAGATCGAGCAGCTGATCGGCATCGCCTGCGATACCTCGCGCTTCAACTGTTCAGGCGGGGGACCGTCCCCCATCCCGCCAAGCGCTGAGCGCTCGCTGACCAAAGAAGTCATGGGGTCGCTCTTGCTGAGTGACCTCTTGTCGCGGCGGGGCGAGGCGCAGCTCCAGCGGGCGGACCTCAATCCGGCGATGGCGGGGACGCTGGTTCCCGAGGCGGTCGGTCGCTTCAAAGCGGCGGAGGGGTTCCTGGCTGCGGCCTCGAAGGCGGTGACGGACCCGGCGCTTGCGCACTTTCCCGCCAAGCAGCGCCTTCCCGAGCGAACCGAGCGACTCAAACTGTTGATCGCGGCGGCGGCTGCCCGGCAAGCGACCGGCAGTGGCCCCGAGCTTCCCGACGCGGCGTACTACAAAGGCAAGAGCTACCTTGATGCCTACCAGTGCGTGGCCTGTCACACCGCAGGGCCGACCACGCAGTCGCTGCCGCGCTGACCATGGGGGATGACACTCCGATAGTTCTCGATGGAGCGAGTGGGGAGGGCGGCGGTCAGATCCTCCGCACGGCGCTGTCTTTGTCGCTCCACACGGGGCGACCGTTTCGCCTGACTGCGATTCGCGCCAACCGGGACAAGCCGGGCCTCAGGCCGCAGCATCTGCTCGCGGTGCAGTCGGCGCAGCGTCTCGGTGGCGCCTACGTCGAAGGAGCCGCCGTTGGCTCGCGGGAGCTGTGGTTCGAGCCCAAGCAGCCGGCGGCTAGTGGCAGCTACTTCTTCGACATCGGGACCGCGGGCAGTACGCTGCTGGTGCTTCAGACGCTGCTGCCGTCGCTCCTTGCCGCGCCCGGTCCTTCGACGCTGACCCTCTGCGGTGGCACCCACAACGTCAAAGCGCCCCCGTATGAGTTCATCGAGAGAGTCTTTCTGCCGCGCCTAATGCAGCTTGGCCACCGCGTGACCATGGCGCTGGTTCGGCCCGGCTTCTATCCGCTCGGGGGGGGCAAGCTGACCGTGACCATCTCACCGACCCAGGAGCGGCATCGCCTTCAGCTACTCGACCGCGCCCAGGTCCGCTCCGTCACTGCCGAGGTCCTGGTCAGTCGACTGCCCCAGCATGTCGCACGACGCGAGCAAGCGACGCTCTGTGACAAGCTCGGTCTGCCCGAGCGAGCCTGTCTGATCCGCAACCTCACCGACTGCCATGGTCCCGGCAACGCGGTGCTGGTGCAGATTGACGCCGATAGTGGCCCCGAGCTGTTCTCTGCGATTGGCGAGCGCGGCGTCCCTGCTGAGCAAGTGGCGATCCACTGTACCGACGAGGTGAGCGCGTTTCTGGCCGCCGAAGTCCCGGTCGGGGAACACCTCGCTGATCAGCTGCTGCTGCCGCTCGCGCTCGGCCAAGGTGGCAGCTACCTAACCACCCAGCCCTCGCTGCATACCCTGACCCAGGTGGCGACCATCCGGGCCTTTGTGCCGGTGGAGATCACGCTCCAGCAGCAAGACTCCTTGGTCCACCTCATCCGCGTTGATACCTAGCCGAATCCTTCGCGCTGTCAGAGGCATCGGATGTAATGAAGTTGTTGCGGCAAACAGTTTGTCGCAGCCGAAAATCCCCCAAGTGGAGGTTCCTATGAAGACTGTGCTGGCAATGGTCCTGAGCTCGATGTTCCTGGCTGGTTCGGCGATGGCTTGCCCTGGTGAGTCAGGCGCCAAGGACACCAAGACGGCTGATGGCAAGACCAAGTCCGACACCAAGACTCAGGACAAGAAGACCACCACCTAAGACGCTAGGGGTCAGAACCACCCACAAGCGGTACTGACTCCGGTAGCTTGGGATTGCGCGAGCGCTGTCTGGGCAACCAGGCGGCGCTTTTTTTTGTGCTCAGCCTGCCGAGCCAGTGCCCTTGGTGCCTGACTGCCCGCGGTCCTCGGCGTCATCGTCATCCGACTCGCTCGAGTCAGACTCTTTGGTCGTACCACCCTCGAGCACTTTACGAGCAGCGGTCTCTGGATCTTCATTCAACGTCGTGGAGGTAGAACGGCGACCTATAGGCATACCGGAACCGTACAACACTATTTCGTCTCTTGGAAGTGCCGGGCGAGTTGGGGTTTGATGTGCGCATTGGAGGAGCAATCAACATGATCGTCGCGGTCACGGGAGCCTCGGGCTTTGTCGGTTCAAACCTTGTTTCGGCCTTGGTGGAGCAGGGCCATACGGTGCGCGCACTCATTCGCTCGCCCGAGACGCTGCCGCGCTCGGTGATCGAGTCGGCAGGCCCGGACGGTCGGGCCTCGCAGATCGAGCTGCATCGCGGCGATGTCCTCGAGCCGGGGTCGCTGTCGCGGGTCTTTGCCGATGCCGAGGTGGTGTTTCACCTGGCGGCGCGGATCTCGATCAGTCGACATGATGGCGAGGCGGTCCTGCGGACCAACATCGAAGGTCCGCGCAACGTCGCAGCCGCCTGTCTGGCGAGCGGCGTGCGGCGGATGGTTCACTTCAGCTCAGTGCATGCCTTCCGCGTTCCCAAGGGAGACCTCCCGATGGACGAGTCAACGCCGCTGGTCCACGAAGCCGCCGCGCCAGCCTACGATCGCTCCAAGTCGCTCGGAGAGCAGCAGGTCATGCAGGCGGTCGAGCGCGGGCTCGATGCGGTGATCCTCAATCCCTCGGGCATCATGGGGCCCGGCGATCATGGACCCTCGCGGCTTGGTCGGACGGTGCTCGACTTTGCGCGCGGTCGCTTCCCGATGCTGGTGCCCGGCGTCTACAACTGGGTCGACGTTCGCGATGTGGTGGCCAGTGCCTTGGCGGCAGCGGAGCGCGGGCAGCGCGGCCAGAAGTACATCATCGGTGGCGAGGTGGGCTCGGTTCGACGGATTGCCGAGCTGGTCGCCGAGTCGGGAGGCAAGCCGGCCCCGCGCTACAGTGCCCCGCTGTGGCTGCTTCACCCGGTGGCACCGGTCATCGAGACCTGGGCGCACTGGCTCAAGGCCTCGCCGCTTCTGACCCCACAGGCGCTCGACATCTTGCAGAGCCCATGTGACTTCCGCTCCGAGAAGGCCTCTCGTGAGCTAGGCCACAGCCCGCGTCCGCTGGCCGACACCATCCGTGACACCATGCAGTGGTTTCGCCAAAACGGCCACTTGAGCTAAGCGAGCGAGATCGTCCCTAAATGACGTCGACCGCCGCCATGCTCGGCATGTGATCGGTCGACAGTCGACCCGCGCCCCGCCCTGGGGTCTCATCGACCAGCGGCAGCCCCATCGCCTCGGCCAGGTCTGCTGCCACGGCGCGCTGGTTGCCAAACTCGCCACCCGAGGACACCCGCCGGAACACGATCGGCCCCAGCTGTTCCTGCTTTTCATTGCGCCAGCACAGGAAGATATACTGCTGTCGGAACGGTGCGGCCAGGCCATCGGAGACCAGCTCCGAGCGGAGCCGCACACTCGCGAAGTCATCGAAGCTGCCGCTCTGCCGGCGCTCACGCATCCCCGACATCACCGTCAGCTGGTAGCTGCGCGCCTTGAGGTCGCCGGTCATGTCGACGAACCGTGCATCGGTCAGAAGCGAGATAGGAATAAAGATGAGCGACACCAGCAGCGTCAGCCCGAGCCACACCACGCACAGCATGATGAAGATCCGCTCCGAGCGAACCGACAGTGCCAGCGTACAGGCCGCCACCGCCGCCGATGCCAAGCTCGCATCGCGGATGGTCCTCAGCGCCGGCCTCCGCACCCGCTGTGGGGAGCGGAGAATTACTGCATCGTCAGAGAGGCGACAGTCCAGCCAGTCTTGCATCGAGCGCACTCCCGTACCGGCCTTCGCTTGTCTTCCCCCGAACCACTTGACCCAGTAAGCGACGGCCAGTGTGCTTCAGTCTATCGTAAGTGGCCCTCGAAAAGGCGTTACGAAAAAGTCACATCGGACGCTTGCGAACACCTACACACTCGTTCGCATCATGACCATACACTCGGGTGCCACGGAGACGGACCCAATGGCCAAGATTGTCATCATCGAGGACGAGGTCGATCTGCTCCAGATCCTCGCCTGGAATCTGCGCAGCGCAGGACACGAGGTGCAGACCGCCACGCACGGGCTGGCCGGCCTTGCGCTGTGTGAGGACTCGCTGCCCGATCTGGTGGTGCTCGATCGGATGCTGCCCGATATCCCAGGGACCGAGGTGCTGCGCAAGCTCAAGAACGGCCCAGCCACCGCGGGCATCAAGGTCCTTCTGCTGACGGCCTGCGGCGAAGAGAGTGATCGCATCACGGGCTTCGAGCTGGGTGCCGATGACTACGTGGTAAAGCCCTTCTCGGTGCGGGAGCTGCTCTTGCGGATCTCGGCGATCCTGCGGCGCAACGGCAAAGACGAAAGTGCTGTCTGTGCGAGCAGGTCTGACGGCAGCGAATCCGATGCGGTGCTGACCGTGGGTAGTCTCCGCATCGATCGCTCGGCCCACCGGGTCTACGTCGGCGGCGAAGAGAAGAAGCTCACCGCGCTCGAGTTTCGGCTGCTGTGGACGCTCGTCAGCCAGCACGACAAGGTGCTCAGTCGCGCTCAGCTCCTTGACCGCGCCTGGCAGGACTGGAACACCGAAGGCGCCATCACCACTCGCACCGTCGATACCCACATCAAGCGGCTGCGCGAGAAGATCGGCGAGGCCGGCGACCTCATCGAGACCGTGCGCGGCGTCGGCTATCGCTACACGACCAGCGGATCGCTCCTTGGCAGTGACGGCAGTGAGCCGGACGATCCATGAAGTGGGCAGCCAGATGGGCCATGAAGCTGGGGATTCGCAGCAAGCTGTTCGTCCTGTCGCTGTCTCTGATCGCGCTGTCGCTCGCCATCTCGTATGGCTATCTGAGACGGACCCTCGATGCCAACCTAACCACCCGCATCGAACAGGAGCTGGCGCAGCGGCTGCGGCTGATCGGGCATGCTGTCGAGCAAGCCCAGCTCGCGCCGAGTGAGCCGAAGACCTGGCAGAAGGCCGCAAAGACCCTGTCTCGCCTGTGTGCAGCCCGGGTGACGCTGCTGCGGACCGACGGCATGCCGCTCGCCGACTCGGAGGTCGAGGACGATGGCCTGGCCGGTCTGGCCAATCACCTGGGTCGCCCCGAGATTGAGCAAGCGCAGCAGCACGGCTATGGCCGCAGCACCCGCCAGAGTGAGACGCTGCGACGACGCATGATGTACGTGGCGATGCCGTTTCGTCAGGCCGATGGCAAGTCGGGGGTGGTACGGCTGGCCATGCCACTGACCGACATCGATCGGGCCATGGCGCAGCTGCATCTGATGCTGCTGGTGGCGGCGGTCATCGGCCTTGGGGGGGCGGTGCTGATGTCGAGTGCGGCGGCTCATCTGGCAGCGCGCAGTCTCCAGAAGCTCGTCGATACGGCACATCGCATGGCGGCGGGTGACCTCGGCACCAGGGCCCGTCCCGAGGGGGAGGACGAGCTGGCGGTACTGGGTCGAGATCTCGACTCGCTGGCGGACTCTCTGTCGCGCGCGCTCACCGAGCTGCGGCGCCTGGAGTCCCTGCGGCGGGAGTTTGTCGCCAATGCCTCGCACGAGCTGCGCACCCCTTTGGCGATCCTGCTGTCAGCGGTCGAGACGCTGCGTGCTGGGGCGGCCAAGGACCCGGTGGCGGCCCCGACCTTCCTCGACATTATCTATCGCCAGGCCGATCGCATGCATGCGCTGGTAAGTGACCTGCTCGATCTGTCAAAGCTCGAGAGCCGAGATCGCAGAGTGGCTCGTACGCCGATCAGCCTGGCCGAGGTTGCCAAGCAGCAGGTGGCCTTGCTGCTCCCGCGCGCCGAGGAGCGCAAGCTGCGGCTGTCGGTGGCTGCGCAGCTGCCGTCCTGTCAGGTGCTGGCCGACCGGCGACTGCTGGAGCAGGTGCTGTCAAACCTCCTCGACAACGCGGTCAAGTACTGCACGCCCGGCGCCGAGATCGTCGTCAGCTGGGAAGCGCCGCCCGCTAGCCGCCGCCTCACCGTCTCGGTCCGAGACACCGGCCCCGGCATTGCCCCAAACCACTTGCCCCGCCTGTTCGAGCGCTTCTACCGCATCGACACCGGTCGCTCGCGTGCCCTCGGTGGCACCGGCCTCGGCCTGGCCATCGTCCGTCACTCCGTCGAGTCCATGGGTGGCAAAGTCACCGTCGAAAGCGAAGTCGGCCAAGGCACCACCTTCCACTTCACCCTGGAACAAGCGTAGGCGACTTTCCCGTAGGGCGTGGTACCGTGCGGGCCGCATGCTTCGCTCCCTCCGTGTCCGTCAGTTTAAGAGCCTGCGCGACGTTGAGCTGCCGCTCTCGCCACTGACCGTCCTGGTTGGCCCCAATGCCGCCGGCAAGTCGAATTTGCTCGATGCGCTGCGCCTGTTGCAAGACGGTCTGCGCGAAGACATGCGAACCGCCGTCAAGCGACGAGGTGACTGCGCCGTGCTCTTCCTCGGCGAGCGCTTGGATGAGCTACCCAATGGGTTTGAGACAGAAGTGGATTGTGAATTGCCGCACCACGTTGTCTCCACGTTCCTTCGCTATCGCTACCGCTACGACTGGGACTACGTTGGCGGGGAGATCAGCGAAGAGGCTCTCACTCGCCACAAGAAGAAGAGCGGTGCTGTTGTTTCCTCCATTCTCGAGGCGCATCACGGACAGGTTGCGGCCACCATCACCAGTGCGGATGGGTCCCATGGGACCGGCGGGCTGGACTTGGTTGGGCAGGGCTTGCTGGGCTTGAAAGCGGTGAGCTATTGGGATGATTGCGAAGAGGCACGGGATCTGCGTCTGTACATCGAGAGCTGGCGGTTTCTGATTCCCGAGGTGGCGGCTATTCGGGCGCCCCGTCGCAGCAGCCGCGAGGACGTGCTTGAGCCGAGTGCTGGCAACCTGGCCAACGTCCTGCGGACGCTCGACGAGTCGAAGTCTGAGGCGCTGCCGCGCATCATCGAAGACCTGAAGACGCTGCTCGGCTTTGTCGAAGACCTGCGCACCGAGACGGAGCGTGGGCAGGTGTCCCTGCTGCTGCGCGAAAAGGGTCGCGCCACGGATCTGGAGTCCCTGCATCTATCCGACGGTACGCTGCGGTTGCTGGCGATGCTGACGGCGCTGCATACGCTGCCCTCACCGGGTCTTTTGTGCATCGAGGAGCCCGAGCACGGTCTGCATCCCTCCCTGCTGGGTCCGCTCATCGGGGCGCTGCGCTCGGTCTGTGGGCCGCGCAGCCATCGTCAGGTGGTGCTGACCACGCACAGCGCCGACTTGGTCGACTGCTTGGAACCGAGCGAGCTGCGACCGATCGAGCGTGGCGAGGTCGGTGACACCGTGCTGCGTACCCTCGACAAGCGGCAGCATGTGCGCTGGCTCAAGGACTTTCGGCTCGGGCAGCTGTGGCGGATGCGTCGCATCGGCGGGGTGTCATGACCGCACAAGCCCGTGCGGCGAGGACCGTGGCTACGCCCTGGCAGGTGGTGCTGATCTGCGAGGACGAGACCGACGGCATCGTGGCTCGCCGGCTGGCGGAGCTGCTCTGTCCGGATCTGCGCATCGGCTATCTGCCGGCAGGAGGCTGTGGCGAGATCAAGCGCAAGCTCGACAAGCTGGTAGCAGATGCCCGCCGAGACCTGGGGAAACGAGGCTGTGTCGCGGTACTGCTCGATGGCGACCAGAAGAATCCTGCTCGCGATGAGCCGCACCGCAGCATTGCCGTGGGCTGTCAGAAGCTCGGGGTGCCGTATATCCCGTGTCTGCAAGACATGGAGGCTTGGCTGCTCACCGACCCAGGCTGCCGAGCCTATCTGAAGCTGCCACCGCTGAAAGGGACGACTGATGGCTTGGCCAAGACCAAGGCGCAGATCGCCGCCGCGTACTACAAGGTCTGCGGGCGAAGCTATGAGAAGCGGCTGGCGCGTCGCAAGTTGGCCGATAAGCTGAGCGGACCGAGTCCCCAGGCGAATCGCTCTCTGGCGGAGGCGCTGCATCAGCTGCATGCGTGTCTCCCCACATCCACACGAGGCGAGCGCAGCAGTGCTTCTGCCCAGCGATGAGCCTGGTTTGAGCTACGGCGCGACGTAGGTGCTGCCGCTGGCTGTGCAGGCGGCGGCGAGCTGGGCGGGGGTGGTAACACCCGGATAGGTGACAAACCAGTTGGTGACGGTGACCGGGACCGGGCCAACCATCGACGTGGTCCGGCAGCCACCGAGTGTGAAGTGCGGACAGCCAGCGGGCACAAGCTCGCCCTTGTTCTGGATGCAGCCGCTCTCGTAAGACGCACGCACCGTCGAGTCTTTGGTGGTGGTGTCCTGGCAGTAGTTGGTGCTTGGGCTGAGCAGCCGATAGTCACAGCCGAAGGTGTTCGGGTCACTCATGGTCAGGTCCATGGCCGACAGCTGATCCACCGGCATTGCCATATCGCCAGCCGGCGGGGGCGGGGCCAGGTCGTCCATGCCGGTCGGCGTGGTGTCGTGGCAAGCAGCCAGCAAGAGCACAAGGGATAAAGCTCGCATCCAGGTTCTCCTTTGCAGTGGTCCACAGTCTACCAAGCGAGTAGAGAGGATCTGCTTGCCCCAAGACCCTGCGCCGGGCAGTGGCAGCCGTGCGGGCTGATCGGTTTGAGCGAACCATGCGTGGTCACGGGGCCACTAACTGGATATGCTCTGCCGCGAGATCAAGCCATCGGAACAGACTGGAGCACTGCCATGAGTGACCTCTCGACGGCCCCCGCGCAGCCCAAGCCGCGCGAGCGCCTCTCCCACCTCAAGCTCGCGGGGTTCCGTTCGATCCGCTCGCTCGACCTGCCTTTGCGAGACCTCAACGTCCTCATCGGCGCCAATGGCTCGGGCAAGTCGAACCTCGTCGGCTTCTTCAACATGCTGAGCTTTCTTCTCTCGGAGCATCTACAGCTTTACATTCAGCGCAAGGGCGCTGCTTCTTCGGTACTGCACTACGGCCCGCAAGTGACACCGGTGCTATCGGCCAAGCTGAGTTTCTTGGGCTCGGATGGCACGAGTGCGTATGAATTCTCGCTCGCGTTTGCCGCGCCTGACCGGCTTATCTTCACGGACGAGCGGGTGGCTTTTCAGAACACGGGCAAACCCAAGCCTTTTGCTCGAAGCCTTGGCTCTGCTCACACCGAGACTCAGCTCAAAGCAACCGCGAGCAGCGAGACGGATTCGGCCCCCAGGACCGTCGCGCGCGTCTTTTTGCGGCGCCTGCAAGAGCTACAAGTTTACCACTTCCACGACACGTCCGAGGCCGCTTCAATCCGTACCAACCAAGACCTCGATCGCAACCAGTACCTACTTAGCACCGGCGGCAACCTGGCTGCGTTCCTCTATATGCTGGAGCAGAGCTACCCGGCTCACTATGAGCGCATCGTGGCGACCATACGACTGGCGGTTCCGTATTTTCGCGGCTTCGTGCTGAAACCAGATCGGCTAAATCCCAAGCGCATCGCACTGCGCTGGCACAACGGCAACCCGGACTACGAGTTCGGCCCGCACCAGCTCTCGGACGGCTCGCTGCGAGCCATCGCGCTCATCGCCGCGCTCATGCAGCCCGAGGAGCTACTGCCAGGGCTCATCATCATCGATGAGCCCGAGCTGGGACTGCACCCGAGTGCGATCTCGACCATCGCGCAGCTGATCCAGGCTGTCTCCGCGAAGCGACAGGTCCTGGTCGCGACGCAGTCCCCGCGCCTTATTGCCGCCTTCGCTCCGGAGGATGTCGTGGTCGTCGAGCGCCGCGAGGACGAGCGAGGCTATGGCGAGTCCACTTTCCAACGCCTCAACCCCGAGTCCCTGGGCGAGTGGATGGATCGGTATGACCTCGGCCAGCTCTACGAAATGAATGTGACAGGCGGAGGGCCCCAGTGACCGCTGCTCAGTCCTCCATCGCCAGCCCTGGAAGGAGCGCAGCCCTGCGCGTACTGTGCGAAGGTCCTACGGAGCAGAACTTCGTTACCCAGGTTCTGCGACCGCACCTCAGCGGGTACCGCGTATTTGCCCAGGCCGAGCCTTTGTGTCGCGGCAGGTCCGGTGTGGTCCGCTGGGAGGCTCTCTATGCGGCGATCAAGGCGGACGTGGGGCGCTCGCGAGAGCATGAGTACGTCACCACACTGCTCGATCTGTACGCGCTGCCCGACTATCCGGGCGACGCCAAGGCACAAGGGAAGAAGGGCGCCCTTCGCGCCGAGGGGATCGAGGCTGCCATGGCGAATGCGCTGCCCAGTCCGCGGTTCATCCCCTACGTCCAGGTGCACGAGTTCGAGGCCCTCGTCTTCGTCGATCTCGACGAGCTGCCCAGCGCCTTCCCAGATGGTGAAGCGGAGGGAGCCCCCGCAGCCCTGCGTCGCGATCTTGGCGACCTCGCCCCCGAAGAGATCAATGATCACCCCGAGACCGCTCCCTCCAAGCGCCTCCTGCGCGCCGTCCCCGCCTACAAGAAGCCCATCGCCGGCCCTCAGATCGCGGCCCGCATCGGCCTGCCGCGCCTTCGTGCCGCATGCCCTCACTTCAACGGCTGGCTGGAGAAGCTGGAGAAGCTGGCTGCGACGTGAGAGGCGGGGCTGACACGTCGTACCCACCCTGTTTTGAGGCAAAGCCCAGGCGAGTAGAGATGATCTGCCAAGCGAGTAGAGACCATCTGCCAAGGCAGCAGAGATGATCTGCCAAGCGAGTAGAGATGATCTACCAAGCGAGTAGAGACCATCTGCCAAGGCAGCAGAGATGATCTACCAAGCGAGTAGAGATGATCTGCCAAGCGAGTAGAGATGATCTGCCAAGCGAGTAGAGATGATCTGCCAAGGCAGTAGAGATGATCTGCCAAGCGAGTAGAGATGATCTGCCAAGGCAGTAGAGATGCACTGCCAAGGCGGTAGAGATCATCTATCAAGCGGACGGAGAGGTGCTGCCGGTGGGGCAGCGAGGGGGACTACGGGGTGGCGGGCTTTTCGGGGGCGGCCTTGCGGCGGACGCGCATGAAGTCGACGACCGGATGGAGCGCGCCTTCGATGTCCGAGTTGCGGGATGCCATCGAGGACAGCACTCCGTAATAGGCCAGGAAGGCTTGCCAGGCTTCGGTGTCGGCCTGGGCCCCGGTGTCTTGCACGAGCTGGAGCGCTCGCTCAAGCTGTAGCTCGATCGGGCTCAGCGTATCGACCAGCTCCAGGTCATTGCGCATGCTCTGCAGCTCGATGCCCGGCACCGTGACCTTGTGCCGCTGCACCAGGTCGGCGATCCGCCGCATCATCGGCTCGGCATCTTTGCGAGAGCGCAGAAGCCGCTTGCGCTCGTCCTTCGACAGCGTGATGCAGAACTTCTCCAGCTCGGTCACGGCATCGGTGATCCTCTTGCTGATGGCGGCAAACGTGGCAGCGGATGGTGTGTTGTCTCCTACTCGGTTCTCCATGAACGTGGGCCTCCTATACTCGCCCACATACAAGCGTGAAAGGCGCCCGCCAAAAAACCAGCCGAATTTTCCAAATTCGTCACTTTTGTGTTCGCCACCGGCCAGCGCGACCAGGCTTGCCGGATCGACTTCCTGCTGACGGCGGGCCGACTCGGTGTCCCAGCAAGCGACCTAGATGCCGACGAACTAGAACGCGAGTTCCGCGATGTCGCCCTCGTCTAACCGAGAGCGCCTGCTCGGTGGTCGGCGAATAACCCACGATCCATCGGCGCCAGGCTGGGCGAGACCGACCGCCGCTTTTGTGTTCGCCACCGAGAGCGGGTAGGGTAGGCGGCATGCTGACCGAGCTTGAGATCCAAGGCTTCCGCTGCTTCCCCTCGCTCACCGCCAAGCCCCTAGGCCGCGTCAATCTCCTCGTCGGCAAAAACAACTCCGGCAAGACCGCCTTCCTCGACGCCGTCGAACTACTCGCGTGGGATGGGGCGCGTACTCCATTTTTGCGTAGCCTTGTTCGACGAAGCGAGTATGGCCGTGAGACGGTCGAAGAAAGCCCTGGCAGGCTGATCAGTAAGTTCGACTTCTATCCGATGCATCTCTTTCATGGACATCGCCTGAGTCAGGGGACTGAGTTTTTCATTCAAGCACCAGGGCGAGAAGTCCGATGCAGCTACGAGTACGCAAACAGAATCCTCCGCATCCATCGCGTTCCTACGGCTAGTGAGCCGCCAACGCATTTGACCGCGAATGGGATTCACTCTGTGGCAACGGGCCAATTTGAAGAAGCGATGCATCACCAACCGCCAGGTCGGACGCCTGTTTTATTTCTTCCGACAGAGCGTGCGGACGTGCCGCTGTTGTCGAGGCTTTGGGATGAGGTGCAGCTTACGGATGATGAGTCACTGATTCCGGCGGCGCTCCGGTTCATTGAGCCTGGTGTCGAGAAGGTGGGGCGGCGAGGAGAAGGGGAAAACCTGCACTTTGTGGTGCGGCTGAAGGGGGACAAGGAGCCGCGGCGGCTGGGCTCTCTGGGCGATGGGATGCGGCATATCTTGGCGCTGGCGCTGCACCTGGTGCCGGCGAAGGACGGGTATCTGCTGATCGATGAGATTGATACCGGGCTGCATTACTCGGTGCTGGCGCAGATGTGGCGGATGGTGATTGAGAGCGCGCGGCGGCTCAACATCCAGGTCTTTGCGACCACGCACAGCATGGACTGCATCCAAGCGCTCGCCGAAGTGCATCAGCAGATGAAGCTCACGCCCGAAGACTTGATGCTGCATCGGCTGGAGCCGGACCTCGGCAAGACCATCTCCTATACGCCCGATGAGATCGTCGATGCGGCGCAGTTCCACGGCGAGGTCCGGTGATGACCGCACCGCTCAAGCTGCTCGTCGAGGGCAAGACCGACGGCATCGTGATTCGGGGTCTGATGATGCGCCATGGCTATCGCTGGAACGCTGGGCCAGGGTCGAGTGCAGAGGTGATCTCTCACGACGGGGTCGAGGATCTACTGCGGGCGCTGGGATCGCACCTCAAGGACCGGGGAACGCAGCGGCTTGGGGTGGTGCTCGATGCCGATGAGCGACCCAGCGATCGTTGGAAGGCGCTGTCCCAGCGGGCTGCCCAGGCCGGGGTGTCGCTACCGCCACTACCAGATGCGCAAGGGACGGTGGCCGAGGGTCTATTTCCGGAGTCCAAGTTCGGTGTGTGGGTGATGCCAAACAACCAGCTTCCGGGAGAGCTGGAGCACTTCCTGCTCGGGCTGATTCCAAGCGACGATCCGTGTAAGCAGTTCGCCTCGGAGGTTGCCCGCGCCGCCCGTGAGAAATACGTGGACCGCGGGTGTCCCGAGGACAAGCATGTGAAGAGTCACATTCACACCTGGCTGGCATGGCAGCGGCTCCCCGGACTGCCGTTTGGGACTGCGCTCAACCAGAGCCTGCTTGGCCATGACACCGCAATCGCCCTGGCCTTCCGTGACTGGTTCCTGCGTCTGTTCCCCCAGCAGTAGGGCGTGGCGGTTCACGTCGGGTTGGGCGCTGGTAGTGGTACGGGCAGCTTGACCGGGCTGTCGAGTGTGGCGATGCTGCGCGAATGGACTTCGAGGAAGCGAAGCGGATCTTGTCAGCGTTCGAGCTTGCGGGCGTTCGCTATGTGCTCGTCGGATCGATGGCAATGGCCGTCCAGGGTCTGGTTCGGGCGACACGCGACATCGACTTCTTCGTCTCCCCTGATCCCGACAACGTCGAGCGTCTCAAGAGCGCGCTCCAGGCGGTCTTTGCCGACCCCAGCATCGATGAGATTTCCGCCGGTGATCTCGCGGGGGACTATCCAGCGATTCAGTACATCCCGCCGCATGGGGATTTCTCGTTGGACATTCTGGCTCGACTCGGTGAGGCGTTTCGGTTCGATACGCTCGAATCGGAAGAGCTGCTGATTGATGGCATTCGCGTTCGTGTCGCGACGCCCCGTATGCTGTATGAGATGAAGAAAGATACCGTCAGGCCGCAAGATCGGGTCGATGCCGCAGCGCTGCGGGAGCGCTTTGGGATTGAGGAGAGATGATGCCGGTGCGGAAGTTTCGGTCGGTGGAGGAGATTCCGGCGCCGCCGCCTCGACAGCCACTTGATCCAGAGAATCTGCGGATCGTGCTGGAGCTGTGTCGACTGGTGTATCGGCTGCGGCCCTGGCACTTTCCGCCGGGGGTACACAAGCACCGCTCGCTCGATGCGGCGAATCGGCAGCGCGCAATCTGGGAACAGGCGGACAAGCGCTAGGCGGGCGCTCGGGCCGGGCGGCGGGGTTAGAGCGATAGCGCGAGGAAGAAGGGCATGGCTTCGTTCATGAGGTCGAGGGTGGGGTCGAGCTGCTTGCCGATGCCTTCGGTGACGGCGATGGCGATGTTGACCATGGTGAAGGTGGCGTTTACGCGGACGCGGTAGCGGCGCAGGATCTGGAGCATCTCGTAGACGACCTTGGCGACCTCGACCTCACCGAGGCGCTTGCCGTGGAGGCGATCGACAAAGCCTTGGATGGCCTGCTCGAAGCCGGCGCGGTCGTGGACAGAGGGCGAGGGGCTGTGGGTGACCATGATCTCGGCCATGGTGTGACCATCGCGGCGCGCCCAGGCGGCAAAGTAGCGGGCGAAGGCGATGCGGTGGGTGTCGTCGAGGTCCGCGACCAGCCCGAGGTCGAGCAGTGCGATCTTGCCGTCGGCGGTAAACAGCAGGTTGCCGGGGTGAAGGTCGGCGTGGACGAAGCCGTCGGCAAAGATCATCTTGAGCATGACCCGGAAGCCCAGCTCGCCCAGGGCGCGACGCTCGGCCTGGCTGCCTTTGCAGTCGAGGATCTTCTGGCCCTCGATAAAGTCCATGGTGAGGACGCGGCGACTGCATAGCTGGGGGTGCAGGCGCGGCACGATCACCTCGGGCATGAGCGCAAAGTTGGCGGTGAAGCGCTGGTTGTTCTGGGCCTCGATGGTGAAGTCGAGCTGCATGGCAATCGCGCGGCCAAACTGCTGGACGCTCTCGAGCGGGGCGAGCAGGCGCAGCGAAGGAATCAGCTCGAGCACACGGGCGTAAAACGACATCACCGAGAGATCGAAGGCACACAGCTCCTCAATGTCGGGGCGACGCACCTTGACTGCGACCACCTGGCCGTCGGGGAGTCGGGCCCGGTGAACCTGCGCCACCGAGGCCGAAGCAATCGGCACACTCGAAAACTCCCGGAACAGGGCGGCGATCGACTGCCCGAAGTCCTCGCGCACGGTGCGCTCGACCTGGGCGAAGGGGAACGGGCCCACGTCGTCTTGCAGCCGAGCCAGCGCCGAGATGACGTGCGGCGGCAGCAGATCGGGCCGCGTCGACATGATCTGGCCGACCTTGATGAAGGTCGCGCCCAGGCGCCGGAACAGACTGAGCACCGACTGACCGAACAGCGCCTGCCTCTCGGCGAGGCTCCTGCCAGCGAGCCGCAGCCCCAGAGAGTACACGCCGTAGACGATCGTCGTCTCGATGAGGAGCCAACAGATCAGCAGCGCTCGTCCCAGCAGCCGGAGCTTCTGCCTGTAGGGGTGCATGCGCGGATTATACGAACTTGCGACGGCTTTGGGGCTATCGACGTGGAATCGTCACCAGCATGATGCGGCGCGGGCCGGTGATCTCTGCGGAGTCGACCTCGAGGAGCACTTGATCGGCGGGGAAGCTCGGCACGGTGCGGGAGACCTGATGGAGCGCCAGCACGGCGATCGGGCCGGTGAGCAGCGTCTGGGTGGTCAGCCGGTCGGGATCGATGAGCGAGACGCGGTTGTGGTCCCCGATGGTGGCGAGGTTGTCTTGGACGAGCAGGCGGCCATCGGCGAGGACTCCGTAGAAGCCGACGTTGTCGGCGAGGCGGGTGGTGGCGGCGCTGTCGTCGGGCTGGTCGCGGTTCCAGCTCCGTAGCTGGCCGAGCCGGCGCAGGGTGGCGGCGTTTTCCTTGTAGTAGACGCGGCGGCAGTCGGGGGAGAAGCGGACGTCGCGGCCACGCTCCATGAAGCGGTGACCGCCGAGGTAGCCGCTGCCGACGCCACGCCCGTAGCGCTCAACGGGGTCGAGGGAGTAGGCGAGGGCGCCGTCGTCACAGAGGGCAAACAGCTGCTGGCCCTGGTAGTTGGTGAGGATGATGCGCGGGGTCTTGCCGCTGGTGGCGGCTTGGCGAAGCTGGTCGCCGACGTAATACAGGACGTTGGCCTGGGCGGTGGCGTTCCAGTCGGAGGGTCGGCAGGGCTCGCTGTCGAGGACCTGGACCGGGCCGCCGCCTAGAAACAGGGGCACGCGACGCAGCCCATCCCAGTCACAGGTGATGACCGCCTGGGCGTCGAGGTCGGTACCAATGACTGCGCCATCGGGGGACAGCCGATTGCCAAGGAAGCGGGTGTTCTTGAGATCGGGGTCGAAGAGTAGCAGCATGCCATCGCTGTCGACGAACAGCTGACCGCTCCTGGTGGCGCCGCCCCAGTACAGCACGCCCAGGTTTACGCTGTCGCCGCTGTCGAGGTAATAGGCTCGGGTCGTTAGGTCACCACCGAGGAGGAACAGGACTCGCTCGCTGATGTCAAAGCCGAGCGGTCCCTGGCCCCACAAGGGATCGGCCTCGAACGGCCAGGGGAGCAGCTTGTGGACCACGGTGCCGTCGCTTCTGCGTCGCAACAGGTCGATACCCAGGTTGTCGCGGCTGAGGCCGTACGCCAGCATGGTGCGGTCGCCGCACAGCAGCTTGAGGTCGGTGGTGGACTGGACCAGGACGGTGAAGGGACCGCTCGGGGGCTCACCGGGACGATGCATGTAGAGCTGCGGCAGCTGGAGCTTTCTACCGAGCGTGGCGCTACAGAAGCCGTGCATCGGCGAGGGAGGAAACGCCAGGGCGCGCTCGGGTAGCTCGCTGACCACATAGGGCGGCGTGAGCGGCATCACCTGAGCCTTGCTGATGATGGGGTCAGCCATCGGGTCGGGCTCGGGCGTGACCTGCACCAAGTACACCGCGTCGCTTGGCCCGAGCACAATGCGCGTCGAGCGGAGCCTGCCCGCGAGCGGCAACAGCTGCGCCGCCTCGGTCGGCCCGTCGATGCGCGTCACTTGCAGCGGCTCGTCCCCGGTAAGCCCCGAGCAGGCCGACAGCACGCCGAGCCACAGCAGCAGCCCATAAGCTGCGAATTTCCCCACGATTTTCGCCCCCGCTGGCTAGTGTAGTAAGTCAGTAGGAGAAGACATATGGAAAACGCTGGCAGCGGCGGGTCAGGCGGTGAACCAGCGGTGGAGCTTGCGGGCCTGAGCAGCAGCGAGGCGAGCGAGCGGCTGGAGCGCTTTGGCAAAAATGAGCTGTCGAGCCGCGAAGGGTCGTCTTTCTTTCGGACGCTGCTGTCGGTCCTGACCGAGCCGATGCTGATCCTGCTGCTGGTGTGCGCGACGGTCTATCTGCTGCTGGGGGATCGTAGCGAGGCGGCGCTGCTGTTTGCCTTCGTGCTGTTGGTGATTGGCATCACCCTGTGGCAAGAGCGGCGAACCGAGCGGGCGGTGGCTGCGCTGCGCAACCTCCAGAGTCCGCGGGCGGTGGTGCGGCGTGATGGACGGGACCAGACCATCGCAGCCAGCGAGGTGGTGCCGGGCGACTTGCTGGTGGTCAGCGAAGGCGTGCGGGTTGCGGCGGATGCGGTGCTGCGGCGCGGCCAGAACGTGCTGTGCGATGAGTCTCTGCTGACCGGCGAGAGCGTTCCGGTGCGCAAGCAGCCGAGCAGTGGCGAGCCGCAGCCCTCGCGACCTGGCGGGGACGATCTTCCGCAGCTGTTCATGGGCACGCTGGTGGTGCGGGGCAGCGGTCTGTGCGAGGTCATGTCGACGGGCTTGACTACGGAGGTCGGCAAGATTGGTCGCGCGCTGGCAGAGATTGTCTCGCCCAAGACCCCTCTCGATCACGAGATGAAGCGCCTGGTGCGGGGCATGGCAACGCTGGGCGTGGCGCTGTGCGTGATGGTGGTGCTTTTGCGCGGGCTGCTCCACCACCAGTGGGTGCAGGGGATTCTGGCGGGCCTGGCGATGGCGATGTCGGTGCTTCCCGAGGAGCTTCCGATGATCCTGACTGTGTTCCTGTCGCTCGGGTCGTGGCGGATTGCCCATCACAACGTGCTGCTTCGTAGGCCGGGGGTGATCGAAGCGCTGGGGGCGGCGACTGTGCTGTGCTCGGACAAGACCGGCACCCTGACCCAGAATCGGATGACCGTCGAGCGACTGATCTGCGGGGGGCAGGAGCACCTCGCGGCGCAGCTTGCGACGCCGCTGTCCGCCGGGCTACAGCAGCTGCTGGCCGGTGCGCGGCTGTCGAGTCAGGCGGCCCCGAACGACCCGATGGAGCTGGCGCTTTTGCAGGTGCTGACGCAAGCGGGGGTGTCTGTCGACGAGGTGCTGCCCAGCTTCCGACGCGAGTATCCACTGACACCTGCGCTGCTGGCGGTGACGCGGGCCTATCAGACGGCGGACGGCCATGTGCTGCACTGCAAGGGCGCGCCCGAGGCGGTGATCGAGCTATGTCAGCTCCCCGAGGCAGCGCGGCTGGCGCTCACGCAGCAAGCGGAGCTTTTGGCCCAGCAAGGGCTGCGGGTGTTGGCGGTGGGAAGGGCGCAGGTCGGGGCGACGCTGCCGGAGTCCCCGCGTGAGGTGCAGTTTGCGCTGTGTGGGCTGCTCAGCTTCCTCGACCCGCTGCGACCGGAGGTGCCGCAGGCGGTGGCGGAGTGCCGACGGGCTGGCGTGCGGGTGCTGATGATCACAGGCGACTATCCGGCCACTGCGCTAGCGATTGCCGAGCAGGCGGGCATTGACGTGAGCCATGGCGTGCTGTCGGGCCCCGAGATGATGCAGCTCGCCGATGAGGCCTTGCGCGAGCGTGTGGCGACGGTGTCGGTGTTTGCGCGGATGGTGCCCGAGCAGAAGCTGCGACTGGTCAAAGCGCTCAAGGATCGGGGCGCGATCGTGGCGATGACCGGTGATGGCGTAAACGATGCCCCGGCGCTCAAGGCGGCTCATATCGGGATTGCGATGGGCAAGCGGGGCACCGACGTGGCGCGGGAAGCCTCGGCGCTGGTGCTGGCGGACGACAACTTTGCGAGCATCGTGGCGGCGATTCGGCTCGGGCGACGCATCTTCGACAACCTGCGCAAGGCGGTGGCCTATACCTTCGCGGTCCATGTGCCGATTGCCGGACTGTCGCTCTTGTCACCTCTGCTCGGCTGGCCGATGGTGCTCTTGCCTTCGCATATCGCGGTGCTCGAGATGATCATTGATCCCGCCTGTGGGCTGATCTTTGAGGGGACCGAGGCCGAGCCGCACATCATGGATCGCCCGCCGCGTCCCGTCGGTCAGCCGATGGTGACGGGGACGGTGCTGCTCTTGTCGATTGTGCAAGGGGCGATGGTGCTCGGAGGCTGCGTGTGTGCGTACTACTTTGCGGAGAGGCTGGGCCATTCGGCAGAGCGACTGCGGGCAGTGGTGTTCTCGACGCTGGTCTTCGCCAACCTGGGCCTTATCGTGGTCAGTCGCTCGTGGACTGAGTCGGCGTTTGCGACGCTGCGGCGTGGTGGCGCGGTGCTGTGGACGCTGCTGACGGTGACGATGGCGTTCGTCGTCTTGGTCTTGACGGTGAAGCCGCTCCAGAGGCTGTTTTCGCTGGCGGCGCTGTCTCTGTCGGACATTGCGGCGTGCTTGGCGCTCGCGGCGGCCTGCGTGGCCTGGTTCGAGCTATTCAAGCTGTTCTGGGTGCGCTCGCTGCGTCGGGAGCACAAGAGAGCTGGCTAGGGGAAAGCGATGCTGGAACAGATCCAAGAGTTCGTGGCGCTGCTGCGGAAAAATGGCGTGCCAGCGTCGACAGCCGAGCTGCTGGATGCCCTGCGCGCGCTCGAGCTGGTGGGCCTGTCCGATCCACAGGTGGTGCGGGCGACCCTGCTTACCTGCCTTGTCAAGCGGCCCGAGGACGAGAGTCGCTTTCATGACCTGTTTGTGCTGTTCTTCTTTCGCGTCGGCGCGCTGGGGACGGACTTTCGCGAGGCGCCGCTCACCGAGGTGCTGCGCCAGGCCGGGCTGTCGGACGAGCAGATCGAGCAGGTGATCGCCCAGCTGGCCACCGAGGCGGCGCGGCTTGACCCAACGGCCCGGATGGGACTTGGGCTGCGGCGGGTCGGGCTGGATCTGCTGCTGCGGCTGTCGGGGCTGCGGATTGATGTCTCGCGGATGCAGAGCCCGCTACAGATTGGCTTTTTTACCCAAGGGCTGCTCGATCAGCTGGGCTTTCGGCAGGCCGACTCGGAGCTGCGGTCGCTGATGGCGCGGATGGCGCCGCAGCTCGGGGAAGAGGTCGCGCAGGCGGTGCTGCGGCAGGCCGAGCAGAACCTGTGGCAGCTGCGCGGGGCGGTGCGCGGCGAGGTGCAGCGGGCCTTCGAGAAGCAAAATGTGCGCTATGCCGAGAACCAGACCCGCGAGCTACTCCTGCACAAGTCGCTGTCGCAGCTGTCGGTGACGGAGCTTGCCGAGCTGCGGCGCGAAGTGGCGAGGCTGGCCGACAAGCTCAAGACCCAGAAGCGCGAAAAACCGAAGCAGCTGCGCCACGGGCGGCTCGACATACGGCGGACGCTGCGGGCGGCTCTCTCGACGGGCGGGATTCCGTTTCGGCTGGTCTTTCGGACCCGGCACCCGCACAAGCCACGGCTGGTCATTCTCTGTGACATCTCGGACTCGGTGCGGCAGGTCGCGCGCTTCATGCTTCAGCTGGCGTACACGCTGCAAGAGCGGTTTGCGAAGGTGCGCTCGTTTGTATTCGTCTCGGACCTCGGCGATGCCACCGAGCTGTTCGAGTGTACCGAGATCGAGCGTGCCATCGAGAAGACCTACTCGGGGGCGGTGGTGAGCGTCGCCGCCAACTCGAACTATGGGCGCGCCTTCCGAATGTTCGTCGAGCATCACCTCGAAGCGGTGACCTCGCGGACGACGGTGATCATCTTGGGCGACGGGCGCTCGAACTACTTTCCTCCCGAGGCGTGGGCGCTTGGGCGGATCAAAGCGCGGGCGCGGCATGTCTTGTGGCTCAATCCGGAGCAGCCCTCGTCGTGGATGTTCGGGGACAGCGCGATGCGCGACTACCTGCCACATATCAGTCGGGCCGAGGTGGTGACCAACTTGGCCTCGCTCAAGCGGGTCATCGATGAATTGGTGCTCTAAAACCATGTAAGCCCGTTTACTTTCGGGGTTTTTTGGCGGTATGATCGCTGCGGGGGATTGCACGTCGCTGGAGCGCGTGGCCCCCCAGGCGCCACATGCCCCAAGCTACAGCTTCTCCATCCAAGTCTCGTTCGTCCGTTCTGACCCAAGCGAAGCGTCGCGTCCTCGGGCCGCTGGTGCTGTCCCTGCTGCCGCTGGCTTTGGCAAGCAGTGAGGGCAGCGCCCAGGTTCGCATCGACAAGAGTCCTGCCCCGGTGGCGATGGTCTCGGCGGCACCGCAGGCCGTGCAGCAGGCGGCGCAGGCGCTGGGGACCGGGACAGGCGGAGCGACGGCAGCTAGCCCTTTGACGACCACGGCAGGGCAGCCCGCGGCGCCGGCAACGCCAGCCAGCCAGCTCACACCGGTGAGCGCGGCCTGGACCGAGATGCTCAACAAGATCGTGCCCGATCCGCCACCGCCGCATCTGGTGCGCGGGACGCACTACGTGATCTCGAACGAGGATCGCCACGACCTGTGGCTGCCGACGGTGCAGAACAAGGGCGGCGCGTACATCGGCGTGGGCACCGACCAGAACTACGTGCTGGCGGGCTGGCAGAAGCCGGAGCTGCTGGTGCTCTTTGACTTCGATCAGGTGGTGGTAAACCTCCACTACGTCTATCGGGTCTTCTTCATCCACGGCAACAGGCCCGAGGAGTTCAAGGCGCTGTGGGATGTGAAGAACGAAGCGACGGCGATGAAGCTGCTCGCCGAGGCCTATCCTCATCCCAAGCAGCGGGCCGCGGTTGTGGAGGCCTACAAGATGTCGCGCGCGTCGGTGCTGGCGCGCTTCCGCAAGGTCGTGGGCATCTACAAGCAGCACAACATTCGCTGGTTCCTTGACGATCAGAGCCAGTACGACTACGTGGCGCAGCTGTTCCGGACAGGTCGCGTGGTGATGGTGCGTGGCGATTTGACCGTCGGTAGCAGCATGGCCAGCATTGCCAGCGCGATCACGGCCACTGGGGTGAAGGTCAACGTCCTGTATCTCTCGAACGCCGAGCGCTACTTCACGTACAGCGAGGGCTTCCGCAAGAGCATTCTCGCGCTGCCGTTTGCCGATCAGAGCGTGGTGATTCGCACCCGCGCCCGTCTCAACGGCGTCTATATGTACGTCGTCCAAGACGCGCAGAACTTCAGCCAATGGGTGCGGCACCCCAAGGTCAACACCGTCTACCAGCTCACGCACGAGATGGAAGCCGATCCCAACCCCGGCTTGTTTCACATTCGCAAGAGCCCGACGGTGGCGGTTCCCAACGTCGCCCATCCACCCTTCGCGCACCTCAAGAGCAACTGAGCCACCCCAGGCAGTTGTCGGGGCTGGGGCAGTCAGCGTAGCATCGGTGGCGAATAAAGCGCGTGCTCACACCATCGCAACAAGGAGCGGTGGCCCAAGTAGGCGCGCCGTGAGTGAGGAGTCAGCGATCAATGGTTTCTTTTTCTGCGTTCAAGCGAAAAACCTGGGGGATGATCGGAGTGGTGGGTGGTGTACTGCTCCTGCTGGCTCCGGTGGCCCGCGCCAACTTTAAGAACCTCCAGGTCATGCCCAAGAATGTCGCCAAGGGAGCACTCATCGCGCAGATGAATGCCCAGGTGATCGCGCTCGGCAAGGACTGCACGCACTGTCACGGTCCCAAAAATCCCGCGGAAGAGACTCCGATGAAGGAGAAGGCGCGGGAGATGATGCGGATGGTAAACGACATCAATGCGAAGTACCCAGCAACGATGAACCGCATCACCTGCTGGACCTGTCATCGCGGCAAGAACGTCCCCGAAAAGCCCCCCGGCCAGTAGTCCCCCCCCACGCACGTTTCGCGTGGGGCCCTCCCCCACACTTCGTGTCGGGGACTGTCGCGCTACCCTGCGAGACTTTTTTCCGTTCCGAAGGCGGACCGAAAAAAAGCTCTCCGGTCGCCCCCACGCTCATTACTCAAAGTGTTGGTTTCGCTGTGGACTCGGGTTAGCAGCCCCCTTCGACCGGTAGTCCTCCTGCTCTCGAGTGCGTCCTCACATCCTGATACTTGCAGCGCCAGCACACCTTCCTCGTAGTTAAAGAGGGATTTGGGACGCTTCATATTGGCTGCTTGGCGGTGAGACCTTTGTCACGCGCATCGCTTGACGTGTCTGCGCCGGGCGCTAGATCATGGGGCATGGGCAGATGGGGTAGTCCCGTCAGCCTGAGTACCTCCCTTCCACGCAAGGAAGTTTCCATGTTGAAGAACTTGATCGTTTCGCTGACCACCTTGGTGCTGTTCTCCTCTTCGCTCGCTTTTGCGGACACGGCCTGTAAGAAGGACGAAGACTGCAAGGGCGCAGAGGTGTGTATCCTCGTGCTCAAGCCGCCGGTCTGTAAGCCACCGCAGGCAGCCGGCAAGCCGTGCAAGCGCGACAAGGTCTGTGCGTCGAACAAGTGCGAGCTGTCAGCTGGCAAAGACACCGGCACCTGCAAGTAACAACGATTCCGTACGACTCTCCCCGTTTGCCCTTTAGGAGGGCCGCTTGGCGAGGACGTAGTCTTGGGGAGAGAAGCGGCGGGTGCGGAGTCGGAACTCGAAGGTGAAGCCCGGCCACAGCGTGGTGTTCTTGCCACTGCGGGTGTAATACCAGCTGCCGCAGTCGCTCGACCAGACCGTGTGCTTGAGTCGCTCGTGAATGGTCAGGTTGTAGCGGCGCTGTACTTCGGACTTGACCTCGACGGAGACAAGCTTCTGCTCTTGCATTGCTTGGATCGCCGAGAGGATGTACTGAATCTGCGACTCGATCATCAAGATCATCGAGTTGTGACCCAGCCCAGTGTTGGGACCCACGATTAGGAAGGCGTTTGGGAATCCGCTGACCGTGGTTCCTAAGTAAGCCTCCGCTCCATCCTGCCACTGTTTGCCAAGATCGATTCCGCCGCGACCGAGCATCGGGAAGGGCGCGACCACTTCAGCCGCCTGAAATCCCGTCGCCAAGATGATCGCATCGAGCTGCCGTTCCTTGCCATCCTGGGTGCGGATTCCTTCTGGCGTTACCTCTGCAATTCCCGAAGTCACCAGCTCGACATTTTGGCGACAGAGCGCTGGATAGTAGTCGTTCGAGAGCAGAATCCGCTTGCAGCCGAGCGCGTAGCTGGGCGTGAGCTGTGCCCGCAACGTCTCATCGGCAATGCTGCGCGCGATGAATTTTTTGACCTGGCCAGAGAGCTTCTCCAGAAGCCCTGGCGCGACGAAGAATCCGACTCCCGCCAGCTCGTGCAAAAGATAGAACAGAGTGCGAGTCAACTGAAGGAGGAGGCGATGCTCGGCCAATCTCTGTCGGTGCTGCTGCTTGATGTAGCGATCCGGCTTGGGAATGATCCACGGCGGAGTCCGCTGATAGACAAACAGCTGCTCGACTTGTGGCGCGATCGCTGGGACGATCTGGATCGCACTGGCTCCGGTTCCGATCACGGCCACGCGCTTGCCAGTGAGCGAAAAGGAATGATCCCAGCGCGCGGAGTGGAAGACTTTCCCAGCAAAGGAAGACAGTCCGGGCAGCTCCGGAATCGCGGGTCGGCTGAGTCCTCCGCAGGCCATAACAAGGACTCTGCATCGGATGGACTTGCCGTCGCTGGTGCTGACTTCCCAGGTGCCACTTAGATCATCGAAGCGGGCGCCAGTGACTGCGCAGCGAAAGCGGATGTGCGGTCGGACTCCGTATTTGTCTGCGCAGTGGATCAGGTAGGCGAGGATTTCCTTCTGCGGTGCAAAGCGGCGTGACCAGCTGGGATTCTGCTCGAAGGAATAGGAATACAGATGGGACTCGACGTCGCAGGCAGCGCCCGGATAGTGATTGTCGCGCCAGGTGCCGCCGACCTCACTGCCTTGTTCGAGGATGGTGAAGTCTGTGAGGCCGGCTTGCCTAAGACGGATTCCCATTCCCAGTCCGCCAAACCCGCAGCCGACGATCACGATGTGTTGGGTGTGCACGGTGAAACCTCTGCTCGCTGAAGATGCACAGCGACGGTTAGGCCACGTTGGCGGCCAGAAGATAGTCCGCTGCGAGCTGGTCGAGATCAAGCTGCGCCGGATGAAAGTCACGTCGCAGGTACGCCAGGATGCCGGGGAGAAAGACTCCGCCGAGTTCCTGTTGTTTGCGCACCGAACGGATGGTCGACAGGTCCTTCCGGAAGCTTGGTCCCAGCGCGGCACGGTCCTGCCAGAGCATCATCACCATCGCGGCCAGCCAGAAGCTTCCCAGACACGCGGTTGCCATCGCCAGACCCGCGATCCGCAGGGCATAGCTGGGATTCACCTGCTTGAGGACATCGAAAGCGACGGAGCGGTGCTCGATCTCTTCGGCGGCATGCCACAAAAGGAGTGCGCGCATCGTTGGATCGGCGCGATCGAGAATGCGATTGCGGAGCGCCTTTTCGGCGAGCAGCGCGGTGAAGTGCTCACAGGCCGCAGTCGTTGCCAGGCGCAGGGAATGCGGCGCGAGCCGCTCGATGACGCCATAGGCAAGCCTCTCGTACAGGGACAGAAAGCGATCGACGGCGAAGCCTTGTCCGCTCAGCACCTCGTTCCAGCGATCGTGCTCCTTGGCGTGGCGACCTTCCTGCCCGAAAAAGCCCTTCACTTGCGCGCGCAACAGCGGCGACTCGACCTGCGGCAGGTAGTAATTCACGGAGCGGACAAAGAAGCGCTCACCCGCCGGAAAGAGCATGCTGACGCTGTTCACCAGATGGGTCGCCAGGACATTGCCGGCAAACCAGTGGCGGGGGACGGGGCCACCTAGCTCAAGCTGCGGGGACCGAGGCTTAGGAACCGACTTCTCGACGGGAGGATCTGCTGCCGACATCGCTGTTGACTCCTGTTCAATAGCCACTCCTGAAACGATAGCGTCTATTGAACGAAAGTCAATACGAAGCCAAATGGTCGTTGGCGGCGACGGTAGCTAGACCGTGAAGACGCCGTGCTTGACGCTGCGGAGGGCGGTCAGTAGCTCGGCATGGAGGGCTGGATTGGCGCACAGGACCTCGCCGCGCGAAAACTCGATGGGCTGGCCTTGCCAGTCGGAGAGCTGGGCGCCGGCCTCGCCCGCGATGAGCAGACCCGCCGCAATGTCCCACGGCTTGAGCTTCATTTCCCAGTAGCCGTCGAAGCTGCCAGCAGCCACCAGCGACAGATCGAGCGCAGCCGAGCCGAGCCGACGAATGCCCTGCGCCCGTCGCTTGAGGTGCAGAAACTGGGCGAAGTTGTTCTCGCGCGCCGTCCTGCGGTCATAGGGAAAGCCGGTGACGAGCAGTGCCCTCTCAATCGCTGCGGTCTGGGTCACGTGCAGTCGCTCGCCGTTGCGGAAAGCGCCTTGTCCGAGCGCTGCCGAAAAGGTCCAGCCGAGCGCGGGCGCATGGACGACGCCGACGCGGACCTGGCCTTCCCACTCGCAGGCAATCGAGACGCTGAACAGCGGCAGGCCGTGCGCAAAGTTGGTGGTTCCGTCGAGAGGATCGATGATCCAGCGAGGTTCGCTGCTGTCGCCGCCGTGGTCGCCACTCTCTTCGGCCAAGATGCGGTGGTCGGGGAAGCGGCGGCTGATGGCGTCGCAGATCAGGTCCTCGGCGGCGCGATCGTAGTGGGTGACGAGGTCGGCGTTGGTGGTTTTGCTCTCGGACTCGTGACGACGGAACGCTCCTTCGGCGAGGATGCGACCGGCGGCGTGGGCAATCGAGAGTGCGGCATCGAGACAGGACAGTTGGAAGCTTGGGCTCATGGTGGCACAGCCCGGCGCACTGGCGATGGCGCGGGCTGGCCCGCTCTTACTTGATGAGCGCGTAGAAGAGAAGCCCAATCAGCAGCACGATCAGCGCTCCGACGGCTGCCGCCACGACTTCCTGGTTCTTGAGCAGCAGCGCGCGCAGGCCCGGCTCGGCGGCTTGGGGCACGTGAACTGGCCTACTCGAACCGATGCGCGGCGCGAGCGAGGTGTGGGCCGTCGAGACCTGCGCCGGCAGCATCAGCTTGGGGTCCGGCGCGTCCATGGGCTTGGGACTTGGCAGCGGGCTGGCTTTGGGCGGCTCGGGCCGGAGGATCGGGTTGCTCTGGAGCAGCCTTTCGGGGTCGCGCAGTGGGCCGCTGTCGGGACCGGGGACGGCACGGCTGAGCAGATCGAGGCTGGGGATCGAGGCGGCGGTCGGCTTGTCGTGGAGGCTGCCCGAGTCGTCGACCTTGCCGCTGCCTTTGGCTTCCGCAGGAATCACCGGAACCACGCTCGGCGTCGAGATCGGCAGCGCTTCCACTACTGCCTGCGTCGGCAGAGTCGAGATCGCATCGACGGGTAGCTTGGTCCGCGTCGGGGCTTCATGGAGCGAGCCGACCGCCGGCGCAGCGGTCACCGGTGGAGTCAGAGGGGATTCCAGCGCAAGCGAGGCCGGCGGCGGCGCAGTCACCGGCGGAGTCAGCAGGTCGCCAAGCATGGCCGGCAGAAGCGGCCTGGTCGGCGCACTCAGCAGCGCGGGGTCATGCGTCGGTCGTATCGTCTCCAGTGCAGCCGATGTCGGGATCACCGAGAGCGTCTGCGGCGGCTCGGGCGGTTGGTCGCGGACTCCCGGCGTCGGTGGTGGTCCCGGCGGTACGATCGGAATAGCGGATAGCGACGGCAAGCTGACGAGCAGATCATCAATGCTCTCGACCTGTACCGTGGACTCCGAGACCCGTCGCGGCGAGCTGGGCTTCGGTGCGTCAGGCGCTGGCTCCGCAGCGATGGCGGGTGCGGCGGGGACGGGAGCCGGCATGATAGGTGGCGCAGTCTTTGGCGGCTCGGCAGATGCCGCCGCCGGTGCTGGCGTTGCCGGTGGAGCTGGAGCTGGAGCTGCTGGAGCTGCTGGAGCTGCTGGAGCTGCTGGAACTGCTGCTGGTGCAGAGGGTGCTGGCTCGATGGCTGCGACAGCAAACGGCAGGGCCGCCGGTGGGGGACCCTTGGGCTCGACCGCAAGACCGGGCTTGCGCAGACGGGACAGCGCTTCGGCGACGTTGGCCTTGAGCACTGGCTTGGGCTCGACCTTTGGATGCGTCGACGCTTCGAGAGAGACGGCGGGTGGTGCGGGCTGTTCTTCGCTTTTCGCTGGCGCGACCGGAGCTGGCTCACTGGCGACGGGAGCAGGTTCGGCTTTGGCAGCCGGAGGTTCGATTTTGGCAGCCGGAGGTTCGGACGGTGCCGCTGGGACCGAGAGCGCCGGCGACTCAGCGACGGGCTTGGCTGCCACCACCATCGGTTCGGCTTCGGGTAGACTCGGTAGCTTCGGCCCCGTGGGCGGTGTCGGGACCACGGTGTGCTGCTCAATCGCCGAGCCATCGGGTGACACGGTCAGCACCGGAAAAGCCGTCGACAGCTGCTGAAGGATTTGGGTGACCTTTTTCTTCGGTGCGGTAATCGCTTGCAGTGGCGCGATGGGCTCGGCAGCCTTGGTGGACGCTGGCTTGGCAGGCGCTGACTGACTTGGAGTGGTCGGTGGCGCGGCAGTCGGTGGCTTCGGCTCACTCGGCGGCGGACCCAGCACCGGGAACACACCGGAGCGACGCTCCAGCAGTCGGTGCATGCGCTGCTCGCTCTGGCTGACATCGTGGCCCGCGGCATCCGGCGCCTCGCTGAGCACGTCGGGCAGCTTGATTCCCTTGCTGCGCACCAGGCCCTCGAGACCGGCCAAGAGCGACGCCATATCGGGCAGCCGCTCTTTGGGATCACGGGCACACGCACACTGCGCCAGCTCATCAAGTGGCTCGCACAGCTCCTCCATCAGTCCCGTCTGCGGAGTGGGCTGAAGTTTCTTCGGCGGCTGATGCAGGTTGTCGAACACGAAGTCGGCCACTTCGTCGAAGAACGCCGGGCGACCGGTCAAGCACTCGTGCAAGATGGCGCCCAGGACAAACACATCACCGCCGGGATGCGGGCCCGTCTCCCCCGCGAGCAGCTCCGGCGGACGATACATCAGCTTGTAGAGCGGCAGCTGGTCATCGAGTCCCGCAGGCCGACGGCGCAGGTGATGGAGGCTATGCTCGACGATCACGACCTTGCCAGCGAAGCTCGACTTGGCGCCGGGGCGGACCATAAAGATGTTCTCGGGTCGCAGATCCCCGTGGACAGCGCCTGCCTTGTGCAGCGCATCGAGCGCCTTGGCGACGTAGAGCACGATCGCGATCGCCCGCTCCAGCCGCAGCGGCCCGCGGCGCAGCCTCTGGCGCAGCGTCTCTCCGTCGAGAAGCTCGGTCGCAAAGCCCGGAATATCGAACTGATCGACCAGCATCTTCACCGGCATCAGCCCGAGCGACTGGAGCGGCTGCGCAGCCCGCAGATCCTTTTGCACCGACAGCATCATGCCTTGGGTCGGCTTTAGCTCGCGACGCAGCATCAGCACCGCAAACTTGCCCTTAAGGCGCGCGTTTTCGGCTTCATAGGTCACGCCCAGCTCGCCTTCACCGAGGACACGCAGGATGTGAAACTCGTTCTGGAGGATCTTCCCCAGACGGACCTCGGGCGGCACCGGATTTCCGGCAACCCACGCGGGCATCGCCTGGACGGCTTTGGGGTCGGCGGGGCTCGTCACGAGCCATAGGATATCAGGAGCAGGCCATTTCAAAGCCAATAGTTGCGGGCGTGGTTTTGTGATTGCTTCTCGACGTACGGGCGGGCTAAAACGGCGCGAGTACTGTTCCCTCGTCGAGGAGGCCCGTTGTGCCAGCCGAAATCAGTCGCCGCGTTGTCCCGTCTGCCCATCGTCTGCGGTTCGGTTCCGCGCTCTCTTGCTTGCTGATTGCGGGCTCTGCTCGACTGGCCTTCGCCGGCGGGTTCGAGATTCCGGCCAATGGCACCGAGGCGCTGGGTCGCGGCGGCACGTTTACCGCCAAGGCCGACTCTCCGCTCGCGCTCGAGTACAACGTCGGTGGACTGGCGCAGCAGCGCGGCACCCATGCGCTCATCGACAACAACCTGGTCTTTTCGGCGTACCGCTTCGCCCGCGAGGGTGGGGATGCCTACGGACCGTATCCGAGCGTGCAGTCCGACGCCACGCCGCCGTTTTATGCGCCCTGGTTTGGCCTGACCACCGACTTCGGGTTCTTTAAGCGCTTCACCTTCGCGTTTGGCGTCTACGGCCCATCGTCGATTGGCAGGCGCACCTTCCCGATGTTTGTCCAAAACAACGACGGCAAGCTGCGGCCTGGACCGACTCGTTACGACATCGCGACCACGGATCTGCTGATCTTCTTTCCGACGCTGGCGGTGGGCTTCCGGGCCTCGAAGAATCTCGATATCGGCTTTTCGGTGCAGCAGGTGTCGGCGCAGATCAAGCTGGCGAGCGTGACCTATGCACCGCAGAGCCTGCCAGTGTTTCCGTCGAGCAGCGCCTGTTCCAAGAGCGCCGAAGTGGCCGGCTGCGACTCGGTGACGCGCATCACGGGCTCTAGCTACGACAACTACATGCTCCAGCTCGGCGCGCTGGCACACTTCGGCAAGTCGGTCGATTTCGGACTGAACGTGCGCAGTGCCAGCAACCTCGGAATCAATCCGATGCGCATTCGGGGCACCGTCTCGGCGACCGAGCCGCCATACCTTCAGGGCGCGGGCATTGGCGCCGAGAAAATGGATGGCGAGTTTACCGTCTGGCTGCCGTGGGTGTTCCGCGCCGGACTGCGCTGGGGACAGAAGCTCGGCGGAGTGCAGCTGTTCGACCTGGAGCTAGACGCGATCTACGAGGCGTGGAGCTGGCTTGAAGGCACCGACCACACGCTGACGCTGAAGAACCCGCCGCCGCTCGTCAACCGGGGCGAGCCGCTGGCGTTAAACCTGCCGCACCACTATCGCGACACCATCGGGCTACGGCTTGGCGGATCGCTGTACATTCCGCTGGCCACCGACGCGGGCGTGACGATGCGTATGGGTGGTTTCTATGACAGCTCGGCCAGCGCCGACGCCGATCTGCGGCTCGACTTCGATACGCTCGCCAAGCTGGGCATCACCTCGGGCCTCGGCTTTTCGATGCGCGGCGTCGAGTTCAACCTCGCCTACGCCTATCAGCACTCGCTGCCACGGACGGTCAGCGATGGCGCGCTCCAGATCATTGACGGCACCACCGGGCAGCCGGTCCTCATCAATGACAAGTCGGTGCCAGCGGTCAATAACGGGACGTTCAGCGGTTCGTCCCACGTGGCGTCGGTGGGCCTGACGCTGCGCTTCGATGAGTGGCGGCCCCGTCGGCAGACTCCCTCAGAGGGCTTTTAGGTAGCGCGTCACCGCGTCGACCAGCTCGCTTTTGCGGGTGCGCAGGCTGCCCACAAAAGCCTGATGCACCACCCCACGCTCATCGACGAGCAGCGTCAGCGGCTGGGCAAAGTTCTGCAAGCTGGAGCGCAAGGCGTCGTCGGTGACTTGATACAGGTCGCCGCTCGGGAACCAGCCACGGTGCTGCTTGATAAAGTCGATCAGCTTGGCGGGGTCGCGGGTCTCGCTGGCCAAAAGGACCCTCACGCGCGGGTCTTGGCCCTGGGCAGCAAAGAAGCTCTGGAGCGTTGGCAGCTCGTCGAGGCACGGCTTGCACTCGACTGCCCACAGATGAACCAGCAAAAGGCGCGCGACCGGGGCCTCGGCGGCGACCAGCTCACCGCCCCGCAGCACCCGCAGCGCGGCCAGGTTGATGCGACGGTGCAGAAGCAGTGCCTCTTGGCGACGCAGCAGCAGCTCCTCGGGAACTGGCGCAGACGAGGGCGTATCCGCCAGCGCCGCAGACGGACTGGCGAGGAGCAATAGAGAGAGCAGGTGGGCGGCAGCGCGCATTGCAGCTCCTGAGCGTCGGTTTACAGGGGTCGGAGGGCCGGCGGCGGCTGGCAGTCTTCGCAGCCCGAAGGCTCGGCATGTTCAGACGGCGTGGCGCAGTCGATGCGGAACACCCAGACGCTCTGCGCAAGATCGCTTCCCACCGGCGGCATGTCATCGGGATTGAGGTACTCCTTCTTCTTGAGCGAGAACGAGTACACCCAGTGCAGCACCTGTTCCCGACGCAGCTTCTGCCCGCCAGGGAAGTTCAAGTCGAGGATCTTCTCGATGATTTGCAGACCGCGTCGCTCGGCCCGCGCCACCTGGGGATCTTGCGTCGACAGCTTGCTCGTACCGGGCTGCCCGAGTGGCGCCGGCGGCAGGTTCGATACCACCAAAAACTTGGTCGTCTCCAGCCACGGTGGCTGCGGCTGGAGCGTGCGCTTGAGCCTCTGGAGGTACACACCCTCGAGTCCGTCGATGAGCGTGTCCTTGGGCGTAAAGTACAGCACTGCGTGCGCTTGCCCCGACATCATCGCCACAAACCGGCCCAGGTGCGTCGGGTCGGCATCCCCCACCAGCGTTGCAATCTTCTGGTCGAGGCAGACATCCTCGCGCTTGCAGACCTGGGCCACGTCGTCGATCAGCTGCCGCACCGGCGGACGACACAGCGCCAGCGCCAGGCCCTTTTGCAGCTGCCGCTGACCGCAGACCTGGCAGCGCTGCATGCGCTCCACCTGACTGCGCAGGTCGGCAATTTCCTCTGCGTAACAGCTCGCGGAAAACACCATGGCCGCCATGAGCAGCCCCCGCCACCGACGCCCGCTCATGGAGAGATCTTCCCCTTTGCCTTTCCGCTGATGGTCACGACTTTGGGAACGATCATGCCGCTTATTTGCAGCTTAAGGCAATCGCGAAAGTCCGAGCTGGTTAGAAACTCATCGCTGGTGCCGCGTGGCGAGGGGTAGAGGATGCCGCCGATGTTCTCGAGGACCACTCGATAGGGCGGGGCGGGGCGGCGGACCAGGCGCAGACAGGCCCGCAGCTTGCCTTCTTGGGCAGCAGACAGCCTGCCGTCCTGACTCGATAGCTCGACTTGGATCGTGGCCGGCGCGTCGCTGATCGGATCGTTCGCTGGCGGGATTGGCGGACCAACGCCACCTGGCCCACGCAGCGGCGGAAACCGCACCGTTCCATTGCCGATCACGCTCGTCCCGTTGACGGTGGGGGGCGGCATCGGCTTGTCGGCGGAGCTGGGTTCTTTTGGAGGTACGGCCACCAGATCCTCGGTTCCCGCATCAAGCTGTGCGGCTGTCTCGATGAGCGGTCGGACAACGGTGTTCGTGATGGCCACCGTCGGGCGTTGCTTCGGCGCAAACAGCAGCTTGCGCAGGCCGAACAAGAGCGCGAGCCCACACAAGGCCCACAGCGCTCCCTGGACCATCGGCAGCCACAGGCGCGGCCAGCCGTGGTCGCGACGCGGCTTCACCGCACTGGCGCGGCCCGCCGTCAGCGGAGCAAACCGCCGAACATCCCCACCGAGCGACGCCACAAAGTCTCGCATCGCCGGAAAGCGCACGCCTCGGGAGCGACTCAGTGCGCGCTGTAGCGCCAGCTCGACCTTCTGACTCAGCAAAAGTGGCAAGGGATCTTCGGCGACGACGCGCTGCACCACGACCTCGCGCGACTCATCGGGACCGCCGACAAACGCCGCCTGCCCCGAGAGCAGCTCATAGAGCACCACGGCGAGGCTGAACTGGTCGCTGCGCGGGTCGCAGGGCTGGCCGCTTAGGACCTCGGGCGCCAGATAGCCAGGCTCGGCAAAGCGCGCGGCGAGCGGCGGCGGATAAAGTCCCAGGTCGGTGAGCTTCACGCGCCAGGTATCTCCGTCGGTGAGTACGACAATTCGGTGGGGCGACAAACAGAGGTGGACCAGCTCCAGGCGATGCGCCGCGTCGAGCGCTTCCCCGAGCTGGGCGGCCAGTCCCAGCACCTCCGTCTCGGTCAGCGGTCGCCCGAGATCAAGCAGCAGGTCGTGCAGCGTCTTGCCCTCTAGTTCGACCGGCTCGCGAATCAGGCAGGTGCGACCGTCCCCGTCGATAGGAATCAGCTCCAGGGTCTGCGAGACCGCTGGATGGCGAAAGGTGGCCAGCCGCGCCGCCAGGGTCCGCCACTCGTTATGCACGGACGGAGGAAGCTCTGGGGCACCACCCGGCCAGACAATCAGCTTGAGCAGCAGCGGGCGACCTTCTTCGAGTGAGCGAACGGCGTAGCTCTCCTCGTGGAGGTGACGGTCCAGAAACCGCTCCACACGATAGCGGGCCGACACGACGTCGCCGGGCCGAAGTGCCCCAGTCGGACTCACTTGAGCGGACATGGCTTGGCAGCCTACGGAATCAGCAGCGACAGTGCCAGCCCGACGCCCATGCCGACGGTAGCGCCGAAGCCGGCCTGGGTAGCGGTGTGCATCTGATACGGAACCGGGGTGCCGATCTGATTGAATCCCCACGTCTTGCCGTCGAGACCGGCCATGGCGCTGGAGACGACCAAGCCAGCGACGGTCATGCTGCCGAATGCGCCGACTGCGAGGCCACGGCTGAAGGTCCAGCGGCCCTGCGGCTGCTCGGGACAAGCGGGCAGGCCCGTGGTGGTCCAGCGCTCCCACGGCGCGAAGGCGGCGGCGCCTCCGACCAGGCCCAGTGCCGACGCCCCGAACAGCGAGCGAGAAGTGCGGCCAAAGTTGTTGAGCAGGTCGGTCGGGTAGCCGTCTCCGTCGGCAGGCATGTACACGTCGCCGTCTTTGGCGGACAGGGCGATCGCGCTGGCGAGGCCGACCAAGCCCATGGCGGACAGGGCGCCCGCAAGCACGCCGCGCTTGAACGTATAGATGCGCGGCACACAGCGCAGCCGATTCTCAGGCTCGAGTTCTAGGGCAATATCCTTCGTCGCTGGCTTGTCGTTTGGAGCCTGGGGCGGCGGTGCCACCGGCATGATGGGGCTCGGTGCAGCGGGCGCAAGTGCTGGTGGTGGTGCAGTCGGCACTACGCTGGCCGCGACGGCATCCACCAGGCGACCAGCTGCGCGCGACACCGACTCTAGGAGCAGCTCCTCGGTACACTCGGTACAGCGCTCCTCGACGAGAGTGGGCTGCTCGCTGTCCAGGTCATAGAGCCACAGCCGCACCAGATAGCTGCGATCGTTGGGAAACACCTCTCCGCCGAGCAGCCGATGCGCCGAAAACGCCTTGCCGAGTCGTCCCAGACATGGGCGCTCGGTACACAAAAGCTCAGCCGCCTGCAAGGTGGGCGACAGCGCCGGTTCCCCCATGCGGAGCAGGTGCTGGACCACCACCGAGCGGGCTTTGGCCGACGACTGACCCTCGCGCTTGATTCCCAACACCAAGATCAGCGGCGAAGCCTGCGTCGGCAGCGACGCCAGAAGGAGCACAGAGAGCAAAAGCCACCACAAGCTGCGACGGGCGATCAGCCTCGTACGCAGGATGCCAACGCGACGATTGGGCAACATTTTGCCTAAAAGCAGACCAGGACTGCCGGTACGCTGTCAATTGACAAAACAGCCATGGCTACAGATCGACCATCGTCCCAGTCATCGCCACCGCGTCTTCGTCCTCCGAAGAGCCGGCCTGGGCAGCGAGTGCCGGGGCTTTGGGCTGGCCTGCTACTAGGTGGAGCGGCGCTGGGCTGTGGACCGACCTTTCCGCCGGCGTGGCTGCTTGAGGCAGAGCCGACCGAAGCAGGTGGACGGATTGATCCCGACGGCAAGCTGCGCGTCCTGGCGATGGTGAGTGAGCCTCCCGAGGCTACGCCGGGTCAGCTGGTCTCGCTGTCGGCGCTGCTGGTCACGCATCCCCGCTTTGGCGAGGTCACGATGGAAGGCGGGCGAGCGGTGACCACGCTGCGGCCCCGTGGCCTGACGGTGCTCTATCGGCAGTGTCTGCTCCCCGAGTCCGTGGCGTCCCCCTTGCCGTGTGGTCTGTCTTCCCAGACTGCGCAGTACAGCGAGCTTCCGGTGGTTGGGGATTTCGCCACCGAGCTGCGCATTCCCGAGTCGTTTGGGAGTCCGTACGTCATCCTGGTGACGCTCATTGCCGCCGACCAAGCGTATCCGGGAGGAGCCACTGCCTGCGCACAGGACGCCGCACAAAACGGTGGTCTGTCACCGCTTCCCAATCACTGCGTGGTGGCCGTAAAGAGAGTGAAGGTGAGTCAGTCTACGGCTCCCAATCACAATCCTAAGCTCCAGCGGATCCTCGTCGGTGCCGATGATGCCAGCCTGGTCGATGCGGAGTCCGCCGCGGCGAGCTATCCCAAGCTCTCTGCGGAAGTCGCCGATGCCGATCGTCCCAAGTGGCAAGTGGTCGCAGATCGCGCCGCCGATGCAGAGGAACAGGAGCCCGATCCGCGTGATCCGAGTCGTCTCCGCGCGGAGCTGCTCAGTACCTCGGTGTTTGTGACCGCGGGAACCCTGGAAGCGGGGCGCGGGAGCTTTCTGGATCTGGGCTGTAGTGGCGATTGTCCGCAGCTACTGCGGAGTCCGATCGGCTGGCAGCCACCGGCAGCAACTGCCTCACTAGAGGCTCCCGATGATCGCATCCACTTTGTCGTGGTACTACGCGATGATCGTGGTGGCGTCAGCTTCAAAAAGGGCACTGCCCAGGCCCGTTAGGGGACCCATTAAGAGTCCTTCCTTCCCAATGGGTTCCCAAAAAGATCGAAATCGTTTTGTCGTCGGTAAGTGTCTGGATTCCTTCCGGAAATTCCCGGTCACTTGATGCAGAAATATTCGCTTGATTTTGTTTTATCAAACGGAACCCTGGAGCCTCCTTCTTGTCTGTAGTTGCGAAGACGGACGATTCAAGAAGAGAGAAGGACAACTCCCATGACTACCTCCACGCGCCTTCCCAATGGTGTTGAAAGTGCAGTGAATGGCTCTCAGATTGCAGCCCAAACGGAAGACCCCAGCGGCGAGCGAGCGGTCGAGGTCTCCGCGGTGTTTGACGGTACTGTGCAAGAGGTCCGTCACTTCTCGAATCCGCGGGCTGGACGGATTTCCAGCGTGACCAAGGGAGTCCTTACTCTCTCGGCAGTCTCGCTCGGTACGGTGCTGACTCTGTTTGGAACTTCCTATGCGCAAGTCAGCGCAGAGAAGGCCGCAGCCGAGTCGCAGCCGAAGCATTCCCAGCACAGTGATCGCAGCAAGGAGCGCGCTCGGGATCTCGCGGCTGGGAGTCTGTTGATGCTCGGTGCGGCGGGTCTGGTCTACGGTGTGCAGCGGCTGAGCAGTGAGCGCGGTGAGAGCGAGTACACCGTTGGAACGGACCCCAAAGCGACCTATCAGCTGAGCGTAGACGGACTCCCTTGTGAGCGGTTCCCACTTGTGCGCAGCAACGGCGAGTCGTTCGAGCTGCTGGTGACCGAGTCGATGAAGGGAACAGTGACGCGCGATGGCAAGCGGATGGAGCTTCAGGAGTTCGCGCAGTCGGAAAAGGCCAGCCCAGATGCGCAGCTCAGCGGTACTTCGGTGCTGCGGATTCCGGAAGGAGTGCGCTTCGCCATTGAGCAGGGCGGCAGTACCTTCCTGGTGCAGTCGGTCGCCAAGCCCCGTCATTATCCGGTTCCGCTGCGGGTCGATTGGGGAACGCAGTCGTACACCGGTGCGGTAATGGCAGGAGCCGCCGCGTTTGTCGGTCTGATGTTCGCTCTGCCGCCCGATGCGAAGTCGCTGTCGCTGGATGCCTTCGATTCGGGACGCTTGGTGAAGCTCAGCGCCAAAGCCCAAGAAGTTGAGGAGCAGCCGGACTGGCTCAAGCCCAAGCAGAAGGAGCCGCAGCCACAGCAGAGTGCTGCGTCACAGAGCAGCCATCAATCGTCGCTGGTTCACGCTCCGGTTCGGAATCAGATGGTCGTGAGCAAGAACCCCGGTCCGGTCACCAAGCAAGAGCGGCAGAACGCGGCCATCGCGGCGGCCCAGAACGCGGGAATCATGGTGATGCTTCGTTCGGGAGCCATGGCAGGAATCATGAGCCGCGACTCTGCGCTCGGCGATGATGCGAAGGAAGCGATGAGCGGACTGATCGGAGGCGATACCTCGGACTCCTACGGCGGCGGCGGACAGCTGGTGGCGACGGGACCGGGCCCCGGTGGTGGCGATGGAACGATCAACAGCAACGGCCTTCCCTTTGGTCCTGGTGGGCCGGGCGGACATGGCCGGGGGCCGCGTGGTCCGGCACTGGGTCCATACCGCGCCAAGGCTCCGGTGACGGAAGTGGGTCGTGTGGAAGTGAGCGCAGGTTCAATGGATCGCGAAGTGATTCGCCGCGTCATTCGCAGTCACACCGCAGAGGTCAAGTTCTGCTACGAAAAAGCGCTGATGGCCAACAAGGATCTTCAGGGCCGCGTGCAGGTGAAGTTCATGATCAATCCGGCGGGAAAAGTGGCGGCGAGCGTGGTGGAAGCTTCGACTCTGCACAGCCAGCACACCGAGCAGTGTGTCGCCGAGGCGGTGCGCCGCTGGGAGTTCCCGAAGCCGCCGAGTGGACTGGTGACCGTCACCTATCCCTTCGTCTTCAAGCCCGCAGGTGAGTAGTCACAGCTTCTGATTGATCGCAACTGGCGACCGTGGCCATGATGGAGCCTCGCCCCTAGTGAGGAACTCATGCGCGGAATCCAAACTTTCTCACCACAATCACTGCCCTCGCAACCGCGAGTGAGCCCGCGATCTCTTCTTCCACTCTTGATCAGTGCGCTGTGGCTCCTCATGACGGGGGGAGTGCGGGGGAGCTGGGCACAGAGTCCTGTTCCGCCTCCGCCTCCGCCTCCGCTTGGGCCGCTTGTGACCGAGCGCGTCACCTGTCAGTTTGGGGGACCATCGGCCAGCGCTTCCCATATCTGCGTCGGACAGCTCGACGGCAAGTGGCTGCTCCGCTGTGCCGGGAAGGAGTTCTGTACCGCGATTGTCTTTGGTCCGCAGGGGGCGAAGATCAAGTGGACGAGCAACGCCTTTGCAGAGTATCAGACCACGACCATTACCGGCGCCAACAAGTCGATCCAGCTGTCGACCTATCCGCGAACCGCGAGTGTGGTCCGTGGCCCATGGATCGGAGATGTCACTAGGACTGGTGCAACGGTGCGCTGGGAGACAGACGGAGCTGCGCAGCCCGTGGTGCTCAATCCGGGGGCTGGTTTTGTGTGGACCACCGGAACCTCGGTCGCTCTACCGGGCGGGCGCCATCGACACTCGGTACGCCTTCCGTCACTGACCGCAGGAATCCAACATACCGTACAGCTCGGAGATGTCAGCACTCCCACGTGGGCCACCTTCCGTACCGCACCACTGGGAAGTCCGCCGTTCCGTTTCGTTGCCTTCGGCGATTATCAGTGCGGTGAACCGGGGCTGCTCCAGAAGCTGCTTTCCCAGACCGGACCCGCGCTGCCGCACTTCTTTGTGAGTACCGGCGACATGATCGATTCCTACAGCGGCTGTAACTGGGACAGCTTCTTTGGGAGTGCCAATTTTCTGTCCCAAGGAGCGCTTTATCCGGCGTTGGGGAACAACGATCCGATTCCTGACTGGCTCGATCTGTTCGCCTTTCCGGGGTCGGTGTCTGCGAGTCGTCCATATTATGCCTTTACCTACTCTAATACTCGATTCCTATTCCTTTACTCTGGGCCAGCAGACACCCTGGCGGCGGGGCAGAAGCTCTTTCCTCCGCGTAGTGCCAATGTGGATTGTGCGCAGCCAGCGACGCAGACCGACTGGGTGTCTTGCGAGCTGCGCGCCGCGGGACAGAGCGCCGCGATCCGGAATGTCGTGGTGGTTCTGCACATGCCTCCCTATACCTATCCGCAGCCCGGAGGAGGGACTCATCTGTCCAACCAAGACGAGCAGCAGAACCTCGTTCCGTTGTTAGAGAGTGCGCCCAAAGTGCGGCTCGTGCTCGCCGGGCACAATCACTTCTACCAGCGCATCCTCAAGAGCTATCCGATCCCTCACAAGGGCAAGGTTCACTATCTGGTGATCGGTGGTGGCGGCGCCTCGCTCTACAACCCGACGACAAGCCCTGCATCCTTCCCCGAAATCAAGAAGCAGCAGCGAGACTTCCATTTCGTGAGCGTGGAGGTCAGCGGCACCACCCTCTCGATTCAGGTCAAGGCGTATCGTAGCGTCACCCAGCAGTTCTCGGTGATCGAGACCTTCCAGCTCTGAGCAGAGCCCAGTCTCCGGCTCACCGCTTCGTGGGGTCTTGCCCGATCCCCGCGCTTGGCCCACCATGGCGTCGAGATGTTACCCGCCCATCGCATTCCCTCTGAAGTCACCGCGGCATGTCGTCGACTCCAAGAGTCCGGCTTTCCTGCCTATGTGGTCGGTGGCGCGGTCCGTGATTTGCTGCGCTGCCCCGACGATGACACCGCCAAAGACTTCGATCTCACCACCGCGGCCACGCCCGAGGATGTCATCGCCGTCTTTGGCCGTCGCAAGGTCATTCCCACCGGCATCGCCCACGGCACCGTCACCGTTCTGTGCGACCGACCGGGCGACAAGCCGCATCCGATTGAGATCACCACCTTTCGCGGCGAGGTTGGCTTTTCCGATGGCCGTCGTCCCGATCGCGTCGAGTTCATCACCGATCTCGTCGAGGATCTGCGGCGGCGCGACTTCACCATCAATGCGATCGCCTGGGACCCGATCCTGCGTCAGCTGATCGATCCCTTCGACGGGCAGGGTGATCTGAAGCGGCGACTGATTCGCGCGGTCGGGGATCCGGTGGCGCGCTTTGCCGAAGATGGCCTGCGGGTGATGCGGGCGGTGCGCTTCTCGGCTCAGCTGGGCTTTGTCGTCGAGGAGCAGACCAGAGCGGCCTTTGCCGGGGCGCTCTCGACGCTGCGCAAGGTCAGTCGCGAGCGGATTCGTGATGAGCTGCTCAAGCTGCTCTCGTCGTCGCGACCCTCGCAGGGACTGCGGCTGCTCTGCGAGCGAAGCGCAGACGATCCCTCGCTCGACTGGGGTCCCGAGGGCAATATGTTGCAAGTGGTGCTGCCGGAGGTCGCCAGAGTGGTCCGCGACGCCGCGCGCTTGTCGTCGCTGCTGCTGGCGGTCGAGAGTCTGCCGCCCGAGCATCGGCTCGGTGCCTTGCTGTGGCCGATGCGGGAGTGGCTGTCCGGGGTTGGGGCGCCGGTGGCCACGCAGCCGCGCGCCATGGCGGAGCTTCTCGACGAACGACTGAAGCTGCCGGTCAGTGATCGGCAGCACCTGCTGGCACTTCTAACGACGCCGCTCATCGAGGACGATCTGGCTCCTCATTTGCAAGGTGCGGCGCTGCGCAGGCTGCTGTCCCAGCATCCACCGTCGCTCCTGGATGGACTGCTGGCGATTCAGCGAGCCTATGCGGTCGCCGCCCAGCAGCAGCTTTCCGTCGAGCGGCTCACTGCGCTGATGGTTCGCGTCGCCGAGGAGCGACTCACTGGGCCTGCTCTCTCGGTGGGGGAGCTGTCGGTGAGCGGCAAAGATCTGCTGGCGGAGCTGGCCCTGCCTCCTGGCCCCATCGTCGGTGAGCTGCTGCGTGAGCTGCTCACGCTGGTCATTGAGCAGCCAGCGCTCAATCAGCGGACCGCGCTGCTCGCTAAGGCCAAGGAATTGCTAAGCGCGCGAAATTTTAGGCATTGACAGCGTGAGGCCAGCCGCGATAGAAAGTTCCTCACCTCGCTCGCGAAAGTGGCGGAATTGGCAGACGCGCAGGATTCAGGTTCCTGTGAGGTAACACTCGTGAGGGTTCAACTCCCTCCTTTCGCACTCTGAAGTGGCCCGAAGAGAACTCCTCTTCGGGCCTTTTTCATTTTCAGCGCTTGCACCGCCCGCTCATGGGGCGATCTCGCTCGGGGGAGCGTCGCTGCGCTTCGTTGATGGCGGTGGCCGTGCCGTCACAATGGAGCGCGCCGTCATACTGGAGCGCGCGGCATGCGCTCGGTGTTCGCAAGCTCGCGAAGCAAAAGGCACTTCCCATGGCCTCGTTTTGTGAAGTAAAATTCGTGTCCTCGAAAACTAAAAATATCGATCATATTAGGGGCCACTGACATCAAGTCGCAGGACGCGGTGTTGCCAAGACAGGGCTCCGGTGATCGCTCGGAGGACCCATGGCCAAGCCGCTCATTTTCCGCTTCGGGAAAAGCGAGCTGTCCTTTCAGCTCGACAAGCTCGACCGCGACAAGCTCTACGGATACGTCGATACCGAGGCGCTCGACTCCCAAAGCCGCTCCTGCCAGCTCGCGATGCTCGGCGGGGACGGCAAGACCCTGGTGGGTCGTGGCGGTAGCGCGCTCCAGTACGTCGATGCCGATGGCACGTACTGCGCGCGCGCAGCCCTACAGCCAGTCTCTCCAGAGGGTCAGCCACTCACCGCTGTGCCCTCGTCGTTTTCCGCGCCAGTATCGCTCGACAAGCGCGCGAGCATCGACGAGTACCTGTCTCACAACGTCAAGTCTGTCTACCTTATGACGCCGCCCCTCGGGGCCGATGAGCTGGTCAAAGAACTACGCAGCGGCGCCATCTACACCTTCCCCTTTTCCTATCGCGGCGGGCTCAATCCTTCCGTCGGCTTCCTGCTCGCGAGCAGCGAGGGAATCCCGACGCTGGCAGTGGGGCAAAAGACGCGCCTTGAGTTCGTCAAGCTCTCCGAGATCCCCGATCCGGATGAGGAGACGAGCGTCGAGGAAGCCGCAGACGATGACGAGATGGACTTCGGGATGATGTGAGGAGTCGGCGATGGGCAGCATGAACCTAAGCAACAGCAAGAATCGCGACGCCGTTGTCGCAACCCGCAGCGTCTCGAGCAGCGCGCGGACGGTCTATCTGGATGACAAGGGGCGGCAGACCAAGTCGGTGCGCGTCCTGCGGGCTCCGATCGAGCGCGACCTGGAGGCACTCCTGAAAAAGGTCGGTGGCTCCGATCCGCTGGCCGCTCTGTCCGATGCCTTGATCAAGGGCGATCCGGAAGTCGATCTCGAGCGCACCGGGGCATTCCTTCGCGACACCTCGCGGGTGTATGTCGATCCAGATCAGAAGATCGTCCACGCCGTCGCGCTGTGGGACATTCTGAAGAATCCGGATGGCACCCCGAAGGAACGCCGCGCGCACAAGACCTCAGAGCAAAATGTCGCCACGGAGACTCCTCTTAAGTGGAGTGGCAAGCTGCTCAAGAAGTCCGAGGTCTGGAACCGCTTTGTGTTTTCCGGAAAGCTCCAGGTCGTTCACGTAAATGGCCTGACCTACGACTTCCTGTTTGAGATGGCGCGCGAGCTGGAGCAAAAGGACTCTCTGCTTCTCGTCGGTGCTGGAGCGAAGTCGAACCAGCCGCTGGTGTTTCAGCGCGGTGGGACTCCGTATCGCGGCTTTCTGGAAGGCCGCACCCAGGGAGACTCCTACTGTCTCATCCTGCACCTGAGCAATCTCGAGCTGAAGGCCCCGAGCAAGGAGAAGGCGGAATGGCTGCGAGCAGCAAAGTGCAAGGCGCCCCAAGCCTCATCGATTCAGCACGCATCGAATGGAAGCTTGGCAAGTACGGAGTCGGACAAGGGAAAGACCTCAAGAATCCCGCGATCTGGCAGCGCACCCAAGAGTATCGCCGCGTGCAGGCCTCGCGACTCATTCCCATCGAAAAGAAGGACATCCGCAGCCGACTTCCCGTCGGGGAATATCATCTGTCGCGCAAGGTCGATGGGGAGCTGGCGGTGCTCTGGCTGGAAGGCGGAGAAGCGCTGCTTGTGAATCCAGGCGGCACGGTGCGTGTGGGTCTACCGCTGCTTGCCGATGCCGTGAAGAAGCTTGGCAAGGCCGGTGTGAAGTCCGCGCTGATTGCGGGAGAGCTGTACTATCGACACCCGAGTGGCAGCCGTCCGCGCGTTCATGATGTCGGTGGGGCGGCGCGCGCTCCGAGCTCCCAAGACGAGCTAGACCGACTCTGTTTCGCGGTCTTCGATCTGCTGGAGCTAGATGGTCAGCCCGCACCGGCCAAGCACGCCGAGACCTTCGCGAAGATCACCAAGCTGTTTGCCGGCAAAGAGCGCGTCCATCCCGTGGATGCGGCGACCGTCAAGACTGCCGAAGAGATCGACAAGTACTTCGCGGACTGGGTCGAAGGGCAGGGCAGTGAAGGTCTGGTCCTCCGCTCCGATACTGCCGGTGGATTCAAGCTCAAGCCGCGTCACACCCTCGATGTCGCGGTGATCGGCTTTACCGAAGGAACCGATGAGCGGAGAGGGCTGCTGCATGATCTGCTGTGCGCGGTGCTGCGCAAGGATGGCAGCTTCCAGATCATTGGTCGGGTGGGCACGGGCTTTTCCGATGACGAGCGGCGTGCGCTGCTCTCCGATCTGAAAGACCACACCGCGGCCAGTGACTACGCAGAGATCGGCGATGGCCACGTGGCCTACCAGATGGTCCGTCCGGAGTGGGTCATCGAAGTGAGCTGCCTGGATCTCATTGCGCAGACCACGCGCGGTGGGGCGATCGAGCGGATGGTGCTGTCCTATGACGAGAAACAGAATCGCTATGCCCCGCTGCGGCGGCTGCCTCTGGCCTCGCTGATCTCTCCGGTGTTTGTCCGCCGGCGCGAGGACAAGCGAGTCAGCACCCTGGATGTGCGAGCGGCGCAGATCGGCGATCTGGTGGACGTGGCGCTGCTCGACAAGGATGCGCGCACGTACACGCTGCCGGCGAGCCAGGTGCTGCGGCGTGAGGTGTATGTGAAGACCCTCAAGGGCCAGACTGCCGTGCGCAAGCTGCTCCTGTGGAAGACCAACAAAGAGGAAGACGGCGGATTCCCATCGTTTGTGCTGCACTACACCGACTACAGTCCGACGCGCAAGGAACCGCTGTCGCGTGAGATTCGGGTCTCCAGCAGCCGTGACCAGATCGATGCGTTGTGGAAGGAGTTCCACAGCGAGAACATCGTCAAAGGCTGGAATCTCATCTAGCGTCGGATTCTCTCCCGCCGGTCCGCCCATGCCATAATGCATAAGACGGGGGAATCGCATGATCCGGCAGCACGCTCGATGGTGGAGGTCCGCGCTGTCCTTGCTTGTGATCACGAGCGGGACGGGCTGTGAAACACTGTGGGGCGGCTTCTCCGTTCCCAATCAAGGCTACTGCTCGCTGCCGGACTGTAGCGACGATGCAGGGGTCGGGCCACAGGCAGATGCAGACGCCGCCATGGCTCCTATGGATCTGTCGCTCACTGGCGACCTGGCTGGTCTCGATCTCGGGGTCGTCGGTCCAACGATCGTGGCGGTAGGCACCAAAGGAACCATCCTGCGGCGCATCTACGGAGTCTGGCGGCTCGACGCTTCGCTGACCACGAGCGATCTCGTCCGGGTTCATGGCTCCGATGCCAAGCACATCTTCGCCGTCGGCAAGGCGGGGACCATCGTCGGCTTTGACGGTGGGCTGTGGAAGACCCAGAGCGCTGGCAAGTTACAGGATCTCAGCTCCATCTATGTGCGAAGTGCCACCGAGGCCTGGGCCAGTGGTGCCGGTGGGACGCTGCTTTCGTGGAACGGCCAGCTGTGGGCCTCGCTCACGGCGCCAACCACCGGGCAGATTGTCAGCATCGTCGGGGGGCCCGCTCCGCTCCCGCTGCGGGGACTCACCAACCTCGGCAATGGCTCAAACGAGCTGCTCAGCTCAGTAGATGGTACAGCCTGGGCGATCACCGCCGGTGCAGGGCTGCCGGCTGGCACCTATATGAAGCTGTGGGGATCGAGCACATCTTCGCTGTGGGCCGTCGGCTGGAACTCTCACTTGGCGCAGTGGAATGGCTCCGCTTGGACGTCCCATGCCAGCCCGGTCCCCGCCTCCTTTGGTGGAGTGTGGGGCTTCGGGCTGAGCAACGTCTGGGTCGTTGGTTCGGGCGGGGTGGTCCTGCGCTACACCGGACCGGGTGGGGGCTGGACCAAGATAGCGGTGCCGAGCACGGCGAACTTGCTCGATATCTACGGCACTTCGCTAAACGATATCTGGGTGGTTGGGGAAGGCGGCACCATCCTGCACTTCGATGGTCTGAAGTGGCAGCAGGTGCCCAGCCCGACGCTTGACTCGCTCTGGGGCGTCTGGGCTGGCTTCTAGTCCTTGGTGTCGCCGTCCGAGCGCTTGAGGATGACGAACTCGACGCGGCGGTTGCGCGACCAGCAGTCCTCGTTGTGCTCCGGGCAGACTGGCTTGGTCTCACCGTAGCCGTGCGCTTGCAGGCGGTTGCCGTCGATTCCCTTGTCGATCAGGTACACCCGCACGGCTTTGGAGCGGCGATCCGTCAGGTCCAGGTTGTGGGCGTCATCGCCGCGCTCGTCGGCGTGTCCCTGGACCTCAATCTCGAGGATCTGTGGGTTGCCCTTCATCGTCGCGGCAATCGCATCCAGGATCGGGAACGAGATCTCCTTGATGATGTCCTTGTCGGTCTCGAAGTAGATCTTGTCGAGGATCTCCAGCTTGCCCTTGCGGACGATGACGCGACCCTTGTCTGGGCAGCCGTCCTGGTCTTGGTAGCCGTTGTAGGTCTCCGGCTCGTTCGGGCACTGGTCATCCTTGTCGAGAATGCCGTCCTTGTCGTTGTCCGGATCGGGGCAGCCGTCCTGGTCCTCGAAGCCGTCCTTGTCTTCCGGATCGTTCGGGCACAGGTCGTCCTTGTCGAGGATGCCGTCCTTGTCATTGTCCGGGTCGGGGCAGCCGTCTTCGTCCTCGAAGCCGTCCTTGTCTTCCGGATCGTCGGGGCACTTGTCGAGGTTGTCAGGAATGCCGTCGCCATCGCGGTCGAGCACCACGCTGTCCGGGCAGCCGTCCTCATCCTCGAAGCCGTTCTTGGTCTCCGGCTCGTTCGGGCACTTGTCATCGACGTCGAGAATACCGTCGCGATCGTTGTCTGGATCGGGGCAGCCATCCTCGTCCTCGAAGTCGTCGTAGTCCTCGGGATCGTCGGGACAGCGGTCCACGTCGTCCTTGATGCCGTCGCCGTCGCGGTCGCCAATGTTCGGCTCGAAGATAAAGCCGATGAAGGCGCGCCACAGGGGACCGCCCGTCATCTTGCCCGAGTCAGACACGCCAATCAGACCGCCGCCCGCGCCTGCGACCAGGAACGACTTCTTGGCCAGGTACAGCTTGATGGCGCCGAGTCCCTCCAGCGGATAGGCCTTCTGGTTGCCCGCCACGTCCGCGTAGCCGAAGAACTCACCCAGGATCTCGAAGCGCTGCTTGACGATCGCCAGCGAAGCGCCGATTCCGTACGTCAGCTGCGTGCCGACGCCACGGCGCAGACCGGTGCCGCACAGACCCGACTCGAACTGGCTCGCGGTGTTGTCCGCCGGATAACAGAAGGTGTTCATTCCCTCATCGGTGACCCTGGGACGGCCCCGATCGATGAACTCCGTCGAGCCAAAGCGGATGAGCGCGCCGGCATTGATCGCCGTGCGGAAGCGCCGGGACCGACCCCACTCCTTGTCGAGCAGGATCTGCGGGTGCAGGACCACGTTGTTCTCGGCGATAAACTGCTTGTGGGCATCGCCGCCCGCCCACTTGTCGACGGGCAGGTAGATCGACAGCAGCGCGCCGAGGCCCACCGGGTGCCGCGAGGTGTTCAGGAACCGACCCTTGAGGTGAATCGCCAGATCCGAGAAGCCGGTCTTCGAGAACGTCAGATCGGTACGTGCCGAGCCGTCGCCCGCGTAGCCCTGACAGGCCGCATTGGGCGGACAGATCTCCCGACCGCCCGTCATGATCGACAGCGGAATGCCAAACGCGATCTCGAAGTGTTTCCACAGACCGACTGCGAACTGGAGCTGCGCGGTCACCAAGTTGTGGACCGCAAACGTCCTGCCGCTGGTCACCGGCCCAAACGACGCCATCGAGCCCGCTGGTGTCTCCATGTAGAGCGGATTCCCCGCCCACGTTCCTACCAGCGCCAGCGAGAAGTCCTTGTGACCGAGCACCTGCGAGGCGTTCAGCGTCACGTAACCCTTCGAGTCGATGGCTGGACGGAACAGCTGCATGTTGTACGTGGGCTCAGTAAATCCGTTTTCTTGGATTTGCTGAGCGCTTGCCGTCTGACTGGAAAGAAGGAGCGCGCCCACGGACCCCAGCAAGGTCCCTAAGCGCTTGAGCGGTTTCGCCCGTAATTGCGATTGCATCGGCAGCTTCCTATCGTTGGTGTCGAGTCCTCATGCAGAGCCCACAGCACGGCCATTTCCCTACACAGGACGGCATAGGTGTAAATTGACTCGTCATGCAAAGTCAAACCCCATCCCACGGGATCGGGCCCCGTTGTGTACTCGGCCTTTCGGTACTGCCCCCCGGACAGTCTCCGACGCCGGTTTCTGCGGACACTGTATTGTTAGCTCTCGTTTCACACGGTGCCACCGCACTTCATCTGCCGGCCCTGACCCTGCCTGGGCTTGTTGAAGGGTTACAGAAGCTTGTGGCCGAGCCGCGTGCGTCGATTGCGGTCACTGCCATTGATGCCGAGCTGGGCGCTGTGTCGCGGGGCCATCCGCAGTCGGCGCTCGCCGAGCTGGCCTCGCTCGACAAAGAGGAGAGCCGCACCGCCGTGGCTGTTGCCGAGTCTGCGCTGCGAGTGGCCGGGTCCCTGTCAGCCAAGCTCGTCCGGCTGCACCTCGGTGAGGTCGCTGGGCTCGATCGGCTGTGGCGCAACGTCCGGGCCCACTATCTGCGCGGCGCCGGCTGGCAGGACCGTGCGCCTGCCGACGAGCTTCTCCAGGCTCGCAGCGCCCTTCTGTCTCGTCACCTCGACGCGGTGCGGCGTGCGCTAGAGCAGCTGTCAAACTTTGCCGTCCACAGCGAGCAGATCCTGCTGCTCTCGTATCCGCGCCGAGCCACGGAGCTACCGCTGCCGATCGAGCTACGGCTCCTGCTCGAAGAGTTCGAGGGCGCCCCGCTCAGGCCGAGCCTCGATCTACCGGCGGCGCATCTGTCGTCGATGATGCGGCTGGTCTCGCTGGGCGACTCGGTACGCAGCTTTGCGCCAGGGCCACTGCACTGCGTCGGCGATGCGTGCGGTCAAGTGGGCGCGCTGCCACCGGGCACTGGCGAGGTTGCGGTCGCGTCGGTCTGTCGCTCGCTCCCCAAGGACGCCACGCTGTCGTTTATGCCCTGGCAGGGCTTGTCCTTCGCCGAGGTCAAAAAGGGCCTGGCCGCGCTCGAGCGGCTGCATCCCGCGGCGCAGAGTGAAGCCGAGAGCTGGCCTTCGTCGCCGGTTCCCATCAAATCCGAGTGAGGCTCGGGCTTTGCTTAGAAAATGACCAGGGCAGTCAGGATGGCCGACAGCACGGCCAAGGCAAAGGCCATACCGATCAGGATGGGCAGGGGCAGGTCCGCAAGCTTCTGGAGCGCAGAAGGCGGCGCTGCGGGGGCTGCGCCTTGTCCGCTGGGACTGCCGTTTGAACCCGAGGTGGGAGTGCTGGCCGATGGCGACAGACCCTGACCACTCGGTACACCAGCGCCCAGCGGTGAGGCCGGCGCGATCTCCTCGGGAGGAGGCGCCGTGATGTTGGCTGCCTTGGCGAGACCATGCAGCTGCTCTCCCAGCACGTTGGGCGCCTTGCCAGCCAGCATCTCTTGCAGCGCCTTCTTCGGGTCAATGGTCGGGAGCACCATCGACACCGGCTTCTGCGCGATCTGGGCGGACTTGTTGGCAAGCGAGGGCACCGCTGGTGGCGGCCCGGCAGGCTTGTCCTCCGGGCTCTTCATGTCATTGCTGGTGGGGTCCTCGATCTCGTCGAGATCTTCCTCAATCTCTGCGTCGTCAACGTGCGAGTAGTTGTCCGCGAGCTTGCTGGCCTCGGCGGCGTGCTGATTCTCCGGCTGCGTCAGCTCACCGGCAGCGATGCGACGGACCAGATCTTCCTGCTCTTTTATCTCGGCCTGAAAGTTGGTGTCGAGGAAGCGCGACAGGTCAAGAGGCCGGCCCTTGAGGCCAGAGCGCCGCATCGCCAGCTCGAGCGCCTCTTGCATCGCCTCGGCGGTCGGGTAGCGATCGTCGCGGTTGCGCGCCAGCGCCTTCAAGATCACGTCGCCAACGTGCCGAGACACCGCCTGCGACACCGAGCACGGGTCGGGCACCTCGCCCTTCTGGATGGCCTCGTAGGTCTCGATGGGCGTGGCCCGCTTGAACAAGCGGCGCGAGGTACACAGCTCGAACAAGATCACGCCGAGCGCGAAGATGTCGGTGCGCCGGTCGACCTTCTGGCCGGTACACTGCTCCGGGCTCATATACGAGAACTTGCCCTTGACCATGCCGGCCTGGGTTCGCGTCTCGCGGCCCTCGGCTTTGGCGATGCCGAAGTCGACGACCTTGACGAAGCCTTCGTAGGTCAAAAGCAGGTTCTGCGGCGACACGTCGCGGTGGATGATGCCCAGCTCGTCTTGCTCCGATAGCTTGGTCTCGTGCGCGTGGTGAAGACCGGCGCATGACTGGAGCAAGATCCCGCAGGCAATGTTCTGCGGCACCTCGCCCAGTCGCTGCGTCGACAGCTTGCCGATCTGCGCGATCGACAGACCGGACACGTACTCCATCGCGATGAAGTACTGTCCGTCCACCTCTCCCAGCTCGAGCACCTGCACGATGTTCGAGTGATTGAGGCGGGCGTTGATGCGCGCCTCATCGAGGAACATCTGGACGTACTCTTTGTCCTTCGCCAGCTCGGCGAGCAGCCGCTTGACCACCACTAGCTTTGAAAAGCCGTCAGAGCCGGCCATTCGCGCCAGATAGATCTCTGCCATTCCACCGGTCGCGAGGTGGGCGAGCAGCTCGTACTTGCCGAACTTCGGGTTAAAGGACAGCTGGTCCAGGAGCTAGACCTCCATGATCTCGGCCTGCTTCTTCTCGGCTATCGCGTCGATTTTCTCGATCGCCTTGTCGATGACGGCCTGGATCTTCTTGAGCCCTTGATCAACGTCGTCCTGTGGCACGTCCCCATCCTTACCCGCCTGCTCCAGCAGCTCGCGAGCATCGCGACGGCAGGTCCGAACCGCCACGCGCGCTTCCTCGCCAATCCGCTTGACGACCTTGGTCAGCTCTTTCCGTCGCTCCTGGGTGAGCGGAGGAATCGGCAACCGAACCACCTCGCCGTCCGAGCTTGGATTGACACCCAGCCCAGCATCGCGGATGGCCTTCTCAATGTCGGGAATGATGCGCTTCTCCCATGGCTTGACGACGATAAGCCGTGGGTCGGGCACGCTGACCGATGCCACCTGATTGAGCGGCGTCGGCGTGCCGTAATAGTCGAGCCTGATGCCGTCCAGCATGTTCGTGCTGGCGCGCCCGGTTCGGACCTTGGCAAGCTCGCGCTGGAAAGCATCCATTGCCTTGGCAATGTCGTCATCCAGGCTCTTTAAGACATCGCTTACCATGCTCATGAATCCTCTCTTTTTGGCTATTTTCCGTCAAGAGGCCTACGGTTTGCGGTCCCTGGCACCGGCAGCGCTCCGCCACTAGTCGACGCGCGTGCCAATCGACAGGTCGCCACAGACCACCCGCCCGATGTTGCCGCTGTTTTGTAGGTTAAAGACAATGACCGGCAGCTTGTTGTCGCGGCAGAGCGCGATGGCCGTCGAGTCCATCACCTGCAAGTTGCGCTGAAGGACCTCCAGATAGGTGACTCGCTCGTAGCGAACCGCGTCCGGGTTCTTGACCGGATCGCGGTCGTAGATGCCGTCGACCTTGGTGGCCTTGAGCAGCACTTCGGCGTGGATCTCCATCGCTCGCAGGGCCGCTGCCGTGTCGGTGGTGAAGTAGGGATTGCCGGTGCCGGCGGCGAAGATGACCACCCGCCGCTTTTCGAGGTGACGGATCGCGCGCCGCCGAATGTACGGCTCGCACAGCTCCTTCATCTCAATCGCAGACAGGACGCGGGTGGGCAGGCCCATCTGCTCGATGGCGTCCTGCATGGCCAGCGCGTTCATCACCGTCGCCATCATGCCCATGTAATCGGCTGAGGCGCGGTCCATGCCGTGCTGGGTCGATGCCGAGACGCCGCGGAAGATGTTGCCACCGCCAATGACCAGCGCGACCTCGACACCCATGTCGTGGACGCGCTTGACCTCCTCGGCCAGCCGATGAAGCGTTGCGGGCTCGATGCCGTACTGGCTCTTGCCCATCAGCGCCTCGCCCGACAGCTTGAGGAGGATGCGCTTGTAAACCGGTGCTGGGGCGTTTGGCTGGCTCATGGGGGGCCTTTAGGCTTTGGTCGTGGCGGCCACCTGGGCGGCGACCTCTTGCGCGAAGTCTTGCTCTTTCTTCTGAAGACCATCGCCCAGCGAGTAGCGGGTGAAGCGACGAATCGTCACCTTCTCCCCGGTCTTGGCCGTCAGCTCCAGCTGCAAGGTCCGGATGTCCTTGCTCGGGTCCTTGACGAACTCTTGGTCGAGCAGGCAGATGTCCTTCTTCCACTTCGCCACGGCGCCGTCGACGATCTTGGCGATGATGTTCTCCGGCTTGCCCTTGCCCGACTCCTTGGCCTTCTCAGCCTGGAAGGCGCGCTCGCGATCGATGAGCGCGACCGGCACCTCGTCCTCCGAGACGTACTGCGGGAACGGATCGCGGCCAGCAATGTGCATCGCGACGTCCTTGCAGAAGTTCTTGAAGTCATCGGTGCGGGCTACGAAGTCCGTTTGGCAGTTGACCTCGAGCAGGACGCCGATCTTGCCTCCCATGTGGATGTACGACGTGACAGCGCCTTCGGTCGCCACCCGGCCTTGCGCAGCCGAGCTGGCAGCCTTGGTGATGCCCTTCTTGCGCAGCCAGTCCGCCGCCTTCTCCATGTCGCCGCTCACTTCCTCAAGCGCCTTCTTGCAGTCGGCCATGCCAGCGAGCGTGCGATCGCGCAGTTCTTTCACCAGTGCCGCAGTGATCTGGGCCATGTGTATCTCCTCAAATGAAGGGGTCAGCCCCGCCGGTGGAAAGGCAGTGCTCTTCGGCGGGGCACAAGTCGTAGGTTGTGAAGCGGGTCTACTCTTCTTCGCTCGACAGCATCACCGAGGTTGGCGTAGCCGCCGCCGCTGGGGTGCCGCGCAGTCCACCGCGGTTCTTGCGCATCTCGACGCGCGGGGCTGGCGCGCCCGGTGCCGCTGCTGCCTGCTTGCGGTCGCCACCCTGAGGTGCCTCCTCGCGATTCTGGGCTGTCGCACGCTCACGGCCCACGCGAGCACCGACCACGCAAGCGTCCGCGATCTTGGCGGTGAACAGCTTGATGGCGCGGATGGCGTCGTCGTTGCCGGGGATCACGTAGTCGATGACGTCGGGATCGGCGTTGGTGTCGGCAATCGCAATGACCGGGATCTCAAGCTTGCGAGCCTCGCAGATCGCGATGTGCTCCTTCTTGGCATCAATCACGTAGATCGCAGACGGCAGGCCCTGCATGTTCTTGATACCGCCGAGCGCCTTCTCCAGCTTGTCGCGCTCGCGCATCTTCATCAGGACTTCCTTCTTCGACAGCCGCTCGAAGGTGCCGTCCTCGGCCATCTTCTCCAGGGCGCGCAGACGATCGATCGAGCCCTTGACGGTGCGGAAGTTGGTCAGCGTGCCACCCAGCCAGCGGTTGGTGACGTGGAACTGGCCACCGCGCAGCGCTTCCTGCTGCATCACCTCTTGCGCTTGCTTCTTCGTGCCGACGAACAGCAGCGAGCCGCCCGACGACACGGTGTTCACGATGAAGTTGAAGGCGCGGTTGAACAGCCGCACCGTGTGCTGTAGGTCGATGATGTGGATGCCGTTGCGGGCCCCGAAGATGTAAGGCTTCATCTTGGGGTTCCAGCGCTTGGTCTGGTGACCGAAGTGAACGCCAGCCTCCAGAAGCTGCCGCATGGTGATTGGCGCTTCGGGGTTGTCTGGGGACTGGTCCTGGCTCTCCACTTCGCTTGGCGTCTCGCTCATTGTCTCTCCTTCGTTTGGTCCTCCGCCTTGACCGGTGGCACAAACCACCGACGCGAACTCACCGGATGTTCCGGCACGAAGCCGCGCAACTACCCAAGGCGTGTGTGATGTAAATCAACCAAAAGCCTTGAGTGCTTATCACGACGGCCCATCAAAAGGCAAGCGTCTGCGCGGACTTACCGTCCCAGACTCCCCGACCACGCGAACAACCAATCGTAGTCAACGAACAGCCCGCGGTAGTCGGCGAACAACCAGTGGTAGTCGGAGCACAACCAACGGTAGTCGGAGGACAACCAACGGTAGTCGGCGAACAACCAACGGTAGTCGGCGAACAACCAACGGTAGTCGGAGGACAACCAACGGTAGTCGGAGGACAACCAGCGGTAGTCGGAGGACAACCAACGGTAGTCGGCGAACAACCAACGGTAGTCGGCGAACAACCAGCGGTAGTCGGAGGACAACCAGCGGTAGTCGGAGGACAACCAATGGTAGTCGGCGAACAACCAACGGTAGTCGGCGAACAACCAACGGTAGTCGGAGGACAACCAACGGTAGTCGGCGAACAACCAACGGTAGTCGGCGAACAACCAGCGGTAGTTCCCGCACAACCAATGGTTCGGCGAGCACGGCGGGCGGTGGTGGGCCGCGAGGACTCCGCCGTACGGCGCGGGCCGCCGCTAGGACAGCGACAGCATCTTGTCGATCGGCTTCTTGGCGGCCAGCCGCAGCTCTTCGGGAAGAATCAGCTCCGGCGTGAGATCGCGCAGCGCCAGGTAGATCTTCTCCGGCGTGTTCTTGCGCATGTGCGGGCACTCATTGCAGGAGCAGCCGCCTTCTGCCGGCGCCGGGATGAAGGTCTTTTGCGGCGCTCGCTTCTGCATCTCGTGGATGACGCCCGGCTCGGTCACGATGATAAGCTCGGTCGCATCTGTCTCGACCGCATACTTGATCAGCGCCGAGGTCGAGCCGATAAAGTGTGCGTGGGCCAGGACGCGCTCCTCGCACTCGGGATGCGCCAGCACCTGGGCGCCGGGGTGCTCCAGCTTGAGCCGCACCAGCTCGCGCTCGCTGAAGATCTCGTGGACCTGACAGGAGCCTGGATAGACCACCATATTGGTCCGCCCGGTCTTCTTCATCAGGTAGCGCCCCAGGTGCTGGTCCGGGGCGAACAAGATCGGCTGCTCCGGCGGATAGGAGAGCAGGATGCGCTCGGCGTTCGAGGACGTCACGATGCAGTCCGACATCGCTTTGACCGCTGCCGAGCAGTTGATGTAGCTGACGGTGATGTGGTCCGGGTACTTGCGCTGCCACGCGGCGAGCTGCTCGGGTCGGCAGCCGTCTGCGAGCGAGCACGACGCGGTCATGTCAGGGACCAGCACCGTGCGGCTCGGGTTCAAGATCTTGGCGACCTCGGCCATGAAGTGAACGCCGGCGAACAGGATCACGTCGGCCTGGGTCTTCTGCGCGGCCTGCGCCAGCTGGAGCGAGTCACCGACAAAGTCGGCCAGATCCTGAATCTCCGACTCTTGGTAGTAGTGCGCGAGCAAGACGGCGTTGCGCTCCTTCTTGAGGCGGAGGATTGCGCCGTCGAGGTCGGAGGGGATGCTCGGGGTGGGCCGTGGCTTGGTAGAGATGGGGACGAGCGGTTCCATGGTTTTGCAGCCCTAGCGTGCGGCGCGGATGTTAGCATTCGCGCATGGCCAACGTCCTCATTATCGACGACAACGAGACCATGCGCGAGGGAGTGGCCCAGGTCGTGCGCAGGATGGGCCACAAAGTCTGCGCGACAGCGTCGGGAAGCGAGGCACTCGTTATCTTCAAGAAGAACCCCGCTGACTTCGTGATCACCGACCTCAAGATGAACGGCATGGATGGCCTGGAAGTGCTGCGGCGCATCCGCGAGCTGGACCCGGACTGTCCGACGCTGCTCATGACGGCCTACGGCACGGTCGAAGCCGCTGTCGAGGCGATGAAGCTCGGTGCGCTCGACTTCCTCACCAAGCCGTTTGCGCCCGAGGTCGTGCGGCTCAAGGTCGAGCGAGGCTTGGAGCTGCGTGCGGCCCGCCGGATGAGTGAGCGGCTGCGCGCTGAAAACGACCAGCTTCGCGAGGGCGACGCGCCCCGGCATCAGGATCTGATTGGCTCGACCGAGGTGATGCACAAGCTCATCGAGCAGCTTGCCAAGATCGCCAAGACCGACGCCAGCGTGGCCATCTACGGCGAGTCGGGCACCGGCAAAGAGCTGGTCGCGCGGGCCATCCACAACCTGAGCCGTCGCAGCCAGGGCCCGTTCATCAAGGTGAACTGCGGGGCGCTGGCCGAGACGCTGCTGGAGAGTGAGCTGTTTGGACACGAGCGCGGCGCCTTCACCGGCGCCATCAAGCGGCGACTCGGACGCCTCGAGCTGGCCGATGGCGGCACGCTGCTGCTCGACGAGATCGGCGAGATCTCCCCGGCGATGCAGGTGAAGCTCTTGCGGGTGCTTCAGGAAGGGACCTTCGAGCGGGTCGGCGGCGAGCAGACCATCAAGGTCGACCTGCGCATCCTCTCGGCGACCCACCGCGATCTGCCGCAGCTCATCAGCGAGGGCAAGTTCCGCGAAGACCTGTTCTATCGGCTGCAAGTGGTGCCGCTCTCTGTCCCTGCGCTGCGCGAGCGACGCGCGGACGTGGCCGAGCTGGCCCGGCACTTCATTGCCAAGCACAGCCAGCGGATAAACCCCACGGTCACGGCGATTGCCGAAGACGCGCTGTGTCGGCTGTACGCCTATCACTGGCCTGGCAATGTGCGCGAGCTAGAGAACGTGGTCTCGCAGGCGATGGTGTTCTGCGACGGCGACACCATCACGGCGAGCGCGCTGCCGGCCCACATCCGAGGCGAAGCCGGCACCGCCAAGAGCCACCCCGAGCTGGCGAGCATGGAGCTGCCGAGCGGCGGCATGGCGCTGCCCGAGATCCTCGACGACCTGGAGCGACAGCTCATCCTCAAGGCCTATCGCGAGGCCAAGGGCGTCAAGACCGAGACCGCGCGGCTCCTTGGCATCAAGCCGAGTGCGCTGTACTACAAGCTCGACAAGTACCGGATTGAATAGCGCTAGCCGATGAGCAGGCCGCCGTTGACGCGGAGGACCTGGCCGGTGATGTAGCTGGCGCGGGGCGAGACGAGGAAGGCGACGGCTTCGGCGATGTCTTCGGGGGCGCCGATCCGTCCGAGCGGGATCTGCGCGATCAGCTTCTGCCGCGCTTCGCCCTGGACGTGCTGCTGGGTCATGTCGGTCTCGACGAAGCCCGGCGACACCGCGTTCACGGTGATGCCGCGGGAGGCCAGCTCGCGGGCCAAGGTCCGGGTCATGCCGATCAGGCCGGCCTTGGCGGCGACGTAGCTGACCTGGCCGGTGTTGCCCATCTCGCCCACCACCGAGGTGAGGTTCACGATCCGGCCTGACTCTTTGGCCTTGAGGAGCAGCCGTGACGCCGCGCGGCTGAGATAGAACGCCGAGGAGAGGTTGGTCTCTAGGACCTTGTGCCAGTCGGCGGTCTTGACCCGCAGAAGGAGGCCATCGACGGCCACCGCAGCGTTGTTGACCACCACGTCGAGCCGTCCGTATTTCTCACCGATCGACTTCACGGCGGCGTCCACTGCCGCTTCGTCGGCGACATCGAACTTCGCCAAGGTCGCGTTGCCTTCGCCCAGCTCGGCGAGGGTCTGCTGCGCAGCGGCCTCGTTTGCGACATAGTTGGCAACGACAAACAGCCCGTCACGGACCAGGGCTTTGGCAATGGCGCGGCCAATACCGCGCGAGGCCCCGGTAACCAGGGCGACTCGACGCTCAAAAGGGGATGTACTCATGGAGTGCTCGCTTGGCTCTGTAGGGTTTGGGAGGAAGACAGCTCAGCAATCGCCGAAAGTCCGCTTGGCTCGGAGAAACCACCGAGTGCAAGGGCAGGAGCGATGCGCTTGACCAGGCCTTGCAAGACCTTGCCGGGACCGACCTCGATGACAGCGGTGGCGCCCAGGGCGACCAGACGCTGGACGCAGGACTCCCAGCGCACGGTGCCCGCCACTTGCTGCACCAGCCGACTCCGCACCGCCGCTGAGTCCTCGTGTGGATAGGGCTGCGCATCGATGTTGGCGACGACGGCAATGCGCGGCGAGCGCACCGTCACCTGCGCCAGCTCGGTCGCCAGCTGGGCCGCCGCTGGCTCCATCAGCGCCGAGTGGAACGGTGCCGAGACCGGCAGCGCCTTGACCAGCTTGCAGCCCTTGCCCTTCGCCAGCGCCATCGCCCGTTCTACTGCCGGCTTGTGACCCGAGATGACCACCTGGCCGGCGCCGTTCTCGTTGGCAGACTGGACCTTCTCAGCGGCGGTGGAGGCTTCGATGCAGAGCGCAGCAACGTCCGCCGTGCTCAGACCGACCAGTGCCGCCATCGCACCGAGGCCCTCGGGGACTGCGGCCTGCATGAAGCGCCCGCGCAGGTGAACCAGGCGGACGGCATCGGTGAAATCCAGGCTCTCGGCCACCACCAGCGCCGAGTATTCGCCCAGCGAGTGACCGGCGCACAGCGAGGGCAAAAGTCCAAGCTCGCGGCGCAGCACCTCGGCAGCGGCCACCGCACAGGACAAAAGGGCTGGCTGGGTGTTCTCGGTTCGCAGCAGCTCGGTGTCAGGGCCGTCGAAGCATAGCTTCGAGATCGAGTAACCGAGCGCAGCATCGGCCTTGGCAAACAGCTCGCGGACGTACGGGAACGTGTCGCAGAGCGCTTTGCCCATGCCGACGTGCTGTGAGCCCTGACCGGGAAAAACGAAGGCAACCTTGTGCATCAGATCCTCTTAGAAGCGCACGACGGTGGCGCCCCAAGCGAGGCCGGCACCGAGCGCACAAAACAGCAGGCGGTCGCCCCGCTTGACCTTGCCTTGGCGGACTGCCTCATCGAGAGCGATTGGCACCGACGCGCTGGAGGTGTTGCCGTAGCGGTCGATGTTGATAAAGAACTTGTCCATCGGCAGATCGAGCCGCTGCGCCACTGCCTCGACGATTCGCAGGTTGGCTTGGTGGGCGATCACCAGATCGACGTCCTTGGGCGTCAGGCCGTGCTGGTGTAGCGCGGTCAGGCACGAGGACGACAGGTTCCGTACGGCGTTGGTGAAGATCACCTTGCCGTTCATGTGAATGAAGTGCTTGCCGTTGGCGAGCGTCTCTGCGGAGGTCGGATAGAGCGAGCCACCGCCGGGAATCGACAGCGCTTCGGCTTGGGTTCCGTCGGCAAACAGGTGGACAGACTGCACCCCGAGGCCGGCGGCGTGCTCTTCCTCGGTACACAGCCGCAAGATGGCCGCGCCCGCTCCGTCGCCGAACAGGACGCAGGTGTTGCGGTCCTGCCAGTTGACGTAGCCCGACAGCACTTCGACGCCGCACAGCAAGATGTGGCGGTAGAGGCCGCTGCGCAGCAGTCCTTCGGCGACGGCGAGGCCGTAGATGAAGCCACCACAGGCCGCGGCGAGGTCAAACGCTGCGCTGTTCGGCGCGGCGCCGACCTTGCGCTGCACGAAGACCGCACACGAAGGCAGCGGCATGTCGGGGCTGATGGTCGAGCAGATGACGGCGTCGATCTGCTTGGGAGAGATTCCGGCGGCCTCGCAGGCGGCTGTACCGGCACGAGCCGCGAGATCGGAAGCGGCTTCTTCGCCCCGGCGGACCATGTGGCGGGTGCGAATGCCGGTGCGCTCGCGAATCCACGCATCTGAGGTCTCGACCATCTTGCTGAGATCGTCGTTGGTCAGGATGCGATCGGGAACAGCGTGGCCTGTGCCGATGATGCGGATGCGGCGTAGGCTGGCGTGCTGGTTTGGTGACGGGTCCTTGTCTCTTGTATGCGCGTCTTCACTCATTCAGCCTCCGGTTGGCTGGTCTTCTGGATCGGTGCTCGCCGAGCTATCGGCGAAGCGATGGGCCTCGACGGCGGCTTTGGTGGCTTCGATCAGTCCGGACTGCACGTGATCTTCAGCAACCGCAATCGCTCGTGCGATGGCCCGGGCACTTGAGCGTCCGTGGCAGATGATCGCCACACCATTGACGCCAAGCAAGGGGGCACCGCCGCGCGCTTCGACATCGACGACGCGCCGCAGTGATTGGAGCGCCGGCATCATGAGCAGGGCACCGAGCTGCGCGAGCAGGGAGCGCTTGACCTCGCTCTTCAGCAGATCAGCCAAGAATCGGCCCGCACCCTCGGCGGTCTTGAGCACTACGTTGCCGGTGAAGCCATCGGTGACGACGACATCGAGTCCGCCTTCACGCAGCGCGAGGCCCGCAGGTCGGCGAAACTGAAAGAGGTCCCGTCCTTCGACGTAACCGACGTACTCGAAAGCGCTGCTGGGGCTTCTGCTGAGCAGCGCATGGGTCTCACGCAGAAGGGGGGTGCCCTTGCTGGCTTCCTCGCCGTTCGACAAAAGGCCCACCCGTGGACGCAGCCGCTGAGACGTCGAGCGCAGCTTGGCAAACGTCGCCCCGAGCACGGCAAACTGCGCCAGGGTCTGCGGCTTTACGTCGACGTTGGCGCCGGTGTCGAGAAGGACGCACTCGCTCACCCGCGGCGCGGCGCCGAACAAGCCGGGCTCTAGCGTCGGCATGGTGACCGCAATGCCCGGCCTATCGAGGCCACGCATCCGTCCCAGCACAAACAGACCACACGCCAGCATCGCCCCAGAGTTGCCTGCTGAAACGATCGCCTGGGCCTCACCGCTGCGCACCAGCTCGAAGCCGATGCGCATCGACGACTGGCGCTTCTTGCGAGCGGCCTGGCCTGGGTGATCATGCATGGTGATCACCTCGGAGCAGTGACGAACGGCAATATCTAGGTGCGTCGCGCCGAGCCGCTGTAGCTCTGCGCGCAGGCGCGACTCCTCGCCAAGCAGGATGACGCGCGCACGACGCTCACGCGCTGCTGCCACGGCTCCTTCGACCTCAGGGCCCGGCGCACTGTCGCCCCCCATGGCGTCAATCGCGATGACAGGTGCCATCGGCGGCGCCATCTACGAACTAAGCCTTCTCTGCCGGAGCCTCGTTTTCGGTCGGCTGCGGGATGATCACCCGCCCTTCCTTGGCCGGACCGTACCAGCCGCAGGCGTCACAGATGCGGTGCGGCATCTTGGCGACCTGACAGTTGGGACATACCGACGAAGCCGGCGTCGCCATCTTCATCCACTGCGCACGACGCGAGTCGCGCCGAGCACTCGATTGTCTTCTTTTCTGAACGGCCATGTTGCTGTGATCTCCAGGCTGATTGAGAGTGAGTGTTTAGAGTTTTACGTCGCGGAGCGCCGAAAATGGCGACAGCTTACCGACAGGCTGGCAGGCGCAGTCGCCCTGATTCTTGTCAGCGCCGCAGAGAGGACAAAGACCGCGACAGTCCTCTTTACAGTGAACGGTGATGGGCACCGAGAGGATGATGTACTCGCGCACGATCGGTAAGAGATCGAGGGTCTCGCCGTCGTGATGGGCGTAGTCGACGTCGTCCACATCGTCAGCCCCGTCTTCGTCGCTCGCCTCGCCTTCGCGCTCGGCAATGGCAGATGAGGGCGGAACAAAGACCGTGTGGAGCCGCTGGTCAACCACCACGCGGGCCGGACCAAGACACAGCTGACAGGGCAGAAGCAGCTCACCGGTCAGCGAGCCACTGCACAGCACGGTGACATTGTGCTTGTTCAGGTCGGCAGTCAGGTGCAGCGAGGAGTGCTTCGCGTCGACCTCAAGGTCAGAAAGTGCGTCGACAATAAGCTCCGGGCCAAGCGCACAGTCGATGTGCTTGTCCTTGTGTTCCAGGTCTTTCAGCCGGAAGCTAAGCTCGGTCATGCCCTCTACGCCTTGGAAGACGCATCATAGAAAGCCGAGTCTTTCTGTCAAGATGGCCAATTCGTCCTGCGGGCGATTGCTGGTTCCGCGCTTGTGCTTGGAGATCCGCCGCGTAAGATGCCGGCCATGCCAAGCTTCGTGGTGACTGCGGAAGATGATGACAAGACCCTGGCGGCAGCGATTCGTCAGCAGCTCAGCGTGGCGTGGAGCACGGCGCGGGCGCTCTGTGAGCGGCACAAGGTCACGGTGGATGGCAACCTCGCTGCCGACCCATCCCGCCGGGTTCGGCTTGGCCAGACCATAGCCATCGATCACAACGCGCCGCGTCCCCTGCCCAAAGCGGTGGAGGTGGCCAAGCAGCGGATCATGTACGAAGACTCGCAGCTCCTGGTCATCAACAAGCCGGCGGGAATCTCCAGCGTGCCTTATGAGCGCGATGAGAAGAGTACGGCGATGGACTTGGTGCGCGATGCCTGGCGGGCCGAAGGGCGCAAGGCGACCGAGCAGCCGCTGTACGTGGTACACCGCATCGACAAGGACACCTCGGGGCTGCTGATGTTTGCCAAGACCCGCCCGGCGGAGCGAGAGCTACAGCAGCGCTTTCGGCACCACGACATCCGGCGGCGCTACCTGTGCGTGGTGCATGGCTACTGCTTGAGCCAGACCATCGAGAGCTATCTCATCAAAGATCGGGGCGATGGCTTGCGCGGCTCGCTGGCGCGCTGGAAGGTCGAGCTGGGTCACGGCGGACGGCTGGCGCTCACGCACGTCGAAGTGCTGGAGCACATCGGCAACTTGGCGACGATCTGCGCGGTCCAGATTGAGACCGGCAAGACCCATCAGATCCGCATTCACCTGGCTGAGTCAGGTCACCCGATCATTGGCGAGCGCGTCTACATTCGAGACTTCACTCGCCATGGCCACACGCCGCTGGCTTGTCCGCGCCTGCTGCTGCATGCCGAGACCCTCGGCTTTGTCCATCCGCAGACCGAAGAAGACCTGATGTTCCAGCAAGATCCACCACCTGACTTCAGCGATGCGGTGACACGCCTGCGCGCCCAGGCCCGCAAGGAAAGAGCAGCGGCGGAAGCAGCAGCGCGCTGATCAAGGTGCCGGGTCGGGCTGGTGCAGGTGGGCAAACGCGGGGCGGAGCTTCTCAAAGGTGGCTTGCAGGTGCTCGCTGATGACGCGAATGTCACCGGTGACGGGCATGAAGTTGGTGTCGCCGTTCCAGCGTGGGACGATGTGAAAGTGGCTGTGCTGGTCGATGCCGGCGCCGGCGACGCGGCCAAAGTTCATGCCGAGGTTTGCGCCATGGGCGTGCAGCTCGCGACAGACAATCTGCTGGGTCTGGCGCAGTAGCTCGCAGGTCGCTTGGTACTCCTCGGCAGGCAGCGCCATCAGGTCGGCACCGTGACGCCGGGGCACGACCATGAGGTGACCGCTGTTGTACGGAAAGCGGTTCATGATCACAAAGGCGGCCTTGGTGCAGCAGAGGATGAGGTTCTCGGCCAAGCGCGCCTCGCCCTCGGCGGGGAAGCGACAGAAGATGCACTCCTGGGCGCCCTGCTCGCCGCTCGCTTGCAGGATGTACGCCATGCGCCACGGGGCCCACAATCGGTCCATGCTGGTTCCTTTCGAGAGGCCGTCAGCGAATGAGAAGGGCTGCGACCACGCCGCCCAAGATAACAGCGCACAGCACGGCCACAAGCGCCCAGGTTGGCAGCGTCGCGGGCGGCGGTGCGGGCGCTGGAGTGACCATGGGCGCCGGACTGGTGGGGCGCTCGTCGAGCATGCGAGTCTCGTGGGCGCGCAGCTCGGTGGTCGGCATCGCCTGCATGGCTTCGGCAATCTTCGCGGCAGCCTGCTTGGGCGGCAGCATCATCGTCTTGGGCTCGACGTTGCGCAGCCCGTGGAGCTTGTCCGCGACCTCCGACATGCTGGGCCGATCACTGGCCTTCTTGCTGAGCATCTGACTGATCAGCTCATCAAGAGGCCGCACGACCTCGGGGGCCTTCTCGGTCAGCGGCGGCACGGGCTCTACGATGTGCATCGCGATCACGTCACCGGGAGAGCGGCTCATAAACGGCGGCATGCCCGACAGAAGCTGATACAGGACAATCCCGAGCGAGTAGACATCGGCGCGGTCGGTCACTTCGACGCCACCGCGGCACTGCTCCGGTGCCATATGGGTGGGCGTGCCGAGCAGAAGCCCGGTGGCGGTCTGTACCCCTGGCAAGGTCTCACCCGCCAGCGCCGCAATTGCCTTGGCAATCCCGAAGTCGAGAATCTTGACCTGGTGCCCGCCCGGTGCCGATTTGTCGTCGATGAGCAGCACGTTGTCGGGCTTCAAATCGCGATGCACGATGTTGGCAGCGTGGGCGGCAGCGAGGGCTCGGGCCATCGGCTCGCAGAGGGCGACGGCCTCCTTCTGCGAGAGGCGACCCTTGTGGCGCAAGTGCTCGCGCAGCGACTCGCCGATCAGAAATTCCATCACGAAGTAGGGTCTGCCACCCGGCAGCTGACCGGAGTCAAAGACCTTGGTCAGGCCGGGATGATCGACCCGTCCCATCAGGCGAGCCTCCGCGACGAAGCGCTGGACTGCCGTCAGGTTTGACAGCAGCTTCTCGTGGATGGCTTTGACGGCGACCTGCTGACCAGTCTCGACATGGACCGCCTCAAAGACGACGCCCATGCCGCCACGCCCGACCTCTCGCAGCAAGCGGTACTCGCCAGCCTGCTGACCGAGCAGGTGGCTGTTGCTATCGGGGCTGCGTAAGGGCTCGCTCATCGACGATGATCAAACACGCACTATATCACGAGCGGGGGGCCGGGCTTTGGCAGCAAGGCCTGCGGCGCAGCGGGGCGGGAGTGAGGAAACACGGTGCGTGGCTGAGCTTCGGAAGGCTGGACTAGTAGGCGGGAGCGAGCAGCTTGTCGCCAAGCGGCAGCACGGAGTGAAGGATCGCGTGCAGGGCGCGCTCGATCTTGCGGCGAGCCGACAGCTTGAAGCGGGGGCCCAAGGTCAGGACCTCATCGCCGCGGCTCTCGACTTCTTCGAGCAGGCCAAAGTAGATGCTGCCCATGATCTCGGCGGGCACGAGGGCTCGGCGGTCGGAGTCCGGCAGGGCGGCGCGGGCCAAGGCGTATTCCTTGCGAGCGCGCGCGGCCACGTGTCTGACCAGCCACAGGGCGGCGGTGCTGCGCTTGCCGCCGAGGATGTCTTGCTCGTTCAAGCCAAACTCGGCGAGCGTTTCTTGGGGCAGATAGATGCGGTCGCGGGCAGCGTCTTCGGCCACGTCGCGCAGGATGTTGGTGAGCTGGAGCGCTTGCCCAAGATGAACCGCGTAGTCGCGAGAGCCAGGGTGCTTGCAGCCAAACAGCTCGATGCACATCAGGCCCACCGCCGAGGCAACGTGGTAGCAGTAGTCGTAGAGTTCCGCCCAGCTGGCGTAGCGACGCTTGTGAAGGTCGGCCTGGCAGCCGCGCAGGACGAGCAGGGCGTCCTCGTAACGAACGCCAAAGCGCTGATGTGCCTCGGCGAGAGCCACGGCCACCGGATGCTGCGGAGAGCCGCACTGAAAGGAGGCGAGCAGCTCGTCTTCCCAGACGGCCAGCGCGGCTTGCTTTTTTTCCACGGGATCGTCGGAGTCGACGATGTCATCAATGACGCGGCAGTACGCATAGACCGCGTAGATGGCCTGCCGCCTTGCTTTGGGCAAGAGCAGAAAGGCAAAGTAGAAGTTCGAGCGGCTGCTGGTCGTGACGGATGCCGCCGCTTTCTGGGCCAAGGACGCGCTCGCCATCTACTCAACCACTTCGTCAGCACGCCGGAAGTACAGCTGGGGCACTTGCTTGGCGGCGGCTTTGGCCAGGACACGTGCTCGGTCGGTTCGTGACAGGGTGGGCCGACCGCGCAGGATTTGGTCGCCGAGCGACTCGATGCGGTCGAGCAGCGCTTGGCCGCAGTAGTACGTCAGCAGCAGCTCGAAGCGAAGCTCTCCATCCACTTGATCGAGCAGAGGCCGACCCCGCTCGAGCAGGGCCCGCGCCCGTGCGACTTCAAAGCGGAGCAGGTCCCGCCACGAGCGAGCCGAGGCGCCGAGCAGATGGGCGGATGCTGGGGCGGTGCGGGTGCCCTCGGGCAGCACGCCGAAGTGGCGCAGATCATCGAGCGGAATGTAGACGCGCCCCCGTGGCAGGTCGCGACCGAGGTTCTGCATCAGCGACACCAGCTGCCAGCCGGTGCTGAGGTCGCGAGCAAAAGCGAGCTGGGCGGGATCTGCGTGACCGAACACGCGGACAATCAGCTCTCCGAGCGGCTCGCTGACGTAGCGGGTATACGTCCGCAGCTCTTCAAAGTTGGTGAAGGTCCGCGGCGCGAGATCCATGCGGAAGCCGGCCAGCAGGTCTTGGAACAGCGTAATCGGTAGGTTGCACTGCTCGACCGTGTTCTGAAGAGCGCCGAAGATCGGATGATCGGACTCGCCATGGAATGTGCGAAAAAGCGCATCCTCCCAGTCTTGGAGTGCGGATTGGCGCCGTCCCTGGAACTCCGGCTCGTCGGCGAAGTCGTCGGCGGCGCGCGCGAAGGCATAGACCGCGAAGACGTGGGGTCGCTTGCTCTGGGGAAGGTAACGCGACGCGACCGGCAAGCTGTCGTGGCGAGTCTGCACCATCCGTTCGCAGTAGAGATACGACTCGCTGAGCGAATACGCTCTCCGTGGGGTATCGAGCACGCTGGGAATCGGGCCCGCGGCATGCTGGCGCGAAAACAAGCTGGTCGACGACGAAGGGCTGCTAAAGAGCTGGCGATTGTGAATCACGGCTTGCCATCCTGTGGAGGCGGTTTGAGTGCTGCTCTGGCAAAAGCCGTGCCCAGCGATTGCGCGCAGCGCAGAGATGACGGGGTGGCCGGCGGTTGATATACCTTCCGCATCATTAGTACGCCGGCGTACATGCTGGGGCCGGGGCCGAAGGATGTGGCTGTCGGCATTGAGCAGGCGATAGCGACCTTGGTTTCGTGGCTTCAGCGGCCTTCCGCTGAGCACTAAGCGAGCGTCCTGCTTGTTGCTCCGCAGTCGCGATGGCGCTATCGTGCCGGCTCATGGCCTCGGCATACATCTTAGGAGCGGTTCGCAGTCCAATTGGTCGGTTTCGTGGCGGGCTGCGCGACATCAGACCGGATGACCTACTTGGCAAGGTCATCGCCAAGCTCGTCGAGCGGACGGGAGTGCCGGCAGAGACCATCGACGATGTCATCTGCGGCTGCGCCAACCAAGCCGGGGAGGACAACCGCAACGTCGCGCGAATGGCGCTGCTCCTTGCCGGGCTGCCGCAGTCGGTGCCGGGCGTGACGGTGAATCGGCTGTGCGGCTCTGGTCTCGAAGCGGTGCTGCAAGCGGCTCGCTGTATCAATGCCGGACAAGCCGATCTGATGATTGCCGGTGGCGTGGAGTCGATGACCCGCGCGCCGCTGGTGATGCCGAAGCCAGACAGTGGCTTTCCATCGGGCAATGTGACGGTGTTCGATTCCTCGCTGGGCTGGCGATTTCCCAATCCACGCCTGGCGGCGCTGTTTCCGCTCGAAGCGATGGGCGAGACGGCGGAGAACCTGGCGACCCGCTACAACCTGAGCCGTAGCGAGCAAGACCAGTTCGCGCTGCGCAGCCATGAGAAGGCGCTCAGTGCGCAGAAGGCCGGTCGCTTTGCCGAGGAGCTGGTACCCATTGAGCTGCCACCGCCCGGCAAGGGTCAGCCGCCGGCGACGCTGAGTCAGGATGAAGGCCCACGAGCGGATACCAGCGTCGAGAAGCTCGGCAAGCTGCCAGCGGCCTTTCGGCAGGGCGGTACGGTGACGGCGGGCAACTCCTCGACGCTCAACGACGGTGCGGCGGCGGTGCTGATTGGGACAGAGGAGCGCGCCAGAGAGCTTGGACTCAAGCCGCTGGTGAGAATCGTCGGCGGAGCAGTGGCTGGAGTCGATCCACGCTACATGGGCATCGGACCGGTGCCGGCCATTCGCAAGCTGCTGACGCGCGCGGGCGTGAAGGCCGGGGAGCTGGGACGGATTGAGCTCAATGAGGCGTTTGCTGCCCAAGCGCTCGCGGTGCTGCGGGAGCTGCCCGAGTTTTCTCTCGATCGAGTCAATGTACACGGCGGGGCGATCGCGCTGGGGCATCCGCTCGGCTGCTCGGGGGCGCGCATCACGGCGACGCTGACCCATGAGCTGCGGCGCAGTGGCGAGCGCTACGGTCTTTTGGCCATGTGCATCGGGGTCGGACAAGGCATCGCTGCGCTGTTTGAGAACCTCGAGCCCCGAACCTAACGCACGGCTTCACGGCGGACAGGGGCCCAAACAAGGCCACAAATGCCGCGCTTGCCGTGAGGGCCAACATGTTAAGATGACGGGCTGTATGATGCAGCCTCTCTTTTCGGGACAAAACTCCGTCGCAAAGGACGCCATGCAGACCTTTCGTGGTTCCTCCCTGTCAACGGCCCCCAAGCGTCGCTTGAGCTTCGGCCTTGCTCTGTCCGTCTTTTCTGCCTGCTTTACGTTGGGCAGCGCCTTGCCGGCGCTCGGTGCCGAGAAGCAGGTCGTCATCTTCGAGCCCAAGGTCGAAGGTGCCAACCTCGGTGAGGTCGAGCGGCTGGCGCTCGATAAGGCCATCGCCGATGCCGTCAAGGAGATGGGCTACTCGCCGATCCCGAAGCGTGACCTCGACGACGTGCTCCAGGGCGAAAAGGCCGGCAAGTGCGAGAGTGCTGAGTGTCAGATTCGCATCGCGCGGCTTCTCGACGCTGGCTACGTGCTGCGCTACAAGCTGAACCTGTCGGCTGACGTGGCGGAGCAGCTGGCGAAGCAGGCCCCGGCGAAGAAGGAAAAAGAGAAGGAAAAAGAAAAAGAGAAAGAGAAAGAGAAGCCCAAGGGCAAAGGCAAAGAAGCTGCCAAGGAAGCCGCCAAAGAGGCCAAGGCGCCCGAGGCCGCTCCACAGGTCCAAGCGGCTCCCGTACCGACGGGGCCAGTGGCGAACTGGCGCTTCCAAGCCAGTCTCTTTAACGTGACGCTGGCTGCCACCGCCGAGAGCGCGCAGAACCAGCCGAGCGAGTGCTCGCAGTGCAATTCGACGCAGGCGGGGCAGAACATCGCGGAGCTGGCCAAGAAGCTGCTCATCGCCGACAAGAGCCATCCGCGTGGCACCATCGAGATCACGACCAGTCCCGGCGAAGCGACCGTGTTCGTCGACAACGTCGAGCTGCTCGGCAAGACGCCCGACGGCAAGCCGCTGTCGGTCAAGACCTTTGCGGGCAAGCACAAGCTGCGGGTCAAGAAGACCGACTACCAGTCTCAAGAACAGGAAGTCACCGTCTCGGACTCTAGCCCGACGCTGCTCAACCTGATGCTAAGGCCCGGCACCGACCCCGAGAAGGTTGTCTACGTCCAGACGGAAACCACCCACCGTCCGAAGTGGCGCGTCGCGCTCGGCATTGTCGGCATTGCCGCTGGTGCGGCGCTGGTGGGCTTTGGTGGCCTGGCGGCCTCGGTCGATGGCCAGCCCTACCTTGATTCCAATGGGAAGGAAGACTTCACCAGGGTCTATGCGACCAAGGGCCTGGCGGCAGGACTGATTGCTCCTGGCGCGGTCTGCATCCTCGGTGGCGTGGTCCTGTTGGCGCTGCCCGGTGAGCGAAAGAAGGGGACGGATGACGCAGCTCCGGCGAGTCCGGCGCAGTCCCTGTCGCTCGGCGCCGTGGGTAGCGGCACCGGCCTTTTGTTTCGCGGTGGTTTCTAACTCGACTTTGCTTACCAATTGAGGACGACGATGCGACGAGCTTGGTTGCTATTCGGAATCGCGCTGCTTTCGCCCGGTTGTGATGCCCGCAAGCTGTTCGGAGAGGGCTGGACAGAACAGAAGAGCTGCGAAAACACCAATCCAGACTGCGTTTTTCAGACGGGGACCAGCACCAAGCAGCAGATCTGCGAGCCGACCTCTGGCCAGTGTCGCTCCTGCGGCAAAGGTCCAGCTGCAATGTCGATGTTCGACCTGGCCGGTGGTAGCAAGGAGTGTCGCACTGCGTATCAGAAGCAGATTGTCTGCGACGCCAGCACCTTCGAGTGTCGAGCCTGTCGGGTCGGCAATCAGGAGTGCATCGGCTCGGACAAGACCAAGCCCGTCTGTGACACCGGCTCGGGCGAGTGCCGAACGTGCTCGACGGCCACGGAGTGCAAGCAGGAAGGGTTCATTACGTGCTCTGGCGGTCAGTGCCAGCCGTGCGCCGTAAATTCCGACTGCGCGGCCATTGATACCAATACGCCGTTCTGCGACAAGACCGGAGGACCCTCGCCGGTGTGCCGTGGCTGCATGGTGGACTCGGAGTGCGACACGCAGCTGTGTGACACCGGCAAGAATCCGCTGGTCAACGAAGGGAAGGCGGGGCGGTGCGTAGCCAAGAGCAGCATCGCGTGGGTCGACAACAACCCGAGCTGCGTGGCAGCGGGCGCCGATGGCTCGGACACCAAGCCGTTCTGCACGGCGGATGCGGCGTACAACTCGGGCGCCAAGTATCTGTACCTGAAGGCCAGCGGAACGACGTACACGCTGTCGGTGGCGATCAGCCGCGACCTGATCCTAATCGGCAAGGGAACCGACCCGAGCAAGGTGACGGTGAACGGACTGGGATTCAATGTACCCGGCAAGCTGCTATCGACGACCAACCTGACGATCAAGGACACGGCGAAGCCGCTGGTGCAGTGCACGGGCGGCACGATCCGGCTGTACAAGACGTACCTGGACGGCGGCGTCTCTGGTGGGGCGATGCCAGGCCCCCGTGGCCTTGATGCGAGCGGTAGTTGTACCGAGGTTGAAGTGCAGCAGTCGAAGATCATCAACCTCGCCAGTGCTGGTATCTCCATCACCGGCTCAACCAAGTACACGATCGTAAACACCGGCGTTTTTAACGCTGCGCTCAATGCGGACTCGGGAGTAATCCTGAATTCCTCCACCATCGGCGTCTTCACAGCGAATACCATGCGGTTCAATGGAAAGAATGGCTCTGCCACGTCGGGCGGCCTCGACTGCGGCAATGTTGCGAACAACCGCAAGATTGTGAATACGGTGGTGATGAATAATATCCAATCCAGCATGACTGGCTCGCAGCTCACCGGCAACTGCGAGCTGACCAAGGTCGTGGTGGGAATGTTCGACGCCACGACCTTGCCCAACGCGCTCAAGAAGAACTGCACGTTTGCCAACGCCACCGATGGTCAGCTCATGGCGACTGATACCAACTGCATCGACCAGGCTGATCAGGATGCGATGGTGACCGAGGACTTCTTTGGCACCAAGCGGCCGCTCGGAGCGGCTCCGGACATCGGCTACCACGAGGCGAAGTAGGCAGTTCTCGGCTCTGTGTACTGTGGGCGGAGTCGGCGTCAGGGAGTGACTTCGCTGAGCGCGTTGACGACGACGCTGGCGCAGAACAGTCCGAAGCTGCCGGTGACGTAGCTGGCGGTGCCGTAGATGAGCCGCCGGTCTTCGCAGGAGTGATGGTCGTTCTTGCCGCCCGGACAGACGCAGGCGAAACCGAGTCCTTCGTCATAGTGAAGCTCGATGGGCTGGCGCGGCTTCTCGACGGAGTAGACCGAGCTTATGCCGAAGCTGCCTTCGTTTGGGAATCCGTACTTGGTGCGGAGGATCTTGCGGACTTCCTGCGCGAGTGGATCGATGCGGGTCTCTGCGAGATCGCCAATGCGTAGCGCGGTTGGATCGACGCGCCCGGCGGCTCCCATCGAGCTGACCAGCGGCAGTCCGTGCTGTTTACAGGTTGCGATGAGATGGCACTTGGCGGTGATGTTGTCGATGGCGTCGATCACAAAGTCTGGGCGCGGCTGCCGAGACAGAATCAGCGCGCTGGTGGCCGCATCATAGAAGCGACTCACGACCTCTAGCTCGGCCTGCGGATTGACGAGCTGAAGTCGCTCCGCCAGCACCTGTGCCTTGAGCTTGCCCACGGTGCCGCGCATCGCTTGGAGCTGACGATTGGTGTTGGTGACACAGACTCGATCGAAGTCCACCAGCGTGAGTCGACCGATGCCACTGCGCAGCAGCGACTCTGCGGCAAAGGAGCCGACTCCGCCCAGGCCGATCACCACCACATGCGAAGCGAACAGTCGCTCCATCTTGGCATCGCCGACCAGGCGCCCCATGCGATCAAAGCGGCGGTGCAGCCGGTAGCGCGTCTCGCCCTCGTCCGCGTCGGTAGAGGGCAGGGCAGGGGAGTCGGTGCGGAGTGATTCCATGCAGGCATCCTATGTCCCACCAACTACCAAGGGAAGGCGAAACAGGCGGCGTGCGTTGGTCTCTGTGATTGCAGCCAGCTCGTGCGGAGTCTGCTTGCGGAGCCGTGCGAGCACTGCAAGGACGGCGGGCAGAAACGCAGGCTCACAGAGGCCCGGACGCATCGGCCAAGGAGTCTGATCGGGGGCGTCGGTCTCGACGAGCAAGCGCTCGCTCGGAACCAGCGACGCAGCGGCCCAGAGGCGGGGCGCATGTGGACTGGTGATCGCTCCGCTACACGACAGATGGAGACCGAGTCGCAGGTACTCCTTCGCCAGCTCTGCGGAGCCGCTAAAGGAATGCACCACACCGCCTGCTTGCGGCAGACCATCGCTCTTGAGAGTCCGTAGCGCGTCGGGATGAGTCCGCAAGATGTGAAGCACCACCGGCAGGTCCAGCTCGCGAGCGAGCGCCAACTGATCGCGAAACGCACGGCTCTGGAGCGGCAGCGCCGCGCGGGCCTCTGGGGTACAGGCATCGAGTCCTAGCTCGCCAATGGCGTGCGGCTTTGTTAGTGGTTTTCCGTCGAGAATCAGCGTTCCCAAAGCGGCGCAGCGGAGCGCGGTGAGCTGCTCCTCCAGCTGCGTCACAGAGAGGGTCGGAATGATCTGGGGATGCACTCCGTACGCCACGCCGATGTCAAAGTTCGGAGTCGAGAGCGCCCGCCGCAGCGCAGCTTGCTGGGCCCAAGAGTCACGGTCCACGCCGGCGAGTAGCAGTCCTGACAGTCCTGCTTGCTGGGCGCGCACCACCGCGTGGGCGGCGTCGGCCCGTACTCGGTCATCGTGGAGGTGGCAGTGGGAATCAAACATCTACGGAGCAGGACAGCTTGCGCGATAGACCGAGATGGTGTGATCGTAGCGGGCCCAGCGCGGCGTGAAGAGTCCTTTGCCGATGGGAAAGTCGGCTCCGGCTGCGACGAACCAGAGGCGCAGAATGCCGAGCTGCTTGGCTTTCTCGATGAGAGGAAAGCTTGCGGCAGAGACCTCCGTGACCACGACCACTTCGGCGCGACACAGCTCGCTTGGTTCATGGAGGCGGTCGAGGATTGTCACTGCCAGCGGCTTGTCGAGATAGCCAAAGTGGGGCGGCATTCCCAAGATGCTGCTGAAGGGAAAGTCGGCGATGGCGCTGCGGGCTCCAGAGTCGGCGATGCGCTGCGCGACCATCACGTGCTCCTGGAGTAGTCGCCGATAGGAGAGGTTTCCTTCCAGCTCGAAGGGGGAGTTGTTGTGAAAGGAGTCACTGCGCAGCCCGGAGACCAGAAACAGACAGAGCAGGGCGGCCATCCCCAGCCGGCGAGTCGAGGGCAACAGTCCAACTCCCAGCGCGGCCAAGGCACAGAGCGCGGGCACCGACGGCAGCAGGTAGCGGACGAGCTGACCAGGAAAGCACAGCGGCAGGGACAGCCACCACACCGCCGTGGCCGCGATGGCAAGCTGCGCTTCACTGGGCCGGGCCTGCCGAGTCTGATGATCGCGCTGCTGTCGATACGTGCGGTAGACCGAGACCAGATAGGCGGTGGCGGCCATCGAAAGGGGCAGTCGTCCGCCCTCGATTAGGTTGTGGAGCAGCGAGGGAAAAATACCATCCAGGCCAATCACGGCGGTGTGATCACTAGAGACCATTGCGCCGGTAATGCGGCGATGGACGAGCAGCCACAGAAACAGCACCACGCCAGGAATCGCCGTCGGCCACAGCCGCAGCAGCGTCCCAGGCGCCAGCGGGCGTCGCTGTTCGCGAAGCACCAAGCGGGCGTAGACCAGCAGCGCTGCGGGTAGGCAGACCCAGTACGTACTCTCCTTGATCAGCACCGCCAGGCCACCGAGGATCGCGTAGCCGACCATGTTCCGGCGCAGCAGAGAGACGAAGGCCAGCGCACACAGTCCGGTCGCCGGCAGATCCATCTGAATGAGTCCCAGCTGTGCAAACACCGCGGGCAGCAGTCCGGCAAGCACTCCACCGAGGATGCCCAGCCGTCGCGAGCCGCCGAGCTGACAGGTCAGCGCATAGGTCGCGGGGATCACCAGCGCTCCGATCACCAGCACGGTGGCGCGCAAGAGGACCGGCGACTCACTGACGTAGTGATGGAGCAGCGCGAGCAGCGTCGTCAGCAGCGGCGCCCGAACATACACCGGCTTACTGGCCAGGTAGGGGACGAGGCGATGGGACATCTCGTAGACCTGCGAGAAATAGCAGCCCAGCTCGTCCCAGAAGTACGGATCAGCGAGCATCCGCCCCTTGAGCAGCAGCAGAAGCAGCGACGACAAAAACCAGCCAAGCAGGATCTGGGGAGCCGTCGCATCAAAGTTCTGCCGTCGAGATCGCTGGCCTGCGAAGCTGGTCTGCGGGATGCTTTTGCTGCGCATGGCGGGACTATATCGCAGGCGGTCGGTCTACGCGCAGCGTCGCGGTGGCGTCGCCAATTTACCGTCCGCCAGGCAGCGGTCGTTTGCGCGTATACTCTTGTTCCATGGCGGAACATCTTTCGGCTTCTGAGCCTGCCCCCATGGTGACCGACTCTGCCAGCCCGGTGGCTGCTGCCGCCGCTCCGGTGAGTCCCGATGATCCTGGTATCGACCGTGCCCGCGCCCGCATTCTCGAGATCGCACGCAGTGAGAGTGAGAATGCCGCCGATGCCATCCAGCGTGAGCGCGACAATGCGCTGCGCACCGAGGTGATTGGCAAGGCCGTTCCCGAGCGCTATCTCCAGCTCGTCCATGAGCTGCGCGACGCGGTGCGGCTGTTCAATCAGTCACTGCAGCCTCCCGAAGGCCAGACGATCGCGCTCATCGCGTGGCAAGAGACTCCAAACGTGGCGCTGCAAGACCCGTACGTGGGTGACGGTATGCGCGTCCGGTTGACTCGACGAGGGGCGACCTTCGATTTGCTGCTGCGTTTTGCCTCACGCACGGGTCGGCCTGATGTGCCACTTATCGAGGGACACGGCGACTACAGCGTTCAGCAGACGCGCACCCGCACGATGATGCGCATCGAGGGCTGGGTCGAGCGAGGGCAGCCGATCTTCTGGTACTTGCTCGACTTTAAGCGTCAATCGATTCCGGTTGAGGAAGTGGCCGAGCGGATTGTTGCTTCCGTCGCGGCCAATGACTACTCGCTCTTGTCGCGCGACCTCGCTGTCGAGCCAGCGAGCGACAACGAGCACTACTCACGCGAGTCCTAACGCCCGCGGCGCTTGCGGCGCTGATCCAAGGCGCTGTGCTCAGCTGCGAAGGCTCTGCCAGGAATCGTAGGCTCGCTCCGCCAGCGCCGTCAGATCGCCAAATCCCCAGCGACCTTGATCGGTCAGCCGCTCACACAGATGCGGCGGAAGGCTACGTACCGAGAGAAACGCGCCGCTCATCGCGCCCGCCATCGCCGCTGTGGTGTCGACGTCACCGCCCACTGCCACCGCCGTCTCGATGGTCTGCACGAAGTCGTCCGGGCTGCGCAGGAAGCTATACAGGCTCCACAGCACGCTCGACACCACGTAGCCCGAGATGCCGGCCCACTCACCGTCGTAGCCCGGACACAGACCGGCCCGCGCCATGAACGTCGCCGCCGCATCCGGCGACAACGTCACCCACGACGAGACCTGATAGACATCGAACGCCACGGTCTGATCGATGCAGCGTACCCACTCGGCCAGCTCCGACAAGAAGCGCTCGGTATCGATCGGCTGACCACGGAGCGTGAGCGCCACCGCTCCGGCGATCGCGACCGCACCCGCGGCACAGCGCATGTCTTGATGGGTAATTCGCGACTGCTCGCGCGCCGCAGCAATCAGCGCATTGGGATCGTCGGCGTACCACAGACCGATCGGCGCGGCTCGCATCGCACTGCCGTTGCCCGCCGATGGAGCCGGAATGCCAGCCTCATCGGGCGCAGCGCCCTCGGCCAGCCGCCTTGCCACCTCGGCTGTGGCCTTGCCGGCCCCGACGACCTCGCCGCTCATGAACAAGCGCGAGATGCGCGCCGCATAGTCGCTGACGTTCAGCCGACCGTGGAGACTTAGCCCAATCAGCAGCTCGCGAGCCAGCTGGCTGTCGTCGGTGTACTGACCGAAGCGCGACTGCCCGAGAAAGGTGTCGTCGAGCAGTCCTTGGCGCAGGACTTTTTCGGCGTGGCGCTTGCAGTCTTTGGGTGGCAGACCTTCGACCGGAGCGCCCACTGCATCGCCGATGCACTGACCGATAAGACAGCCCACCCAGCGGTCTTTGGCGGGAATTGCCGACGGCAGAACCATTGAAACGGAGCCAAACGATTGGGCAGGGGACATCGCCATCGCATTCTACGGCTCGATGTTTCTCATCGGCAAATTTTGTGAAGTGCGCTGCTCAATGCGCGGGCTGCGAACGCGGGACCGGCTCGTCGCTTGCCCTCGCCAACTCTCGGCGGTCGCGACCTTACGTAACGTCAACAAAGCCCTTGAGCGCGTTGCCAGCGCTTTGCTACGTTCCGCCCGTTCTCTGTGCTTTTCCCTCGAAAAACTCTCGGAGGTGGCCATGTCCGGTTCCTCAAAGTCTGCGTGGTTTCGTGTTCCCAAGGTGCAGTGGCGACGTGCGGCTGCGGTATTTGGGCTCAGCTTCATCGTCGCTTGTAGCGGCGGCTCGGGTGGCGGTGGCTGTGGCGCTGGCAGCTTGACCAAGATTCCGAACGGCTATCCCGTCGACAAGCGCATCGACAACGCGGTTCAGCTGCGCATCACCAAGGGCTTTTTCGACTTCCTGGAGACGAGCGGCAAGGCGCTGGTCGACAAGCTCCTGCCCGGCGGTGGCGAGATTTCAGTGCCCTCGAGCTGCGGCGGCGACACCGAGCTGTGCTGCGGGCAGATGTGCAAAGTGAAGCTCGACATTGCTTCGCTGAAGTTCGATCCCAAGCCACCGACGACGACTCAGGCGACGCTGCGGGCCAAGATCAAGACGCTCGAAGACTTCAAGATCAAGGCCAAGGTCAAAATCATCTTCGACGTCACCATCAACTGCAAGCTGTCGCTCGACACGGCGCGCAGCGGCAAGCCCGACGTCGGCATCACGATGGCGGTCAACACCAACGTCAACGCCGCAACCAAGCTGACCAGCCTCGACTTCGACGACAAGAGCGTCGACATCCTCGACCTCGACAGCGGCGACATCGACATCAAGGGAGACCTGGTGTCGGCATGCACCGTGATCGATTGGTTCAAGGGCTCGTTCATCAACACGCTCAAGGACCAGCTCAAGAAGCAGCTCGCCGGTCCGCTCGACTCGTTGATGTGTCAAAAGTGCTCGGCCCGCACCGACTGCTCGTCGCTGGCCAACCAGGGCTGCTTGAACAACTACTGCATGCGCGATGGCAGCTGCCTCCAGCTGATTGGCACCGAGGGACGGATCGACCTCGGCAGCGCGCTGGGTGCGTTCTCCCCGGCGGCCAAGACCGCGGCGCTGGACCTGATTGTCGCGGCAGGGAACTACGCCGTCGTCGAACCGCTGCCGAGTGCCGGTATGTCGCTCGGCATGCTCGGCGGCACCACCTCGCAGACCCACAGCACCTGCGTTCCGATGAGGCCCGCTCCGGCTGGTCCGGCGCCCGCCAAGAGCGCAGCGTTTGCCGGCAACACCACGCCCAGTGGCAAGCCCTACCACGTCGGTGCAGGCATCTCAACGCTCGAGCTGGACTCGCTCGGCTACACGCTCTACGACACCGGCGGGCTCTGTCTGGACGTTGGCACGGCGCAGGTCGAGATGCTGTCGTCGGGCCTGTTGTCCGCGTTGATTCCCTCGATCAATGACCTGACGCGCGGGGCCAACTCGGCGGTGAAGCTCGTCGGACGACCGCAGCGGCCACCGACCTTTGTCCTCGGCAAGGGCACCTACAAGACCGACGCGATGGGCAAGAAAATCATCGACGACCCGCTGATGCACGTCGTGATCAAGGACATGGCGCTCGACTTCTATGTGTTCATTGATGAGCGCTATGTTCGCTTTATGCGCCAGACCGTCGACCTGGATCTGCCAATTGGCCTTGATGTCGACGCCATGAACCAGATCGTGCCGCTGCTCGGCGACATCGCGCAGGCGGTGGGCAATGTCCGCGTCTCCGATAGCTCGCTGCTCAAGGAGTCGCCGGCCCAGCTGGCGCGGCTGTTCCCGAGCCTTCTGCCGGTGCTGGCGGGCTCGCTGGGCTCGGCGCTGAGCCCGATCAAGCTGCCCGACATCATGGGACTTTCGCTGACCCCGGTGCAGATCACCAGCGCGACCGACCCGACGGGCAAGCTGTCGCTGCTCGGGCTGTTCCTGTCGCTCAAGCTGTCGACGATGCCGCTGGCCGGTGAGGACATGAGCCTACTGGCGCAGGCTGCCGACGAGCCGACCGAGACCTTTGCGACGCTGGCCACGCTGACCGTGCCGAGCGCTGCCGAGCTGGCGATCACCGCGGTCGAGCAGAAGTCGACCCGAGTGGTGATAAACGTCGACTCGACCAGCCACCTGAGCGGCGCTCGCGAGTGGCAGTACCGCATCGACGGTGGGCTGTGGCGACCGTTTGACCGTCAGAGCCAGCTGGTGATTGAGGAGCCGGAGCTTCGCCTCGCGGGCCGTCACAACGTCGAGGTCCGCGCTCGCGTGGCTGAGCAGCCCGGTACGCTCGATCCGACGCCGGCCAAGGTCGAGTTCGTGGTGGCTCCTCAAGTGCAGAGCGCGCCGGTGGAGAAGGTTGCTCAGTCGACTGTTGCCACCACTGCTGCCATCGAGAATCTGTCGGGCTGCACCATCAGCCGCACCGATAGCGGTCGTGGCACCCTGATCGTCGCGTTGCTGGCGCTGCTGGGACTGCTGTCGCGTCGTCGGCTGGCGCGCGTCGGTACGCTGGCGCTGCTGGCGCTGCTTGGCACCGGCCAGACCGCTTGCAACAAGAACGACAACGGTGGCAATGACACCGACAAGCCTCCCGTCGAGGTCAAGAAGCCAAAGGCAGAGTTTTCGCCCATCGATGAGATTGGTCGCTACCAGAGCGTCGTGGTGTCGAGCGGCAAGCTGTCCATCAGCGCCTACAACTCGACGTTTGGCGATCTGGCCTTTACCGAGATGATGACGCCGAGCAGCCAAGCGTCCTGGCTGCCGATCGACGGACTGCCGACGGGTGATCCCGAGAGCACCGACCCGACAGCTTACCGCGGTGGCTATGTCGATTTTGCCGATGACATCGGTCGGTTCACGTCGCTACAGCTGACCCAGAGTGGCAATCCAGTGATCGCGTATCAGGATGTCACCAACAACGCCGTCAAGCTGGCGATGCGCAGCGACAAAAAGTGGAGCACCAAGGTCATCGCCGACGCGAGCGAAGGCCAGGGCTCGGGCGCCTTTACGCAGCTGCTTCTCGACGGCAGCGACCTGGCGACCGTGGCCTATATGGTGGCTGGGAACAAGAAGGCGGACGGCAAGGTGTTTTCGCAGCTGGTGGTCGCCCAAGCAATGAGCGCCGATCCGCAGGGCCCGTCGGACTTCTCGAAGAAAGTGATCGAGGAAGTCCAGGTTTCGTGCGCCGGCCTGTGTGGCACTGGTCAGGCCTGCGTGTATGCCGAGCCGGCGGTCAAGGATCGCAACAAGACCGTCTGCAAAGCGGTGGATCCGAGCTGCACGCCCGGCTGCAAGAGTGGCCTCGCCTGCATCGCTGCCAAGTGTGTTGATGCGCTTGGGACGCCAGCGGCGGACCTCCCGCAGGGCACCGGCCTGTTCGCGCGCCTGGTTCAGGATCAGAGCGGTAAGTACCTGGTGTTCTACAACCGGGCGACCGGCGCGCTCAAGCTGGCCAGCGGCGCGGACTGGAAAGTGACGACGATCGATGGTGGGGACGGCAAAAACGACCTCGGTCGTCACCTCGGCGCCACGCTCAGCAGCGATGGCACGCTCCATGTCGCCTACAGCAGCCCCGAGGGCCGCCTGTTCTACAAGAGCGTCAAGGGCACGACCGTCAGCAAGGCGGAGCTGGTCGATGACGGCAGCCGCACCCTGCCAAGCCCCGACACCCACCAAGTGGGCGCGGGGGCGACCATCATTGTCGACGACAGCGGCCCGGTGATCGCCTACCAGGACTCGACCGCCGGCACCCTAGAGATCGCGCGCAAGGCGATGACCTGGAGCCACAAGACCGTCGGTGCCGAGCCTGGCCTGAGCCGTGGCTACTATCCGCAGGTCTTCAAGTTCGACGGCAAGTGGTGGGCTTCCGACGTGGTCTATGACCGCAACGCCGACGCACTGACCACCCTTCGCTTCACCGAGCTGACCGCGCAGACGCCGTAGTTTCGCCACGACCGCGCGGGCGTCGTATAGTCCGCGCCATGTCGACCGTCTCTGGGCCGGTACAGCGCTCACAAGCCCCGCCGCCTCCACCGCAGCAGAACAAGTTCCGTCGCGATCCGCGGCTCGCTGCCGTCTATGACAGCGAGATTGCGCCGGTCTGGACCCAGCCGTTTGGCAAGCTGCTGCTTGGACAGGTGGCGCCGCTTATCGGCAAAGCCACGCTGCTCGACGTGATGTGCCACACTGGCTATCCGGGCCTGGAGCTTCTGCGACGGTTTCCCGAGGTGCGCCTGATAGCGGTCGATCCCTCGGCGGCGCTCGTCGATGTGGCCCGCAAGAAGGCCGGGGACCTGCTGAGCCGGCGGGTCTTTCTTCGGACCGAGCTGGGCGAGCCGAAGCTGCCGTTCGACGAGGCGGCCTTTGATCTGGTGGTCTCGAACCTGGGACTGTACGACTCGGCGCAGCCGCACCTGCTTCTGCGCGAGCTGGCGCGGGTGGCCAAGCCTGGCGCGCAGGTGGTGGCGACCTTGCCGCTGCGGGGTACCTTCGCCGAGTTCTTCTCGCTGCTCGACGCAGAGCTGGCCGATCGCGAGGTGGAGCAGCAGCGACTGCAATCACACCTGGTCAGCTGGCCCGATGTCGAGACGGTGAGAGGCTGGGCCCGCACAGCTGGGCTCGATGAAGTGGAGCTGGTGATCGCGCCCTTCTCGCTTTTGTTTGCTGGCGCGGTCGACCTGTTCTATTCGCCGCTCATCGAGTTTGGGCCGCTGCTGGCGTGGAAGGCGCTGTTTTCCGACGGACTGAGCGGCATGCAGTCGGTGTTTCAGGCGCTCCGCGACCGCATCGAGGCCGTGTGCGCCCCCGAGCTGCCCGGCGCAGAGCGAGGCCTGCGACCGACTTTGCGCAAGCCGCTGGTGCTGACGGTGCGGGCGGCCTGTCTGCGCGCCCGTCGTCCGCTCTAAGCGCTACGAGTTGTGCGGCGCCAGCGGATCGGGAAGCAGCAGCTTGCGAACCTCGCCGCGAAACTCCCAGTGCCAGCGCTCACTCGGGACGGTGCGCTGAAAGCCATAGCGATAGGCGTTGCGAAACAGCCACGAGCGCACCCGCGGCGACTGGGTATCGAGGTCGAGCGCATGACCGCTCTGGTGGTTCGAGAAGCCGGGCCGCGCCGCCAGCGGACCGCGTCCTTTGCGATAGAGATCGAACACTTCTTGCTGCTGCTCGCTGGTGCGAAAGCCGCTGTTGACCTGAAGCTCGATGCCGAACCGTCGCGCCGCCGTCGCCATCCGATGAAACGCCAGCGCGGTGTGGACCTCGGCGCGAATCTGCGTCTGCGCCGTCGCACTCGGCAGGTCGACAATCAGCAGCGGCTGCGGCTGACCGTTCTGGAAGCCGAGCACCGCCTCGCTTGGCTGACCGCGCTGTGACGCAAGCAGCGCACCCACCACCGCTGCCGAGAGCCACGAGCGCTCCTCCCCAGCCTGCTGCGCCACCTTGAGGGGACAACTCGCCAGGACCGCCGCTATCAGCAAAGAACCGGATGCCATTGGTTTCATCATAGAAACACTTACGGAAGTGTGAAAGCTGCAAATTCGCGAAATTCTCCAGTTTTTGGAGGTGGGCTCGCCAAATTCCGTCGATCTGGTCTAAGCTCGCCGCCGCATGTGGGCAACGGTCGCCACAGCTTGCTTCTGTCGCATCGGGCCAGGTCGCTTGCCGGCGCGGCTGGGGTCTGTGGTGGCGCTTACGGCCCTGTTGTCGTGTAGCGAGGCCGGGTCTATGGCAGAGCAGGCCGCACGGAGCGAGGACCAGGACTCGCGGCGGCACGTGGCCAGCGCGATCCAACATCACTCGGAGACGATCGAGCCGGGGCACTTGCTTGTCGAGCTGCGGCGGGGCGAGCGGCTGACGGTGACCACGACGGCAGCTTCGACGCTGAGCCCGCGCGTACTCATGGCGCCGCGGACGCAGGTGATCTTGGCGGGCGAGTCACTGGACTTCGTTCGCGAGCTATCGCCGGAGCCATCGTCGCAGTCGGTGCTGCTTGGCAAAGACCCGCAGGCCGGGGCGATTGTGCTGCTGCGTCGGGCCGGCGTCGATGAAGCCACCACCCGCCGCCTGCTCGCGACGGTGGCCGGCGATCCCACGGTTCGTCGCGTCGAGCCAGACCGCGTACGCTATGCCACCGCAGTTCCCAATGATCCGCTGTGGTCGTCGCAGTGGGGGCTGCCGATGATTCGGATGCCGAGGGCGTGGGAGATCACCAAGGGCTCCGAGAGCGTGGTCGTCGCGGTGCTCGATACCGGCATTGTCCATGACCATCCCGATCTCGAGTCACGGCTCGTCGCTGGTTACGACTTCATCTCGCGCCCGGACAGTGCGGACGACGGAGATCTGGTGCGCGATGGCGACCCGACCGACACCGGCACCGTCGACAGCAGCCGGCTGCACGGCACCCATGTCGCCGGCATCATTGGCGCAGTGACCGGGAACTCACTCGGCGTTGCTGGAGTGGATCAGAAGTGTCGGCTGATGCCGGTGCGCGTCCTTGGCATCCGGAGCGGCGATGGCATCGACAGCGACATCACCGACGCGCTGCGCTGGGTGGCGGGCGCTCAGCTTGGCACCATTCCGGTCGTGTCGCGCCGCGTCGACGTCGTCAACATGAGCTTTGGCGGCGTCGGCCAGTCGTTTTCGCTACAGCGTGCCATCGACGAGGTGATTGCTGCCGGCCTGCTGGTGGTTGCTGCCTCGGGAAATGGTGGTGCCGATGCGACGACTTACTCGCCGGGCGGACTCGACAACTTGATCAGCGTCGGTGCGTCGGACCAAAAGGGCAAGCGGGCGCTCTACTCGAACTACGGGCCGCGGGTCGATCTGCTGGCGCCTGGCGGTGGGCTGTCGGAGTGGGACTATGAGTCGGACCTCGCGGGGCTGCCGCCCGATGGGATCTTATCGACCTATCGCGACGAGGGCATCGCCGACCCCAAGCATCCGCCGTTTACCTATTCACCGCTGACCGGCACTTCGCAGGCCGCTCCCCACGTCGCTGGCGCCGCGGCGTTGGCGAGAGCGCTGTTGCCGAGCGTCCGCCAGCGAACCATGGGCCTCTTGTTGCGTACTGCCGCCGACTCGACGTATCGCTGTCCGCAGGACGAGCTGACGGGCTGTGGCGCGGGACTGCTCGACGTCGAGAGCTTGCTCACGCTGACCCAGCTTCAGAAGCGCTGTGGCTGCCAAGGCGATCTGTACTGCCTCGATGGAATGTGTTTCGAACCGCCGCAGGTTCACGACTCGGTGTGGGATAGGCCGCTGGTGCGCGGCGGCTACTGTCAGCTGGGCGACGGGACCGCTGCTGCATCGAGCCTACCGAGTGCGGGCTTCGGCTGGCTCGGGCTGGGCATGCTTGTGCTGCTTGGCCTATTTAGGATAAAAGCCAGACCGCAAGCATGAACACCGACGATGTGGTGGTGACCGGGCTCGGCGTGGTCTCGGCGCTGGGTTCAGATCTTGACGCTTTTCGCGACGGACTCTTTGCGGGTCGCTCGGGGATTGGGCCGCTTTCGCTGTTTGAGTGTCCGGATGCGCGCAGTCAGCTCGTTGCCGAGGCAGCGGAGCCGGATTTGCATGGGATGCAGCTGCCGGCGCAGTGCTCGCGACCGGATCGCTTTGGTCTGTGGGCGGCGCGCGCGGCGGTGTCTCATGCGGGGCTGTCGACGACGGCGCTCCACGAGGCGGCGGTGCTGTTTGGGACGGGCACTGGCGGCGCGAGCGATACCGAGGCCTATCTGCGGGCACTGCGAGGCGGCGAACTCCCACCGTCGGGTCTGCTGGTCCCGCATCAGCCGGCGAGTGTGACCGATCTGGTGGCGCGGGTGATGAAGGCGTACGGCCCCCGGACCACGGTGATGACGGCGTGTTCTTCGTCGGCGATCGCGATTGCCCAGGCGCTCGATTGGATTCGGCTCGGTCGCTGCGAGGTTGCGCTCGCCGGTGGCGCCGAGGGGCTCTGTAGACTGACGATTGCCGGGTTTGGGGCACTGCGGGCGACGTCGCCGGAGCCCTGTCAGCCGTTCGATAAGAATCGCAAGGGACTGAATCTGGGGGAAGGTGCCGCGGTACTGGTGCTGGAGTCCCGTCGGCACGCCGAGCAGCGAGGGGCCCGCATCTTGGCTTCACTGCTCGGGGCGGGGATGAGCTGCGACGCCCACCACATGACGGCACCGCAGCCGGAAGGACGCGGAGCGCGGCAGGCGATGCAAGCGGCGCTCGTCGACGCGAAGCTTGGCGCGGACCAGATCGGTTACATCAATGCGCATGGCACCGGGACTCCTCACAACGACGGGGCAGAGAGCCAAGCGGTGCGCGAGCTACTCGGCGACCGGGCGCCGCAGGTGCCGATGTCTTCGATCAAGTCGATGATCGGACACACGCTCGGGGCCGCTGGCGCGCTGGAGTCCGTGGCGTCGGTGCTGTCGCTCCGCTACGGAGTCCTGCCGCCGACCAAGAACCTGCGCGATCCCGAGACCGAGTACGGCTTGGACTACATTCCCGAAGTAGCGCGGCAGCAACAGGTGGACGTGGTGCTGTCATCGAGCTTTGCGTTTGGTGGAAACAACGCCGCGCTGCTCTTCGGTCGGGCCTAATCTCAGGCGCGCCAGCTGCCGCCAACCAACCACCAACCACTACGGCGCACTGTTCGAGGAGGAGCTCGTAGACTTCTTGAGCGTTTCCGCGCTGGGAGTCGGCGGTCTGCTCACGGGACCGGAGACCGAATCCGCCAGTACGCCGCCCGACCGGCGTCTTTGCTTGGCGGCGCGGGAGGCCCGACTCCACGAGTAGAAGTAATAGAGCAGACAGCCGACGTAGACGATCGAGCTGAGGCGCGGCGGCACGTTGACCCTGCTGGCGATGAGTCCGTAGCACAGCGGAATCAGACCCACCAAGCGGCCCCGCTGAAACAGCAGCAAGGAAGCCGCCGTGAGATTGCCAGCATGGACCAGCATCTCGAAGGCGACCAGGGTTCGTCCGGGGATATCTGCCAGAAGCGCGATCACGCGCTGCACAAAGATCTGGGAGACCGAGATCAGCAGCATCAGCCAGGCATAGCGGTGCAGCCGATGATGGCGAATCAGCTTCCGCTGCCACAGGCCTCCGATGAGGAGCGCCAGCGTCATCACCACCGAGATCATCACCGTCTCTTTGGGAAGCAGCGGGCGCTGCCACTGCCGAAGCTGGGCTCCCAAGAACATCAAAGATCCGATCGCGATCACCAGTGAAGCGAAGCGGACTCTGGTCGTGCCGGCGGCGGCGAGATCGTCTCCGTGTTCGAGTGACAGCTCTTCGAGTAGCGCTTGCATGTTGGGGTAGCGACCATTGGCATCGGGACTCAGGCCGCGCAACAGAACCCGATGCACATCTTCGGGAACATCCGTCGAGCTGGGCGGTCGGCGCGGCGGACCTTGCACACTCTGCGTCAGCTCACGGATGGTCCTTCCGCTATACGGAAGGAATCCATAGAGCGCCTCAAACAAAGAGGCACAGAAGCTCCACTGATCGCTGCGCTGATCGATCACCTCGCCGCGATATTGTTCGGGAGACATATAGCCGGGCGTACCCGCGAGCACTCCGGTCAGGGTGATGCGCGAGCCGTTGTCACTCGGGATGAGCGGCTGATTCCCAATCAATTCCCCCAGCAAGTTGACAGTGCTCTCTCTTTCATCGACTCCGACTTGCGCCAAGCCAAAGTCCACCACCCGCGGTCGTCCGTCCTTTCCCAGCAGCACATTTTCGGGCTTGAAATCTCGGTGTACGATGTTGGCGGCGTGGGCGGCCTTCAGACCTTCTCCGATCTGGAGGTACATTCCCAGAATCTCTCTCCAGGGCCGCTGTTCCTGCCTTTGCCACTGCCGGAGCGTCTGTCCTTCGACGTACTCCATCGCAATATGAATCTGTCCATCTGCTTCATTTACTTCGTAGATGGAGATCACATTGGGATGGGAGACTCGCGCCGCTGCTCGCGCTTCCCGAAGGATCAAATGCCGCTGTTTGCGACTCCCAGCGCGCGGCGTCTTGAGCAGCTTGAGTGCGACTTTGCGATCGAGCTGTTCATCATATGCAGAGAACACACTTCCCATTCCTCCAGAGCCCAGCTCGCGGATCAGTAGGAACCGTCCAATCTTGGTGGTACGGACGATCACCCGGGACTCATCAGACTGTATCTCTGGATCGTTCGATTGATCGAACGTGGGCGCGATCGTGGGCACGGCTCCAGACCCGATTGCAGACTCGATGACAGACACGGTGTGGCCCTCCCTCCTCTGATTCTGATTGATCACCGCAGCCACACTCCTGCGCGCAATCGTAGCATGAGCGACGGCAGTTCTCCGTACTCCTCCGCTGCGGGAGTCACTCGACTTGCCAGCGTGGCAGCTGAAATCCCAGACGTGTGTCCACTGTCTGATATCCGCGCATAGATCTGCCGCTACGCAGGACGATGCCGGCCCATGAAGAACTCGCTATATTCATTTTCGTGCAGGAGCTGTTTCGGACTTCGCTGGCGATCGTTTGGCGCGAGCAGAACTCACAGATCGTTGTACTCAAGCGCTCATCGGTGCCGGCCGTTAGCGAGCCTGAGCTGTTCGAGTTCTTGGCTCGCTTCGAGGCGCTGCTGCCCACGAGCCTGCGGCGCGATTTGGTAATCCTGATGGACATCCGAGACGCGCCGCTGCGCAACGATGCGGACTACGAGGATCGGATGAATCGGGTGGTGGTGCGCCTGGTCGGTGGGTTTCGGCGAGTGGCGGTGCTCATGCAGACCTCGGTCGGCCTACTGCAAGCGAGCCGGCTGCGTCGTGAGCGCGGAGGTGCAACTGCGGAAATTCATCCCTTCACCAGCGAGGCTGAGGCGCGGGCATTTCTGCTCGCTGCAGTGGCTGCCGAAAAGTCCTAGGTCAAGTCTGCGGCGGACCCTGCGCAGCGGCCCTAGACAAGAGCCTTTCCGTCGAGCTACGCTAGGTGGTAAGCCCTTGTCGAAGCTAGCCGCGATCGCAGCCTACCTCCGCCGCCTGTTGTGGTCTCCCGCGCAGAGTCCGCCCGGTGAGATCGCAGAGAGTCCACCACAGCGGCAGCTTCGTGAGCAGCTGTTTCGCTGTGCGCTACAGATTCTGGACGACGGTGCGGGGGCCGAGCAGGTGGTGCGACAGGCCCTGCGGCAGGCCGAGCAAGGTTGCAGCGAGCTTGGCGGAGTTCCGCGCACTGGCGAGACAGAGTCCGATTGGTTGCTGCGACATGTGATCAGTCTTTCAGTGCAGCGACTCAAGGCGCTGTCGATCGTGCCGGTGCTGCCGCCGCTTCCCGAGGCCGTGCGTGGCGCAATGGATGCGGACAGTGCTCCCCAAGCAGCGATCACAGAGGCAGATCGAGCTGCCGCGACCCTGACGCGCAGCGAAGGTCAGCGTCGTGAGCGGACTACGCGAGCCCTGCTCAAACTGCCGGTCGAGATGCGGGTCACGCTGATCCTGGTACTGATGCAGCGGCGCTCTCTTTCGGAAGTGGCGTCGCTCCTTGGGAGCAGTGAGACGACCTGCGCGTTTTGGCTTAGTCATGGGCGCAAGCAGCTGCGGCGGGCGCTCCAACGTGATCTGGCCCCCGGTGCCGAGTCCGGTGGTCTGCGTCAAGTCCTTGTCTCACCGGAGACCTCCTATGACCTGCGCGGAAACAAGAAGGCAATTGCCAGAGCCTGAGCCTGCGATCGTTGCGCAGGTCGAGGAGCACTTGGCGCTCTGTCCGCCCTGTCGGGTGGAGCAGGAGGCGCTGCGTGAAGTCGATCGTCGCATCGAGCAGCTTGGGGAACACCGACTGCGCGTGGCGGGACAGGTCCTGGATGCCGTACACGGTGCAGCGCCCCGACCTCTCCCCCTGCGCATCCCAGCGAAGACCGTTCCGCTGTCACGATTGATCGGTGGCACGGTGATCGGAGTTGCGGTGGTGTTTCTCGCCCTGCTGGCGTTCTTTCGTCTGCGCTAGGGGCGAGTCCGCAGTCCTAACCGCCCGCTGCTTTGAGTCCTTCCTTGGCCAGCTCATTGCGCGGCGCAACATCCAGAATGTGACGAAACTCCGTCGCTGCTTCAGGATACTTACCGGCTTTGAGCAGCGCCCATCCCAGTCCGGAACGGACCTCCACATCACTGGGATACAGCTCGCTGAGTCGCCGATACAGCGCCGTCGATTCGGCGTAGCGCTGAAGGTTGTACAGCGCGAAGGCCATCCGCAGCTGCGCCAAATAATTTGCTGGATCGAGCTTGAGAATCGCTCGCGCCTGATTCTCGACATCACTCCAGCGACGGAGAGCGAGGTGCGGAAGGAGGACTCCTAGGCGCGGTTCCACAGCATTGGGAGCGAGCGCAATCGCCCTCCCATAGACCTCCACGGCCTCTGCATTGCGGGCCAGCCGATACAAAAGCCACGCCCGGCGCAGCGTGACGACATACATATCGCGCCGCCCTGGTGGCAGCTGATCCAGAACCGACAGTGAGTCGGCCAGACGCCCGGTCGCTTCCGAGTCATAGGAGCGCTGGATCAGCTCGGCGCTGCCATCTGCTCTCGCCACACCGGCCCACAGGGACAGGGCACCCACGGCAATCATCAGCTTCTTCTTCATGACTTTTCCTCTTGAGTAGGAGGAGCGGTGACGCGCTCTGCTCGCAGCGTCCGCCCACGATTGGTCACTTCTAGTCGCACCACCCCCAGACCGCGCGCCAGCAGGACGCGGGTGCGGAGCCGGGGTTCCTCTTCTGCATGATCTTGATCGGAGTCAGCTCTCTGCTCGCGATGTGAAATCGACTGGCCATCGACCTGAAGCATGGCTCCGTCCCGTCGAGCCGATAGCTCAATCGTCACTCCGTCGCGCGCAGCAATCGGCGCGATGAAGTCATGCAGTAGCTGGAGCCACAGCGGTCTCACCAGTCGTCCTGGCAGCAGATCGCACCAGCGCAGCGCCTCTCCGCTCTCCAAAGGAATCCGGGGCAGCGCTGTCCGCAGCAGATACAGCATCGACCGCCGCGAGCCACTCACGTCGTAGGTGGTCAGCAGATCTTCGGCCAGGACATAGCGCAGCACGGTTCCGTAGGTCAGCGAGCGGAGCAGCGGCTGTCCGTAGACATCGACTTCACAGAGCACTCGCTCTTCGCGATCACCGATCTGAAATCGCCACTCTCCTCCGGCACCGGGAGCCAGCGAAGCGAGGAAGGAATGGCGCTCTTCATCCGGTTCCAGGTTGCGCACCACTTGCCTTTCCAGGGGCGTAAGCGCGGACTCTAGTCGCTGCTTTTCTCCGTCGATGAGCACGCTGTCACTAAACGAACAGGGAATCGTTCCCGCGCTCAGATCCGGAGTCGCTTGCAGATGAAAGTGTAGGTGCGGCTGCGGGGATCGCCCCGAGCTTCCGCACAGTCCCAGCACCTCTCCCGCTTGCACGACTTGACCCAGGCGCACCTTGACAGAGCCGCGCGCCAGATGCGCCACCAGCGAGTACAGACCGGGACCGTGATGGAGCAGGACCAAGTTGCCCCAGTTTTGCTTTAAGTTCATGGCGCCGACTAGATTGTCTGGAATGTCGGACTCGACCCGTACCACGGTTCCTGCTGCTGCGGCCAAAACAGGTAGACGAAAGCAGTAATAATGATCGGGACGGGTGCCGTCACTGCGGAAGGCGAGGCCATCTGCTCCCAAGACCTCGAAGTCCCACGCATGTCGCCAGCGCTCCTTGTGGGTGTACTTGCCGTCGACTCCTTGGGTACAGATCCAGCTTCCGCGCAAAGGCAAGCGCATCCGCACCGGCTGCGACCAACCGAAGCGGAGCAGCCGCGCTCGCAGATACTCGAGGTTGTCTTCTGGCGTGGCGAGCATCACATCGACGGCTTTGGGATGACGATCGCGAACCCGCTGTCGCATTGCCAGCAGCGTCAGCAAAATGGTCAGGTTAAACGGCACCACCATCAGCGGCACTCCCAAGCGCTGATGCACCGGCAGAAGTCCCGCACAGAGCAGCGTGGCCAGCGCCGCGCCCCCCATTCCCAATAGCCAGGAGCTTGCGGACGGAACAAACCACACACCACCGAGCGCGACGGCGGAGAAGGCGGCGTTGTAGCTGACAATCAGGACCAGGGTTTCGGGGGACAGACCTAGGAATCCCACCCCGAGTGCGTACGCGACCGCAAATCCGGCGACTGCCAAGACTGCGGAAATGCGTGAGTGCAGAAGGAGTGCGAGCAGCACCAAAGCTCCCACTTCATAGCGCGGCAGAAAGAACAGCGCACCGAGGCCCCGCAGGAGCGCCGGACCCGTCGGTAAAGCCAGATCGACCGCTGGTGGCGCGCCAATTCCTGCCGGTCCGGCAATCGCCAGCACCAAGTGATAGACGATGATGAACGGAATCGACAAAAGGGGCAGACCGATCCGACCAAGCGAAGCCCGCAGCGCCGCCGTGAGCAGAGCACAGACTGCTCCGCACAGCACCGCCATCGCGATCGCGCCGACTCCTATGCAAGAGTGACCAATTCCCAGTCCGCACAGCAGCGCGTTGTAGCCGTAGCCGCCGCTGTGACGCTCCTCTGGTTCAAGCTGGAGGAGCTTTGAAGTGAGGAGTCCGGACGCTGCGCACAGGGCTCCCATGGTCGCCGAAAACGGCATCGCCAGCGTGCCGATCAAAAGCAGCAGTCCGACCCAGATCGAGCCGGAGAACAACACCTGCGAATAGCACAGGAGCAGCGAACGTATGGAGGGCCACAGCGCCACGCGCCTTACTCCTTCCGCACTCTGTTAGGAGCTTGGGAATCGGCTACTTAAGCCAGCTCGGAACTTCTTCCAGCGACGAGATGTCATCAAGCTGTTCGGCGCGACGGATCAGGCCGACTTGACCATCACTTGAGATCATCACCACCGCAGGCCGCATCGCGATAAACTGCATCCACTGCGTGTTGTTGTAGGCACCGACGTTCTTGAACACCAGCTTCTGACCGGGCGAGACCGCGGGGAACTGCACGGTATCGCGCAGCACATCGATGTTCATACACAGCGGTCCATACAGCACCGTGGGTTCGAGCAGACCTCCGAACTCCTGCGCCGGAACCACGTCGTGCTTGTACCAGAACGCGGTAAACAGAATGTTCACGCCCGCATCAAGGACCAGTCCGCGCCGGCCATCGGGAAGTCGCTTGGTTGCTTCCACCGACGAGATCAGATAGCCCGCTTCATCGACCAGCGCTCGTCCGGTCTCTAGCACCAGCGTTGGCATTTCCTTGGCCGGATAGTCGAGCACACTCAGGCCGTCGCAGATCGCATCGGCATAGCGCTCGAACGACGGACTGGTCTGCTCGCCAGGGAGGTACTGCGCGGCCAGCGTATTTTGCGATGCAAAGCCACCACCCAGATCGATAAACGAGAGCTTGATTCCGTACTCGGCGCGGATGAGGTTGGCAAACTGCGCCAGCTTGCTCGCGGACTGACCGTACGCTTCCGGAGCCAGAATGAACGTACCGATGTGACAGTGCAGTCCGGTCAGCTCGAGTCGATCTCCAGAGACCATCCGCGCGACGGCTTCCCGCGCTTGTCCGGACTCAAGATTCACACCGAAGCGACTCCACGCCGGCAAGCCATCGATCGCCAGGTTGAGACGCAGCGCGACCTTCGGACGGAGTCCCATCCGCTCGGCGATTCGCTCGATTCGCGCCAGCTCATCGAAGTTGTCGATGTGAATCATCGCGCCGCCCGACAGCGCGCGCTCGATCGCGGCATCGGGCTTGTACGGACCATTCCAGTGGATGTGATCAGGAACCACACCGCTGCGAATCGCTTTCTCATACTCGAAGGGAGAGACCACTTCCGCCCATGATCCTTCGCGGTGGAAGGTCCGACAGATTGCCTCCAGATAGTTGGTCTTGTAGGACCAGGCAATCCGCACCTTGGCATAGCGGCGACTGAACGCTTGATGCAGCTCGCGATAGCGATTGATGAGCGTCTTTTGCGAAAACACAAACAGCGGTGAGCCGTACTTTGCCGCGAGATCCGCAACCGCCACCCCGTCGATGTGCGTGAGCGGCCGCATTCCCTGTAGCCGGCCAAACTTGTTCATCTGTCCCATCTGGTGGCGCACCAGCGTGGGGCGCTCATAAGGAAGCTTGCTCATCGGGATACCTCTCCGGTGGTCACCATGTTTTGGAAGTCTTCAATGCGGGCGATCTGATCAATCGAGATGCGGACAAACAGCGTACCGACCGTGTATTCACTTTCGACCTGGGGCTTGCGTCCCATGGCCAGCTCGACGGCGGCGTACGGCAGATTCATTCCGGCGCCAGCGCTTAGGTACACCCAAGCTGGGAAGCGCGGATTGATCTCGATCAGGTGGTACTGACCACCCTTGTCACGCATCAGCTCGATCTCACAAGGACCGCGCCAGTGGGTCGCTGACATAAACTGCCGCGCCACTTGCAGGAGCGCCGGATCACTGACGGTGATGCCCGCCCAGCCCTTGCCCTTGTCGGTCAGCATCAGCTTCTTCATTGCTACTGCGCCAACCAGTCCTCCTTCGCCATCTCCGAGCGCGACCACGTTGAACTCTTCACCAAGGATCTGGGTCTGCACGACCACCGGGATTCCCCACTGCGCGACCACTTTGTAAAAAGCGTGCGTCGCTTCGTCGAAGGAGTGCGCCAGGGTGGCTCCGTAATACAGTCCCTTCACGAACATCGGATAGGGCACGCGGTGATGAACCCGGCCCAGTTCCTCGACGGTGTTAACTACGGCGGTGGCCGGAACCAGGATTCCGGACTTGGTTCCCAGCGCGGCCAGTCGGCCCTTTTCGCGCAGCGTAAACTGCTCACGAGTTGGTAGCAGCGTGCGGATTCCCAGCTCGCGCAGCTTGGGCTCCAGATCGAGGAACGCTGGCAGCTCGGCATCGAGCGTCGGAATGATTACGTCCAGTCCGATCTTGTTGTGTACATACTCCAGCCGCGACCAAAAAGCGGTCAGTCCCTGCGATGGATAGGGGAGCATGAAGATGTCGCGCACAAGCTCAGTGGCATAGATTCCGGGATCGAGCGCGTCATAGGCCAGACCGACGATCCGGATGTCCGGATTGGCATCACGCAGCGCCCGAATCACAGCCACTCCGGGGGCGGGATTGTCGGTGGCGTTGAGCCCAGTCACTGCAACGGTTAGGGGTCGCTCACTCATCCGAGCACCTATTTCTCTGCTGCAAAGTTGGGAGGCACGACTCCGTGTTGACGGAGCAGCTGGAAGAACTCACTGATATCGCTCTCGACATCGCCGTGGACATCAAAGCGTTCCGTAAGGCGCTCGATGATCGCGCTGCGACCGAGTCCTTCGCGCAGGGCATGTAGGATGGCCAGTCCGGCGGCGTTGGTCGTGAAGGTTGCTCCGGTATAGGGGTCGAACACGAAGCCCGTGTCGCTTAGTGCCAGGTCTTTGAGGTGCGTTCCGCTGCTCATTGGGACTCCTAAAATGCCTTGCTCAGCCCGAGGGTGATGTAGCTTGCGTTGCTCTCTGTGCTCTGCGTGACGTCGGGAAGCTTCCGCAGGCGGTCGTACCGATATTCGAAGAGCAGACTGAACTCGTGAGGGAGTCGAAAGCCGATTCCGCCCCACGCAGAAGCAGCAATCCGTTCCGACATGTTGGTGATGACCAGGATCTCAAGCTGCGCAGGACGGAGCTGTTCGCCATAGGAACCACCGGCCCACGCGCTTACGCTGTCCCGCACAAAGGAGAACTCGAGGTTGCCGCTACCGAGCAGACGCGATGAGACCAGCTGGGCGACGCCACCGATCTGCACCGCGAATCCTTTGCCGATTGGGAGTCGCCAAGTCGGAGCCGCGCGCACAATGGTCATGTCGCTGTAGAGGCTGGTCGCCAGCTGGAGCTGCGCATCTCCCAAGGTACTTACGCGCAGTCCCAGACCGACGTGATGGGAGGCCGAGCTGGTACCCCGCGAATCAACCAGATAGGCGTAGCGACCCAGCAGTCCGAACCGGCTGCTCTGATAACCCAGCTGCACGTAGGCTTCGTGCTGGCTGAAGTCGTTGTTGGTCGTGGTCACCGTCTGCATCGGTGGCCGCGGTGGAAACGGCGGCATCGGCGGAGTAGGCGGGGTCTGCGTCACCGTGGTGGTCGGCTTGAGGAAAAAATCGCTATACCGATACGCCGCACCGATCAGCCACTTGCCGTCGAGCACCAGCTCCATTCGGGGTGATACTGCGAGTCCGCCGAGCCGCAGATAGTGGGAGGTGTAGGCCATCCCGGTCAGGAGTGCTCCGGTGCTTACGCGCACGCGCGGCGGAACCGGACACGCAGCCAGTCCGTCTTTGGCTCCGCTCAGGTTGGGATGCACGGTGGCGAGCGCCACGAAGTACGGTCGGGCTTCCTCACATCGCTTCAACCGCTGCAAGGTCCAGCCCATTCCCAGTCGGCCATCAATGCTCTCTGGAGAGAGGCGGAGGGCGCCCTGATAATGGGAAAGCGCGCGCGAATAGGAGTTGGCTCGGAAGCGCAGCCACGCCATCCGCAGCGCCAGCGCGAGATCTTGGGGGTACTGTGGAGCCAGATTTTCTAACACCGCTGCTGCTGCATCGAGCTGACCGGCGTTCTCACGCTCCGTCGCCAGCTGGTTTGCATCGGAGTACTGATCGGCATAGACCGGCAGCGAAAAGAGCGCCACCCCGAGCACAGTCACCATCCGCCAAGCCGCTTGCTGCATCGTCATGATCCCACCCTCCGACAAGGGCCGGAGCTTCGTTCTGCTTTGACCCGCACGCGCGACCACTGGGCAACTCGCCACGCCGTGACAAAGGCCGCGCGCCGTTACTTTATCAGCATCGCGTCGCTGAAGGCTTACGATTCCTGCTACTTGTGAACCGCGAACCATCAACATGTGGGCTAGACGAGTCTGCCCAGCGCGGGGTTCCCTGGTTGCGTGAGGTTTTATTGTGACTAGCCCTTGCCGGCGCGCTTGGCGGCAGAGACTTTGGCGCGAAGCTCCATGACGGCGCGACGGGCCCGTTCGGCGAGGATTTCGTCGCGACCGGGCTCGCTGCCGTCGATTTGAGCGAGGAGACTGCGGGCTTGGGTGGTCAGCCTCTCCATCTCGGTGAGAGTGGTACGAAGCTGATCTACGAGGGGAACAAGGCGTGGTTCAAGAGGCGTCACGCCATCATTTTATCGCAAGACAGGCTACTAACGATCGGGAAAGTCTGGAATTTGTTTGATGAATTCCGGATGGTCGATGAACGGGTTGCGGTTGCCCTGGAGCGCATAGACCAGATCGTTGTGGCTCTGCTCGCTGGCGTCCGGTGGATCGGCTTCGTGCCAGCGGCGCAGCGTCGCTTCTTCGACGTTGAAGTTATTGAGGGTGAAGTCGGTGGGGCGGCTGCGGTAGTAGCGCGCATAGAAGTAGAAGATCGCGCGCGCGATGTCACCCTTGGTGCGGTCGTGCGGCTCGAAGACCTGGCGGCCCGCGTCGTCTTTGCCGAGCTTGCTCGGTGGGGTGCCGTCGGGGTTTGCTGCGGTCCAGGTCACGGTCTTGACGATGCCGAACGGATAGTTGCCACGGCGACTGTTGGTGTCGATGTCGACAGCCCACAGGTGGTGCAGATCGGTCTGGGCGACGCCGCGTGCTCCCAATGACTGCGGCCAGGTGTGCTCCGTGTTCATCTTGGCGGTGCCGGCGGTCGAGGAGCTGCTGACCGGCTTGGCGATGCGACCGGTATAGACACAGTCAATCGTATCGTCGTTGTCGGGGTCCTCGACGTCACCGTACATCTTCTCGCGGGCCCCGCTGTACGACAGGCTGCGGGTGCCTTTGCTGACGATATCCGACAGGGCGACGAGCAAGTCGTTTCCGCTCTTGCCGGTGGTGGCGCTGTAATAGCCAGCGGGGACACTCTCCGGCATCACATGGAAGGGCAGGGCGGACTCGTCTGCTTCTTCGTCGGTAACGGCAAGCTCAGGACCGCACGCAGCGGTAAGCAGAGCAGCCAAAAGTGAGGCAGCGACAGACAGGCGGCGAGCGGTTAGGAGCGGTCGTCTGGTCATATTCTCCTCGCGGATTCGTCCAAGCGAAGGTGCTTGGCCAGCGGAGGGCTAGCACACGGCATACCAGCGTGTCTCCTTGAAAAAGGGGGCGCCAAGGAGCGGTGGTTGACGATCTGGCTGCGACAGTAGTAATGCTGTGGTTAATGAAAGTCGTTTTCAGTTTCGAGCACTCGCGTCCGCCGGCTCGATGGTGGGGACAGTTCCTGCCACTGCTGCTGCTCGCGACGGTGAGCATTTCGCTGAGCATTCCGACCAGCGGGCATGCGCAGACGGCGTTCTTTTCGCCGCGAACGATCTTGGCCGAGTTCTTCCCGCGCAGTCAGGCGGTGACCTTTGAGCGCTTTGATCTCAGCGCCGAGCAGCGCGAGCGCCTCACCTCGATTCTTGGCTACACGCCGCGCAAGTCGAGCTACACGATCTACATCGCCAAGACCGGCAGCGTGATTGATGGCTATGCGATCCTCGACGAGGAAAAGGGCCAGCACCTGCCGATCACCTTTGCCGTCCAGTTTTCTCGCGACGGTGTGGTGCAAAGGCAAGAGCTGATGGTCTACCGCGAGCGCTACGGCGATGAGATCCGCGATCAGCGCTTCCGCCAGCAGTTCGTCGGCAAAAGCGCCCACACACCGCTGCGCGAAGGGGAAGAGATCATCGCAGTGTCCGGCGCGACGATTTCTTCGCGAGCGATGCTGATCGGCGTGCGGCGAGTCCTTGTTCTGCTCGACGAACTTGTGTTAAAGCCTGCGGCCAAGCAGCCAGCCGGAGCCACCGCCAAGGGCTCTCCGACTTCCTAGACCTGCTCTCGCGGAGTGCCATGCGCCAGTTTGCCTCCTCTCGGTTCCGCCTGTGGAACCTGTCCCGTCCCGCCAAGCTCATCTACACGTTCTTCTGCGGACTGTCGCTGCTGGCGATCTTGTCGTCGATGATGCTCTACGAAGATCTGGTCGGTCCGTCGCTGCGCACTGGTCACGTCGCCCGCGTTGAGCAGTATTACGGCAAAGATCCGACGACGCTCACCCCGCCGCCGCCTTCAGCCGCTGCTGCCCAAGGCCCGACCGGCCCCGAGATCGCGCTGCCCGAAGAGGACAACGCCTCGTCGCTAACCCTGAGCATGCCGTACCGCAAGCTGCTCGAGGTCACCCACTTTCACCTGTTTACGATTCCGGTGTTCGTGCTGATCCTGACGCACCTGTATCTGCTGGCCGAGACCTCGGTGCAAAGTCAGCTCATCTGGATCAGTATGGCGTGGCTGTCGGCGCTGCTGCACATCTTGGCGCCGTGGCTGATTCGCTACGGCTCGGTCTACCTGTCGCTTAGCTATCCGGCGAGCGGCCTGGGCTTGTTTGTGTCGTGTCTGTGGCTGACCGCGTATCCGGTCTGGGTGATGTGGCGAGGCCGAGCGCATGCTGCTGCACCCGCCAGCAAGCGTCGACGCCAAGAAGTCGCGCCGCCGTTTTCAGACTAGCCGCGGCGGGCCGGGCGCTTACTTGCAGGTGTCGTCGGTGCCGAGCGGCATCGAGTTGCAGCCGGCGGTGCAGACGCGCTGCTGCGGGACGCCGCCCACGCACTTGTAGAGGTTGCCGCCCGAGCAGGTCCAGTACTGGCCGCCGTTCCAGGCGCTCTTGGCGCAGTCCCAGCTGATGCCGCCGCCCCCGCCGCCGTTGGCCTTGGCGTGAGCCCAGCCCGCCGGCACCCAGCTGCCCCAGCGACTACCGACCGAGGCGCCGTTATAGGACAGCGTGGCCTTGCCGTTGCCGGTGACGTTCTGCTCAATGATGTCGAGGCTGCCGCCGCCGACGCGGGTGATGAGCGCTACGTGACCGTAGGTGCTGTTGGTCCAGACCAGCATGTCGCCCGGCTTTGGCGGATGGGCGCTGTCGCCGTTGGAATAGACATCGACCGAGGTGCGCGGCGCGTTTGCGAGCAGGTCTTTGGCGTTGCCGTACCAGCGCAGGCCCCACTTTTGGGTGAAGTGGCGCATCACCAGCTCGACGCACTGGTACCGATAGCCGTAGCTGCCGACGCCGCCGCACGAGATGCCGGTGCCGGTGTTGCCGCCGTTCGAGTAGGCGCTGCTGCCATTCCACGACGCGAGCGTGGTGCCACAGGCTGGCATTGCGGTCGCCTCGAAGAAGCTCGGGTTGACGGGATCGGCGGACTCTAGCTCGGCGCCACAGCTGGCTTGGGCGAGCACCATCAGAAGCGATGCGGGGATGAACTTGCGAGCAAATGGAGAGGTCATGCTCCCAGCGCGTGCAGAAGACATGCCAAGCCGAGAGATCGAGCGGGTGTCGCAGCGGGACCGCGCCAGCGGATGGCCAGTTGATGGATCGAGACATCAACTTTTTCCCCCAGCGATGGATCGAGACATCACTGCGTTACATCTCTGCGTTTGTTATACAGGCGCGATGAACTCGCGCACCAAGGTCGGATGGTTTGCCTCGGCTCTCGTCGGAGTCGGGCTTTTTGCGGCAGCGGCGTCCGCGCAGAGCGAAGCGCTCCAAAGTGTCCTTTCACCAGGCTCAGGTGATGCGCTGACGCTGTCCTGGCGGCAAGGACTGAGCGGTGGGGACCTGACTCAGCTTCGTCTGATCGCCGGGGTCGCCCAGGTCGAGCGCTGCACGCCCTCCTGTCAGCCCGTGGGAAAGCCGCAGACGCTGACCTCTGGACAGAAAGAGCAGATCTTGTCGGGTCTTCGCTCGGCCAACCTCTTGTCGCTGCGCTCCAGTGACGAAGCCGAGATGGCCGCCGATCGCGAGCTGACCTTGACGGTGCCGTCCCGCCCGCCGCTGCGCATCGCCTTGCCAAGGAGCGAGTGGCCGCTTGGTGCCGATGGTCAAGGGATTGCCGGTCTGCTTGATGAGCTGGTGCTCAAGATCACGCAAGCCAGCCAGGCCAGGCCCCAGCTGACTGTGCCGCGTACCGCTGAGGAGCTGGCGGCGCTCAAGATCCAGCTCACCGTGACCACCAACAAACAGCCCGGCGGTCTGCTGGTCATCGAGCACGGGACGCTGTCGATCACGCCCGAGGAAGGCAGCCTGCCCCGCAAGCCAAGGCCGAAGCCGCTGTCCCGACTGCTCTCACCGAGCGAACAGACCCAGCTACTCACTGCGCTGGCCAGCGTCGACTTCGATCGCTTAGAGCAGTCGGTTCCGCAGCGTGCCCGCCCGGCGATCGGCGATGACGATGGCCGCCTGGTGACGCTGCACCTTTTGCCCGCCACTTTGATGAGTCCCCCAAGCGCCAAGCTCGCGCAGCGTGGCAGCACGCCGATCGCCAAAGCGGCTGCACCGTCCACCACACCACCAACCAACCCACGCCAGCCCCGTGGACTCAAGCGCTACATGGCCGACTGGGTACGTTCTCCCGCTGAACCAGCCCTGCGCCTCCTGACAAGCTGGCTGCTGCTGACTCCGGCTTCCTAGGAATCGCACTCGCTCGTCGGAAAATCGCAGTGACAGATCGCGGACTCTGCGGTGTTTGAGTCAGCACCGGGCGCAACGACTTCATCGCGCGCCGCTCTCATCACCAAGGAGTCTGTCATGGCCGAGCTTCGCTTCTCCCTAACCCACCGCCTGCCTTCTCTGTCGCTCCTCTCCGCCTGCGTCTGTGCGGCGGGCTGTGGTCCCTTTGGCGCCCCCGAGCTTCCCTTTAAGCCCGAAGAGGCCACACTCCAAGACGTCCGCAGCGCCGTGAAGTCCGGCTTCATCCGCTGCTCCGACATGATCAGCCGCTATCAGCTGCGCCATGATGCACTCGATCCACAGCTGCATGCGATTGTGACTTGGAACGATCACCTGATGGTCGATGCGGCGCGGCTCGACAAAGTACCGCTTGGTCAGCGTGGTTCCTTTCACTGCGTTCCGGTGGTCGTCAAGGACAACATCAACGTTGCAGGAATGTCCACCACCAGCGGTGCGCTGGCGCTCGCGGGCAGCACCACAACCAGCGATGCCGAGGTCGTGCAGAGACTCCTGACCGCCGGCGCGATCATCCTGGGCAAGACCAACATGCCCGACTTCGCGCTCGATGGAACCAATACCAAGAGCTCCTATGGCGGACAGACCCTCAATCCCTACAACCAGTCCCTCACCGTCTATGGGAGTAGTGGCGGCACGGCCTCTGCAATCGCAGCCAGCTTGGGAGTGATTGGACTTGGGACAGACACCTCTGGTTCCCTGGTGCAGCCGGCCAGCGCGACGGCAGTGGTGGCGATTCGGCCTACGCAGGGACTGGTTTCAGGAAACGGAATCCTGCCGCTCATGTCTCTGCAAGACATGCCGGGTCCGATGGCGCGCACGGTCGAGGATGCTGCTGCTACGCTCGAACTGCTCGTCGACAAAGCCCAGTCTGCCAAGGGCTCCCAAGGCTATACCAGCGTGCTCAAAGCCACTGGACTTTCCGGTCTGACGATTGGCTTTGATCCAGCAGTCCTTCAGCCCTTGCCCGCGCCGCCGGTCACGCCGAGCGGTGAGGTCTCTGATCTGTTCTATCGAGCGCTTTCGGACATCAGTCAAGCGGGCGGCAAGCCCAAGCAAGTGAGTGCTCTGACCACGCTGTTTGCCTCGCTGCAAGCCGCCACCGATGCCTCCTTCAAGTGCATGCCGGTCGACTTCAAACAGAGCTTCAATTCCTATCTGGGAACGCGCTCGGATTTGACGGTGAAGACCCTTGCGGAGGTGATCGCCACCGGCAAATATCTCGACTCGGTGAAGGGCTTTCTAACGGGTGCGCAGGCACAGACCGACACCGTGCAGAGCAGCGCCGCTTGTGGCTCCTATCTGGCCGCCAAGCTCGCCGCGCAGAACGCGCTCATCGCCTTCATGGACAGAGAGGGAATCGATCTGCTGATCTATCCCACTGCCAATCAGCCCGCGTTCCCAGTTGGGACTCCGCCAAGCGGCTGGTTTGGCTTCCATCTGCTGTCCTCTTCGACCGGACTGCCTTCGCTGTCGATGCCGATGGGAATCGCGCCCACGTCGGCGGCTCCCGTCGGTCTCAACTTCCTGGCCCGCCCCTATCAAGAAGCGAAGCTGGTCCAAGCCGCCTACGCCTACCAACAAAGAGCCAAGCCCCGCCAAGCCCCCCCAAAGTCGCTCTAGGGTCAGCGGACTGCGCTCTGCCGGCGGAGCATGACCTCGCCAGGGAGCGAGCGCGGGCGCTTATTTCTTCACCCAGACCTCGCCGCAGGTGGGACCGAACAGGGCATCGGTCTCGATGTCGATCTTTTTTAGCGGGACGTTGGCGTGAAGTAGCATCCGCATCCCGCCGCCAATCATGCAGCCACTCGCATCCATCTGAATGCCCTGAAACTCGATGTGATCAGAGACCCCGATGTCGGTGACGTAGAGATCCTTTTTGGCCGACAGATCCACGTTGCCATCGAGGAAGTCGCGCCGCGCCGTGACATCACCCTTGTACTGGATGTCCATCGAGGTCTTGGCTCGCAGATCAAACGAGTAATGGTCTAGCTCGCGAACATAGTCGCCCTGAAAGTCTCCATCTTTGCAGTTGAAGGTGAGCGCTTCGCGCTGGTGATCTCCCACCTGGGTGGTCGTCACTGAGGCCTGACATACCGCATCGATCACCAGGTTGAGGAGCGTCTCTGTCATAGGTGGCAGCGCGATGCGATCGGTAGAGCGGGTATCGCGCAGGTGCAGTCCGGTCGACAGCACACCAAGCACGGTCTCCTTCTCGGTATCGGTCGCCGGACGACGTTCCTCTCCACAGGCAGAGAGCGACAGAGCCAGAGTGATTACAGACAGAGCCAAGGTGCGCTTCGATGACTTCATAGTGGTTTCCCCTCTCGGTATCCCGAGCGTCTACAGCAATGGCCGAGCCATGCAGCCAGCCATCACGAGTCAGCGACGATCAGCGCAGGAATCCACGCGGCGCCAAAGGCAGACTGTGACGCTCCGTTCACAGCCCTGTAACCGCACGACGCAGCGGCGCTGAGCAAGGAAGAGGAGTCCGAGACGAAAGGTGGGAAGGCGCGGTTACGCGTGGGCGAGTAGGTAGCGCATGGTGCCTTGGACGGCGCGGCTGGTAATCAGCGACGAAGCCATACCAAAGGCCGGCGTGTTCACGAAGTTCATGAAGCCCACCGCTGTCTTGAGCGGCAGACCAAACTGCCGGGTGGTCTTCGCCTGATAGTCCTTTAGCAGCGCACTGTCCGCCCGCGAGTGCCGACTGATCGAGTCCGCCGCCACACACGCCGAGCGCATTGCGTAGGAGATGCCTTCTCCCGTGGCCGCATTGGTGAGCCGCGCCGACTCGCCGATCCAGATCGCGCCGGGTGAGGTAATCGGTCCCACGCCCTCGGCATAGACAATTGGATGGCCCTTGTACTTTCCCACCTGCTGCGCGTTGCGGAGCCGGTCGCCGACGTGGGTTGCGATCACCTCGTCGAGTAGGCGCTTCGGATCGTTCGGCTCAGCAGGGTCGTAGCAGATGCCCACGTTCACCCTCGTCTCGGTCTCCGGGAACAGCCAGCCGTACCACGGCCTCACCCGCTTATCGAAATACATCTCCAGGATGCCCGACTTGTACGGCACCCCTTCGTACCAGGCCATGATCGCCGCAATCTGCCTGCGTGGTCGCCGGTCGATCGAGAAGCGCGAGTGTGCCCCGTCCGCCAGGATCAGCAGGTCGGTCTCGATGTTCGTCTTGCCATCGCTGATGCCGACGATTCGCCCCGAGGGATCGCGCAGCAGCCGCTTGGCATGGAAGCCCTGCACAAAGCGCGTGCCCGCTCGCTCGGCAGCAAAGGCAATCTCGGCATCGAACTGCGAGCGCGGGATGATCCACGCTTCCACCTTGTTCGAGCTGAGCACGGCCTCATCCCCGCCCGGTCCAACGAAGCGCAGTCCGCTGATCTCTTGGGCAAGCGGCGCGAAGTGATCCGACAGACCGAGGTCGCTTAGCACCTCCAGACAGCGCGGTCCCAGCCCACTGCCACAGGTCTTGGGACGAGGAAACTCATCCCGATCGAGCAGCGTCACCTCATGCCGACCCTGCCGGGCCAGCTGTAGCGCACAAGTCGAGCCACCAGGGCCCGCACCGACGATTGCAATCTTCATAAGAATCCCTTCTCCAGCTAAATCGGGCCGGCACCATACCACAGCCCACGAAGCCGCAGCACCCCCGACCGCAGTGATGGGTTGGGGCCGTGGACAGCGCGTGGGCTAGGTCGTGGAAAGTGTTTGGGATGAGCGGGCGCGGTGCGCAAAAAGTTTGGAGGAGGAAGGCCAAAATCCGGCGCGGGCACAAAAAGTTTGGGTGATCCGAGCGCTTGAGCGGGTGCCGGCACAAAAAACTTCAAAGATTTTGGTGAAAAAGAGCCCGTGAGCGGGTGCCGGAGCAAAAACATGGTGAAAAAGAGCCCGTGAGCGGGTGCCGGAGCAAAAAGATTGGGAAATGGGAGCCCGTGAGCGGGTGCCGGAGCAAAGAGATTGGGAAATGGGAGCCCGTGAGCGGGTGCCGGAGCAAAAAGATTGTGAAATGGGAGCCCGTGAGCGGGTGCCGGAGCAAAAACATGGTGAAAAAGAGCCCGTGAGCGGGTGCCGGAGCAAAAAGATTGGGTCTGAGCAGCAACTTTGCTGGCCAAGGCGCAAGGCGCTGCGGTTTTGGGCAGGCTCGCTTCCCTTCTACTGCTTGGGCAAAAGGGGTATGCTGCCGCGGAAATGCTGCCTGCCCCTGGAATATCTGACGGAAACTCCGGTCGCAGCGATGAGCCGATTGGGGACAAGGCGCCGAGCCCTGGGGGCGGTCTAGGCCCGGGCGAGGTGGCGCTTTATCCGCACCTCATCTACCTGATCAGCGATGACGACCCGCACGAGGTCGCGCGGCTGTGCAGCACGCTCGGCGAAGACCCGAATTATTTGGTCAAGACCTTCCGCAGCCCGAGCCTGGCACTCGCCGCGCTGCGCAGTGAGCCGATTGCGCCGCCGCTGGTGCTGTGCGAGCAGAGCCTGCGCGAGCTGGATGGCATCTCGCTGCTGGCGAAAGTGCGCAGCCAGGCGCCCGACACGGTGCGGGTGCTGCTGACGACGCAGGCCGACAAGGGGACGATGCTGCGCGCTATCAATGAAGGTGGCATCTTCCAGTGCGTCGAGAAGCCGTGGGACCGCGAGAGCTTGCTTCTGACTGTCCGCAACGCCATCGAGCGCGGTGACATGGTCGTGCAGCTACGGCGGACGGTGTCGGCCATGCAGCACAACAACCAGGCGCTGTCGCAGGCGCTTCGCCAGATTCACTCGGCGCAGGAGCGGCTGCTCGAGAGCGAGCGGATGGCTGCGGTCGGTCGAGTCGCCTCGGGGATTGCTCACGAGATTGGCAATCAGCTCTCGGTGCTGAGCTACGCCGAGATGATCCGAGACCGCTACCCCGACGACCCCGAGGTCAAGCTGTTTACCTCGGCGATCCTGACGGCGCGGGCGCGGCTGGGGGGCCTGGTCGGAGAGATCCGCGACTTCTCGCGGGTCCACGGCACGTTGCCGCCCCAGGAAGATCCGCTGACGATCCATCCCCGCCTGGTTCTTTCGCCGGAGCCGGTGGTGCAGTCGATCCAAGAAGCGCTGTCGATTCTGCGCTTCGACCCGGAATTTCGGCAGCGCACCATCTCTCGGGAGCTTTCCGACCAGGCGATCGTCAACGTAAACCGCGACAAGCTGGTGCAGGTGTTTTTGAACCTTCTGCGCAATGCGCTTGATGCGACGCGGCCCGGTGGCAGCATCGGCCTGCGCGTGCTCTCTTCACCGCTTGGCGCCCCGCCGAGCAGCACTCCCGCCATGGTACGCATCCAAATCGACGACTACGGCGACGGCATTCCCGCTGAGATCATGCCCCGCATCTTTGAGCCATTCTTCACCACCAAGGGTGATCGGGGCACCGGGCTGGGACTGGGCATCTGCCGCAGCATCGTCGGACAGCACGGTGGCCAGCTCTTGCTCGAGTCACCGCTGCCTCCTGACGCGCCCCGACCAGCCGGCGTAAGCTCTGCCGGCACCCGCGTCACCATCGTCCTGCCGAGGGTCGCCTGATGACGACAGATGCGCTTTTGCAGTGGTGCGGTGAGCACCTTATCCACTTGGCGTCGCCCGCCCAGCTCGGCATTGTCTGCTCGGGGCTGGCGCTGGAGCTGTGGCGGATTGCGCCGGCCCAGCTTGAGCCCGTCGATCGCGCCGAGCTACTCCTCGAGTATCTGATCGACCACAAGCGGCTCTCAGACTTTGCCTACGGACTGCTGCGCGATGAGACGCTGGCACAGGAGGCTACGCGGCTGGGGTTGTCTGCGCTGGTCCCGCCCGAGCCGCTGACCGAGCGTCCCCAGCGGCAGGCTCTGGAGCTGTCGCCGGCGGCGTTCCAGCAGCTTCCGACCGATGAGGCGGCGCTCCAGCAGCTGCTTGATGAGTTTGACGAAGCCCTGGCGGTAGACGATCCGCTGCGCGCCTATACCCTGCTCGCCGAGCGCCTTGGCGGCTTTGCCCATCTGGGCTGTCGGCTGGGCCGGTCGCGGCTCTTCCTTGAGCTGATCCGTCGGCTCTATCCGCTGGTGGCGCCTCTGTCGGTGGGCGAGCCGGGCTGGCAGGATCGCTATGCGCAGCTGTTGTGGTGGGAGACCGAGGCGCTGCGGCTGACCGGTCAGCTCGATGCGGCGCTGGTCACGACCGAAAGGCAGTGGCCGTTCCATGCCGACATGCTGCCGGGGCTGTGGCTGCGGCAGTCGCAGATTCATCGGCTCGCCGGGCGGCTCCGGCTGGCGCAGTCGCTGGCAGCCAAGGCGCAGACCCTGTCCCCGGATCTCATCCAGCAAGCGGCAGCGGCAGCCGAGCAGGCCCAGCTGGCTCTGCTCTCAGGCGATGCGTCGCTGTGTCTTTTGCACCTCAAGCTCTCGCAGTCGCTGTTGCGGGATGCCGGTCAGCCGGTGGAGCCGTGGCCGCTGCGGCTTTGCATCTTGCAAGCCCAGCGCGCCCTGCGGATGCAGGACGTGACCGAGGCGCGCAAGTGGCTGGATACCTGCAGGGCGCGGGCCCAAGAGACCCACGATACCTTGGCGGCGGCGGAGACCGATGTGCTGCTGGCCGATGCGCTGCGTCGGGACGGTGAGCATGAGGCGGCGGCGCAGGCGATCTCGCGGGCGATGCAGTTTGCCAGCCACAGCGGGGCGGCAGAGGTGCTGGTGGCCGCAGGTCGAGAGCAAGCCCGTCTCCAGATGGATCTGGCCAGCTATGAAGCAGCGGCTGCGGCGCTGGGAACCGCGCTGGCCCTGGCCGAGGAATTGTCGCTCGCTTGCTTCCGCATCGATCTGCTCAACCTGCGTGGTCAGCTACACCTGCGTCGCAGCAATCCGCAGTCGGCGGAGCGGGATGCCCGCGATGCCTTGGCGCATGCAATGGCCAGGGAGTGCGGCTACCAGTGGGGAGAGGCCGACAGCCTGCACCTTTTGGCGGTGACGCTGCTCTCGAATCGGCCACGGGTGCAGAGCCTCCGGCACTCCGAGGCCATCACCCACCTGAGCGATGAGCTAGAGTTGCGGGATAAGATGCAGGATCCGACGGCCCCTGAGGTTCGCTGGCTGATTCGCCGCCTCCGGACAGTCGCCTAAGAAAGAGGAATGGAAGTGCGCTTCGCTTGTGGAATGCTGGTGATGCTACTTGTGGCGGGCTGTACCAAGCAGACGACGGAGTCTGCTCCGCCGACGACTTCGGTGAAGTCTAGTGGGACGGTGTCAGCGGGCAGCGAGGAAAATCTGTCGCCCAGTCAGGCCGAGGCGCTGCTCAAGAGCAATCCGGGGGTGCAGCTGATCGACGTGCGCACCCAGTCGGAGTGGGATCGCGGCTACATCGCCGGCGCCAAGCTCATCTCGGTGGACCAGATCGAGGCGCGGCAGGGCGAGATCGACAAGAATCGGCCCGTCCTTTTGTACTGCGCCGCCGGCGGACGCAGCCATCGCGCGCTGGAGATCCTCAAAGCCGCTGGTTACCGGGATGTCCATCACCTGTCCGAAGGCATCACCGGCTGGAAGTCGGCAGGTCTCCCTGTGGCGAAGTAGGTCAGATTCTGCTCGTCGCTGGCCTCTGTTCTCTGGGGCTCCTGCTGCGGTACGATGGATGTGATGGGTCGGACTTTTGTGATCGGTGACATCCATGGCGAAGCTACTCACTTGCAGCGCCTGCTGGCGCGGCTGCCTGAGCCTCGTGCCGACGATACGATGGTCCTTCTGGGCGACTACATGGATCGCGGGCCGCAGTCCCGGCAGGTGCTCGAAATCGTCCGCGCGCTGCCGTCGCAGCTTGCCGCCAAGGTAGTAACGCTGATGGGCAATCATGAGGAAGCGTGGCTGCGCAGCCTCAAGCACCCCGAGCCAGGCTTCTTGCTGCGTCCAGACAATGGCTGCTTTCAGGCGCTCCACTCGCTGACCCCAAGTGAGGACCTGACGGAGCTGGAGCAAGCCGGGATGCTGCTCATGCCGACCAAGTGGTTTCCTCAGGACATTCAGGAGTGGATGGAGTCGCTGCCGCTCTATTACGAAGACGAGCACGCCGTCTATGTCCACGCCGGTCTCGATGGAGAAGGCGAGGTCTGGCACCACCCCAAGGACGGTCGCACGCGCAACCTCTTGTGGTGTCGGGAGCCGGACTTCTACCGTGGCTACAAAGGCAAGCGGCTGTGCTTCGGCCACACCATCACCAGAGAGCTACCGGTCGATCACCTGAGCTGGTTTGCCAAGATTCTCGACGATCCCACCGATGTCTGGTTTCGCGGGGATCTGATCGGGCTCGATACCGCCTGCGGCAAAGGCGGCTACCTGTCTGCCGTCGAGCTGCCGTCTTGCAAGATCTACACGAGTCGCTAATCGGTGGCGCAGCGCGGTCTAGTCGCTGCCTTTGTCGCCGGGTGGCTTGCTGCCGATCTTATTCGAGTGGAACGGGAAGGCGCCCGACCCGCGGATGTCGTTGCTTGCGGAGCTGATCCGGTCGCGACGCGCTTCGGGAGGGCCTGAGTCTGGCGCCGATCGTGGCTTCCCGGCATCTGGAGCGGAGATCGGACGCAGCGACTGCGAGCTAAGACTCACGGGCTTGTTGTTGACAGAGGAGCTACCGCCCACCGGCTTGAGGCTCGGTGAGGAGCCAGAGACCGCGGCGGCCGGACTGCGAGTGCTGCCGGGAGTCGAGATTCGTCTCTCACCGCTGGCCGAGGCCGTCGAGCCCGAGATCTTGGGAGAGGGCATGGCACCGCCCGACAGGGGCCGAATCGATGGGCTGGAAACGGCTGCCGCGGAGCGATTGACAGGGGCTGGAGTGATCGCGGCAGCCGAGCGTGACGCCCGATCGCCCGTGGCACGGCTGCGAGTACCAATTCCCCAGGTGCCGCTGGTAGTGGCCAGGTCATCGGTGGCGCGGCTCTGAATCGCCTGAATGAGCAGCGACAGCTTTTCGCTGTCCTTGCGGAGGTGTTCGACGGTGGTGCGTAGCGACTCGGCCTCTGCGGACTGCTGACGGGCCAGCCGAGAGATGTCCTGCACCGAGCGACTGATGCCGGCGCCGGTGCTGTCATCAAAGCCGACACTGTCCATCGCGCCATCGACCGTAGCGCGCAGGGTGGTGACCTGATCGCGGATGCGGTTTAAGGCCTCGCGCTCCTCGGTCAGGGTCTGGGTGATCAGCTGAAGCTGCTGCGCCATGGTGGCGGTGCGATAGCTGCGCGCCTCGGCGGTCTCGGGATTGTGGAGCATGGTGTCGGCACGGCGGGCCGCAGATAGCACCTGCGACTGCGACTGGTCGGCGTTCGACCATGCCAGCGAGATCTGCACCACGGCGTTGCGGACCTCGACCATCTGTCGGGTCAGCCGATCGATCGAGCGACCAATCGGGGCCACCGCGCCGAGCACTTCCTTGCTGCGCTCCTCTTGGGTGGTCGAAGCACCGGTCATCGACAGGCTCACCCGCTCAATGGTGGCAATCGTGCTGTCAATGTCATCGAGCAGGCGATTGCTGGTGGTCAGCAGCGTTTGCAGCCGCTGCACCGCCATGTCCAGCCCGCGACCGATCACCGAAAACTCGTTGTTGCGGACGAGAAACTGCTTGAGCATGCCGCGTGCGCGAGTGAATCCACCCTGTGAGACGCGACTGGCGGCGTCCGAGAGCCGGCCCAGCGGTGACATCACCCACAGCTGGATCACACCGATATGCAGCAGCAGCGAGCCGCACAGCAGCCCAAGCAGCAGAAGGGCGCTCTCGAACTGCTCCCGGGTCCACTTCTGCGCGTTGTCGAGGGGCACAGCGACCAGCAGCCGACCTTGCGACAGCGGTGTGGCCCGCAGGTGATAGCGCACCGTCAGGTTGTGGAGGGTCTCGCGCGGGTCATCGCCCCAGCGGCCACTGCTCAGCGCATCCGCAGGAAGATTTGTGACAAAAGCGCCTTCGAGAGCAATCGCAATGCCGACCCCGAGCGGCTCGGCATCTTGGCGCAGCGACTCCGGCAGGATGCGACAGCCAGCGATGAGGAAGCCCGGCTTGGCATCAATCGCCACCGGGATGCGAAACGCCTCCACCAGCTGGCCACCGACTGCGAGCAGCGACCCACTCGGTGTAAGTCCACCGCGGGAAGCTGCGCCGGCCAAGCCCAACGCCCCAACGCCATCTTGGGCCAACAGCGCTCCGCCCTCATCGACCACCGCCGCCAGGTCTGCTCCGACAGATCGTGCTTCCTGGGCCAGCTGATCCCAGGCTGGGCGGCCCCCATCGAGCGAGCGGGGCCGGGCTGCGACCGATGAAAAGGCGGCTGCTCGGCTTTCCCGACGGAGCAGAAAGTGATGGCTGATGGCTTGGCTGGCCAGCTTGGCTTGATTTTCGACAATAACCAGCGCGGACTGACGAGCTTGTTCGCGCAGCAGGTATCCCGCTGGAACGCCGCACAGAAGCGCTGCGATCAGCGCCATCAGCCAGGCTGCTGCTGCCAGTCGCCGCTGCGGTTTCTCCGCCCGCTGACCACCTGAGCTGGCGGTACCTGCCGCCGGTGACTGGCGCTCTGAGCTTGAAGATTCAGCCATCCCCCTCAGCGTACAAAAGTTTCCCGCTCGAATACAGACGTTAGTAATTTGAATTACAAAATGGGGTCAAAGATATGAGCGATAGCACCAGCGTTGGGCTTACCCGCGCCACGGCCACGCCACCTGATGCCTCACCTACGACATCGCCCGCTGCGGGCACGGCCTATGAGGCGCAAGCGCGAGGCAGTGACGATGCCTACGCGGCCTATTACGCCGGTATGGACAAGTCGATGCAGCAGAAGGTGGCCCTGACCACGGCGTTCTTTCCGCCGACCGGCACCTTGGTCGACATGGGCTGCGGCTCGGGTTCGGGTTCGTTTGACCTGGCCAGTTTGTTTGCTGGGCTGCGGGTGATTGGGGTCGACATCGCGCCTCCTGCGGTTGAGCACGCGACGGCCCACTACCGTCGCGACAACCTCCGCTACCAGCAAGGTGATATTGCCGAGCCGCTGTTTCCGCCCGAGACCCTTGATGGGATTCTCAACTCTTCGGTCTGGCACCACCTGACCAGCTTCAATGGCTTTGCCTTGCGGGAAGTGGAGCGGGCGCTCAGCCATCAGGCCGCGGCGCTGCGTCCGGGCGGGGTGCTGATCGTGCGGGACTTTGTGGTGCCACGCTTTCCGGCGCAGGTCTGGCTGGAGCTGCCCTCGACCGATGGGGCCGACGAGGGTCCGGTCGCGTCGCTGTCAACGGCAGCGCTGTTTCCGCGCTTCTGTGCCCAGTTTCGCTCCAGCCAGAACCTGAGCGAACCCGTGCCCTTTGAGGATCTGCCGCCTTCGCAAGCGGGCTGGAAGCGCTTTGCGGTGAGTGGTCGCGCTGCCGCCGAGTTCCTGCTTCACAAGGACTACCGCAGCGACTGGGACGCCGAGTGCCTCGAGGAATATGCGTTCTACAGCCAGGCCGAGTACGAAGCCGCTTTTCGGCATCACGACCTGCGGATCGTGCTGTCGGTCGAGCTGCGCAATCCCTGGATCGTCGAAAACCGCTTTCGGGGTCGCTGCGCGCTGTATCAGACCGATGGCCAGCTGCTGCCGTTTCCTCCCACCAACTATCTGATCGTCGGCGAGAAGGTGGCGGCGCGGCACGGCGTGCGCTTTTTGGTCCGGACCGAGCCGCTGCCCGAGCCGTCGTTTCTGCGCCTCCATCAGCTGCGGCATACGAAGACCGGTCAGCTGTTTCAGCTCGCCGAGCGCCCGAATCCGGTGGTCGATGTCATCCCGTGGTTTCGGGCTGATGGACGGGTGCTGGTGCTGGCCAAGCATGGCTTCCCGCGGCCCCTGGCAACGACGCTGCTCGACAGCCCGAGCCTGGACGGCGCACAGGTCGCTGGCTACCAGACCGAGACGCTGACCGCCCAGACTCGTGAAGAAGATGCGTCGGACACGACCGTGGCGGCGCTGCTACAGGAGCGCGCAGGGCTGCCGGCGGTGGCGATTGCGCGGATCGAGCGCGGCCTTGGCTACTACCCATCACCGGGCGGGCTCAGCGAGTTTGTCAGCTCGCGGCTGTGTGAGCTGTGCGTGGCCGAGCTGCCGCATGGGAGCGACGGACTGCCGGTTCTGCCAACGGAAGCGCCCAACTACACGCCGTTTACGACGGCAGGGCGGGTCCAGCCGTTTGTGGCGACGCAGCTCTTGCGGGCGGCGCAGGTCGGGGGTCTGCAAGATGCGCGGCTGGAGCTAAATCTCTATCACTTGCTGCTCCGGCTCGGTGAATCGCTCGGACCGTGGATTGGCGTCGAGCTTTCGCTTGGGTCGCAGACTGCCGCGGGATTTGTTCAGCGGCCAGCAGCTGAGGTGCTGAGTCTTCCCGACCAGGCCGTGTTTGCTCCGGCTGCGCCATCGGCAGTCGATGCGGGCTTTTTGGCGCTGCACACAGCCCATGTCGCCGAGCTGGATCGCGACGAACAGGTGGTGCGCACCGCAGCGCTCGAGGTCTGTGCGCCGCGCAGCCATAGCCTGAGCACAGTGTCGGTCCTGCCGGTGGTGCAGCTTCACAGCGAGCTGCTGGTTGGTCTGGAGCGCCGCGATCTGCCGGCGGTGCAGCTGCATAGTGGAGGGCGGCGCTCGGGGCTTCTGACCTGTCCGGCGTGGCGGCTGCCGCGCTCCATCCACGACTTTCCCGATGCGGAGGCGCTGGTGGTCCGCAACCTGCTCGCCCACTTTGCCGTCAAGGCGCAGCGGACGTGGCCGCTCGGTGGCAAGTACTATCCGTCGATTGGCGCAACCCCCGAGGTGGTCTATCCGCTGTGCGCCGAGGTGGCGGCGCAGAGCCTTGGCGATAGTTCCCTGGCCTTCGTGAGCCTGCGCGAGCTGCTCGGTCTGCGGCACCGCCTGGAAGACGCCCACCTGCTGATCGCGCTGTTCCGACTGGCCCACGCGCTAGGCGTCACGGCCCCTCCTGAGTAGCGAGAGGCGGAATTACTTGCGGCCAGGGGTCTTTTTGCCGCGGGCGATCTTCAGTCGGTCGGTGGTCTCGGCGACGTGGCGGCGCCACTTTTGGTTTTGGTCGATGGCGCGGCGCAGTGACTCGAGCACCTGGCGATAGCCCTCGCGGTCGCTCAGCTTTGGATCGTCGATGACACGGATGGTGGTGCGGCAGACGTCGATCAGCTGCTCGACGCTCTGGCGGTACTCGTCGGCGAGCTGGCGAACCGGCTCGGTCTTGGCGGCTTGCAGCGGACCATCGGCCACCTTGCGCAGTCGCACCAGCGCCGGCATCAGCTCGTCGGCCAGCTGCTTGCGCGCCGACTCGGGCCGCAGCGACTTGTCACGGAGCAGCGCTTCGAGCTGCGAGAGGATCGGTGCCTCGTGATACTCCAGCGCCGGGATGTTGATTTCGACGTAGCGGATCAGCTCCTCTTGCTCGGGCGAGGGCTTGTCGCGCAGGGACAGGTAGGCGCCAGTGGCGATGATCATCGCGACGATGCCGATGCGCATCAACCACAAAAGGACGTGGTTTAGCCAGTGGATGCGGGGCGACAGTCCACCGCCGGGCTGCTGGGGACTGGCCGCACTTGGCGCGGCGGAAGGCTCGCTCACGGGGCCACAATCCGACGGTGAAGAAAGCTCTGCACCACCTGCGAGACCTCGGATGGGCGTTCGATCGGCGCGGTGTGGGTCCCTTCTTCGACGATGTGCAGCTCAGCGCCGGGAATCTTGTCGCGCATCTCTTCGGACAGCGTCATCGGCGTAAACGAGTCATGCCGGCCTGTGATGAGCAGCGTCGGTACTGCAATCTCGGCCAGCAGCTCCTGGGCATCGTGCTGGGCAGCGGCGGCCATCGTGGCCACGAACATGCGGGGGTCCATCCGCGACAGCCCTTCGAGGTAGGGCACAAAGTCCTCGCGATGGACCAGCGCGCCGTTCAGCTCGACGCGCTGTGCGATCTGATACGACAAATCGAGAGGAAGAAGGCGCTTCCAGAACGCTCCGACCAGGCGCGGCACCCGGCTCACCGCCGTCTGAATCAGCGGCAGCAGGTCGCCGAGCGTCTCTTTGCCTTTGAAGGTGCGAAGTGGGTTGCGGTAGGAGCCGCAGATCAGCACCAGACCGGCGCAGCGATCGCGTCCTTGGCGGTAGGTCTCGAGCGCCACTTGCACGCCGAGTGAGTGTCCGCACACCACCGCTCGCTCGGTCTCGCTGGCATCCATGACCGCGAGCACATCGGTGGCAAAGTCAGCGACCGAGACCTGACCGAAGTCCTGCGGCAGCGCCGTCTGGCCGTGCCCCCGATAGTGCAGGTGGACGATTCGATAGTGATCGCCCAGCGCCCACTGGAGGTACTTCCAGACATACCCGTCACAGCCAAGTCCGTCGCACAGCATGAGCGTCGGTGCGGGGTGCGGCTGCCCGAGTATCTCAAAAAAAATAGCGGCGCCATCACGGCTTATTGCAAAGCCGCTGCGCCGCTTACCACGACTGCTGCGGGACACGAGGTCCCGCTTGGGGTCGCTATTCCTTGCTGCCCCGCTCGTCGTCTTCTCCGCCCTCGATCTCATTGACCGATGGATACCGGCGAATCTCGTTGCGGGCAATTTTCCATGCCTTCTGAACGATCCACGACAGCGAGCGATCCTGGCGGGTCGCCTCCTCCTGGATCTCCTTGAGCATGTCCTCGGGGAAGTAGAGACTCTGTTTCCTCTTGTCCGAACCAGCCATAGCGGCCTCCTGTGGGGGTTGTCTGTTTCTACTACGAGCGTGCGTGTTCTAAATCTGTTGATGGTTGGCTTTGTTCCCTGCTGGCCAGCCTAGCTGAGGCGCTGCGGTTGGTTAGCTACTGCGGAACTAGTTAGCCACTTCACAGGAAATATCATCTTCCATGCGCGGGCGGATTGTCAAGCGGTATCGCTAGGTTATTCGATTACCTTGTGGTGAGGTGGTTTCTCGACAAGGGCCAAAGTGCTGCTAGCATGCCGCCCGTGTCCAAGTCTGAGCCAGCCACACCGCAACCTCCATCGCAGCCGGCTGGCGTCGGAGTGACCGAGCGCAGCGGCCCTGTGGTCGGCGCAGATCCAGTAGATGGTCGGGTCGCCCGTGCGCTGCGCCTGCGACAGGAGCGCTCGACGCAGCTTCTGTCGGTGGCGCGGCGGCTGTTTGCCAAGCGTGGCTATCACCAGACCTCGATCCAGGACATCTTGGATGAGGCGGGGGTCGCGCGGGGCACGCTGTACCTGCACTTCGACGGCAAGCGGACGATGTTCGATGCCTTGGTCGATAGCTTCCTGGCCAGCATCCAGAGCGTGGTGACGCTGGTCGATGTCAGTCCCGAGGCGCCGCCGCCGCTCCAGCAGATCGAAGAGAACCTGCTGCGGGTGATGGCGGTGCTGTCGGAAAACCGCGACATGACCCGCATTGTGCTGCTGATGGCCGAAGGGCTCGACAGCGAGGCTGACGCCAAGATGGCCGACTTCTACGAGCGCTTGCGTGGTCAACTGCAAGGCGCGCTGGTCAAGGGCTGTGCAATGGGCCTGTTTGGTCCGATCGATCCCGAGATTGTGTCGCAGGCAGCGCTTGGGGGGCTGAAGGAAGTGGCGCTGCAGTGGATCGTGCGGCGCAACTCCGATGAGCGCGCGCTGCGCCGAGTCTGTCGCGAAATCCTTTCCTACAGCTTGAGCGGGATGCTCGCGCGGACGTAGTTTACTTACGCAACTTTTCGAGAGGGAGAGATGGCCGCTCAGTACATCTTCACGATGCAGAACCTGCGCAAGGTGGTGCCGCCGCAGCGCGAGATCCTCAAGGGAATCTGGCTGTCGTTTTATCCGGGAGCCAAGATTGGCGTCATCGGCTCGAACGGCGCGGGCAAGAGCACCCTTCTGCGCATCATGGCCGGCGTCGATACCGAGTTCCAAGGCGAGGCGCGTCCTGCCGACGGAATCCGCATCGGCTATCTGTCGCAGGAGCCGCAGCTCGATCCGACCAAGACGGTCTACGGCAACGTCGCCCTGGCGGTGCAGGACAAGCTCGACCTGCTCAAGCGCTTCGAGGAGCTGTCGATGCGGCTTGGCGAAGATCTGCCGGCGGCGGAGATGGACAAAGTAATCGCCGAGCAGAGCCGGGTGCAGGACGAGATCGAAGCCCAGGGCCTGTGGGAGATCGAGCGGGTGGTCGAGATCGCGATGGATGCGCTGCGGCTGCCGCCTCCCGACCAGGATGTGACGGTGCTGTCGGGTGGAGAGCGGCGGCGGGTGGCGCTGTGTCGGGTGCTGCTCGAGCGTCCGGACATGCTGCTGCTCGACGAACCGACCAACCACCTCGACTCGGACTCGGTGGCCTGGCTCGAGCGCTTCCTCGCAGAGTTCCCCGGCACGGTGGTGGCGATTACCCACGATCGCTACTTCCTCGACAACGTCGCGGGCTGGATCTTGGAGTTGGATCGCGGTCAAGGCATTCCCTGGCAGGGCAACTACTCGTCGTGGCTGGATCAGAAGCAGAAGCGGCTGGCCGTCGAGGAAAAGCAAGAGTCGGCGCGGCAGAAGACGCTGGCTCGCGAGCTGGAGTGGGTGCGGCAGTCGCCCAAGGCGCGGCAGGCGAAGAGCAAGGCCCGTCTGGCGGCCTACGAAGAGATGCTCCAGCAGTCGCAGGAGGCGCGGATTGAGGTCGCTGAGATCTCGATTCCGCCGGCGCCGCGACTGGGTGACAATGTGGTCATCGCCGAGGGGCTCCAAAAAGCCTACGGCGAGCGGCTGTTGTTCGATGACATGTCGTTTCGGCTGCCGCGCGGTGGCATCGTCGGTGTGATTGGTCCGAACGGCGCCGGTAAGACCACGCTGTTTCGGATGATCGTCGGCCAGGAAAAGCCCGACAAGGGCAAGCTGACCGTCGGTGAGACTGTCAAGCTGGCCTATGTCGACCAGAGCCGCGACGCGCTCAAAGGCGACAAGACGGTGTGGGAAGAGATCACCGGCGGCGCCGAGGTCTTCGACATGGGCAAGCGCAAGCTTCAGTCGCGGGCCTATGTGGGGCAGTTCGGCTTCAAAGGCTCGGATCAGCAGAAGCGGGTCAAGGACCTGTCCGGCGGTGAGCGCAACCGGGTTCACCTTGCCAAGATGCTGCGGACGGGCGGCAACCTGCTGCTGCTCGACGAACCGACCAACGATCTCGACGTCGATACGCTGCGGGCACTCGAAGAAGCCCTGCTGAGCTTTGCCGGCTGCGCGGTGGTGATCAGCCACGATCGCTGGTTCCTCGACCGCATCGCCACGCACATGCTGGCGTTCGAGGGCGACAGCAAGGTGGTGTGGTTCGAGGGCAACTGCCGCGACTATGAGCTGGACCGGCGCCGTCGACTCGGCAAAGACGCCGACCAGCCCCACCGCATCAAGTACAAGAAGCTGTCGCGCTAGGGTTGGTTGCTCGCCTCGAGGGCGCGCAGCCTTTTGGGGGTATCGCGGAGCTGCTGGATGAGGCGGGCCACCTCGCTGCGGTCGAGGGGGAGGTCGCCGAAGCGATGGGCGTAGTACAGCTCGACCAGCTTGGCGAAGGGCGGTGCGATCGGGTCCCCGTCTTCGGCGATGCGGTCGGCCAGCTTTTGCAGCGTCTCACCGGGGCTGCGCACAAAGCCGCGCTTTCTGACCATTGCCAGCGCTTGCTTGATGACTCCACGGCCTTCGCTGTCGTCGTGCGCTTGCGGCATCTCGACGCGGCGCAGCCGTCGCACCGCCAGCACCACCAACATCGAAAGTCCCAGCAGCAATACACCGAGCAGCAGCAGCCGTCGCCAGTCCGACTGAGCCTCTGGCGTGGCCGCAGTAGTGGCGGGTTTGCGACTCGGCCACAGCGACGACAGCCGCTCGGTGAGGCGCTGCTGGGCGGTCACGTCGTACTCGAGCACGTACTTGCCAAACCCCATGTCGAGTCCTTCGACGAGCTGCCGCAGCTTGTGCAGGAGCGGCAGCCGCGGGGCTGTGCTCTGCGGCGGCGTCGGGTCGAGCACCACCCAGCCTTGCTTGGGCAGCTGCGCTTCGACCCACGAGTGGGCGTGCTGCTGACGGACCACGAAGAACTGACCAAACTGGTTCCACTCGGCGGTCAGGTAGCCATTGACGGTACGGCTGGGAATGTCGAGGCTTCGCAGCAGCACCGCCAGCGCCGTCGCGAAATACTCACAGTGACCGCGCCGCTCTTTTTCCAGAAAGTCGAAGATCGGCTCGCTCTGCGACGGCTTCCACAGCCGCGTCGTATACGTGTAGTTCTTTTGTAGATAGCTGCTTAGTCGCTCGGCCTGCTCGGCGCTGGTCTCGGCATCTCCGACGATCTGGATCGCCAGCATTCGCAGATGCAGCCGCAGCTCCGGCGATAGCTCACGATAGACCGCCACCTCGTCGCTGCTCGGCTCCGGCTGGACCTCTGGCGTCGACAGCACCGCATAATGAAGCGCGGTTCGTCGACCCCGCACCGAGATCTGTCCATCGGTGGTCACCGCCAGCTGCGGCCCTTGCAGTCCGCCAAACGACTCCGGGAGCAGCACCGACAGAGGCCGCCCCGGCGAGGGAGTAAACAGCGCGTCGGCATCGAGCGGCTCAAGATAGATCTCGGTGCGCTGGGCGTGACGGCGCAGCGCCTCGGGACCGCTCCAGTCGATGGCGACGACGCCGTGATGGCCGTTCTGCAGCTGTTCACCGAGGCGATGTTGGGCCCAGCGACCTTGCTCGTAGCGGGCAAAGGTCACGCCGCGCAGCCGCAGCGCATTGGGCGGGGTCTGTCCCGGAAGCTCGACGCGCATCACGATGCGAGGGTTGTCGCGGAGCACGCCGTGGCTACCCAGCTCGAGACGATCCGAGAAGCCGGTCGACTGGAGCAGCCGACGATGAAACGGCAGATCGATCGTCACATGAAAGCGCGGCAGCAGCACAAACAGAAGCAGCGCCAAAAGGAAGGTCAATAGTCCAGCCCCGGCAGTGGTCAGCAAAAAAGGCGGACCGACGACGCGCCGGGAGTTGAGGATGCGCTCGACCTCAACGCGCTCGCTCTCGGCGGCCTGGCCGTGGCGACCGGGCAGGTGCTTGAGCAGGTAGTTTTCCTCCATCTCGCGACGGAGGTGAAACAGCGTCAGGGTCCACATCGCGAACACGACGTAGAGGAACAATAGGAGCGCGTAGATCATGCTGCTCTCGACGAAGGTGGCGCCGAGCAGCATCACGAAGCTGACCACATAGGCCTGTAGGTAGTCGCCGTTGTTTCGCCGTTGCCACAGCTTGCAGACCAAAAACAGACACAGGACGCGCAGCCCACCGTCCCAGAACGCCTCGGCAGTGGCGGCGGTACTGAGCAGCAGCGTCGAGACTAGCAGCACGCCCGCATACAGGGAGTAGTTGTAGGCCCGTCCGAGCATCAGCGGGTGCCGCTGCGGATCGAAGAAAAACGAGCCGCCGATCGCCATCATCGTCAATAGGTTCAGCCACAGCGGTAGCTCACCGGTCAGCGCCAGCATGAGGAACGCCGTCGTCACCATCAGATACGAGACCGTTTTGTGGGTGGCCGCGAACCTCATGAGGCCTCCACGACGTGACCCATGTGCGTCTCTCGCGGGACCGTCGCGCCCGAGCGAATTACCACCAAGCTGTCGCCGTGCGGCAGGACGGGCATTGCCGCTGAGCGGGGCAGCGGCGGCGGCTTTTGAAAGGGCACCTCCGGCGAGACCGTCGGCAGCAGCGCCAGCGTCGACAGCAGCTTCTGAAGGCTTGCGGGGCTCCACAAAAGGGGCAGCGGTGGACTGTCACTGCGCACGCACAGCCGTACCGCATAGCCGTGATCGAGGTAGAAGGCTCCCAGCGACGCACCCCACGAGATGACTTTTTCGAGCTTGAACAGCTCCTCGTGGTCGTTGATCTGGTCGTCGGGCAGCGAGTTGTCGACGTAGAGCGTGACCTGCTGCACCGCCTCGACTTCGTGCTCGCGGACCATCAGCCGCTGCCGCCGGGCCGAGCTGCGCCAGTGGATTTCCCGCGGGTCGTCGCCTTGCCGATACTCGCGCAGGGCATGAAAGCTGCCGCGTCGACCGAGCCGCATCACTGACTGCTCGCCCACCGACGTGGTCAGCGCTTTGGGCCAGTGCTCCAGCGGAATCAGCGTCGGATAGACCAGAATCTCGGAGCGATGTTCGATGTAGCGCGACGAGCGAAACAGCGCGAACGGGAACTTGGTGGAGATCCGAAACGCCGAAAAGACATAGCGCCCGCGACGGGGCAGGCTGTGACGATAGGCGGTCTGCTGGGTGCGTCCTGACGGAATCTTCAGAAAGTAACAGCGCTTATCGACCACTTTGTCGTCGCACAGATCTTCCACTTCGATCGAAAACGAGGGCAGACGCTGCTTTTCGTTGCGCAGCGCGATGCCCATCAAAAACGGTGCTCCGGCGTGCAGACGGGGCGGCGGCTGACGCTTGGGAATCACGCCGCGCAGCGACGCTTCGGCGAGCAAAAGCGACGCGACCATCAGCGCGATCAGCATCGACAAAAGCAGGTACAGAAGGTTGTTGCCGCTGTTGAGGGCGACGAAGAACAGGCAGATGCCAGCGGTACAGAACCACCACCCATCGCGGGTCAGGCGCACCCCGCGCAGTCGGGTGAGGAACCGCAGGCTCATGGCACCGGGACGCGCTCGACGATGCCTGAGAGGATGCGCTCGGCTTCTGCGCGACCGTTGCTGAGCGCGTCGGAGTAACCACCTTGGCTGCCACCGGGCAGCACCAGACGGTGGGCCAGCGCCGGCAGCGCCAGCTCGCGGAAGTCATCGGGGATGCAGTACTCGCGACTTTCCGACAGCGCCCTGGCCTGGGCGGCGCGAAACCACGACTGAAAGCCACGCGGCGAGACTCCGAGCTGGAGCAGCGGCGAGCGGCGGGTCTCGGCAATCACTCGCTCGGCATACTCGAGCAGCGACTCTTCGACGCGGACCATACAGACGGTGTCTTGGAGCTGCATCACATCAAGGGGCGAGACTGCGGGCTGCATGTCCTCGACGGGATCGTACTGGCTGCCGCGCATCACGACTCGCCGCTCGTCGTAGCGCGACGGATAACCGAGTCTCAATCGCAGAAGGAAGCGATCCATCTGCGACTCGGGAAGCGGGTAGGTGCCAAAGTGCTCGAGCGGATTCTGCGTCGCCATGACCAGAAACGGCTGCTCGATGCTGTGCGTGTAGTGGTCGACGGAGACCCGCCCTTCGCTCATCGCTTCGAGGAGACTGCTCTGGGTGCGGGGCGCGGCGCGGTTGATCTCGTCGGCGAGCACGACGTTGGCGAACAGCGGGCCGGGCTTGAAGTCAAACAGGCGCGTCTCCTCATTCCACACCGAGACGCCGATCACGTCCGACGGCAGCAGATCCGAGGTGAACTGGATACGACGGAACTTGCCGCCGGTGGCTCGTGCCAGCGCCCGCGCCAGAGTGGTCTTGCCGACGCCGGGAATGTCCTCCAGCAGGATGTGACCGCGCGCCGCCAGGGCCACCACCGCGAGACGAATCACCTCGCTCTTGCCGTGAACCACCTGGCCAACGCTCTGGACGAGCCGCATCATCGTCGAGTAAGCAGCTTTGACTGCCGCACTGCGCGGAGCAGTCCCAGGGGCGGTGCTGGCGCTGTTCATCGTCGAGCCCAAGATAACCTTACGGGTTAAGTCATTATAGCCTGACGATTTTCCCGCCTGGGGAACAAAACCACGGGATTGTGCCGGCAGGTCTTAGGGCTTGGGAACGGGCAGAAAGAGGGACTGGGCGCGGCTGCTGGTGTTGCTGGCCGCCTCGTCGCCGCGTCGCAGATCTTGCACGATCCGTCCGTCGACCAGTCGGATGATGCGGTCACAGCGGCCCGCGAGTCGCTCGTCGTGGGTGACAATCAGGAAGGTGGTGGAGCGCTCGCGGTTGACGCGGCGGAGCAGGGTGAAGATGCCGTCGGCGGTCTGGGTATCGAGGTTGCCGGTGGGCTCGTCGGCCAAGATGAGCGGCGGGTTTTGACACAGGGCGCGGGCGATGGCCACTCGCTGCGCTTCACCGCCGGAGAGGTCGCTGGCGCGGTTGTGGATGCGCTCGCTCAGGCCGACTTCGTGGAGCAGTTTTTCGGCGCTGGCGCGCAGTCCCGCATCGGCAGAGCCGCGATCCCCCCACGCCGGAATCATCACGTTTTCGAGCGCCGTAAACGCCGGCAGCAGGTGATGGAACTGGAATACAAAGCCGAGGGTGCGACTGCGCGAGCGGGTGAGGGCATCGTCGTCGAGGTGAGTCATCGGCTGTCCGCTGAGCAGCACCTCGCCGCTGGTTGGCCGGTCGAGCAGACCCATGATGTTGAGCATCGTGCTTTTGCCCGAGCCCGATGGACCAATCAGCGCCGTGAACTCGCCGTGCTGGATGACAAGGTCGATGCCGTGCAGCACCCGCGTCTTGCGCTTCTCCCCAAACTCGCGGATGACGCCGCGGATCTCCAGTACGGGGACGGGGACGGAATCAGCCATAGCGAATCACCTCGGCGGGATCGAGCCGCGCTGCCCGACGGGCCGGAGCGACGGCAGCCAGAAATCCGACCAGCGTCGCCAGGATCGTCGGACCGATGAACAAGAGCGGCGTCAGCTCGATGGGAAACATCGGCGAGCCGTCTTGGCTGCGAAACAGCCGCACAAACAGCCGTGCCAGCACAAGGCCCAGCCCCGAGCCGAGAATCGAGCCGACAAAGCCGACCAGTCCGCCCTGAATCAGGAAGATGCGCAGGATGCGGGCGCGGGAGGTTCCGACGGCGCGCATCACGCCAATCTCACGCGACTTCTGCACCACGCTGACGATGAGGACGCTGGCAATGCCGAGCGCGACGGTCAAGGTGATGAAGAACAGGATCACGTTCTTCGAGCTCTCTTGTGACTGGAGGGCGATGAGCAGCTGAGGATTGGTCTTGGTCCAGCTGTCCGCCTCTAGTCCGCTGCGCTGGGCGATTGCGACGGCTACTTTTTGCGCGCTGAACACGTCGGTGACGCGCAGCTCGATGGTCGAGACGCCGCCCGCCAGATCGAACAGCGTCTGCGCCGAGCGGAGCGGCACAAACAGCAGCCTTTCATTGACATCTTTGCTACCCAAATCAAACAGCCCAGCGACGGTGAACACATCCGCCCGACCGCTCCCGGTCACCACGCGGACCTTGTCACCCAAGGAGACACCGAAGTCTTTGGCGAGATCGACTCCCAACATCGCTTCGGCACCGACGATCTGGTAGCGCCCGGCGGCGGTCTTGTCGGCCAGGCCGATGATGCGGCTGAAGCTCTCGGGTTCGATGCCGCGCAGGGACACGGACTTGGTGGCGGCGCCGCGGACCACAAAGGCTGCGCCAAAGACCACGGGTGAGACTGCGACCACGCCGGGGATTCGGCTCGCATCGGCGATGACTTCGGGCCAGCCGGCGATCGACTGTAGACGCTGCGACGGCTTTTCGACCCGCGCGGAGAGCAGCTGACCGGCCTGCTCCTCGATGACCACCCGCGCTTCGAGATCGGGCGGATGCACGATGACATGCGCCTGCGAGCCGAGCGTCTTGGAGATCAGACTGGTCTGAAGTCCACCGATCAGCGCCGACAGAAACACCACCACCGCAATGCCAATCGACACAGCCCCGAGGATGAGCGCGGTCTGGAGCTTTCCTTCGCGGAGATAGCGCAGGGCAACGAACCACTCGAAGGGCACGGCCTAGCCTCCACTTGTGCGGTTGGTTGCGCTGGCTGGTCGGGCTCGCACCCGCTGACCACTGACCAGCGGGGTGCCGTTTGGGAGCACGACCGATTCCCCGGCGCCGACTCCTTGCAGCACCTCGACCTGGCCATCGCCGCGCAGGCCCAGCTCGACGGGACGCCGCTCGATGCGCGAGTCCTTCAGCACAAACAGCCACGGCTTTGTCGACGCCAAGTCCGAAACCGCATCCTTGGGAATCACCAGCGCCGCCGGATGTCGACCGACCTCGAGGTTGACCGAGACTGTCATGTCGGGACGGAGAAACGCCGGTGGCGTGGGCACCCCGAAGCGCACCTCGACCGTGCCGCGCTGCGGATCGATCGACGGCGCGATGTAGGAAACGGTGGCCGCAAACGGCTGCTTGGGAAACGCATCGGCAGAGGCCAGCGCCGGCTGACCGAGGCGCAGCTCCGCCAGGTTTTTCTCGTCGGGCTGGATGCTCAGCTGGGTCTTGCCATCGCGCGCCAGCACCAGCATGGTCCGCCCCGGCTGAATCAGGTCCCCCGGCTCGACCGAGCGGATGAGCACGACCGCCGGGGTTGCCGCCGTGATGTGGGACTCGGCCACCCGAACCTCCGCTTGCGCGACACTGGCCGCTGCCTGGGCATGGGCCGCCAGCGCCAGCGCATGATCCGCACCACGAGGCCCCGCGCCCGCCGCCTGCTTTTCCGTCGCATCGTGCTGGCTCTGCGCGACATCAAGCGCCCGCTTCGCTTCATCCAGCTGCGCCGGCGTCGCACTTCCCTTCTGGAGCAGCGCCGCCTGTCGTTCGTAGCTCAGCCGCGCCAGCTCGAGGTTGGCATCGGCCTGCTTGTGGGTCTCGCGCGCGACCGGTCCGGTGATGTGCTTGAGCTGACTGAGTCGCGCCCGCGCCTGCGTGAGTCCTGCTTTGGCCAGACGGAGCCCCGCCCGCGCCTCGGCATCATCCAGCTGCACCAGCAGATCCCCCGGTTTGACGTGATCTCCTTCCTTCACCGCGACCTGGGTCACCACGCCCGGCACCATGCTGCCGACGTTCACCCGCGACGGTGGCAGGACGCGCCCGCTGACAATCACGGTCTGGACGATCTCGCGTCTTTGCACCGGGGCCACGGTCACTTGCGGACCCAGCGCTCTGACCACCAAAAAGCCCGCGAGGCCACTGACTCCCAGCAGGCCCACGACGATCCAGGTTCGCGTTCGATTGCTCACGACTCGTTCTCCGTTTGCTCTACAGAAGCTGGGCTGGCAGCGCTTACAGAGTCGGCAGGTACTTGGCCAGCTCTTCGGCGCCCACCTGCACGTAGGTACGCTGCACCTTGTCATAGACATAGAGCGGTCCAGTCCGTGACAGATTGATGCCATCGGCGAGCAGCGGCTGCTTCACGATCTTCAGGGTCTCGGTGGTCTGTAGCTCATCGACAATGCGTATGAAGCGCGGTCGCGCGGCTTCAATCAGGTGCTGCTCGGTCGTCGCAAACAGGGCCTCGCCATCAAAAGACTGTCCCTCGCGGAGCTTGAGCGCAGCCATTCCGCTTCTCCCCTCTTGACCAGGAATCCGGACTCCGTAGACCGTACACATTGCCACAAAGGGAAGCTCGGCCAGCACCGCCGCCACTTGCTCGGTCGAGACATTTTCGCCCTTCCAGCGGAAGGTGTCACCGACGCGGTCGACAAACCAGAAGTCGCCATCGGCATCCTCGCGCATCAGATCGCCGGTACAGAACCAGGCGTCTCCTTTGCGCAGCACGCTTCGCAGGATCTTGGCTTCGGTTGCGGACGGATCGGTATATCCATCAAAGCGCGAGAGCGGATTCTGTTTCTGAATCTCGACGAGCAGCATGCCGGGCTGATCGACTTCGGCTGGAATCAGGAAGCCATCGAACGTGCGCGGATAGGACTCTGTCTCGGGATCGTATTTGACCACTTGGGTACGCACCAGAGCCATCGGCACCCGTCCTACCGAGCCGATCTTTTCGCCGGTGAGATTGGTCATGACCGCGTTGCCTTCGGTGGCCGCATAGAACTCCAGCACGCTCACTTGACCGAAGCGCCGCAACAGCTCGCGCCAGACATCGGCACGCATTCCATTTCCCACAAACAGTCGGACGGCGTGACTTCGTTCGAGCGGGGAGGGCGGTGCAGAGACCAGATAACGACACAGCTCACCGACGTAAAACACCACCGTTGTGCCCGTTCGCCGAACATCTTCCCAAAAGCCGCGCGTCGAAAAGCGCGGAGCGATCGCTAGCCGACAACCACCGAGCAGCGCGCCACCCGCCGCGAGCAGGAGTCCGGTTCCGTGATGCAGCGGCAGACAGCAGTACACCGTATCGTTGGGAGTGAGATCACAGCCCGCCGCCGCCGCAGTGGCCGCCATCAGCCAGCGTCGATTGGAGATCTTGACCGCTTTGGGCTTGCCGGTGGTTCCGGATGTAAACATCAGACACGCCAGATCCGCGGCGCGTCCGGGGTTTGGTGGTCGCTCGCTCGGTAGCTCTGCGCGGATCGATTCAAGATCAATTTCTCCGTCGCTGAGCTTGGTCATGGAGGGATTCCCTCCGATCACCAGGCGCGTGACACCGAACGTCTCTGCAAGGTCTCTGCTGCTGGCATGAACGATCAGCTCACGAACCTGCGTGACCTGGAGCGCATGCGACAGTGCGGCACCACGCGCCGAGGGATTGATCAGCGCCGGAATCGCTCCCAAACGACTCAGCGCCGTCAGCGCCGTCAGACAGTCGGGGTGATTGTCCATCAGGAGTCCGACGTGCTGGCCGCTGCGAATGCCACACTGATACAGCGCGGCAGCCACTTGCGTCACGCGACGATCGGCCTCTGCATAGGAATACGCGCGGCCTTCCCACAGGAAAAAGGTCCGCTCCGGAATCGCTTTGGCCTGCGCTGCCAGCGTCGCGCCAATCGACATCGGGGCGCTGTCCCAGAACTGCAAGAGCGACATCACCCGTGGCAGCTGCCAGCGCAGCCAGCGAGTCCCACTTGTGACATCGAGCGCTACCTTACCGGCCTCATGCCAGAGCGCGCGCGGTCCGGCATACAGCAGACCCAGGGGATTGGTTGGCTGCTCGACATCCACCGCAGGAGTCTGTCCAAGGAGTCTGCCAATTCGCGCCGGCTTGCTTCCTCCATAGTCGCAGTAACGCAGCCACTCAGCGACGGTCGGCCAGACCTCCTCGCGCGCTCGCGTTCCCACCACCAGACCCAGGTGTCCCGCGTCAATCGTGACGCCGAACACTTCATCATGTGGCGCGACACGCTCGATCGCCGAGACACTGCGCGGCCTCGCAAAGTCATCGCGCCGACCCCGAAAGTACAGAATCGGTACGGAGAGATCCGCCAGCGACACCGTCTGTCCGGCGATCACAAAGCCTCCAGACATCATCCGGTTGTGCACCACGAAGTCATCGACAAACGTGCGCAGTGCGGGACCCGGCCAAGCGATAAAGCCTTCTCCACCCAAAAAGCGGCGCGTTGGCTCGAGCTTCTTGAGCGCCTCCTCATCGTCGAGAAGCCGTAGCATCATCAGGAAGTGACGAAGCTCCTGCCGCGGACTCGCGAGCTTAAAACCCCAGCTTGTGATCCAGCCCGGCAGTCCGGGAAGCTGGGACAGCGGACGGCGAATCCACTCCTCGGCAGACTGGAGGACATTGGCCAGAACGCCTGCGTTGACCGGCACCGGAAAGTTGCGCAGCAGATCCACCGGACTGCCCATTGTGATCAGCGAAGCGACATCCTTGCACCGACGGTACGCAGCCGCCTGATAGACAAACATTCCGCCTTGCGAGTAGCCCACCAAGTGGACCTTCGCGCGCGTCCGTTTGGCCATCACATCAATTGCTTCACTGACCGCGAGTACGTGATCGGTGAGCGTCTTTTCCAGTCCGCCCGGGGTCGCGTCAGGAGCCCCAAAGTCGATCGACCAGACATCGTGTCCTTGCTCGCGCAGCCAGGCAATCGCGCTGAGATCTGGAGCCATGTCATAGATCTCGGCAGTGACCATCAGCGGCGGCACCATCAGCACATGCGAGCCATTTTCCTTGGCATGTCCGTAGTGTCGCAGCGAAAACTTCGGAGTTTCCGCCACCACGGTGTAGTCGGTGTAATAGGGCGCGGTGAAGCGATTCCCACTGACCAGCTTGACGGTGTTTAGCACGCTGGTTCGGGCATGTCGGACGCGACTACGGAGGGTCTCTACGATTGCCATGTCATCTCCACTTCGATCGATGCACGCATCATATCCGAAGCGGAGGGAGGGCCGATGAAGATCCGAGCAAGCCTACTTACACTGCTCGGTTGCCAGGAAGACAGACTGCGAAGAGGAGCCGAAATCGGTGGTCACGAGATCGACATTGCCATCGCCGTTAAAGTCTCCAGCGGCAATTCCGTAAGGAGTCGTGCCCGTTGCGAACAGCGTAGCGCCGGTCACTCCTGCGAAGCCGCCTTGCCCGTCGCCGAGGTAAACACCTAGGCTGCTTGCACCTTGGTTGGTGAACGCAAGATCGAGCAGACCATCGCGATTCAGATCCACCGCAATCACCTGCCGGACCTGACTGCCGGTGGTGAGTGTGGTGGGGTTTAGGAAGGAACCCGAGCCATCTCCCAGATAGATGGAAGCGGTCCCTGCTGTTTGATTGGCGACCACCGCATCGAGGATTCCGTCTCTGTTCAGATCCGCAAGTGCCACGCCAACTGGACCAGCGCCCGTCGCTATGGTCGCGGTGGTACTGAATCCGCCGGTGCCGCTACCCAGCCGAATGCTGAGGGTCTTATCGGTGAAGTTGGTGGCGACAAAATCGAGCTTGCCGTCTTTGTTCAGATCACCGATGGCCAGATCATAGGGTAGCTGTCCTACCGAGACCGTCGAGGGAATGGGTGCGGTAAGAGTACCGGTACCATCCCCCAGGAAGACTCCTACGGCGCCGGTGCTCGTGTTGGTCGCCAGTACGTCCATTTTTCCGTCACCGTTTATGTCGCCAGTCGCGATGCCGTGCGCACCGACGTAGGCGACTGCTTTCGCTGCACCGAACGTGCCGGTGCCAGTGTTTAGGAGGATGCTCACGCCGCCGCCATTGAGATGCGCGACCGCGATGTCCGGCTTGTTGTCCCCGTTGAAATCCGCCAGCGCCACTTCAACGGGGGCCGTTCCTCCTGAACCGTAGGGGACCGCAGCGGCGAACGTCCCATCGCCAACACCGAGACGGACAGCGACTGTGTTGGTGCTGCGCTGACCAAAGACTATGTCCAGCTTGCCATCGGCATTCAGATCTCCGGTGGCAACTCCGTCCGGTTGCGCAGCGGTGGTGAGGGCAGCGCGTGCGGCGTAGGCCGGGGCTCCTGGGAAGCGAAGGAAGGACATCGTGTCGGTCGCGGATTTTCCGTCTGGATTCGTCACCACAACGGTCTGCGGTCCGCAGGTCTTGGGCTGGGCCGGAAGCATGCAGCTGATGAGCGTGCCGGTATAGTTCACTTGGGAGACTACCGGAGTGTCACAGGTTACTCCACCGACGGTCACGGTGGCTCCTGCTTTGAACCCCGTACCACCGATTGACAGGACGGTACTGCTTTGGGCCTGAGCGACCCGCGGGGGATTGATCGAGCCGATGGTCAGATCCGTTGGCGGATCAGGGGGACGCACGACCACTGTCATGTCTCCACCGCCCTCCGGCAGATTGTTCGTTCCATTGGATCCGCTGTCAGTGCACTGAACGTGGCTGAGCAGAGCCGCAAATGCGACCACACTCCCCACCCCGAACCCATAACCGCGACGCAAACTCATCATCAGAAATCCTCCCCAAGGCCAGGTCATCCTGGCGCAAGTCTTAAGACGTGTAGAATCAGCGTAGCACCAAAAGGGGGCCGTTTGACCAACATTTGTCGACGGAAATTGATTCTGTTTAGGGAACAGGAAGACGCAGTGATTCGAGAACGGATTGGCGCTACCGCTGCGAAGGTGATGACGGGAATGAGACAGCAGAGAGGAGGAGTGGGACGGCGCGGAGGACTCCCTTACAGACCAAGTACTAGCCGCAGATAAACGTCGCGTTGAGGTTATTCACCGTCGGTGTGATCGATGGCGAGTTCGCGTTGAGCTTGAACTGTAGCTGGAGATAGGAGTTGTCGACTCCTTCATTGATGCTCGGCGTAAACGGTCCCGCCTGCGCAGGAGGAATCGAGGTCGCTGGACCAAACAACGCCGTGTTGAGGCTGGTCAGGTCCCCGGCTCCACGGGCACTGATGTCGACGCTGGTTCCCGGCGGAGTCTGCAAGTCATAGGTCACCGAAGTCCAGGTCGTCTTGAGCGGCGCGCAGTCCGACTTGAAGGTGTGGCGATAGATTCCGAAAGGCGAACCGGCGATGCGCAGCTGCGCTCCCGTCATATCGCTATAGGTGTAGGGGTTGTTGCCCACGACGGTTGTTGCGAACGTATAGTCCGTCGGGTTGATGTGATAGATGCGGCCCGATGGGTCAGAGCCGCCGGTGGCGGGCGTTCCCAGGTTGCCGGTGCCTTCCGAGACGACCCACGGCTGCTCGTTCTTATCGAGTCCGATGCCGAGGTAGTAGAAGTTCGAGCCAACACCACGCGGCGAGATCAGCTTCTTGACCGTCATGCCTCCGCCGTACGCCGGAGAGGCATCCATGTGATAGATGCCGTTGCAGGTATCCGCGACCCACAGGTTGAACTTGCTATCGAGAGCCAGACCTCGCAAAAAGCAGGCCCCAGAGACGGCGGCCTGTTCCCAGCCTTTGGCGGACTGCGCCGGATCGAAGCGGGCCACGCAAGCAGAACTCGCCGTGTAGATATAGCCACGGGCATCGGCAGTAATTCCATAACCGCAGCCGCCGGGGGACTCTGAGTAGTTGGTGGTCGCGTCGTTGTTCTTGACGTCGATCTTGACCAAGCTGCCACCGCGGACCCACAGGTTGCCGTCTTTGTCGGTGACCATGCCGTAGGGATTGATTCCGGTCAGCTGGATGCGCTTGATGACGGCGCCGGTCTCAGAGTCCATCCGGAGAATTTCTCCGGTGTTGAACAGACCAATGTAGACATACTTCGACAGCGTTCCATCGGCGCCAATCGTCGCGTCGAAGGTCGCGGCGCGGGGCAGCGTATTGGCAGCGTTTCCGTTCTTGTCCTTCGACAGATCGGTCAGCCACAGCACGCACTCATCGGGACTATCAACCTGCGAGGCCTGCCAGATGAAAGCCGCAGGAATCTTCCCTGCGCCTTCAAAGGTATCGATCTTGCCGTTGCCGTTGCGATCCACGCAGCGGCTCTTGTCGCCGGCGATCTTGACTGCGGAAGCGCGGGCCGGGGTGTTGATTCCGTAGTAGCTCGCGCGGTTGGCGACCACCACGTCTCCCTGGAGGCTGACCGTCGAGCGAGAGGGGTCTCCGTTGCAGCCGCGATACGTGCAGTAGCGACCGACTTCCAGGTTGGTATTGACATCAACCTTGGACTCAGTGCCCTCGGAGCTATTGGCGATCCAGATATAGGGAGCGCCAGCATTCTTGAAGCCGTTGAGATCGAGTGCAATCGCGCCCCCAGGACCCGTGGTGACACCGGTCGAACCTGAGCTCTTTGGATCAAGAGGAGTAGCAGAAGTACCGCCCGCGCTGGTCGTGCCGGTGCGAGTTGGGATGTTGTACGGATCAACATTGCCGTTGGGATCTGCTGGTGGCGGACAAGGCAGATCAGGCAGACACGCAGGATTGTTAGTATTGGTGGTGCTGCCATCGGTGCTGAGGCTGCTGCAGCTCATGGTCGCGGCACCAACGACCAGCGACAGTGCAAATAGACTACGTACGCTCATGATGTACTCCTAGATCCTTAGTGAGAATCGGACTTTTTATGAGGCTCCCTTCACTATACCATCTTCCGAATGAGAAGAGACAAAAGAACCACGGTGAACAGGCCACTCTTTCCGCTGCGTTTCTTGCTGTTTTCCGCGACGGCAATGGCTGGCTGTCCAGGCACGGAGCACGCGACTCCTGCTGCGACTCTTGCTGCGACTCCTGCTGCGACTCCTGCTGTGAACACGGCTGCCGTTCCTACAGCGGTCGTGCCTCCCTCCCAACCTGCTGCTGCTGCATCACCTCCAACGGTAGCTGCGGAGATGCCCAAGCCCAAGCTCTGCGAGGTCGAGTTCAAAGGCAAGATCGACTACTTGGGCAAACTTTCCGACGGGCAGCGCTGGTATTTCTCGGTTGCCCAAGGCGACTGCATGGCTCCGGACGCGCACATCATCGGGAACTTCTGGGCCAATCCTGATGGGACTTTTTTCGGAGAGGTGTTCTCGAAATGGGGCGCGGATCTCACGCTCTGTGTCGCTGCGGTGAGCGAGCCCAATCAAGCCAGCACAGTCTACTCAAAAGTCAAGGGAGTCTTCCACGCAGAGAAGATCGGCGAGGTGGAGATCACGGGTCTTCTGCTCACGCCGAAAGCAGGACCCAAGAAGCTGTTTCCCGCCGCGCGACCGCCGATTTAGCAGTAGGAGAAGGAGGCCCAGTCCTGCTTCCCATTCCGGCGGGATCGTGAGCCGAAGTGGGGAGCTGCGGACGGACCTAGGAAGCGCGACGACGGCGGGTGAGCGACAGGCAGGTCAGTAGGAATCCAGCGAGCGCACCAAACGATGCCATACCTTCTTGAGCAGGGGCGGCCATCGCGCAGCCCACACCACCACCGGTCAGTTTGGCATCACCGACCGGAACTTTGCCCGCGACGGTGTTGTTCGTTGGATCGGCATCGGTGAGCGAGTAACCCAAGCTATCGCGCGGAGTCACCGTGGCTTCGTACGGCTGGGTGGTGGTTCCCTTCGGGCTCTTCACCACAAACACCACCGGTGGCGCGCTACCTTGCGGAGGAATCGCGGTCTTGTTCTCGCAGGTCAGATAGCGCTTGTCACTGCTGACCGTGCAGGTCCAGCCGTCGCCCGGCTTCACGTCCGTCACTTCCGAACCTTCGGGAGCGGTGTAGCTGAAGTAGGCACCACTGGCGGTACCAGTTCCCTTGTTGGAGGTGTTCGCGGTGTACTGCACGCTGTAGGGTTCCGGACCGATTTGGTTGTCGATCGTGAGCACGAGATCGGGACGGTTGGTCTGGGTGATCACCGTTTCGCCATAGCCGCTGTTGTTGGCCGGATTCGGATCAGTAGTGCCAGTAGGAGGCAGCGCAGTTACGCGAACCGGAACCGTCTCGCTCGTGTAGTTGGCCGGAACCGGAACCGACAGCGTATAGATCAGCTGACCGCCAGCTGGCAGACTCACCGTCGGAGGAAGCGGACCCTGACCACTCGCCGCCGGACACATCGCGCCCACTCCCACCGGCATACAAGTCCAGGACGCGCCGCTGACGCCCGGTGGCAGCTGGGTATAGATGCTCGCGTTCATCACCGGATCAGTACCCAGGTTGGTGATCTGCACACTGTAAATCGCCGTCGAGCCTGGTGCTGCGGGCATGGCGGGCGGGGTCACGATGACAGACAGATCCGACTTCGGACTCGGACAAGTACGGCTCCCCAAGTCACAGACGCGACCGCCGCAGTCCGCATCGCTGTTGCAGCCGCAGCGGTTGTCGGACAGACAGACTGCGCCTTGTCCCGATGCGGAGCACGAAGCAGTCTGGGCTGGAGAAGCGGTACACTGCACACAGGCACGACCAACCGGATCACAGACAAAGCCACTGGGGCAGTCTGAGCTGGCGGTGCATGCGCAGCGCGGCGGTGCCAAGGTGCGATCGCACTTGGGAGCCAGGACTCCGCACTGCAAGTCAGTCTGGCAGTCCACAAAGATGCTGGTGGGAGCGCTCGGCGCCGTGCCATCACCGGTCAGCCAGGCTCCGGCTCTCACCACGCCTTTGGCAACCGCGAGCTGACCTTGGCCGCTGATCTGTCCCTGGTTGTCGAGCCGACCAGCAATCGCGCGGCTTACCAGTGCGGTGATCTCAATCTGCGTGCTCTCACCGACGGCGACCGTACCACCGGCGCTGGCATCCGCTCCCGTTCCCAGTCGTACGATCAGGGTCCGCGTGTTCGGATCGTACTCGGCTTGATCATCGCCGGGCATATCCGTCTTCGCTCCGGAGTTGGTGCCACTCACAATCTTGAGCGAACCCGGAACGTAGGTCAGCTCCGGTGGAAGCGGATCCCGCATCACCGTGTTGATCGACGTATCCGAGCCATTGTTCAGGATGTTGAGCGTGTACTTCACGGTGTCGCCAGGCACGACTGGTTTGCCAGGACGGCTGACGTTCACATAGGTCTTGGTGCTGTCGGAAAACACCGGGAACAGCGTTGAGATTCCGGTGACAAATCCGCCGAGGAAGAACAGGTCTCCGTTCGAGGTCGCGCGCACCGCAGCAGAGGTCTGTCCGGCTGCCAGCTGCGCGGTCACATCGACTACGTCCAGATCGATACCGACCATGCTCGAGGGCTGTCCTGAAAGCTGCGGCAGATCTCCGGCAATCGAGACCGGCACGCCCAAGGTACTGCGGCTGCTGTTGAAGAAGTTGGTGGCTGGGTTCAGAGGATTGCCCAGCACAGAGCCGTTAAACAGAAAGGAGTCGCCGGTCAGCGAGTCATCGCCTTCATATCCCACCACTCCCAATTGTCCCGAAAATCCGCTGTTAGGAACCAGAAATCCGTCGAGGGTGGCGGTGGCAGTCTGGCCCTGCTGCACCGAGTCCATGCCGCGATAGATCACGATGTTGCGCGTCGGTTCGTCCTTCTTGCGATAGACGACCGCCATGTGCCAGTTCACAAAGGCGACGTTCTCTAGGACGTTGCTCAGCGAAGTGGTGGGAACGCCGGTGACCCGATAGACACCACTGCCATTGGTCTGCACCCACTTGGTGATGTCAGCGTTGCCTTGGTAGTACGTCCGTCCGCTGTTGTCCGCGGTCAAGCCGGGAAACTGTGGATCGTTAACCACCACCGTCTTGAATCCGCCGGGACGATCGAAGCCTACTTGTCGACCTGCGGAGGCACCGAGTGGGAGCTGCGCTGCCCAGAACAAGCGAGCATGAACCACCACCGAGTCGGGCGGAATCGCGAGGACGGCGGCGCTGCTCCCCCGAAGCGGAGTGGTTGCGCCATCCGCCGTGGCGCTCGTTCCTTCCAGGTTGGTCTGCCACAGGACATCCGCCGCGCTGTCATCGGTGCTGGTTCCACAACTGGCAGCATTGACAGACCCAACGACGGGCTGCGGAATGCCGGAAGCACAGTCCCAGCCGAGGGTATTCCCAATCAGTAGGAAGTTACCCTTTTCGTTGAACTCAGCCAGCTTCTGCGGAGCGGCAGAGGCCGTTATACCGAGAGCGCTGACTCCCAAACCTGACAGGAGTCCAAGCAGGCAACTCCCTACGGAACCGAAACGACGAATGGTCATCTTACACCTCGAATGACTTCCTAAAGACAAGTGGTCCTTCACTTCTCGACTTGCCTAAGTTCCTAGTTGCCGTGAGCGGCCTTGTCCTTCTTGCTACGATGCTTGGATTTCTGCTTCTTATCGTCCGCCTTGTCAGCATCGGCGCTCGCGTCCGAGGACTCTGCCGCATCTTTCTTGGACTTCCGGCTCTTCTTCTTTTTCTTTTCGCCATCGTCCGCAGCGTTGCCCTTGTCTGCACCATCAGCAGCGACGGCTTCGCCCTTCTTGCCCTTCTTACTCTTTTTGCCCTTTTTGCCTTCCGACTTGTCGCTCTGGTCGTCGGACTGGGGCACGACCACTTCGCTGGCCTTCTTGACCTGTACTTCATTGGACTGCGCCGGATCGATGATCACGAAGTCCACGCGGCGGTTCTGTTCGCGACCCTTGGCCGTCTTGTTGTCCGCGATCGGCTTGTCGGGACCGTGACCAACAGACTGGAGTCGATTCTGATCGATTCCCTTTTCAACGAGGAAGCGTACCACGCTGGCCGCGCGACGTGCGGAGAGCTGACGGTTGTACTCGGGTTTGCCGCGGTTGTCGGTGTGTCCTTCGACCTCAACCTTCTTGATGGTCGGCGCTCCCTTCAGGCTATTGGCAACGGCCTCCAGCACGGGGAAGCTGCGCTTCAAGATCACGTCCTTGTTGGTCGCAAAGAACACCGGCTCGATGATCTTGATCTGTCCCCCCGTGATCATCGTAGCGCCGGGGCAGCCGTTCTTTTTCGGATCGGGATCTGGAGCGCCAGGCTGATCCGGACACGCATCTTCATGATCCACCACGAGATCCTTGTCGCGGTCGCCAGCTGGGCAGCCGAGCTTGGCCGGATCGGGCTTGTCACCCTTCGCAACATCGGGACAGAGATCATCTGGATCGAGCACGCCATCCTTGTCGCGATCACCAGCCGGGCAGCCGAGACGCTTCGGATCGGGATCGGGCTTGTCACCCTTGGCAAGGTCTGGGCAGATGTCATCCGGATCGAGGACTCCGTCTTTGTCACGATCACCCGCCGGGCAGCCGAGGCGCTTCGGATCGGGATCAGGACGCTCGCCCTTGTGCGTATCGGGGCAGATGTCGAGTCGATCGATCACGCCATCGCGATCACGATCAGGACATCCGTTGGTGTTGGGATTGCTGGTGGCAATTCCGCGATCATCTGGACACGCATCTTCGGTATCGAGAATGCCGTCGTGGTCGCGGTCGAGAATCGGCTTCTTCTCTTCCTTCATCGGTGCATAGGCAATCCGCAAAAGCACGCGACCATCCGGAGTTCCCGGCTGACGCAGCAGACCGATTCCGCCGGCAACGCCGAGGTTTAGCTGATGCGCGACGTTGTAGTGCAGACCGAGCAGAATTTCGAGGCTGGTGAAGTCGCGATAGAACGGCTTGGTGGCGTCCGTTCCGAGCACTTGCGTGGCGAGCACTGCTTCCGGACCAATTGCAAATCGGCGCTCCATGTCGGCGTACGCAATGGCTGCACCGAGCTGTAGTTCCGAGCCCACGGTGCTACCCGCGAGATCGACTCCCGAGCCAATTTGCGCCGGCTCGCGATACTGAAATCCTGCGGTAAACGACCACAGGATTCGTTTGGCATAGCCACCGAGCGCAAGCTTCGGAAGAATCCGCGGTACGCTGCTGTCATCACCCGAGCTAAGGGAGACTCCCGAGCTGAGTCCCAAGTGCCGCAGCGGAATCCAGACCTGGGCGCCAAGGCTCAGCGACACCGCGCTCCGATAGGGCTGACCGAACAGTCGAACCCACAGACCGAGACGAGGATCGCCCACGGCAACACCGTTGGCCGGCTCTGCTCCCGCTGCCTTGGTGCCGCGCTCCAGAAAGACGATCGGCAGGCTGGCATTGATCTGCACGCGGTCGAGGAAGGAACCCGCGAGATCGATATGTCCGAGGAACTGATGCTGGATGACCGAGAGCTGCGGCGTGAAGCTGCCATCGCTTCCTACCGATCCAAACACCAGTGGGTTGTGCGCGTAGTTGAGGGTGATGCCACCCGCGAAGTAACGCGTCGAGGAGTACCAGGGATGGTCGACCCAGAACGACCACTCACCAGCGGAGGATGGCTCGTAGCGGTTGACCGCGAAGCCCTTGTTCAGGGTTTGTCCGGACGCGCCTCTCGTGCCTAGGAGAACGCAACAGATCGCACCCACCACACCCAGTGTTTTCGCTATGGACAGCCACGACTTCACAACAACACCTCCAACGCGAAGACCTCTTCCAGAGGTTCGCTACTTTTCGACTCGACAGAGCTGTGATGGTTTTCTGAGGGTAGTTCTAATATTTGAATTGATAGGACTCTCCGTGAGAGAGATCCCCATGCTAGGGCGCCTTGCGCCCTCACTTGACACAGCACAGCGCTCCGATTATTGCACGGGGTCAATAGAAGTTGGCGCCTCTTTCGCTGCTGATTTGCTCCGGCGTGCCTGTGTTTTTGCTTCAAGATGTAGTGGCACGTTGCACTTGGTATGTGGAGGTAGACGCATGACAAGATGCGCCGCCATGAACTCCGCGTTTCCTGAATCAAAGGAGCAGCAAAGGAGCGTGCGGTTTCCCGTGTTCCCGACCTTACAAGGAGTGTCAGCGAGGTTGTTCTGCTCGCCACCGGTCAAGCGTCGGCGACCACGGTTTCGCGCCGCTCAAGTTCCTGAGTAGTCCCGCGCACTCACGTCGCACCCTCGCAGAAGTGATCGGCTGCAGTCGTTTGTGTAATAGGATCGAACGAGGCCCGCAGCTGGGCCACGTGCGAGCGGGGGTTCCAGATGGTGATCAAGAAGTTTAGTGACTGGCGAGTCGGAAAGGCCAAAGGACAGAGTCTGGATTTCCTGCTGGCCCAGTACATGCGCATGGAGCTGTTTCAGACTCGCCACTATCGTCCGCACTATCCGGCAGAGCAGGCGAAGCTGGACTTTGATGAAGCCTTGGCCAAGCTGCTTGATGAGTTTGCAGCGACGGTGGACAAGCGCATCCTCAAGCCGTCCTTGGTGCCGAAGCCGAAGGAAACCCAGACCGGAGCCGGCACGGGCAAAGGGAACAGCTCCTCTGGAAAAGGGAACAGCTCCTCTGGAAAAGGGAACAGCTCCTCTGGAAAAGGGAAGGAAGGCTCCCCAACGGACTCCGGTCCGACCCAGAAGACCTCGGGCAGCGGCACCAAGTCCTTTGAGAACACGAAGGAACCGGAGGAGGAGGGCAACACGATTGTCCAAAAGAAGGAAAAGCCAGCGCCCTACAACGACAAGATCGAGTTCGGTAACATTGAGCTGCGCGAGGTCTTTCTTCGGATGCCGAAGAATCCGGATCTGGTTCTCAAAGCCGATACCGAGAAGGCGATCGACAGTGATGTCAATCAGTGGGGCGTGGTTCGACCCAGCCGCGTGATGAACATCGCCACCGACAACCTAGAGGAGTTCCGTCGGGCTGAGCCGAAGACTCCGTGGCTCGGATTTATCCGCATTGGTCGGCGCGTCGATCGCGAGGAAGACAAGATTGCGCTCATCCAGATCGTGCAGAGCGTCGGTCCGGGTCTCAAGTACGCGGTGCCGACCAAGGAGCTGAAGGCGGGAGAGTCCTGGCATGCGACCTGGCTGCACGAAAAATTCGCCAAACAGGGCGACCCCAAGATCAAAGACTGGAACGGCTGGGATCTCCAGGCGCTCAAGAAACACAAGACGCTGGACCTTGCGGACACCGGCTGCTTCTTTGGCTTCTTCCTCATCAAAGCTCCGGACAACAAACCCGATCACTACTTCAACTTCCGCTGCGCCTCGCTCAACCAGCCCGCCAATGCGGTGTTTAGTGACCACACTCCCGACGTACCGCGCGCCAAGATGTCACGCGAGCAGCTGACGGCGTTCTACAACTTGGTGGAGTCGGCGCGGAGCGGCTTTTCGCCTCGCCTTGATGAGATCAAAACGCTGTTCCCGAACACCAAGCTCCACCGGGCCGCGCTGGAGCTCGAGAACGCTTCCAAGAAGGTCCCTCTGTCTTGGGCCAAGGCCCTCGTCCAGACAATCCAAAAATTCTAGTCTCTCTCCAGCCTTAGCGGACGCTTGTTTGTGATAACAGATATCGTCTGCTATAACAGACTCAGGTTGCTAAGGTGGTGGTGGAGCCATGAATACTGCATCTTCTTCTGGGACGAAGCGTGCCCAGCTTCCCGTCGGGGTGGTACACGCCGGGGTAAAGTCTGCGCCGCTGCGGGTGGGCATGGTGGGTGGGGTCGAGCGCTCCGAGGGCTTGTTTCAGCAGGCCGCGCGAACCGCCGGTTACGAGCTGGAGGTCCATAGCGGGCATACCGCTGGTCGTGGGGCGCAGACGTTGGCTGCGATGGTCAATCGGGTGGACTTGGTTGTGATCGTGACCGACGTCAACAGTCACAATGCGGTGGTCGCAGCCCGCAAGCTGGCCGCCAGTCGAGGGGTGCGCTGCCTGCTGATCCGGCGCTGTAGTCCGTCGCGTCTGATCTCGCTGATGCAGTCCCAACAAGCTGAGCCGGCCCGGGTGGCGCCGGACCTGGCTCGGCCTGTCAGACGGAGTATGACGTAGCAGACGACAGTCCGTTATAGTAGACGGCCGTCTGCTCACACTGCCGTCGGCCTGCTGCTACTGGCCCGCGGCGTACGACGGTCGCGAGGTACATCGGCCACACCAAGCAGTCAGCGCCGGGTACGGAGTCAGGTCGATCTGCATCATGCGGACGTAGTCGATCCATGACGCGAGGTGCAGATCGGCGAGCGTGAAGGTCTCGGTGGCCAAGTAGGAGCGCGTCTTCAGGGTGTCTTCCACAATCTGGAGCATCCCCTCAATTTCTGCTTTGGCGGTGGCACCGGCTTTGGCGTTCCGCTCGTCTTCCGGGGCCCACTGTCCGACGTTGCGACCGAAGCGCGACATCGCTTCACCGAGCGTCGCATTGGTCCAGACAATCCACTTCATCACTTCGCCACGCTGCGGCCCGGGGGCGGGATAGAGTCCCTTGGCAACCCCGAACAGCTCGCCCAAGTACATCTGAATCGCTGCGGACTCAAAGATCGCGACGCCATCGTGAACCAGCAGCGGTACCTTTCCATTGGGGTTGAGCTTCAGATATTCCGGCTTCTTGTTGTCTCCGGCGCGGATATCAATCAGGACCTTTTCGTAGGGAATTCCTAGCTCCTCCAGGGCCCAGTGAACCGGGGAAGCGCTCGAGTGGGGGCTGTAGTAAAACGTCAGGCTCATCGTCGACTCCTTACCATTGGGAATGGGTTTCCATTACGTCCTCTTCGTGGAGAACTGCGCGAACCTACTGCTCAGAATTTCAGTAGGCAAGCAAAATGTGCAGAGAACTCCCAATCTGCGAACAGAGACTCCTCAAAGCGAGCGGGACTGATACACTGTGGTCAGGATTATGGTCACTGAAGGGGGCACTTTTTTGTGGCACCTCAGCTGGACTGCGCGGTGGACTTCATCGGCAACTACCGAATCCTGTGCCCGATCGGCGAAGGAGGCATGGGGAGAGTCTTTCTCGCGGAGCGGACTGAGATTGGCGGACGCGTCGCGCTCAAGGTGCTGCATGCCGACTTTGCGGAAGATGCCGAGATCGCAGCGCGTTTTCTCAACGAAGCGCGTGCTTCCAACACCATCGAACATCCCGGCGTGGTCAAGGTCTACGAGTACGGACAGCTCGCGGATGGTGGCGCCTTCATCGCGATGGAGTTTATCGAAGGACAGTCCCTTCGTCAGCGCCTCACCGACACCCAGAAGCCACCTATCGAGCCCTCACTCCGCATCGCGCGCCAAATGGCCGCGGCCCAGGCAGCAGCCCACGCCAAGAACATTGTCAACCGAGGATTCAGTAAGTGCTGCAACTGGCGGTAGCTTCTACGGATCCTGGTTCATGTGGAATCGGTGCGGAACGTTTGACTGTCCCAGACGCCGTGCGCGCCGAGGAGTTACCGGACGCGACACCAGACGCAAAAAGGCAATTCATTGGGAGCCTGTCGGATAACGTCGCTTGGCAACGCGAACGATCTGTTACATGACATCTGCTTGATGTCGGGAGTCCAAACATGACGAATCAAGGAAGCCTCTCTGTCGCCCTGCTGGTAATCACCACTGCGCTTGGTTGTGGCTCTGGCTCAAGTGCAGACTCCTGTCCCGTCAATTCCCCCTCATCGAAGCTTGTCCAGATCGGATTTTGGAAGACCACAGACTGCAGCGGTACACCGATCTCAACCAACAACTTTCCGGTCGATCCGGCAGCCCCCTGCTACTGCTGGCCGGGACACTCCGGGGAAAACTCCGCAAGTTCCTTCAAGTGTGACAAAGCGGCCTCGAGCTTCACGTACTCACAGTACCAGAATCTAACCTGCGGAGGCACGGCCACCATCAAGACCAGCTACACCACCAAGTGTCAGCAGGATGTACCGCCGACTCTGTACGCCAAGATCATCGACTTTACCGCCTGCATGTAAGGACCGCCGCCAGCGCCGTTTCCTTTGGTGCGACGGATTCCGCTGTAGGCATCGCTTGCGTCTGGACAGCGTTGTCCGCAGCCACCGGCTCCGCCCACGTCGGATCCCTTTCATCGAGTTCTGCTCACCAGTCTGTTTTGAAGTCCGTGAGAACACGGACTCCCAAGACCTCGCATCAGGCACGTCTTGCGGGTGTTGTCATTGGGTTGGGAATCACGACGATTGTACTGGGCGCCGGACTTCTGGGAACCTCGGCGTATCGCAAGTACACCGTGACGCGGGAGGGAACGCAGCGGCTCCAATCCGTCGACACCGCGATGCGTACGGAGCAGGGGCAACAGGCAGAGGAGACGGTCCGCCGCATCGCACGTGATCCCCGCTTTCCTCAGCAGAAACAGAGCGCCGCGCAGCAACTGGCGGAGCGCAGCCATCGGGAACGAATCGCGCATTCCCATTTCCGGAAACAGCAACAGGCTGCGCAGCGTGGTGAGCTATCCCAGTCCGTGATCCTGTTCGAGCAGATTCCTCCTGAATCGCTCTACAAAGAGCGCAGTCGATGGCTCTATCAGCAGGCCCTTCCGAGGCACATCGATCAGCAGCTGAGCTTGGCGAAGGATGCGCTGGCGAGGGGACAGTGTGACATGTTTCAGTTGGCGCTCAGTCGTCTGAGTGGGCTTGATCCAAGCCGCACCGATGTGCGCGAGCTGGCTTCACAGCCTTGTCCTGCGCTCGCCCTCCGGGTCGAGGGAACAGAGACAGAGCTGGACAAAGCAGAGACGATCACCAGCGTTCCACCCGCGAGTGGGTCTGCAAGCAGGATTTGGAAGCTCCTCGCCGTAATGCGGCGGCAAAGATCAGGACAGCGGCGTCTGGGGCGCTTGGGTCGCGAGCATTGCCAGTCCGCCGAGCAGTAGGAATCCGAACAGCAGAATGAAGGGATACAGTCGATCCATCCGCTGCTGCACCACACCGCCAAAGACCTCTTGGTGCGCCGACTGAATGCTATAGAGATCGGGCCGCGGTGTCACCAGCGGAGCATCGCCGACGATGTTGTCCGCACCGCAGTGATCACAGCTGCAATCGACAGACTCCGTGGTGTCCGGCGCGGCCTTCTGATCATTTTGGGGAACCGTCAGCGGCGATGAACAGACACGACAGCTGGGCGGCAGACCTGGCTCGCTCGGCGGCTGCGCCGTCATCAGCTGGCGAACATGGAGCGGCTTGCGCTGCACCAGCAGCCACGAAGAAATCAGGTGAATGACGCCAATCATCCACAGCCACAGCAGCGCCGCTATGCCATAGCGACCGTGGTGATAGGCAAACGCATAACCAACGATGATTCCGACGAACGGCGCCACATAGCTCAGCGATGCCAGCAGCAGTGGTCGTAGATAGAAGTGCGGGCGGGCGGAGAGCGAAAGCTGCCACAGAGGATCGTGTCGTCGTCGCTCGGCCTCGGTTTTACGGAAGTTGTCACGACGGCGGCGTAGCTCCTCGGTGATCGCGACGGAGGTGTGACACTTGGGGCAGCTCGTGGTGTTCGCATAACCCAGCGGGACTGGCGCCAGGCAGCTCGGGCAGGAAAGCACATGGGTCCGGTGCGGGTCTGATCGCTCGTCGCTGCGCTCCACCGCAATCTCAGTTGGAATCACGGTCCCAGGCTAACAGAGTTTGTCGCAACTTCCGCGGTGGTCATTTGCTCGCGCGACCAGAAAGCCGCAGAATCGCCGAGGGCAGAAATGAGTGATATGAAGCCTGCTTGTCGCCCGCTGTGAGCCGAGCCGATGAAGACGCTGCTGATCGTCGATGATGAGACCGCAAACCTAGACTCGCTGGAGCGCACCTTTGCGCGCTTCGTGCTGCCGCAGACCGATGCCGAGGCCAGTGGCAGCGAGCTGCAAGTGTTGACCTGTAGCGACGGCAAGGAGGCGCTCGAGATCCTTCGCAAGCAGCGCATCGATGTCATGCTGACCGATCTGCTGATGCCGGGGATCTCGGGGCTCGATCTGCTCAAAGCGGGGCGCAAGCTGTCGCCGGAGACCGAGGTGATCTTGATGACCGCCTACGGCACCATCGAGACGGCGGTCGAGGCAATGAAGGACGGCGCCTATGACTTCATCACCAAGCCGCTCAAGCGGGCGCATGTGCTGCGCGTCGTCGGCAAAGCGCTGGAGCGGCAGACGCTGGTGCTCGAAAATCGCTCGCTGCGCCAGAAGCTGCTGGCTGCCGAGCGTCGCCCGATCGTCGGTGGTTCGCTGGCGATGCGCCGCACGCTCGATATCATTGCCCAGGCCGCGCCATCTCAAGCGACGGTGCTGCTCCTCGGTGAGTCGGGAACCGGCAAGGAGCTGCTCGCCCGTCACCTTCATGATCTGTCGCCGCGGGCGGGCAGGCCGCTCGTCCCCGTGAACTGCGCCGCGCTTCCAGAGTCCATCCTCGAGGCAGAGCTATTCGGTTACGAAAAAGGCGCCTTCACCGGGGCGGTGGCGCGGCGGGATGGTCGCTTTGCGCAGGCCGATGGTGGCACGCTGTTTCTCGACGAGATTGGCGAAATTCCTCTCCATCTTCAGGTCAAGCTGCTGCGCGTCCTGCAAGAGGGTGAGATCGAGCCGCTCGGTGGCAAGCTGCGTCGTGTCGACATTCGCCTGATCGTCGCCACCAACCGCGATCTGCGCAAGATGGTCAGCGAGGGCCGCTTTCGTGAGGACTTGTTCTATCGACTCAACGTCATCGCGGTCACGGTCCCGCCGCTGCGCGAGCGACTCGAGGACGTGCCGCTGCTCGTCGACCACTTCCTCAATCGCTTCCGTGAAAAGAACCATAAGAATGTGACGGGGATCAGCCGTCCGGCGCTCGATCTGCTGAGTCGTTATGCATATCCCGGCAACGTCCGCGAGCTGGAAAATGCGCTCGAGCGGGCGGTCGTGCTGTCGCGGCAGCCGATCATCGACGTCGATGATCTGCCGCAGGAGATTCGCTGCGGCGGCCTGACCATGACCACGACGGCCAGCCACGGCAATCTGCCCAACCTATCCTTTCCGCTCGGCACTCCGCTCGACGAGATCGAGCGAACCGTGATCCGTGAGACGCTGCTCTATACCAAGGGCGACAAGAAGCTGGCGGCGCAGCTGCTCGGGATTGCCACCCGCACCATTTATCGCAAGCTCGATCGCGACTCCACCGACGGCAGCGAACCCGAGGATGAGGACGAGCCGCCACGCGGTGCCTAAGCCTGATACCCTGCGGCGGTGAATTTTCGACCGAACATGCTACCCGACGGCTTCTCTCGTGAGGCCGCTCTGGTGTTACCGATCGTGCTTGCCGCAGGGCAGGTGGCCAACCAGTACTTTCGCGCCTGGCACGAGCCTCACAGCAGTGCCGAAGCCTCCGCGCTCCGCGTTGATTGGAAGGAGGCCGAGGAGCCTGTCACCGAGGCCGACCGCGCGCTAAGTGAGCAGCTGATTGCCCGTCTGGGTGAGATCTTCCCGTCGGACGTGGTGCTGTCCGAGGAGCGACCGGATGATGGGGCCCGCCTGACCGCGCCGCGTTTTTGGCTGATCGATCCGATCGATGGCACCAAGGACTTCATTGCAGGTCGACCTGGCTACTCGGTGATGCTTGGACTGGTTGCGGCGGGGCAGCCGATTCTTGGCCTCGTCTATCAGCCGGCAGCGGGGCGCTTGTGGCTGGCCGAGCGCGGTCGGGGCGCCTTCGAGCTGGTCGAAGATCAGCCGCCGCGACGGATTTCGGTGTCGAGCATTGGTGAGCTGGCCCAGGCCCGCTTGGTCTCGTCGGCCTCGACGCGCGAGGAGCTGGTCCGCAAAGTCCGCGATCGCGCCGGCATCCGCGACGAGGTGCAGGTCGGCTCGGTGGGCGTCAAGCTCTGTCTGATCGCTTCGGCGGCGCGCGACCTGTACATGAATCCGGCGGGTCGCTGCAAGCTGTGGGACACCGCAGCGCCCGAGATCATCTTGCAGGAAGCAGGCGGCCAGCTCTCCGACCTGCGCGGAGGGAGGCTGCGTTACTCCGATCGTGATCTCGGTCATCACCTGGGTCTGGTCGCGAGCAATGGCCATCTTCACCAGGCTGCCCTGAAAGCCCTCGAGCCGTTTCTCGTCGGACGGTAGCCCTTTTCTACAGCGGAAATTGTCAGCTGCAAAAATAATTTGAAACCAGATCGCTGGAAGCTTCACTCACGGATGAGATGAACTCCAAACGTGCGTTGACTCTGCTGCATACCTCGCATCCGCTCGCAGTGGCGGACGAGTCAACAAGCGCCCTCGCAAGTCCCACCAGCATTGATGCGCCACTACTCCTTCGCGTACAGAAGGGAGATGGTGCGGCCTTTCGCGCGATCTTCGATCGTCATGGCCCCGGAGTCCGTCGCTATCTTGGGGATCTGCTCCGCGATGATGCGGCAGCGGATGAAGCCACCCAAGAGACCTTTGTCCGGGCTTATGACTCTCTGTCCTCGCTTCGGGAATCGGCGCGGCTCCAGTCCTGGTTGTTCGGAATCGCGCGCAATGTCTTCCTAGAGCACTGTCGCGCCAGAAAGGAATCGCAGCGTCTGCTTGCGGAACCGGATGAGGAGTCCGAACCGGTTGACGACGCTCCGACTCCCGATGCAGTCCTGCTCCATGAAGAGGCGGAGCGCGTCCTCACCGAGGCCCTCACTCACGTCGGTGAGCCGCGCAAGAGCGCACTCCTTTTGCGACTCGATCACGGACTGTCGTACGAGGACATCTCAGCGGTCATGGGTTGGCCGGTTTCCAAAGTGAAGAACGAAATTCATCGGGCACGGCTGCAACTTCGCGCGCAGCTGTCGCGATACCTGGGAGGATCAAAATGACCATGCATCCATCAGTTCAAGATCTCGAAGCACTCCTACGCGGTACCATCGAAGCAGAGCGGATGATTGAGGTGTCTTCGCACACCGAGACCTGCGCGGCTTGCGCCCGCGAGCTGGCCTGGCTCAAGGCGGAGCAGGATCTGTTTGCGCAGCGCGCCCGTGGGGTTCCTCCTTCGGAAGTGTGGGCGCAGATAGAAGCCCAGATTGCCGAGCGGATCACCCGCAGAGAGTCTGCCCCCCGAGGGTGGCGGCGGCTCTTTGGTCATTCCTTGCAGAGTCAGCAGGCCCAGTGGTTCGCAGTGGCTGCCGCTGCGGTTGCGATCTGCGGAGTCGTTCTGGCGAGCCCTCTGTCCCCGCTTCGCCACAGCCGGTGGTTCAGTTCTTCCGCTAAGAAAGTGGAGCACTCCCTCCCCGCGCTGGCTGATGGGAGTGCAGATCACGAAGACGACCACGATGCCGGTGAAGAGGACGCAAGCGGTCACGAGGTCTCTGCCAGCAGCAAACTCAGTGGCGCGATCTCTGTGGACGTACGTACCGAATCTGCCGACCTTGAGATTGCGGCAGGATCGGGGACAGAGGCCCAGCTGACTGTGTCCGATGCCGATGTCAAAGCAGTCCGCTTGGTTCCGCCCGCCGCCGGCCAGCCGAACTGGCGGCTCGACTTCGATGGCAGTCCAACGCTGGCGAGCGGACACCTGCGGCTCCTGTTGCCGGTCGGCAGCAAGCTCCACATTCAGAGTGCCTCTGGAGATGTCCGGGTCTCTGATCTGGGTGGCGATGCCGAAATCATCACTGCATCGGGTGAGATCCAAGTCAAAGGAGGCCGCGCGCTTCAGATCGAGTCCGTGAGCGGTGATGTGAATCTGCAAAATACCGTCGGAAAAATTGAGGTGAAGACCACGTCCGGAGATCTCCTGCTCAGCGGTGAGATCAAGAATCCGCTTCACTACACGTCGATCTCGGGCGACCTGCTGATGTCCGGAGTCTGCCGCGTGGCCGCCTGCAAACTGACGGCAGAGACCGTATCGGGAAGCCTGACGATTCAAAAGAACACCGACAACTCTCTTGTGGCGCAGCTGCGGACCGACACCGGAGAGCTGACCGGAACTGACCGTCTGCCCGTCGAGATGAAGCGCCAGCCCAATCACAAGACAGAGTGGTCCACCAAGCTGGGTGGAGGCTTGGGACTCGTCGAGCTTCAGAGCATGAGCGGGGATCTGGTTCTGCCGTAGTTCCTGGCTTGTAGTCCCTGAACGGCAGCGCTAGTCCTCGCCGCGTTGGTTCTGCTCGCGACTGGGCTTGTGGTCGGCGAAGACGCGCTTCCACATCGGATAGCTAAAGCTAGAGAACACCAGAAACGAACAGACCGCTCGGGCAATCGGATAGGGCACGCTGGTGAGCTTGACCACTGCATGAAAGCTCACCGCATTGAGCGCAAAGGTTAGGATCTCGACGAGCACAAAGCCGAGGAGCTGCGGACGTACCGCCAGATGGCCGGCCTGAAACACCAAGTGACGGTTGCCGATGAACTGAATCGTGGCCCCGACCAGCAGCGACGGAACATTGGCCTTGGTGGGGGCAAAGTGGCCCAGCTCAACCAGGGCGGTGAGCGTGGCAAAGTCCGCAAGGCTGGCCGCGCCGCCAGTCAAAAGTGACTTCAGGAATCTCAGCGCCCGCTGGCTGCGGGGTTCTCTCACCTTCTGCACGACCCAAAACGTAACCCGATCTGCTGGCGCACCGTGCGAAATTCTGCGGCATGACACTGGATCTCTTCGATATATTACTCATTTTCCATGTCTCTTATGAAAGTCGGCGTGCGCTGCTCGGACCCACAGGCTGATTGGTCCGATGATTCGGGTGCAGAGTTTTTGCGCAGCGCGGTCGTTCTGGTCGATCAGATTCAGCGGCAGATTCGGCGGCAGATTCGGCGGCAGTTCTTGATATAGTGCTGCGCAACGCGAGTCTGCTGGAGGAATGGTGTCGCTGCTCTCTCCCCTTTTGTTCCTGACTGCTACGATAGGAGTGGTCTGCATCATCATCCAGACCGTCTTTCTTCGTCGGTTTTTGAGTGCTCCGCTGGCGCGTCCTTCCCGACCACCGCCGCCGATTTCGATTCTCAAGCCGCTGACTGGTTTGGAAGACGGACTTGCGACCAACCTGGAGTCGTTCGCGGCGCTCGACTATCCGGACTATGAGGTCGTGCTGGGCGTTCACACAGAGGACGATCCGGCGGTTCCTCTGGCCCGTCGGATGATCGAGCGCTACCCGCAGCGCTTTCGCTTGGTGGTGCAGAAGGGATCGCCGGGACTCAATCCCAAGGTCAATCAGCTGATCACCCTGGCGAAGGCGGCGCGCCACAACGTGCTCCTCGTTAGTGACTCCAGCGTGCGAGTGGGAGACGGATACCTTCCGGAGATCGCCGCGCGCCTGGAAGATCCCGAGGTGGGTCTGGTCACGCACATCTTTGCCGCGGAGGGAGAGCAGTCGCTGGGTTCTCTGTTCGACAACTTCTATCTGATGTCGCACTTTGCGAGCGGTGCGATCGCGGCGCGCGATGCCGGCGGACAGAATCTGGTCAACGGCAAGTCCACTGCTTTTCGCCGGGTTGATCTCGATGCGATGGGAGGATTTGAAGCGGTCCGAAACTACGCCGCAGAGGACTTTGTCCTTGGTCGCTGGGTGACGAGCAAGCGCAGACAGAAGGTGTGCTTTGCCCGCTTCATTCCGATCACGATCTCAACGCGTCGAACGATCGCGGAGTACTGCAAGCGCTATCAGCGCTGGGCGATGCTGCAACGAACCGGCGGAGGATATCTGGTCTATCTGCTGCAACTCATGATGTATCCGCTGGTGCTGGCGACACTCGGTCTGCTGCTGCGGCCTTCTCTCCAGGGAGTCGCGTGGTGGCTCGGCATTGCGTACGCGAAGGCTGCGCTCGACTTTGTGCAAGCGAAGATGCTTCGCTATTCGCCGCTGTCGCCGATGGCGTTTGTCCTGGGACCAGTGAATGACATCCTGATCGGCTGGATTTTCTTGTACGGACTGGTGTCAAACAAGATGGTGTGGCGCGGCAATGTGATGCAGGTCACCTGGGGGACCAAGCTCGTACCGCTTGCGGATTCCCTGAGCAGCCTGCCGGTGGACGGAGCCTGAGCGGCAGATCCTCCGTCTTCACTCCGGTTTAGCATACCCTCCGATTGCAGCTGCTCGGCGCACTCCAAAAAAAGGAATGGGAACTTGGTCCAATCTTTGGATAATTGCCCACTCGGCTGAGTGCCCAAAGCGACCCAAACTCGCCGCAAAGGAGTTCCCATGAAGAGTACGTCTTGGTCTAGTCTCCGTCGCCGATCGTTCCTGGCTGCGATGATGGGAGGGGCTTGCGCCGCAACCTTGCCAGCCTGTGGCAACAGCGAGCCACCCCCACCGGGCGTCTCCATTCCCAATGTCTATCCCGATGAGGATGTCTTTGGCTACCTCACGCGGACGGTCGGTTTCTTTGATGCCAAGCGCTATCTCCAGGTGATCGGCGCGGCCAATCAGTACAAGGAAGGGGATGAGGCGATTGGGGTTGCGGCTGCCGATGAGACCTCGCGACAGAATGCGCGCTCGCTGCTGGCGAATACCAAGCTCGGCGATCTGTTGTCACATCCGCTGCTGAGTGACAATCAGTACAAGCTGATCAATGACACGACCGATCGCGCGACCCAGCAGGCGACGGCCAGCTGGACGATGGGATTCCTAAAGTCTTACCTCCTCAACGCCAGTGAGGACAACATCCGTCGCGTGATGGTGGGCCTGACCAGCGACGTGATCGGCTGTCTGGTCAAGCTGATGAACAACGCTGAGCTGACTTCGCTCTCCCAAAAAATCTGGAACCCTCTGCCGGGAAGCAAGGTCGGTAGTCGCGGTTATCTGGGAGCGCGCATCCAGCCGAACTCGCCGACCGATCACCTGGATGACATCCTGTGGCAGGTGTTCGATGGCTTTGCCTATGCAGTGGGTGACGTGGTGCTCGGCTGCAATCCGGTGTCTTCGGAAGTCGAGTCGGTGGCGAGCATCGAGCGCATGCTCCAAGACCTGCGCGCAACCTTCGGTCTGCAGGAGATTCTGCCGCACTGTGTGCTCTCCCATATCGACATTCAGTCCGAGGTCGAGAGCAAGTATCCCGGACAGACCGGCATCTGGTTTCAGAGCATCGCTGGCACCGATGGCGCCAATGGAACCTTCGATGTCACCGTCGAGAAAATGCTTAAGTATGCCGACCAGAGGACCGGCAAATACGGTCTGTACTTTGAGACCGGACAGGGCGCAGACTTCACCAACGGCCAGGACTTCGGCGTCGACATGGTGATCTTGGAGTCGCGCAAGTACGGCTTCGCGCGCGCTCTCAAACAGCGGGTTGCAGAGGCCCAGCGCAAGGCCGGTCAGACGGTCGCACCGTGGGTTCACTTGAACGATGTCGCTGGCTTCATCGGTCCCGAGGTCTTCCGTTTCCGCGATCAGCTGGTGCGCTGTTGTCTGGAAGACATCGTGATGGGCAAGCTGCACGGAATGACGATCGGACTCGATGTCTGCTCCACGCTGCACATGGAGGTCTCGCTCGACGATCTCGACTACTGTTTGGATCGGATCATGCCGGCGAATCCGGCGTATCTGATGGGTCTGCCGACCAAGAATGATCCGATGCTCGGCTACCTGACGACCGCGTATCAGGACCATGTCCGCATCCGCGACAAGTTTGGTTTCAAAGTCGATGATCGGATGTGGGCGTTCTTCCAGCAGCTCGGCGTGATCGACGCGGCCGGCAAGCCGACCAGCAAGTTCGGTGATCCGCGCTGGGTGTACTTGCAGTTCCTGCGCCGCAAGGGAGACGTGCGTAGCGAGGCGGTGATCTACGCTGAAGCCGATCAGAAGATGAAAGAGGTCCGCGATCGCGGCGTGTGGCTGGCGACTGGATATGGACAGAGGCCGTGGAATCTCGATCAAAAGCTGGATGCGGAAATCCACGCGCTGTACGAGGACTCGCGCAAGGCCATCTGGACCGAGTTTACGGACTCCTTTGTGGCGTCTCTGCCGATGGTGGAGCCGCTGCGGACGCGCTCTGCTGATCGCAAGGACTATGTCCTTCACCCGGTGACCGGTGAGCAGCTCAGCGATTCCGCGCGCGATGCAGTGGTGGCGATGCGGCAGCGTCATGGAGACAAGTACAACGTCCAGATCGTGATCTCCGATGGTCTCTGTTCACCGGCGCTGAGCGATCTGAATCACCTCGCTCCCTACCTCGAGTCGCTGCGCAGTGAGCTGGCCAAGCAGGGCTACCGCGCCTCCCCGGACAATGTGCTGGTGCGTGGCGGTCGGGTGCGCGCGGGCTATCATTTGGGAGAGGTTCTGTATGGGAATCGCACCACTCCGTCAGCGACGCTGGCGATCATTCATCTGATCGGAGAGCGTCCGGGCTCTGGACATCATACCTTCTCGGCCTATATCACGGCGCCAGCGGTCAGTGTCTGGTCGCAGCCGGACAAGGTCGATCACAACATCACCAAGGTACTTTCAGGAATCGCGGATACCGCCTATGACCCACGCGGTGCGGGCATCGAGTCCGTCAAGATCCTGATGACCATCGCCCCGCCATAGCTTCCGCACAGACGGATCGGGCCCCTTGACAGCGGGGGGTAAGCTGCGCATGCTCCCGCCGTGCCAGTTCCTTCTGTCTACTTCGTCAGCCTCGGCTGTCCCAAAAATCGCGTCGACACCGAGGTCATGCTTGGCATGGCCGATGAGTCTGGTCACCGCATCACCGACCAGCCGGACTCCGCCGACGTGATCGTCGTCAATACCTGCGGCTTCATCGGCGCGGCCAAAGAGGAATCGGTCGACACGATCCTCGAGATGGCAGAGTTCAAAAAGTCCGGTCGTTGTCAGCGGCTGGTGGTCACTGGCTGTCTGTCGCAGCGCTATCCGGAAGAGCTCTCGCGCGAGATTCCTGAGATCGATCACATCCTCGGTTCGGGAGAGGTCGCCAAGGTTGCGGCAGCGATTCGCGGCAGCGATCACATCGTCGATGTCGCCACGATTCCGGAGTATCTGTACGACCACACCACGCCGCGTCCGGCCTCCCAAGCGAGCTTCTTCCGCTATGTGAAGATCGCCGAGGGCTGTGATCGGCCGTGTGGCTTCTGCATCATTCCCAAGCTGCGCGGTCCGCAGCGGAGTCGTCGCATCGACTCGATCGCCGCCGAGATTGAAGGACTGTCCCAGCAGGGGGTGGTCGAGGTCAACTTGGTCGCGCAGGATCTGACGACCTACGGAACCGATCTGCCCTTTGATGTGGATCGTCCGCAGGATCGGCCTTCGCTGGCCAACCTGCTGCGGCGGATTGGGACGACTCCCAAAGGACACCCCGGCTCGCTGCGCTGGATTCGTCTGCACTATACCTATCCCACTGCGACCACCGATGAGCTGCTGCAGGTGATGGCCGAGTCGCCGCGCGTGGTCCGCTACATCGACTGTCCGCTTCAGCACATCGATGACAAGCTGCTCAAGCTGATGCGGCGCGGTTATGTCGGCAAGAGTGTCTACTCGATGATCGAGCGGGCCCGCAAGTACCTTCCGGGAGTGTTCCTACGGACTGCCTTTATCGTCGGACATCCTGGCGAAACCGAGGCCGCGTTTCAGAAGCTCTGTGACTTTGTGCAAGAGGCCGAGATCGATCACGTAGGGGTCTTCACATACTCCCAAGAGGAAGGTACGGCTTCGGCGGAGCTCTCTGATCTGGTGCCGGCCAAGGAAGCAGAGCGCCGTCGCCGCGAGCTGCTCCGCCTCCAGCGCAAGGTCGCCAAGAAAAAGCGCAAGGAGCTGATCGGGCGGACGCTCGAAGTCCTGGTGGAAGGACAGTCCGAAGAGAGTGAGTTCCTGCTCAAAGGACGCCATGCCGGACAAGCGCCCGAGATCGATGGACACGTCTACCTCACCATCGGAGAGAGCAATCCGGATCTCCAGCTCCGGGCCGGTGATCTGCTGCTTGCCAAAGTGACGCGCGGGGCCGACTACGATCTGGTTGCCGAGGTCGAGTCTGTCCTACAACCGGCGCTGCAAAAGCAGGCGCTCCGCAAGCTCCCGGTCATTGGTTAGTGCCCCGGTTCTGCTTTCGGGACTCGGTCTTCCATTCCTTTTGTAGCGCGGCGCGGATTCGGAGCCCTTTGCGTCACCGCAGTTCGATGCCCTGACCGCTCAGCTGTCGCTGTCGCTGTCGCTGTCGCTGTCGCTGTCGCTGTCACGGATCTATCGCGGGGAACTGATGATGGCGCCGCAAGGACAAGCCCAGTCGACGGCCTTGGGGGAACATGCCCGGAGGCTCATTGCCGTCGAGCAGGCCGCTGGTCTGGATGTCGAATTGGGGGTTCAGCAGGAGTCGAAAGGGGGCTTGCTTAGTTCACGCCGCACGCCGTCCAGGCCGCTGCAACCGTCGTGGCTTCGACACCTGATGCGCCGTAGAGATCCGTCGCTGCGCTGAGCGTCGCGGCCCGAGCACCCTTGAAGTTGGTGTTCGAGGTCATATAGACCGTCAGCGCGCGGTACCAGATCTGCTCGGCTTTGCCACGACCGATGCCGGTGACCGACTGACCCGAGGTCTTGTTGGTCCCACCCTCCGCGAGCAAGTGGAAGAACTTGTTGGC
>Ga0154020_10000027_pt1 | contig 159756 bp, 123 predicted proteins | sample Klosneuvirus_201_FD_109709 | JGI IMG/M metagenome (GOLD analysis project Ga0154020, IMG submission 109709) | Active sludge microbial communities from wastewater, Klosterneuburg, Austria - Klosneuvirus_20160825_MG | ecosystem: Engineered > WWTP > Aerobic digester > Activated sludge | place... | reverse complement strand
AGCAGGGTCAGTTGCTGTAACAGTAATGTTATTGGCAGCAGTGATCCCAACTGTAGCTGTGTTCGCAGTAAAGGACGGACTCGACCAGAAATAATTCAGGGTTCCGTAAGTGTAATTACTTGTCGCCTGTAAATTGATCGTTGGATTGATACAAGTGATAGAATACGAACCGGTAAGGTTGTTTACCGTGAAAGTAACAGGAGGAGGTGCAGGCAACACATTTAACGTAACTGTTGCTTTACAACCTAAAGGATCCAATACCGTTACCGTGGTAATTCCTATTGGAAGACCAGTTGCAGTAAGTGAATTTCCTGACAAAGAACCGGGGACGGGACTCCAAGTGATGACAGGATTTACAGAGGCTGATCCGGCAGTGGTCAATGAAGCTGCAGAAATTGTATTCGTACAACCTGCTTGTTGCACCGAGCCCAATGCGATCGGGGCAGGTGTCACACTAACGGTAATCACTTTTGTAATAGGAGCACATGATCCAGGAGGGTTCATTGAAAGAAGAACAGTACCACTTTGATTCGTTACTAAAGTAATATTTGTATTATTTGGGACTGTTAACGGAGCAGGTATACTGATCTGTGAAGAGTTCCAGCTATAAGGCCCTAGTCCTCCGGGAGCAGTAATTGTTGCTCCCGCAGCACCACAAGTAGGTAAGGTAATACTTGGAGTACCGGCAGGGAATCCCTGTCCGTTACCAATGATCACCATAGGAGAACATTGCGCATCGAAGAAAGAATAACCATAGTGTCCTCCGTATATACAGTCACTCACTGTGATCTCTATGGTGATATTTGAACCGATGTAAGTAGAAAGATCCATTGAATTAATACTCCATTTATTGAAAATGTAAGTACCTGTCCCGGTAAAAGGAGTTCCCGAACCGCAATTGTAGAAAGGCATCGGAGTAACGGTCGTACACTGCTGACTTGGAGTTGCAATAGAATAACTAGGACATGATAAGGTGTTTCCATTAGCTGATAATTTGATCTGAAAATTTGCACCATCACAGCAACCGTGATTAGTAAAGAAAACAGATGCGAATGCAAATTGAAACAATGCATTGGAAGGAGTCACTGCAAACGTCTTGGAAAGTTTTTCAACTGTATTGTCACCTGCCAATGGATTATTGATACGAATCACTTTTGTTCCACCCATTGGAATAGGCATTTGAGGATTCGTAGGATTCCCATTATTCGCTCCGTTTCCGAAAACAGAATAAATAGGATAAACACCACCAATAACAGGATCAATATAACCAGTTCCGGAAGGACAATTGATCAATTCACTTGCAAAAGGTGCATTTGGACAGCATGTTTGAAGATTACAATTGTCAGGATAATTAGAATTATCATCCCCGGTAACGGTCCAGCCATTGATCTGATTGGAAGAAGTAATTTGAGCAGCAGCCGAACCTTCAAAATCCTCATTGGTACAAGCCGGCACGACATTGGTTTTTGCATAGGCATAATTCGACAGGTAAGTTGACTTCTGTCTGAAATAGCGCTGAATACCATATTTATTATTGATAAAGATCCTTTTTTCTCTAGCGATCTTCACTTTTAATTCAGACCCGTAAAGTCCTTCGGAAACCGCAACATTCTGAACTGCCTGAGCATCAAAACCCTGTAATGAATCGGGGGAAAAAGGGTAATTGATCAATGCATTCATTTTCATTTGCGCATTATTCTGTGCAAAGCTTAGTCTGGCTGTTAAAATCAGCAGAACGATCATGCTTAAAATTATCTTGGCGTTTCTCATAGAATGGAATATTAAATATTAGTGGCTATTAATCAAACATCGTGCCAAAAATAGAATATTTGTTAAAATTCAACCTCATTTCTGGCTTATTTATAAGTATTATCTTTGCTTAACGTTATAACTATATGAAAGATCTACAGAATAAAGTGGTCCTGGTAACAGGCGCAACAAGAGGAATTGGCCGAGCAATTGCCATTGAATTTGCAAAGAACGGAGCGCAGGTCGCTTTTACATATGTAAGTTCTGATGATAAAGCAAAAGCCCTGGAAGCAGAATTGCAAGCCTTTGGAGTTAAAGCGCAGGCTTATAAAAGTGATGCAGGTGATTTTAAGGCTGCTGATGAACTTGTCAATTCTGTTGTTGCTGCTTTCGGTACAATTGACGTATTGGTGAATAATGCCGGAATCACAAGAGATACTTTGTTGATGCGTATGAGCGAGGCGCAATGGGATGAAGTGATGAATGCAAACTTAAAATCTGTTTTCAATTTAACAAAAGCTGTTCAGCGTCCGATGTTGAAAGCAAGAAAAGGATCCATCATCAACATGAGTTCCGTGGTAGGCGTGAAAGGAAATGCAGGACAAAGTAATTATGCCGCATCAAAAGCAGGTATCATTGGTTTTTCCAAATCTGTTGCTCTCGAATTGGGATCAAGAAATATTCGCTGTAACGCAGTGGCACCCGGTTTCATTGAAACAGAAATGACCGCTGCACTCGACGAAAAAATGATCCAGCAATGGAGGGAAGGCATTCCCTTGAAACGTGGTGGAACTCCCGAAGATGTTGCCAACCTCACACTTTTCCTTGCCAGTGATGCCAGTGCTTACATTACCGGTCAGTGCATCAACGTGTGTGGGGGTATGCTTACTTAATTCTTAAGCTAAATTGCAATCCAACTTAATATTCAGTGATCCCTGGTATCTTCTGGTATTATGCTTTGTTGTTGCATTGTTTCTTTCTGCTTTACTCTATCTCCAGAATAAAAAAAACAAAGAAGTACCTGGCGTGGCGCTGAAACTGATGTGCACATTACGAATTCTCTCCATCACATTTATTCTTTTTCTGTTGCTTCATTTTTTCTTCAAGCAGTATACAAATCAAACACAAGAACCGCTTATCTTGCTTGCAATAGACAATTCACATTCAATGGTAGCAGGGAGTGACAGTACCTACCTCAGCTCTGCTCTGCAAAAAGAACTTGAAGCTTTTAAAAAAGAGCTGGGCTCAGATTTTCGTTTTAAAACAATACTGTTCGGAAGTGAAAGCAAGAATTCTGAGGAAACTCCAAGCTTCAAGGAAAAAGAAACAGACATTCATCAACTTCTGCAGGATGTTGAAAATAATTATTCCAATACGAATACAGGCGCAATGGTCCTGATCTCAGATGGGATCTACAACAAAGGTGCCAATCCGGTCTACTCTTCCGAAAAACTAGGTTTTCCCATTTACCCCATAGCAATTGGAGACACAACTGAGGTCACAGATCTCGCTATTCAAAAGATCGATCACAATCCTTTTTCTTATTTGGGAAATATTTTTCCCGCAGAGGTCGTATTAAAAGCTCAGCACATCAAAGGAAAAGAAGTCACCTTGAGCTTATTTGAAAAAGGAATAAAGAAAGAAGAAAAAAAGATAAGAATAAATTCTGATTTGTTTACAGGAACCGTCATGTTCACCTTGCAGGCAGAGCCGGCCGGCGTTCACAAATACACTGTGAAAACAGATCTGCTACCTGAAGAAAAAAACACGGAGAACAATTCCCATTCATTTTTAGTTGACGTGATCGACAGCAGATACAAAATACTGCTCCTTGCCAATGCCGTACATCCCGATCTAGGTGTCGTTAAAGATGCATTGTCACATAATATCTCTTACGAATTAAAAACAGCCTTCATGAATGAAAGCAATGAAGATCTCGGGAAATACAATCTCGTTATCGTTCACGGTTATCAGGCAATACAAGGAAATCTATTGACTAATTTAAGGAACAAGAACATTCCCTATTTCCTCATTGCACCTCAGGCATCTGATAATATTCAGTACCTGCGCTTCAATCCGGCGCAATTAAAACAAAACGATGCCGAACCAGTGCTGAATCCTTCTTTTTCATTGTTCAACTTAAGTGATGAATTGAAAAACATGCTTAAAGATCTCCCAGCCGTAAAAGTTCCATTCGGAAATTACAGTACAGCCAACGGTACTGAAATAATGCTTTCACAAAAGATAGGAATTGTAGAGACCGATCATCCCTTACTTGTCTTCAATGAAAATGCAGGATTAAAAAGCGCCGTTTTCACAGGAGACGGGTTATGGAAATGGAAGATGCGTGACTATGCTGAGAAAGGCACTAACGCCAATTTCAATGAATTCCTGAGTAAGATCGTTCAATACATCTCTATTAAAAATGACAAGAGTTTGTTCAGGGTGAATGCACCCAAGATCATCAATGAAAATGAAGAAGTAACCTTGAATGCAGAAGTATTCAACAAAAGTTACGAAGCCATCACAGACCCGGAAGTAAGTTTATCCCTTGTGAACGAACAAAACAAACAATTCAATTATACTTTCAGTAAAAGTGAAAAACTATACAAACTCAATTTAGGCCGTCTACTTCCGGGCGAATACAGCTTCGAGGCAAAAACAACAGAAAGTGGAAATGTTCTGATGAAAAAAGGAAAATTCACCGTGAAAGAAATGCAGGCGGAAAAAGCAGATCTCGTTGCTGATCATCAGGTGTTGTTCAAGCTGGCAGAAAAAACAGGGGGTGAATTATTCTACAAAAACTTTGCCGGTAAATTAGCTGCAGAGATCAAAAAGAATAAATTGATAAAACCGATCACCTATAGCAGTCATCAGACCCTTTCACTGATCGATCTGAAATGGTTCTTTTTTCTGCTGCTTCTGTTCTTGTCGGCCGAATGGTATTTCAGAAAAAGATATCTTTCTATTTAAAACATGAGCATTAAAAATATAATCCATTTTCTTCCGGTACTTTTTTTGCTGTTATATTCTTGCACACCTGAACTTATCAAAAAAGAAGCTCCTTTAACAAATGAAATTAAAGCGGGAAAAAAATTCAGGATCAATTTGAAAGAAGATCACAAGGCCGGTGAAACCTGGAAGTTAAAGGATGATATTGATCAGGATTGCATAGAACATCTTAACACAGTTTGGCATGGATCTGAGAAAGGGATAGATGTTAATTTTCTCGCGACGCAAGAGGGAAAAACGACGATTGAAATGTATTTAATCAGACAAAAAGACACCGTGGCAGTTAAACAGTTTATTATTGATATTCGGTCTAAATAATTTTTTTTATTATCTCTAATGAACTATCTTCACACTCGTATAATATACTACTAAAAATTTAGAAATGATCGGAACAAGTAACGTCAGATTCAACAACAACAACCGTCAATTCTATATGGAATTAAAAAAACGTGTTGATGCTTATTTTAAAGATAACAATATCAGCAAGACGGGAAATTTGAACATGTACATAAAGACGATCTTCATGATCTCTGCTTACTTTGTACCCTACGCTTTATTATGTGCCGGTGCATTTGAAAGCAAACTCATGTGGTGGCTTATGTCAGGCATCATGGGACTTTCTATGGCAGGTATCGGATTGTGCATCATGCACGATGCCAATCATGGCAGTTACAGTAAAAACACTTTTTTGAACAACTTTCTTGGATTTACCATCAATATACTTGGTGGACATGCTATGAACTGGAAGATACAACACAATGTACTTCACCACACGTATACCAACGTGCATGAGCACGATGAAGACATTGTTCCTCCAGGATTCATGCGTTTCGATCCACACGCAAAAAGAAAATGGATCCACAAGTTACAATTCATCTATGCCTGGCTTTTTTACGGAATGATGACGATGATGTGGACTTCAACAAAAGATTTCAAACAGATCAACAGATATCAAAAGAGAGGTCTGTTAAAAGCACAGAATACAACTTACGCCAAAGAGATCTCTATCATCGTTGCATCAAAGATCATTTATTTCGCTTATATGATCGTGCCTTATCTTGTAGTGAAAGAAATGCTTTTTATTGACTGGCTGATCGGATTCCTTACCATACATTATATCGCCGGATTCGTACTTGCTGCTATTTTTCAACCAGCGCACGTAGTTGAATCAACTGAATTTCCATTACCGGATGAGTCAGGAAATATTGAGAACCACTGGGCTGTACATCAAATGAAAACAACAATGAATTTTGCGAATGGAAACCCTGTTTTGACATGGTTGGTTGGAGGATTGAATTTTCAGGTGGAACATCACCTGTTCCCAACGATATGCCATGTGCATTATCCTAAAATTTCTAAGATCGTAAAAGAAACTGCGAAAGAATTTAATCTTCCTTATTTATCAAAGAAGACTTTCGTAGGCGCTCTTTGGTCACACGAACAAATGCTCTGGAAACTGGGAAGAGCTTAATAAAAATTTTAGAATTGAATTGAAAGGATCTGAATAACTCAGATCCTTTTTACATTGCGGCCATCAACAAATTAATGTCCTTGAAAGGAAGATTGAATGCTTCCCCTAAGAACTGATTGGTGAGAATTCCATTGTAGATATAAACGCCGTTTCTTAAACCAGGATCTTTTCTCACAATGCTGTCAAATCCACCTTCGTCTCCCATATTTAAAATGATCTGAGAAAATATATTACTCAATGCATAAGATGCTGTTCTTGCAACACGGCTATTGATATTCGGAACGCAATAATGGATGACACCGTTCTTTCTGAACACAGGCTGTGTGTGATTTGTTACTCTTGATGTTTCAAAAACGCCTCCCTGATCAATACTTACGTCAATGATCACACTTCCTGTTTTCATTTCACTTACCATTCCCTCCGTTACCACACAAGGAGTTCTTCCCTTTGTTGCTCTCAATGCGCCAATGGCCACATCTGCTGTCTTTAAATGTTTTTCCAGCACTTTCGGGACAATGACAGAAGTAAATACGCGTGACGGCAATTGATTTTGCAACCTTCTTAAGCGTGAAGTAGAATTATCGAATACTTTTACGGTTGCTCCTAATCCCAATGCTGCTCTTGCAGCAGTTTCGCCAACGGTGCCTGCTCCTATGATCACAACTTCAGTTGGTGAAATTCCACTGATGCCTCCTAAAATAGTTCCCACTCCATTATTCACATTGCTCAATAACTCAGCCGCAATCAAAATACTGGCTCCTCCTGCAATCTCTCCCATTGCTCTGATCACTGGGAAGATTCCCGCATCGTCAATGATAAGATCGAATGCAACACAATTCAATTTTTTAGATGTTAGCTTCTTTAGAAAATCCTGTGGCTGCACGGTTAGTTGCAATGCAGTGAATAAAGTTTGCTTTGGTTGCATCAACTCGATCTCTGCCAATGTGGGTGGTGCTATTTTAAAGATCACTTCTGCTTTATACACATCTGCTACGGACTGAACGATCTCCGCTCCTGCTTCACTGTAATCTGTGTCTTCGAAATTCGCCGCTTTTCCTGCACCCGATTCTATGATGATCCGGTGTCCGTTATTCGTTAGCAGCGCTACTGCATCCGGCACGAGTGCCACACGGTTCTCCTGAAAGGCGATCTCTTTCGGAATACCAATCAATAATTTTCCTTTTTTTCTGGCTACTTCCAGCATCTCCTCCTGAGGTGCGTAAGCACCTTTTGTAAGCGAGAATAAAACGTCTTTTGTCATTACCATAGTCTAATTTTTAATAAGCAGGGCCCTTGTATCTCGGAGCGTTGCAATCATCGATCTTCTTTTTACGGGGCCTGAACATGATCCCTACTCTTAATTCAAAAGTCCGGTTCCTCACTTTTACTTCTGCGTGTTTGTGACGAATGATATCCGGATTCCAGTGATATTCGAAAAACATAAATAATTTTTTTGTCAATGGAAATTCATAGCCCAAAGCAACATCTCCACTGAACCAGAATCTGGGAAAACTGCCTGCTACCGACCCGAACGCAGAAGCACTACTGTTCAATAAATATTCCAGTCTTACTCCTGTCATCAAATACCAGTGACTTCCAAATCCAATGGGGTTATAGAATTTCAAATAATTGTTCCATTGAATGTGCGTGTATTTGTTTGCAGAGAAACTTCCTGACCTAATTCCATAGTACGGAACCAACATTTCTTTTTCAAAGGCACCTTTCTTCATGTACGCAAACTCCGTTTGCCAGCGTATCCTGTCCCTATTTAAAAATTCGAGGAAAAGTCCAGCTCCCCAACTAAAATACTCTCTTGAAATATGAGATTGCGGATAGTAATACGCGGGATTATACGTTGTTGGATTCGCAGCGGGATCATCGGTGAGGTAATTCCTTTTATTCTCAGCTGTGTTTTTGTAAAAGTGAGCAGATTCTGTTCCAGAGCCAAAAATTCCAATGCCCTGAAAGAAACTTCCCTGCCCCCTAGTGAACAGAATTGAAAAAAGAAAATATACGATCACTAATTTCCTCATACACTCATTGCCTCTGCACCTGCGCTTATTTTTTTAACCAATCCCTGCAATACTTTACCCGGACCAACTTCAATGAATTGAGTCGCACCATCAGCCACCATTTGCTGCACACTTTGTGTCCACTTTACAGGTGCTGTTAATTGCGCAATTAGATTCTTCTTGATACTCTCCGGATCAGAAACAGCATTTGCTGTTACATTCTGATAAACTGGACAAATAGGCTGACTGAATTTTGTTGAATTGATAGCTGCTTCTAATTCTACGCGAGCCGGTTCCATCAATGGAGAATGAAATGCACCACCAACAGGAAGTAACAAAGCTCTCTTCGCTCCTGCTGCCTTCAATTTCTCACAAGCAATATTCACTCCTTCATTTGAACCGGAGATCACCAATTGTCCGGGACAATTATAATTTGCAGCCACCACAATATTTCCATCTGCAGTGATCTGCGCACAAATATCTTCTACGATCTTATCATCCAGATTCAAAATAGCGGCCATGGTACTTGGGTTGATCTCGCATGCTTTCTGCATGGCCAAAGCTCTTTTGTAAACCAGAGACAAAGCATCTTCAAAACTTAAAGCTTTATTGGCAACAAGAGCAGAAAATTCACCAAGTGAATGACCTGCCACCATATCCGGATGAAAATTTTCACTTTTAACTGAAGCAAGTACAACCGAATGAAGGAAAATAGCAGGCTGTGTTATTTTAGTTTGTTTTAACTCTTCTTCTGTGCCTGTAAACATAGTATCTGTGATCCTGAATCCCAGAATATCATTTGCTTTTTCGAATAATGCTTTGGCAGAAGAATCTGAATCATAAAGGTCCTTGCCCATTCCCGGAAACTGGGAACCCTGGCCGGGAAAAACATACGCTTTTTTCATGGAAACGCCGGTCTTTAGTTAGAATGGTAAATTTAACAGAAAATTGCTGATGTGCAAGTGTGAAGATTTGAGGACTAATCAACGAAGCATTGTTAGAACAAGGGTTTTTTCCTGTCTATAAATCCTCCGCCAACCAGATCATTTCCTTCATAGAATACGGCACTTTGTCCGGGTGCCACCCCGTTCACAGGATGATGAAAGATAACTTCAAGCTGATCGCCGATCAAATTTACTGTGGAAGAAGTGCCTGCATCTTTGTAACGGATCTTGGTAAGAGACTGAAAATCGGCAGGGAGCTTTTCATACTTCGAAATATTAAAGTCTCTCACCAATATCTGATTTTCATCAAGATCTTCTTTATCTCCTAGTACTACCGTGTTTGTTTCGGGTATGATCTCTTTTACAAAAACCGGCGCGCCTAAAGCAATATCGAGCCCTTTACGTTGCCCTATTGTATAGAATGGATAACCTCTATGTGTCCCAACTTTCTTTCCTTTAAAAACATAGGTTCCTCCTTCCACTTTTTCTTCCAGTCCCGGCATGCGGTGTTTTAAGAAGGCACGGTAATCATTGTCGGGAACAAAACAAATATCATAACTCTCGCTTTTATTCGCCAGATCAAAAAATCCAGCGTCTTTTGCCATTTGTTTGATCTCCGTTTTTTTAAATCCTCCCAACGGAAACTTGGTCCGATTCAAACAGCTTTGATCCAATCCCCAAAGCACATAAGTTTGATCTTTTGTTTCATCTAATCCCTTTGAGATGATGGTACGGCCCTTCTCTTTTCTCAATTGTGCATAATGACCTGTTGCAATGAATTCACAATCCAGCATATTGGCTCGCTTCAAGAGCGCATCCCACTTGATATGGGTGTTACATAAGACACAAGGATTCGGTGTTCTACCTGCCAAATATTCTTCCACAAAATTATTGATGATCTGTTCTCCGAATTCTCCTCGGATATCGAGAATATAGTGAGGAAATCCGAATGTAACTGCAATGGAACGAGCGTCATTGATACTATCTAAACTACAGCAACCTGTTTCTCTTTTGGATGATCCTGAACTTTCGTAATCCCAGGTCTTCATGGTAATACCGATCACTTCATAGCCTTGTTCATGCAACATCATAGCGGTGACACTGCTGTCAATTCCACCACTCATGGCGACCAATACTTTTCCGTGCTTGCTCATTAATTTAAAGAGAAGCAAATTTAAGGATTAATGGGGAGTAATTGCTTTAGAAAAAACGACTAAAGTTAATTTTTAATTAGTTTGTAGTTTTTAGTTTCCATAACACCTATTGCTTTGAGGAAATAGATACCCGGACTCCACTGACTAGTATTGACTAGGACATTCCCATTTCCTTCTGACCTACCAAGCAACTCCCCTTTTGAATTAAAAATCAAAATGGTAATAAAATTTTTAGAAATTATATTCAATTCATCCGTAAAAGGCATTGGATAAACAATTAATCTAGAATTTCTGAACTGTTCCCACAATGCAGTACAGATCACCACCGATTGCGTTATTGAAGTGGATGATGTACAAGGACCATTACTTCCAATGATCGTATAAGTTGTACTTGTACTTGGTGTGATGACAATGGAATTACCGGAACCGGAAGGCATCCAAGAATAATTGCTTGCACCACTTGCTGTAAGTGTTGCAGCATCACCGGAACACAATACACTGGAAGATGAAATACCACCTACTGTTGGTGTACTCACAACAGATTGTATTACAATGGCACTCGCTGTACAAATACCACTGATACCGGTTACGGTATAGGCTGTTGTAACGGCAGGCGCGACAGTAATGCTGGAAGAGGAAGAACCATTCGACCATAAATAAAAGGGAGTGCCGGAAGCGCTCAGCGTAACTGTATTACCTGAACAAATGCTTGCTGAACTGGAGGAAGCAGTGATCGTTGGATTTGCTTGTACAATTTGTGTAACAGATGCAGTACCGGTACAGGCGCCTCCGGAAGCAACAACACTATAAGTAGTAGTAACAGTTGGAGAAACACTTGTCCAGTTTCCAATCGCTCCTGTACTCCATGTAAAAGTATTTAATCCAGTTGCTGATAAAGTCACTGTTTCTCCTGCACAGGAAACAGATGGGGAACTGGAAGCAATCACAGGCATTGAAGGTGTAACAGCCACATTAACCAACATAGGACAAGTATTAGAGCTGATGGCAACGGAATAATAAGTACTGGCAGTGGGACTAACTACAGTGAGAGAACCGGTAACTCCATTGCTCCAGGTGAATGTTCCTGGACCCGAAACTGATAGCGTTGAACTATTGCCCTGACAGATCCACGAAGGACTTGCAACTGCAAAATTCACATTGGAAGGAGGTCCTACATACAAATCATAATCTTCTGACTCTCCGTCACTATAAGTTGCACAAGGATCGATCAGGTTTCCGTTAATGTACCTTTCTAATCGCATTCGCAATCTGTACTTTCCATTTGCCTGTCCAATGGGAATTGTAAATGTGAAAGTATACGAAAAACCGATCCAATTCGGGAGTACTGCTACTGTTTCTCCGGGAGATGAAAAAAGATTGTCCTGATTCCAGTCAACAAATGCAGCAAAACCAGCCTGATTACCGATTTGACTTTGTAAGGTCATTGTGATCGTTTGTCCTGCATTGGTGCTAATGAATTTATTGCAATAATAAACGTAACCGTTTGTCCATTGATAAAAACAAGGACCAGGACCGGACCACTGAGAATTACTGATATTGGTGGCTCCCCCAACGCTTTGTACACTGGATATATATGTCTGACCGCATCCCGTTGAAGAAGTCGGCAAACAATAAGGAGCCGGATTGTTGGACTGAGAAAATAAGTTCGAAACCGATAAGACAAAAAACAGTATGAGCTTTTTCATTTTTCTACTCTTTAATTAGTTTGTAATTCTCACATATGTCTTTTTTTATCACTTTCATCAAATAAATACCCGGACTCCAAATGGAGGTATTGAAACGGATAATATCCACATCATTCGATTCCATGATCAATTTACCCATTCCATCATAAACAAATATGCGCACCTTTTCATCGGAAAGAATGGTCAATTCATCCTGAAAGGGTACTGGATAAACAAGCAATTTATCATTCAGTGATCGATCGATGAGTGATGTACAGATCACAACCGATTGCGTGATGCTAGTGGATGCAGTGCACGGACCGTTAGTTCCAATGATGGTGTAGGTAGAGCTGGTACTTGGCGTGATGACGATGGAATTACCTGAACCGGATGGCATCCAACTGTAATTCGAAGCGCCACTTGCAGTAAGTGTAGCAGCGTCACCGGAACAAAGTACACTTGCTGTTGAAATTCCTGTAATGGTAGGAGTGCTGATCACCGTTTGAATGAGCACTGCAGATCCTGTACAAACACCACTGATACCAGTTACGGTATATGTTGTTGTAACGGCAGGCGCGACAGAAATACTGGAAGAAGAAGAACCGTTCGACCATAAATAAAATGGAGCACCCGAAGCAGAAAGCGTTACCGAGTTACCTGAACAGATCGATGCCATACTTGTGCTGGCAGTGATGACAGGATTTGGAATGATGGATTGCGTGTGAAAAGCACTTGCTGAACAAGTTCCGTCATTTCCTGTTAAAGTATAGATTGTTTGAATACTCGGACTCACAATTACACTTGATCCGGTTAATGCTCCCGGATTCCAGGTGTAGGTATTTCCTCCTGTTGCGCTTAATATTATTCCACTTCCTTCACAAGAAGGATTTGTATTAACAGAAGCAGCTATCACCGGCAAAGGAGCTACATTTTGCGTTACCGTTACTGAACCAATGCAACCATTACTACTTCCGGTTACTGTGTAAACAGTTGTTGCAGTTGGATTCGTTACTACAATTGCTCCATTCATATTTCCAGGCATCCATGTATAACTGCTTCCACCAACAACTGTTATTGTTCCGGGACTACCACTGCAAATCATTGTTGGAAATGGAGCAGCACTTAAATTAGGATTTACAATAAGGTTAAGAACTGCTGAATTGGTGCAAGAAGAGGCACCTACCACCGTATAACTTGTATTTACCGTTGGAGAAACAACTACGCTTGAACCGGTAAGAGCGCCCGGATACCAGGTATAAGAACTTGCTCCATTTCCTGTTAATGTTGCACTGCTTCCAAAACAGATCTGATTGGTAGAACTCACGGCTGACACAGTTGGATTCGGCAATACCGTAATGCTAACTGCATTTACTGAAACGCAATTTCCATTGGGCTGACTCACATACACAACAGTGCTTGCAAGAGGAGAGGTATAGGAATTCACTCCGGAAAATCCATTGCTCCAGGTAAAAGGGCCTGTACCCACAGCAGTCATGGTTACATTTGTACCGGCGCAAACTGTATTCGTGCTTGTATTGATGGTGATTGGACCAGGTGCCGGAATTCCAACAACTATATTGTAATCTTCGGTTTCGCCATAGGAATAGGCGAAACAAGGATTGATGCCATTACCTGGCGTTGAACGAGCACAACGAGCTCGCATTCTATAGGTACCATTTGCCTGGCCAGGAGGCACTGTAAAAGTGATGGTCGTCCAGCTGCCTCCGGGAATAATAGGAGTAGTTCCCACTATTTCACCCGGTATTCCAAATATATTATTCTGATCCCAATCAACAAATAGTGCAATCCCTTGCGCGTAAGTAATACCTATTTGAATGCTACAGGTAATAACAGAGCCAGGCATCGCGCCCAGATATTTATTGCAATAATAAATATAACCAGTACCCATGTTAAAGCAACCGGTATTTACATTGTTGATATTAGCTCCTCCACCGAATGTGATAAAACTGTTGATGAAATCATTCACAAAATTTCCGGGTGAATTTGATGGTCCCGGCTGTGCGCAACCACCTGTAAAAGTTGCAGTGCAATAGGGCGCCGGGGTCATGGTTTGAGACCTTAGAAACGGCAGACTTAAAAATAAAAAACTAATGAGTAGAATTCTTTTCATGAAGGGATGTTTGACCCACTAAAAATAGGAAAGAAATCAGGGGAAAACTACTTATTCCCTCATTTACCTGTAGACTTCACAGGTTTATTCCCCTGTTTATTATCAGGCGTTTTTTTTTCGCCGGTGCCCGGTACTTTGTTCTTACTGAAATAGGCATCTGCCTCTTTCTGACTCGCCTTATGCCCATTTTTATACAATTCCTTTTCTTTTATTTTTCCCTTTTCGTCTTTATAGATCCATGGGCCTTCTTTAGCACCGTTCTTATAAAAACCACTGGCTACTTCAACTCCATTCGGATAAAAATAGGCGCACTTCCCTTCTAGTTTATCATTCACATAATTTCCTTTGCCTCTAACTTTTTTTCCATCGAAATAAAGTTTGAACTCACCGTGTTGTAATCCATCTTTAAAATTTCTTTCTTCTGCAACCAATCCTTCCGGTAAATACACATAAGAAGTCCCATCCTTCTTTCCTACTTTGTAATTCTCTTTTGAAAGTAAGGTTCCCAATTCATCATAATACAACCAGATGCTGTCTTTTTGTTCTGAAATGTATTTGCCTTTGCCCATTATTTTTCCTGTAGGATGGAACAATTTAGCATGAGCCACTTTTCCACCCTCACTGAAATTCATGATCGCCTGAACAGAATCATTGGGGTAATAGTATTTGAATTTGCCTTCAGGTTTATCATCTTTGAATTCACCTTCATAAACCAGTTTTCCGGTCTTCTCATCTTTCTTTTTCCAATAACCTTGTTTCAAACCATTGGCATCTGTTGTTTGAGCAGAATAAGAAAATGCAAAGACAAGTAAGAGAGCTAAAATTGAAAGACGCATATTTTTTAATAAGTATAACGAATGTAAATGAAAAAGTAACATTGAAGGGGAGTATCTTTAAAGAAATTTTAACTTTTTATGAAGGAGCTTATTTTACTGAGGGGATTGCCTGGATCGGGAAAAACCACTCTGGCCCATATTTTGAGTGAAGGAAAGTATCCTGTGTTCAGTGTGGATGACTACTTTACCTCTGAAAAAGGATATGCCTTTGAATTCGACAAGAATCACCTGGCCTATAAGCAATGTGAAGAAAACACGGAATCAGAAATGAAAAGAGGAGCAGAAAAAATTTTCCTGCACAATACATTTACCATGGACTGGGAACTGGAAACCTACTTTAAATTGGCAGAGAAATATCATTACAGAGTGCATGTTTTAACAATGGAAAAATACCACAATGGAAAGAACATACACGAGGTAAGTGAAGAACAGATCAGAAAGATGGCAGAGAAGTATAAGTTGAAGTTGTAAATACTCCACGCACTGTTGAAAAACCCTTGTGAATTCTCTGAATTTTTTTTAGTTCATGTAATTAATTGACGTACTTTAGTTTTAATGAAGCAGGTCATTTCTACTTTCTTATTCGCATTTAACTTTGTGTTTTTTTCTTTCTCACTGCAAAGTCAAAACGACAAACCTTTACCCAAAGATCCGTTCGAACGTTATGGTCCTTACGGCTCTTCAGTACAAAAAGATCTGAAAACGGCCGTTGCCATTGAACGGAATGTTTACAAACTAGATCTTAGTTACCAGAAAGTAGATCCTAAATTGTATGACAAGATCGGTAAACTCACCGATCTGCAGGCACTAAAGCTTAGCGGAAACGAAGTAACACAGTATCCTAAAGATTTTCAATCGCTATACAATCTCGTTTTCTTCGCGACTTACAATAACAAATTCACAACTTTTCCTCCCGAATTGGGAGCCTACCGAAATCTGAATTACCTGGAATTACAACACACGCTCATTGACAGTATTCCTTCAGCGATCGCCTACTTAAGCAAACTAAAGACATTTAAATTCGGGAATACGGATGACACACTCAAACTTCCTGAAACCTTCAAGTTCATGAAGAATTTACAGGACCTTACGATCGAGAATTGTGTGATGGATAGTTTTCCGAAACAAATTTTTAAAATTCCGAATCTGAACTTTTTATACCTCAGCAATACCAACACGCATTACCTCAGCAAACATTTTGAACGTTTGCAAAATCTGGAACTCATGATCATTGAGAACAATCCTATCACGAGCATCCCATTTGATATTTACAAAGCGAAAAAACTTCGTTTCATTTCTCTACGCAACAACAAGATCACCAAATTACCGGATTCCATTTCACAATTACCGGAATTGCATTTTATTGACCTAAGTGGAAATCCAATGGATGCTGAAGAAATAGAAAAGTTAAAAGCCCTGCTTCCGGGCGTGGAAATTAAATTCTGATCTTTTGTCCTAAACGAAGTGTAGTTGTCGGCTTCAGTTTATTCTTTTTGCAAAGTGCATTTACGCTGGTACCATATCTTCTTGCTATCGCGCCTAAAGTATCACCTGAACGAATGCTGTAAACACCACCCGGACCTAATTTTCCGCTAGCTTTTGCTCCACCTTTTCCGGCACGAGCCAAACCAACATCACGACGATGACGAGAATGCAAAGCACGCAGATCGTATTTATTCTCTACATCGCTTTTTCTTACGATGAATGAATTGGCTTTCAATTCGCCTTTGGCGTAATCGATAAAATCTTCTGTATCCAAAGCTTGACCCAAATAACGGATCTCAAAATGCAAATGACTTCCAAATGATCTTCCGGTATTTCCACCCAATCCGATAATTGAACCTGAGGTTAATTTTTGTCCCGGCTCTACAAGGATCTTGGAAAGATGTCCGTAAACTGTTTCCAAACCGTTGTTATGACGAATGATCACGCAATTTCCATATCCATAATAGTACTTGGCTAATCTCACCATTCCATCAAAGCAAGTCACTACCTGATCGCCGGTCATTAATTTGATATCAGTTCCGTAATGCGGACGGTATTTTCTCCATCCAAATTCACTTGTGATCCCGCCTTGGAAAGGCATGCTGAAAGCACCATCGCCCTCGTTGACTAAGGTTAATTCAACGCTGTCCATTTTAAAGGACTCATAAAAATTATAAGGATGAGCAGAAACCGTATCCCAGCTGGCATAAAGATCATGACTAGGAAAATGCATTTCGCTGCTATCATTCATTTCCTCCTCAACCCCATCAAGATGAATCTCATTGAGTACTAAGGTAGTGGTATCGTCGCGTTTCAGTTTTGCCTTCTTATCATCCTCGATCTTTTTCTTTGTCTTATCATCATAATCAGGTGAAAAGGCGAAGGCATTTGCGTTAGTTAAAACGACGCAAGTAATTGAAAATATGTAAATTAACTTCTTCACCCTGATTTTGAGTTTTGCAAAGATTATGTTTTTTTCCTTATATCCAAATCCATACGTAATATTTTGGCCTTCAACTTGCTAACATTTAACAGTCTTTAGAAAACTCTATAGTTTAGTTATAAGCCTTTATAATTACAACGTCTTAAAATTCATAAGGTTACGTTTAAGAAGCAGAGTTTCGATGAAAAATGAGGCGAAACATAAAATTGGAAGAAATTTACCTTTTAACAGGCTTCGACTCCGATCATAAGGCGTGTTTTTATGAAAAGAAGGTGGAATTTGGACGAATCATCACTTATTCTTCATCGTACAAATAAACCAGTCCAGAATTAGGATTCTGAATGTCGTATTCAAAATTACAGCGTTTGGCGCATTTATCCATTTTAATGAACCAGGAACCTTTAGTAGAAGTGATCATGGTTACATAGCTTGTTTCACTTTTTGTTCCCCCTTTAAAATCATGTTCCATTGCCACCGCACCACCGTTAAAGACACAAATAGCACCCGGCAAGAGTGTATCAGGCGTCATATTCGTATTCCATCCGTAATAGATCGTATCCTTGACAGATTACCAACCGTTAAGACACTGTTGTCACAACTGAAATCAGGGGGAATATTCTTCTTACGCAAACAAGAAACCGCTAAGCTTGCAAGTAAAATGGAGACAAAACAAATATTAAAAGACCTAAAATTCAAAATCCACTCGTTTTTCAGGCTTATTCACTTTGCTGCTTTTTTTATTAGCTGCAGCTTCAAAATGTACGATATTGATCTGCGTATTGATGTAATCATAAAGAAGCGAATTCTCAATACTCACTTTCTTTGGTTTCGGACAATTCTTGTATTCGATATAAGACCAGATGGCATCTTCCTCCCTTTCAAAGCCGATGAACTGAAAATTCAAGGATTGTCCGTTTACTTTAATGCTCAAACGTTTTTTAATGTAATCGGTGATCCATTGATTTAGTTCTGCCTTGTTGCTTCCATTGATGAGATCCACTTTTTTTCCCGTGCTCTTACTCAAGGCCTCTTCGAGATCATTCGTGAACATCTTTACCGAAGTGGAAAGACTTTTTTCTTTCTCTTTCCATATAAACTCAGTTACACTCATATAGAACGGATGCTTGAAAGAAGACAAAGCGCAGAGGCTAAGCAGCAACACAAGAGAAGCAAAGAATTTTGTATTATTGGAAAAGAATTTCAATTCAACAAAGTTAGTAAAATGAGTGAATTTGGCCTATGGTTCAGTACCGGTGTTGAACACATCACAACCGATGGTGCTTACGATCACATACTTTTTGTTGCATTGGTCGTTGTGGCTTTTCCTGTAACTGAATGGAAAAAAATACTTTTATTAATTACAGGATTTACCATTGGACATTCACTTTCATTGATCATGAGTGTTTATAATATTTTTGTACTGAAGCAAAGTGTAGCTGAGCTTTTCATTATTCTCACAATATTGCTTACCGGCATTTTTCATCTCTGGAATTTTCGACAAACAGCAATGAAAAACACACGAATTTTATACTTACTCATCCCCCTTTTTGGGGGAATTCACGGCATGGGTTTTTCTTATGTATTACGCGAAATGCTAGGAAAGACGGGCTCTCCGGGGCTTCCACTCTTTTATTTCAACCTTGGAATTGAAGCAGGACAAGTCATCATCGTTGCACTCGTGCTACTTTTTTCTTTACTTTTATCTCGCGTATTTAAACTCAAACACACACACTTAAAAATCTCCGTATCATGTATCGCAATTCTATTTTCAATTTTTATTTTGTTACAACGTTGGTACTTTTCTTAACAGGTAACTTTTCTATTGCGCAAAACATTCAAAACAATCCCAAGGCCCATCACGGAAATAAATTCGAACAATTAGGAACCATCCTTCCTACACCCAACGAATACAGAACAGCATCCGGAGCACCGGGAAATAAATACTGGCAACAAAGAGCAGATTACGACATTGATGTGAAACTTGATGAAGCGAATCTTACAATTATTGGAACAGAAACCATTACGTATTTCAATAATTCTCCCGATGCATTGAATTATTTGTGGTTACAGTTAGATGAGAATCAACACGACCCTAATTCATTTGTTCACACAATTGATGAAGCCAAATTTGAAGGAGATAAAATTAGCGATGCAGGATTGAAAGGATTGAAGTACAAAGAAAATCTGGCAGGATTAGGAGATAAGATCGACGGCGTTACAGATGAAGCAGGAAAAGCATTGAAGTACACGATCAATGAAACAATGATGCGCGTGGATCTGCCGAAAACGCTTGCATCAAAAGGAAAAGTAAAATTTGTTGTGAAATGGCATTACAAAATGATCAATCGCACCGAATATGGCGGCAGAGGTGGTTATGAATATTTTGCAGAAGATGGCAATCATTTGTTCACGATGACGCAATGGTATCCACGCATGTGTGTTTATAGTGACTTTCAAGGATGGCAGAACAAACAATTTTTAGGAAGGGGAGAATTTGCCCTGGCCTTTGGAAATTTTAAAGTGAAGATGACTGTTCCTTCCGATCATTTGGTTTGCTCAACTGGAGAATGTCAGAATTATCAACAAGTTTTATCACCCGATCAATTCAAACGCTGGCAACAGGCACAAACTGCAAAAGAACCTGTGGAAATTGGATTGTTGGCAGATGCCATTGCAGCAGAAAAAAACGGAATAATAGGTGCCGCAGCTAAAACCACAAAGACCTGGATCTTTAAAGCCGACAGCGTGCGTGATTTTGCCTGGGGAAGTTCACGCAAATATTGCTGGGATGCGATGCCGGTTCAATGCGAAGGAAAAAAAGTGATGTGCATGAGTTTTTATGGAAAAGAAGCATACGGACTTTACAGGAAATATTCTACTAAAGTGGTTGCCCACACAATTAAAACCTATTCGAAATACACGATCGCATATCCATATCCGGTAGCACAGAGTATTGAAGCAGCGAACGGAATGGAATACCCGATGATCTGTTTTAATTTCGGAAGAACAGAAAAAGACGGCACATATACAGAAGGAAGTAAGAACGGAATGATCCTGGTGATCATTCATGAAGTAGGACACAATTTCTTTCCAATGATCATTAACAGCGATGAAAGACAATGGACCTGGATGGATGAAGGCTTGAATACATTTGTGCAGTTTTTGACTGAACAGGAATTTGACATGAATTATCCTTCGGGAAGAGGTCCGGCTCATAAAATGTTAGATTATTTCCGTTTACCAAAAGATCAATTGGAACCCATCATGGTGAATTCAGAGAACATTCACAACTTTGGAGCCAATGCCTATGGAAAACCGGCAACAGCTTTAACAATACTCAGAGAAACGATCATGGGGAGAGAATTATTTGATTTTGCATTTAAAACTTATTGTAACCGTTGGGCATTTAAACATCCGGAGCCGGCCGACTTTTTCAGAAGCATGGAAGATGCAAGTGCAGTTGATCTGGATTGGTTCTGGAGAAGTTGGTTCTATGATACAGATCCTGTAGATATTTCCTTGGATACGGTAAAAGCATTTACTCTTGTGAAGGGACAAAAACTAAAAGTAGAGCCGGATACAGCGATCACTACACTTAAAAATTATCCCGATAAATTTGAATTCATCACTCAAGTTAGAAACAAACAAAGCGGCATGAAAGCATTGGTGGATATTGATACAACATTAAGAGATTTCTACTATCACTACAAACCGGCCAGTCCATACATTGCTGAAGTGAAGAACAAGAATGAGAACCTGGAAGAAATGAGTGATGCTGATTTTTCCAAATACGAAGGACAGTACATCTACGAAATGAAATTCACCAACCGAGGGGGATCAGTAATGCCATTGATCATTCAATTCAATTACAGTGATGGAAGCAGTGAAATCGAAAGATGTCATGTGTATGTTTGGAGAAAGAACGAGAAAGAGATCTCAAAAACCTTCCTTAAAACAAAGAAAGTAGCTTCAATCATTTTAGATCCATACAGAGAAACCGGAGATATCAACGAAAAGAACAATTACTGGAATGTGAAGGCAGCCCCTACCAAATTTGATCTCTACAAGGCAAAAGCAGCGGCCGGCAGAGGACAAAGCAATGGTTGGAATCCGATGAAGGGACCGAAGAAGTAGGAAGGAAGTCCCGATAGCTATCGGGATACGATTGACGAGTTACGTCCCGATTCGCCGTGGCGAACTATAGGGAGACTAAGAACGAATTACAAAGTACGAGTTACTTCCCGATGGCTATCGGGAAACGAAGTAGTTGGCGATTACAATTAAAAAACTATTTGCTTTTCTTATGGAGGTCAGAAGTGATGACTATTGCTTCATGCAATTCTTCGATCGCTGTTCGCAGTCCATTCTCAAATAATTTTTTACCGGTGGGTCCAACTATTTTTCGGTCGATTGAAACCCATAGATCATTTACTATTAAAAACCATTACTTTTTAATTATCTTTATTCCATGGTTAAAAAGATCTTGTTTCTTTTTCTGATCGGCATCTCTGAGCTTATAGCTCAACCTTATTCCATTCGAACATTTAACTGGAAGGATGCAGGATACAAAGGGGCAAAGCCAGTTTACAGTCAAACTATCAACATCATGAATGTTGGAGGTAACAACACCAATTCGGCACCAAACAACAGTGCTTTGAATACAGCCATTGCTGCTTTAAACGGCAGCCCCGGTGTCATTTATTTTCCAGCCGGCATTTACAGTTTTACTTCTGCAGTTTCCATTAATCGTGACAGCATTACTTTTTCCGGAAGTGGTTATACCGCTACCCAACTTCGTTTCAATTTGAATGGTGCGCTGAACAGCTGCATAAACATAATAGGATCGCAGGTAAATGCTGACACAAGTAGTTTTGCACAAGCAGGTAGAATCGACAGTAATTGGGTGAATGTTCTTAATGCTTCTATTTTTCAAGTTGGTGATTGGGTAAATCTGAGTACAACTGATAATGCTTACATGTTCAGTGCCTGGGCCTATGGTTCTCTTGGCCAGATCATGCAAATCAAAGCCATTAACGGAAATAGGATCACTTTTCATTCTCCTTTTCGATTTTTTTATACCCTTGGATTAAAACCTAAAATTAAAAAGATCCTTCCACGCAAAGTCATTGGTTTTGAATGCATGAAAATTCAGCGACTTGATGCAAGCGTTCAGCAAACTTCCTTATTGAGTTTTGATAGAACAGTGCAGAGCTGGGTTCATGGAATAGAAGGAGACTCAACCAATTTTGCTCACGTGGAATTAAGTCGTTGTGCAAATGTCGAGATCACCAACTCCTGGTTTCACCATGCATTTGCATATGGTGGTAATGGCCAAGCTTACGGAATCAGCTTTCAGTACAGTAGTTCGGAATGCAAGGCAGAAAACAATATTTTCAATCATTTACGGCACAGCATACTCTTTCAGGCCGGATCGAACGGAAATGTTTGCGGATACAATTATTCTTTTGATCCTTATTGGGACCAGGGTATTTTTCCCAATAACAGCGCCGGTGACATTGTAATGCATGGCAATTACCCATTTGCAAATCTTTGCGAAGGAAATATCAATCAACATACTGTCCTCGATAATTCTCATGGTAAAAGCGGACCATACAACACTTTCTTTAGAAATCGTTCCGAACTGTATGGACTATTCATGAACAATTCACCAGCTACCGACACAGCTCAATTAGTGGGACTGGAAATTACAGGAACAGGGGGGTTTTTGGGGCAATATGTCATTGCCGGTAACGGACATTTGCAACATGCCAATAAAGTCCAAAGCGTTTTAACTCCATCCAATAACACTCCGCTAACTGAAAACAGTTTGTATTTGAATGGTTCGCAACGCCCTCTTTGCTTTACAAATGGTTTGCATAACTGGCCCGTAATTGGACCACCAAATGTTTACAACAGTGGAAGTAATGCCGCGCGCGATCGATTCATGTTAGGACAAATGGCTATATGTGCTTGTACCAATTTGGTTACCCACTTAGAAGAAGAACAAAAAAATGGCAACCTGCTTTATCCTAATCCGGTTTCAGGTCTGATCAAGCTAAAAACGGGGGAAACAGTGGTTTGGATGAAAATATATTCTTTGGATGGAAAAAAGGTTATAGAAACAGAACAAAACAATGAAATTAACGTTTCTTCTCTTCAAAAAGGGGTTTATTTATTACACTATTCTGATGGACTAAGCACTAAAATCTTTAAATTTATAAAAGAATAGATGAAAAGAATTTCCTGTATAGTAATAATAATCTTAAGTGTATTTTCTTCTTGTAAGAATGATACAGTTGGTGATCTCAGGATCATCAACGAAAGCAATGACATGATCTGGGTGAAATTCTCTTCGAACGGGACAGATACTGTGATCGGTCAGATCGAATCAAAAACTGATTTTGTGATCAAGATCTTTGATGTAAAAGGAAATCCAAGAAAATTCTCTTGCTGTCCTTGTCAAACGAATGTCTATTATATTTATAATTCCGCCGGAAAGATCAAAAGAGATGTATCGAAAAGTGAGAATTGGACTATCCCCGGAAAAAACAGTTTGTCTTTAAACGGAACCGATCAGGTACGTTGCGAATTTAAAGTGAAACAGGAAGACCTTTAATGTTTGATTTGTCTAGTTTAATGTTTGTGGTTTCGTTCTGACCACTTTTTTTAACCATTCTTCTCAAAGGCGAATCAAGTTGATTTGAAATGTCAAGTCGAGGGATTCGAGATGTCAGGTCGAGCGATTCGGGATGTCAGGTCGTGCGTTTTCAGGATGTCAGGTCGAGCGTAGTCGAGACCAGGTAACAGCGTCCATCATTTCTCGACTTCGCTCGAAATGACAAGCATACGGTGTCAGGTCCAGCGTCATTGGGATGTCAGGTCGAGCGTAGTCGAGACCAGGTAACAGCGTCCATCATTTCTCGACTTCGCTCGAAATGACAAACCTCACCTTCGCTCGAAATGACAAATCTCGACTTCGCTCGAAATGACAAAAGTTAATGATCAAGTGAAATCTTAAAATGTGAAAGTCATGCTGATTCGCCTCGGCGAATGTTTCAGCATCTCAGTTCCCATAAACTTTTAGTGTTGAAACATTCGCTACGGCGAATCTAGGTGACACAGAAGCGTCAGAAAATAATAAAGCCGCTTACAAACAATCTCCATAATCTGTAAGCGGCTAATTTTTTGTTATAACTAAACAAAAACCCTATAAAGAACGTATAGTAAAGTTACAACACAATAGAGGCCTATTTTATGCATTCAAATAAGTGGTCGGAATTTTCTTATAAGTGGACGATCCTCACGGTATTTGGGGGATATTGTAAGCGATAATTGCCAAAATCATCATTTCTGGCTAATTTAGGAACAGAATGCGAATACTTCGAGTCATCTTTCTACTCTGCTCACTTTCAACCCTGGCTCAACCTTATAGCCAGGCCGATAGTCTTCGAGGTACTTTGAACGGTTACAGAAGTTGGTGGGATGTTCTACATTATGATCTGCAAATTACGCCGGAATTGACAAATCGCAGCATACAGGGATCGAATAAGATCACTTTTAAAACAGTAAAGCCTGGAAGTAAACTGCAGATCGATCTACAGAAACCTTTGAAAATTGACAGTATCCTGCACCACGACATTCCATGCAATTGGATAGAAAATGGGAATACCTATCTGGTCGATCTATTAAAAGTACTTGCTCCGGGCGTGAAAGATTCCTTGATCATTTATTATTCCGGTATACCCCGTGAGGCTAAGTTTGCACCCTGGGATGGAGGCATTTCCTGGACCAAAGATGAAAAAGGAAGACCCTGGGTGGCAGTTTCCTGTCAGGGCTTAGGGGCATCTGTGTGGTGGCCCAATAAAGATCATTTGAGTGATGAGCCGGACAAAGGTGTAGCTATCTCTATCACAATTCCGGATAGCTTAACGAATATAAGTAATGGTAGATTTCAATACTCTGCTTTAGAGAAGAACGGCAAAAGAACCTGGAAATACAAAGTAACTGAACCCATCAATAATTATGATGTGACCATGAACATTGGAAATTATGTGACACTTTTAGATACATTTTCGGGAAAAAATGGAAAACTCAATATCGAATATTCAGTTCTCGATTATAATCAGGAAAAAATTCTAAGTCATCTGGCACCGGAAGCAAAACGCATGTTGCGCTGCTTTGAACATTGGTTCGGTCCCTACCCTTTTTACGCTGATGGTTACAGAATTGTGGAGACGCCTTATTTAGGAATGGAACATCAGAGTGCAGTAGCCTATGGCAATAAATTCAAGAACGGATATTTAGGAAGAGACCGATCTTCAACAGGAGTTGGATTGCTTTGGGATTTTATCATCGTACATGAAAGCGGGCATGAATGGTTTGGAAATAATATCAGCTCAGCGGATATTGCCGATAACTGGATACACGAAGGGTTTACAACCTATTCGGAAGTTCTTTTCACGGAATATTATTTCAATAAAGACAGTGCAGAAAAATATTTGAAAGGATTACGCAGTCACATTACCAATTTAAGACCGGTGATCGGAAATTATGGCGTGAACAAGGAGGGGATGGACAACTATGAGAAAGGAGCGAATCTTGTACATATGCTCAGGCAGGTCATTGCGAATGATTCACTTTTCAGAGAAATTCTAATTGGCATGAATAAAACCTTCGCCAAAAAAACGGTATCTACAAAAGAAATAGAAAACTACATCAGCACTAAGAGCAACATCAATTTCAAACCTGTATTTGATCAGTATTTGCGTTCAACGAAAGTTCCTGAATTCACTTATCATCTGGAAGGAGAAAAACTGAGTTATAAATGGACGAACTGCAATTCGGCGTTCAATATGTCACTTCGGGTATTTATCAATGATAAGGCTGTCTTGCTGAAAGTCACCACTAACGTACAGGAATTGAAACTAAATGAGATGAACCCGAAATTCAGAATTGATGATAATTTTTACATTCAAACAAGTACTTATTAAGCATAAATAATTTACTATATTTAAGCATGCGGAAAATTAAAACCATATCCTTTTCTTGTCTATTCTTATTTCTTTCTATTATTTTAAATGCGCAGTCTGTCGCAGTTAAAAAAACACCAGCTTCTGCCGAGTCAAAAAAATACGGAGGCTATACAGTGACCAGTGTAGAAAAAGACCCCCGTTTGGCTGCAGATATTTCCAAAGTTTACATCACATTTATTGGAGCAAACAACAAGCCCGTAAAACAAGGGGTAAAGATCATTTTCAATAATGATTCACTTGTTCCTGAATTAAACGCCAGTGGAATATTTTCAAGTGAATTGGAACCCGGAAAACATGATTTTCAATTTGCAGCACCGTATTGGTACAGGGTAAAGACCATACCTATCAATTTCAAACCTCAACACACGATCAATATAAAAGTAAAATTCGAAGCCCAGGACTTCAGCGCACATTAACTGTTCTTGCTTAACTTTTCCAGGAAGGCGTCCTTCTTTCTTCTGCTGATCTCGATCTGTGTTCCGTCACTCATCACTGCGTAACCCCCATCAACCTTCAAATACCTCAACACATGTTGCATGTTGATCAGATGATGGTGGTGAACACGAATAAAATCTTTTTCAGGAAGTAATTCTTCATAATGCTTCAATCCTGCACTCACCATTAATTTTCTTTTCTCAGTAAGATAGAAGATCGTATAAGAAGTATCCGCTTCGCAACGAATGATGTCTTTTAGGTTCACGATCTCAAAAGCATTCCCCGTCGGCAAAGTGATCTTTTGAAAGTCATCATCCTTTCTTTTCAATTGTTCGATCAGGAACTGAAGATTCTCCATTCCGGGTAATGCTTCTGCTTTACGTTTCTTTGCTTTTTCAATGGCCACATTCAATTCTTCCACATCGATCGGTTTGAGCAAATAATCACAGGCACTGTATTTTATTGCACGAATGGCATGTGCATCACTTGCTGTCGCAAAGATCAACTCAAATTTCTGTCCACTTACTTGTTCTAACAGATCGAAGCCACTGCCATCCGGCATACTGATGTCAAGAAAAACAAGACTTGGCTTTAATTCCTTGATCATCTCCACTCCTTCTTTTACATTCTTGGCCAGGCCTACAATTTCTATTTCAGGATGATTCTTCTTGATCAATCCGGCGAGCATTTCTCGGCTTTTTTGTTCGTCTTCTACAATAACTGTTTTCATATGTGTGTGTTTTATCCTAAAATAGGAATGTATAATTTCACTTCTGTTCCTGCTGCGCTGCCATCCGGGTTCTTCAGGTCAATAATACTCACATTCAACTGGGAATTATTCACCTCATTGAGGATCTTAAGTCGGTCTTCGGTAATTTTCATTCCCATTGATTTATGTTTACTGATCGGCATGGTGCGTTTTATTTCCGACGCTTTTTCACGTCCAATCCCGTCATCAGTGATGGTGCAAATTAAAAAATTATCCTTTGATGTGAAAGAAACACTAAGCTTTCCTTTGCCTGGCTTCGGATTCAATCCGTGCAAGATCGAATTCTCAACATAAGGTTGTATCAACAAAGGAGGCATGATGTCATAATCCGGATCCACGCTTTCATCTACTTTTATCTCGTAATCAAATTTACCTTCAAAACGCATTTGCTCTAATTCGAGATACAGTCTGAGCGCTTCCAGATCTTCTCCTACTGTAACAGTTGGTTTATTCGAATTATTCAAAATGGTACGTACCAGTCGCGCAAACTTACTCAGGTATTTAATTGCTTCATCACTTTTTGCATTGAAAATATAATGCTGAATGGAGTTCAGCGAATTGAATATGAAATGGGGATTCATTTGCGCACGAAGTGCTTTTAGTTCGATCTTACTCATTTCCACTCTTCTCTCATATTCAACTTTTTGTTTTCGCTGTATCGACCTGACACGGATCATAAAGGCAATGTAGGTAAGTGAAATAATTGTAGCAATAAGAAGCAGATTGAACCACCAGGTGGTATAGAAAGGGCGAAGTACAGTGAAAACGAACATGGTCGGTTCAGGATCCCATACGCCCTCATTGTTCTGACTCTTCACCATAAAGGTATAGGTACCCGGACCAATATTCGCATACTTACAATAGTCTTCAGAACTCGGCAAACTCCATTCTTTTTCCAATCCCTCTAACTTCTTGATGTATTTTACCTGCTCCGGGTTGGTTAAACAGATCCCTTTATAATAGAACGTGATCGTATTGAAATTACTGGCAAGTTCCACGCCACTGTTCAGTAAAGTATCTTCACTGAACAATTTGATATTTTGTATGACCGTGATGTTTGGGATCAAATTGGGTTTGAGTTTGGAGGGCTCATGCTTTACCAGACCACTAACAGTACCAAACCAAAGGGAACCATCTTTGTCCTCCCAGATCCCGTTCGAATTACATTCAACTCCGGTAAATCCATGTTGTTTGCTGTAGGATATGATATTCTTTTTTCCTTCGTTGAAATAAGCATCCAGATCAAGTTTATTGATACCCTGATTTGTACCTATCCATAATACTTTTTTATTTTCGGCGAACTCAACCGAATAGACAAGCTCAGAATTCAATCCATCCTGTTCCGTGATATAACTATTCTCTCCGGTCTTGCTGTTTACAACATACAAGCCATTCAACGTAGCCACAAATAAATACTCTTTATAAGCCCTGATCGCATAATAATTTTCTTCGAGCAGATTCAATTCTTTGCTAACATTCACAAACGAATCTCCTTTCATCTTGAATAATCCTGCCGGAGAAGTTCCGATCCACAATTGACGTTCATCATCTTCCCAGAGACAATAAGCTTGATAAGGTATGTCAACGGGCAAACTGTAATAATTCACAACCGGAGCATTGTTCTTCCATGTCAATTGCGCAACTCCATTTCCACCGGCGATCCAGACAGTTCCATCTTTTCTTTTCAGAAGCATTTCATACGGACCTTTGAACTCTTTTGGCAATGGAATATTAGTGAAGCGTTCGTTTTTAAATTGCAAGACACCATTCTTTGTTCCGAATAACAATCGCCCCTCATCATCTTCCAGTCCGGCATGAACAACATTTGTCCCGAGCCCTTCCTTTTCCGCATAACGTTTAAAAAAACCCTGAGAGTATCTGTACAAGCCGGTATTATCCGAGCACAACCACAGGTTCTCATTCTTATCACGAAAGATCTGAAAGATAAATGCATTGCCAGGACCATTCACTTTGTCAAAAGAAGAGAAGGAATTATCTCTGTACTTATAAATACCACTGTGTGTTCCCATCCAAACATTATCTTCACGGTCATTCAAAAGGCACTTCACCACATTTGAATTATTATCCAGTCCAACATTATAAAAAGTAAATTGATTTCCATCAAAACGAAGTAATCCGGAGTTAGAAGCTATCCAGATATAAGCATCATGCTGATTCATCAATGCAGTGATGTTCTCATCGATCAAACCATTCTCGATCTGATACCTTTTTATTTGACCGCTGGCTGTATTCAACACATTCAATCCTTTTGAAGTGCCGAGATAAACTTCATTTCTCTTCGTTGCAATGCTGTTGATGATATTGTCAGACAAGCCATTTCCTGTGTCAACCTTAGTTACTTGATCATTCTCAAAAATGATAAGCCCTGAATTCGTACCGATCAGAATCTTTCTATCCATTTGATAAAGACAATTGATAGTAACCTTTGAAATTGCTTTTACTTCTATTATATGCCCGTCCAGAAATTCGAACAAGCCCTCTCCCGTTCCAATATAGATCTTATCCTTCTCGTTCTTGCAAATAGATGTAATTCCCTTTTTATTGAAATACATCGATGAACTGTAGTTTGTGATCTTATTGTTTTTGATCACACTAAGTCCTTTGGTAGTTCCAACCAGAATATTTCCGTTTCTATCTTCAGCTATTGATGTAACGTTGTGCTCTATAAGACCATTCTTTGGACTATAATTAACAAAATTCTTGCCGTCAAACCGCGTCAAACCTCCAAATCCCCCTGCCCATAAATAACCCTGACTATCCTGAAATAAACAGGAGATCTGTACACTTAGAAGTCCGCTTTCAGGATTGTAATTTTTAAAGTAATACTGTTGTGCCTGCACCCATGAGAAGGTGAAAAAGAACAAAAGAAAAAATATGTGAATACGCTTACGAATACCTAGATACTAAAATAGGAGGAATTAACCGAAAAAGAAAGAAGAATGAATAAGTGGCTGAATAGTTTTTTTAAGTGGCAATTAAAATTAATAACTTAGAAGTCTTGAAATGAGTTATGAAAATGTAATATTGGTTGATGAACATGATAAGGTCATCGGTGAAATGGAGAAGATCCGCGCACATCAACTCGGCGTGCTTCACAGGGCATTTTCGGTTTTTGTTTTGAATTCCAAAGGAGAAATGCTCATGCAGCAACGCGCATTGAGCAAATACCACAGCGGAGGTTTATGGACCAATACCTGTTGCTCACATCCTCGTCCGGGTGAAGAAACCTTAGTGGCCGCTAAAAGAAGACTGAAGGAAGAAATGGGAATGGAACTGGAATTGAAGAAGCTTGGAACCTTTATCTATAAAACAAGTGAGCAGACCGTTGGATTTGAGGACGGATTAACGGAGCATGAATACGACCATGTTTTCACAGCAGTTAGCGATCAGGATCCGGTGATAAATAAAGAAGAAGTAGAAGATTTTAAATGGATGTCCATTCCTGACATCAAAGAAAGTCTGAAGACGGAGAAAGAAAAATTCACTTTTTGGTTTGAGATCGCATTCAATAAGTACTTTTAAGTAAGCACTTCTTTCACCGACCAGGCCATGGGTCTGTCAGCAAAGTAAACCTTTACCGAACTCCATACTTTTTCGAATAATTCTGATTTACGGTAATTTTCGAGACTATCAGCGTCTTGCCACAAACTATAGGTAAAAAAAACGCAGGGATCATTTTCATCTTGCAGCAATTCCACATGAGAACAACCTTTAAAGCCTTTGATCAATTGCCAGTTCTCGCTGAAGATCTTCTTAAAGTCCTCTATTTTATCTTCTTTGAACGTGAGTTTTACTAGACGTTTAATCATTGAATTCGATAAGTAAGTTAAAATCAAATTTGGCTCCAACATCCCGAGGACAAAGCATTTTCTGCGCACTTCCGCCGTTAACGGCCACTTCCAGATTTCCGAAACTATTGAAAAGCACAAGCGGCTGACCTAATTTCACATCATCATAGGTACGCTGTATAGAATTGATCCTGGTCCCGGGAAGTGTGATGCTGAAACTTTTTTTTCCGATCACCTCTTGAAATTGCTGACGAGTGATATTGGTTATGATATTTCCGAAATCATCCACGTAAATTCCTTTGCCTCTTAAAACATTCTTGTCGACAAAACTTTCGAATTGAACGGCCTTGTAATAATCGGTGGCAATTGTACCGTGCTCTTTCATGATCTCATCCAAAGATTTCCCTTCTCCTTCCAAAAGGATCAAGCGTGCCACGTCAACAAAAACATCTTTCAGAAAGAAATGATGTTTGGAATTATCCTCAAAATACAATTGATACACGATTTCATTGAAAGCCGGATCGATCAATGTGAACAATCCGTTATCCGGACAAACAATGAATTGATCTTTATACTTTGTGATGAGATAACGAGTATTATCGATGTGATTCGGTTTACTGAGCTGTGAACTCTCCACAATGAATTTTACAGCAACCAGGTGGATCGTATTGGCGGGAAAATAAACCAGGGAATTCTTGAGAATGAAGGCCGCATCAGAGATGGTGTTATCTTTTATATCACAACTTAGATCGATTATCTGCAAATTGGGAGACCCGGCCACTAATCCGGCTTTTACAATAGCCAGATAGGGGTCGCGATAACCCAGGTCAGTTGTCAAAGTCACAATACCCATTTGTTCAAAAGTAAATACTTTTTAAGCCTTTAAATTTTATAAACTTGACTATAGATTAACAGGTTTATAAACAAATTGAGAGTGAAGAAGATGAAGCGAAAATACAAAAGTAATTCTTGCTAATTCACAGTTCTTATTCTGAAATTGAAAGCAAACCTAGTCCTTTAATGAACGGAACATGACAGAAAAAATTATCACACTAGACAGTATAGACCCTATTGAGATCTACGGCGTAAATGATCTAAAATTAAATATCATAAAAAAGCACTTTCCTAAACTCAAATTAGTTGCAAGAGGCTATTCACTAAAAATATTGGGAGAAGAAGCGGAGATCTCTCGTTTTGAGAAGAAATTGGAAATGCTCACGGAGCACTATCACAAGACCGGTCTGCTTACAGAAACTGTATTGGAACGATTGTTAGGGCCAACCGGTGATAATATTCTGGAGTCGAAAGAAGAAGCGATCAATAATGATCTGATCCTATTTGGTAATAACGGACTTATCATAAAAGCGAAAACACCGAATCAGCGAAAAATGATTGCGAGTATTGTCACCAACGACATGATCTTTGCAATTGGTCCAGCCGGAACCGGTAAGACCTATACAGCCGTTGCATTGGCAGTGAGGGCGCTTAAAAATAAAGAAGTAAGAAGAATCATACTCACAAGACCTGCGGTAGAAGCCGGAGAAAATCTGGGATTCTTGCCCGGAGATCTGAAAGAGAAACTGGATCCTTACATGCAACCATTGTATGATGCTTTAAGCGATATGATCCCTGCTGATAAATTAAATCAGTATCTAGAAAACAGAACCATTCAAATTGCGCCTCTTGCTTTTATGAGAGGAAGAACGTTGGATAATGCTTTTGTAATCCTGGATGAAGCGCAAAACACCACCGAAAGTCAAATGAAAATGTTTCTTACGCGTATGGGTGCAAATGCTAAATTCATTATTACGGGTGATGCTACGCAAGTGGATCTTCCCAGCAAACAACCCAGTGGTTTATTACAAGCCATGCGATTATTGAAAGAAGTAAAAGGCATTGAACTTATTTACCTTGACAAAAGCGATGTGATCAGACACAAGCTGGTAAGTGAGATCGTTGAACGTTACGGAGATAAATGATCTTGATCCTAGATTCTGGAAAAATTCGTCAATCGTAAATCATCAATCGTAAATCTAAAATCCTATTATTCTCTTTCATCGTTGATCTGATCGGCTTTAAAGCCTTTCGTATCAAATACAAATTGTGGGTCCGGGATCTCCAGGTTTGATTTCAGACTTTTAATGTCATAAGTTTGCATTCCTCCATCCTTCATCATCATCTTCATCACCACAATTTGTTTCTTGGTTTTATCCACGTATAGTTTTACGGTATGAAACTTTTTCTTTTCCGGTTTTATGGATGGAAAAAGGTCGATCACGTGGCAGTTTGCAGCACCCACTTTTTCTTCCTTATCGTATTTATATTTATAACCCGTTTCATAGATGGTAAAGATCTTGCTAATGTTCTGTTCCTCATTGTCCGGATCATAGGTCTTGATCGTTACTTCCTTTGCGTCTTTGTTGTGATTCCAGATCGTCTTACCATCGCATACAATGGAATTACCCGGAATTTCCAATCGAAACTTCTGACCTTTTGCCTGGATCTTCCATGACTGAGGTTTATCAATTGCTTTTTTCTCCTTGTTATAGGTATTGAATACTACATCTGCAGTTATCGACTTATACGCCTTGGTTGTTTTACTCAGATCATCTAAGATGGCTTTTGCTTTAGGATCCTGATCCTGTGCATTCAGCATTCCAAATGTGAACAGTAAAAAGGCTAGAATAGAATTTTTCATATACATGTTAATGCAAATGTAATACCAATTAATGCCGGAAACCGGTGATAATTATCATTTAAACTACTGATTTCTTAATTTTTGCAAAATTTCCTCCAAAGAAGCCATTTCTTTGATCAGGACTTCACGAGCCTTACTTCCTTCAAAAGGACCAATAATACCCGCCGCCTCTAATTGATCAACGATCCTTCCTGCTCTATTATATCCCAATTTCAATTTACGTTGAAGGAATGATGCACTTCCCTGCTGAAACTGAACTACAAGTTTTGCGGCGTCATCAAACATTTTATCACGCTCACTCAGATCAACTGCTTCTTTTCCGTCACTTCCATCTTCTCCTACATATTCCGGCAACAGGAAGGCACTTGGATAAGCACGTTGACTTCCGATGAACTCACATATCTTTTCTACTTCCGGTGTATCAACAAAGGCACATTGGATGCGGATCAGATCGTTTCCTGTACTTAACAACATATCTCCTTTTCCTATCAATTGTTCTGCTCCTCCACTATCTAAAATTGTTCTGCTGTCAATTTTACTTGTTACTCTAAATGCGATCCTGGCCGGGAAGTTTGCTTTAATTGTACCTGTAATGATATTTACAGATGGCCTTTGCGTTGCGATGATAAGGTGAATTCCAATTGCACGGGCTAACTGAGCTAATCTGGCAATAGGCGTTTCCACTTCTTTACCTGCAGTCATGATTAGGTCAGCAAATTCATCTACTACAAGTACAATGTAAGGAAGGTATTTGTGTCCATCGTTTGGATTCAATTTTCTGGCAACAAATTTCGTATTATACTCTTTGATGTTCCTGCACGCCGCATCCTGTAGCAATGCATAACGATTGTCCATTTCAATACACAATGAATTCAAAGTGTGTATCACCTTCGTATTATCGGTAATGATGGCATCTTCGCAATTCGGAAGTTTGGCAAGGAAATGTCGCTCTATCTTATTGAATAAAGTCAATTCCACTTTCTTAGGATCGACCAAAACAAACTTCACTTGCGCAGGATGTTTTTTGTATAAGAGAGAAACCAAGACTGCGTTCAATCCAACCGACTTACCTTGTCCGGTTGCACCTGCCATTAAGAGGTGAGGCATTTTTGCAAGATCGGCAATGAAGATCTCGTTGCTGATCGTTTTTCCTAATGCGATCGGTAATTCAAAGTTGGAGTTGTTGAATTTTTCTGAGGCCAGAATATTCTTCATCGGCACCATTTCAGGTGTTTGATTTGGCACCTCGATACCAATTGTTCCTCTGCCTGGAATAGGTGCAATGATACGAATACCCAAAGCAGCCAAACTCAAGGCAATATCATCTTCCAGATTCTTGATCTTGCTGATACGAACTCCGGCTGCAGGTACAATTTCATAGAGCGTAACAGTAGGACCAACAGTTGCTGTGATCTTATCAATTTCTATTCCGTAATTCTTCAGCGTCCCTACAATTCTGTCCTTGTTCATGATCAATTCTTCCTGATTCACCTTGCTGTGCTGATTTCCGTAATCATTCAAAAGATCAAAACTTGGAAACTTGTATTCTCCCAGATCCAAAGTTGGATCATATTCACCAAATTGTTCAACTAATTTTGCAGCCTTGTTCTCTTCCTCTATGATCTCAGGCTCATCAACCGTCTTTCCAATTTCAAACTCAGGTTCTCCATTGTTCTTTTTCACTACATCTGTGTTGCTGTCAAGTACGATCTTGCTTTCATCCTTGATAATTTCGGGAGCTTCTTCTTTCTTAATTTCAGTGAGATCGGCTATTGCATTCTCCTTTTCAAAGATCTTCTCTTCCTCAAAAGGAATCACAGGTTTCTCTTCTTCTTTTTGAATCACTTCAAAATTCAAAAGTGCTGCTTCTTCTTCGGCACTTAATCCGTTCTCACTTACTGCTACCTGCGATACTTCAGCTTCATTGTGAACAGGAACTTCTTCTTCAATTGTCTCGTCCTGTTCTATCACAGGTTTTGCGGGAAGTTTGAAGGACATGTTGATGGCAAGCACTAAAAAAGTGAGCATCGTGAATCCAAGGAAAGCGATCAATCCAACGTTGCCAACATAATTACTGATCTGTGCATTGATAAAATAACCAAATCCTCCTCCCATGTAATACAAACGGTCGGAAAAAATCACGGCCAAGGTCAAAGATGACCAGGTCATTAAAAAGATCCATTTTGCATTGAATGAAGAAACATTGAACAACTTACGCTGTAACATTTTTTGCAAACCATATACGAAGAGAACGGGAACAAAAATAAAGGAGGCAGCTCCAAAACCACGGTACATGAACAAGTGAGAAACCAATGCGCCGGTTTTCCCCAGCCAGTTCTCCACCTTTGTTTCAGGATTGAATAACACAGAACCTGCATCAAGCACTTTGTCCTGATCCACATCCCATGTAAAAAAATAAGAGACAAGTGATATCGCTAAAAATACAGAAGATAAGACCAATGACAAGCCAAGGATCTTTTGCGTCTTCTCATTGTTCCAAACGGCCAGTACTTGTTCCCATCGCTGCTGTAAGGTTATTTTTTCTTTCTTCTCTTTCTGTCTTTTCGCTTTTGGTTTTTCTTCCGTTACATTTTCAGTTTCTTCAGCTTCTTCCTTAGCTTTTGTTTTTGGCGTGTTTTTGGCACGAGGCTTTTTTTCAGCCACCGGTTCTTCCTCCGAAACAGATTCCTCTTCAGCCTCTTCTTCTTTACGGGGACGAAGCTTTTCTTCTTTCACACGTTCTACTTTTTCGAACGGACTACGGGAATCTTCCGTTAACTCAAGGTCAATATTCTTTGGCCTGTATTTATTCTTTTTTTCTGTGCTCATTATCCTTTAAAAGTAGTTCAGACAGTCAAACCGGATTGGGAGTGTATGGTATTGTTTTTAACGGTGCTTTGTTAATGAAAAACATTGAGAGATCCTTCTGTAATTTCTGAACACAACATGTTTTTTGGGATTTTAGAGATTTTAGGCTTGAATTACCATGAAATCATAGGTTTTTACATGTTCTTACATGGAAATCCTGATAATATGGCCTATTTTTGGGTTCCTAATAATCAATTCTCGACAACGAGTCTTATCTATGAAAAAGATCTTATTTCTATTTTTAATTCAAAGTTTCCTGTTATCAGCCCAGAATGCCGACAGTGCCTGGGTTTACAGCAATTATACCAAACAAGAGGTCATGATCCCAATGCGTGACGGGAAAAAACTTTTCACTGCCATCTATACTCCGAAGGATAATATTGAGAAGCATCCCATACTAATGATGCGTAGTCCATATTCATGTTCACCGTATGGTAAAGATAAATTCACGCCGAGAATTTACGGCAGACACTGGATCAAATACGCAAAGAAAAATTACATCATTGTGATCCAGGATGTGAGAGGACGTTATATGAGTGAAGGAGAGTATGCAGATGTGAGACCCTTCAATGAAATCAAAAAAGGAAAAGAAACGGATGAGGCAAGTGATAGTTATGATGTGATCGACTGGCTGATAAAGAACGTTGCCAATAACAATGGAAAAGTGGGTGTATTCGGAATTTCTTATCCCGGATTTTATAGCACCATGGCAGCATTGAGTGAACATCCTGCTTTGAAAGCAGTAAGTCCACAAGCTCCGGTAACTGAATGGTTCCTTGGAGATGATTTTCACCACAATGGTGCCTTTGCACTAATGGACGGATTTGGTTTTTACTATGGATTTGGCGTACCTCGTCCAAAACCCGCTGAGAGTTATGGAAGAAGTTTTGCGTTTCCAGAAAAAGACAACTACAGTTTTTATTTGAAAACAGGAGCCTTGAAGAATTTCACCAAGCTAATGGGTGACTCGATCAAGTTCTGGAAAGAAATGTTTGAACATCCGGATTACGACGATTGGTGGAAAGCACGAAATGCTAGAAAAGGATGTAAAAATGTGAAACCGGCTATGTTGACTGTAGGTGGAACATTTGATGCGGAAGATTGTTATGGTGCCTGGAATTTATACAAAGCAATTGAGAAACAAAGTCCACAAACAGATAATAAATTAGTGATGGGTCCCTGGCCACACGGAGGCTGGCACGGAGGGTTAGGGACAAATTTAGGAAGCGTTCGCTTCGGAGCAAAAACATCACTTTACTATCAGGATAATATTGAAATTCCATTCTTTGAATATCATTTGAGAGGAATTGGAACCGGCAATACTTTACCTGAGGCAAGTATTTTTTATTCGGGAGAAAATAACTGGAGAAACAGTGATCAGTGGCCACCGAAAGAGACTGAAATGAAGGCAATTTATCTGAGTGCCGGAGAAAAATTAAGTTTCTCTAAACCAACAGAAACAAAATCATTTTCAAGTTACAAAAGCGATCCTAAGAAACCTGTTCCTTATACAGAAGATGTTCACCTCAGAAGAACAAGAGAATATATGATCGACGATCAGCGTTTTGCGTCAAGAAGAACAGATGTACTGGTTTTTGAGACAGAAGTATTGAACTCGGATTTGACCTTAGCCGGACCTGTGATCGCGGATCTGAAAGTAAGTTTGAGTACCAGCGATGCAGACTTTGTCGTAAAGATCATTGATGTTTTTCCAAATGATTTTTCTTACGATAAAAATTACTGCTGTACAGATGTGCCAACAGAAGCAGAAATGGCGGGTTATCAGATGCTGGTAAGAGGAGAGATCATGCGTGGAAGATACAGGAACAGTTTTGAAAAACCGGAAGCTTTCACTCCCGGAAAAACAGAAACTGTGAAATTTGAATTGCCGGATGTTGCGCATACTTTTTTAAAAGGTCATAAATTGATGGTGCAAATTCAAAGCTCATGGTTTCCACTGTTTGACAGAAACCCGCAGCAATTCGTGAATATTTACAAATGTGATGACAAAGATTTCATCCCTTGTGATATAAAAGTATTCCACCAGGAAGAAGCAGCTTCAAGCATCTTACTTCCAATATTGAAAAAATAGGTCAATGCAAACGCTGATCGTTTATATTATCTTAGGCGCTGCTGTCAGTTTTCTGATTTGGAAACTCGCACGACCTGCAGCAAAGAAAGACTGTGACAAAGATTGTAATTGCAAATAAGAAATGAAGATTCTTTCTCCACAGAATATTGCCATTGCCGACCGTTTCACGATAGAGAATGAACCGATTCCTTCTATTGAACTGATGGAAAGAGCTGCCATGGCCTGTGTCAGAAGGTTGATAAAAATAATAGACAGCGAAACAAAAGTTTATGTAGCTTGTGGACAAGGAAACAATGGAGGAGACGGACTTGCCATTGCAAGATTGCTTCAGGAAAGAGGCTATGATGTAACTGCACTTGTTATATTAGCAAAAGAAGGATTCAGTCCTGATGCCTTACAAAATTACTTATTACTCAAAGAAAAATTTCCGTCACGTGTCATCGATATAAAAACAATTGAAGTTTTAAAAGAAATGCAGTTTGCTCAACCATCTGTATTGATCGATGCCTTGTTAGGAACCGGAGTGAAAGGAGAAGTTGAAGGTTTTCTGGGTGAAAGTATTTCTATTTTCAACTTCATGTTTAAAAATATAATCAGTATTGATGTACCAAGTGGATTGATACCAAATGAACATTGCAGTGAGAACAAGAACATCATCCACTCAACACACACCATTACACTTCAATTGCCGAAACTTGCATTTTTACTTCAAGAGAATGAAAGATTCGTTCCGAAATTTGAGATCGTTGATATTGGACTGAAGAAAGAGGGAATTGACAAGCTATTAACACAGGAACATTACATCACAAAAGAACTGATCATTCAACTTCTACAGAAAAGAAAGAAGCACGATCATAAAGGAACCTTTGGTCATGCCCTCTTACTTGCAGGAAGCAGTGATAAACCGGGAGCAGCATTGATCAGTGCTGAGGCTTGTTTGAGAAGTGGTGCAGGATTGCTTACCGTTCATTCCGTTCAAAATGTTTTAAATGCAATGAGCGTAAGATTACCGGAAGCAATGCAATCGGCTGATGATGGAGTCAAATGTATTTCCTCTTTGGAGAAAACAGATCAATTCGACGCAATTGCTTTTGGTCCCGGAACAGGCACTTCAGAAGAAACGCAAACGGTTCTAAAAAAACTGCTTCAATATTACAAAGGTAAATTAGTGATCGATGCAGACGGACTGAATATTCTATCCGAGAACAAAACATGGATAAGCTTTCTTCCTCCTGACACCATCCTTACCCCTCACCCAAAAGAATTTGAAAGATTAGCAGGAAAGAGTGAAAATGATTTCGAACGACTAAAGCTCTTAAGACAGTTTTCGCAAAAGAACAATGTCATCGTTATTTTAAAAGGAGGACACTCTGCCATTGCGATGCCTGATGGAAATATCTATTTCAATTCAAGTGGAAATGCCGGTCTGGCCAAAGGAGGAAGTGGGGATGCACTCACAGGGATGATCCTTGGCTTATTGACCAGAGGTTACACACCTCCACAAGCTTCATTGATCGCGACATTTGTGCATGGTTTTGCTGCAGACCTTTGTATCAAAAAAATGAGTATGGAAAGTGTTCTGATCTCTGATGTTATTGCCCGCATTCCAAGGGCTTTCAAGAAGCTGGAAGATTGATCTCAAAAAAAACCTGCAAAGCTGCAGGTTTCATTTTTTTACTTTAAAGTATAGTAAACATTTGTCAGCCATTTGGCTGTATCCTTTTCACTCATAGGATCGGTAACATATTCTTCGAATACGTCACCATTCATCAATCCTTTTCCTTTCATATAAGCATCCATTGCCCTGTGCGCATCGCCGATCTTTTCATAAGCCCCATAATAAGCGATTTGTAAAACTTTACAAGCAGGATAAGTGTGATTCTCGAATCCATTTAACTTCACACCTTTATCAACTCGAAAAGCAGCTGCACAATTGGTTTCACCCTTTTTCTCATCGTACCACTTGTAAATTGAAAATGGAGCAGCCAGTGGCTGAACCTTGGATTTACCAATACCTTCACCTAATGCAGGGAAATTCTTTCCAAAAAAGGCAGCCAGATCCTGAAACGAATGGGTTTCAAATTTGGTTCCTACATAGTACGTTTCGGGCCATTCGATCTCTTTTACTTCATAGGCTAATTGCGTTTCCTCTTTCATCTCTTCTGCAACAGTCTTTAATTTTAATAAGCCACTTTCATAATCAGGGCCGATCATCTTATCCATATTCATAAATAGCATCATTGGTCGGAATAAGAATGGAGCCGACATTTGCATACCCCATATCACTTCTGAGTTACCATTACTATCTTTAACCATATAATATACTTTGGTATCATCCATTCCTTCAAATGTTAGATTTTGCAAAACACTATCCCCATTGAAGCCTGCTATAGCTAAAGTACCGGTACCCACTTCATCATTCTTTGAACTCCAGGTAAATTGATGACCTACTTCTCCGGGATTTCCAGAGTAAACAACGGCGGCTGCAGGATCTTTTTCTGTCCATGGACTCCATTTGTCATGGAACACTTTGAGGTCAGTCAAAAATGGTTTGATAACAGAAGAGGAACGATTGATCGTGATACTTCTTTCCACCTTCACGTTTGATGGTCCTGCAATAGCCAGGATGAAATAGATAATAATAAGTACAACGATTGCAATTCCTACTTTTTTCATTTTACATTTATTTATATCAAAAATAAGGAATTATTCCTGATTACAAATTCAAGCTGCCTTTTTCATCATCTTTTTTGTAAATGTAATTGATCTTTATTTCGTTTGCCTGGGTATCGAGATCTGTTCCTGTGTTCCATTCTGCTTCCGGGTCTGACAGCTCTTCTTCTTCCTTTTCCCAATAGTAAACAGTTCTTTGCGGGCCTTCTTTCCGGAAATTAAAAGCAACGAGTAACCCGGCTATGGCACCGAATAAATGGCCTTCCCAGCTGATCTCTTCCTTTAAAGGAAAAATTCCCCACATGATACTTCCGTATAGAAAAACAACAAGAGCAGATACGACCATTAAACGCAAATGTCTTCTGAAGACACCACTAAAAAACAGAAAAGTTGCGAGACCATAGATCAATGTACTTGCCCCTAAATGATAGGTAGGATGATCCGGATGATTTCTTCCTCCTATCCACAGCCAGATCCCAGAAATGATCCAGATCCAAAAGAAAGCCTGCTTTGCGATCTTCTCATAGAAGAAAAAAAGCATGGAGCCTAGCACCAGCAAGGGCAAGGTGTTAGATGCTATGTGATCCAGATTCTCATGAATAAATACAGATGTTATTATTCCATGCAATCCTGAGATCTCTCTTGGTAAAACCCCTAAAACAGCGAAATTAAAAGTGGTTGATTGCTTAATTAAAAAGATCAGCCACAATAAGGACAAAAAGATCAGAGGGAAAAAACTTACACTAAATATTTTCTTAGCCAGATAATTTTTCATGCAATTCAATTGCTGAATTAAAATTGCAAAAAATTAAACCGGGAATAGCGTTAAATAATTATATAATTGAGTGAGTTTTTACCGGACCATATGATTATCAAGCTTTAACTTACTGGATAATGGTAACGGTTCCGGCAAGTTCTCTTCGCTTGTCATCTGCACCCGTCAATACAATCTTCCAAATGTAGGTGTCGTCTTTGCAAACTTGTCCCTTATACTTACCATCCCAACCATTTTCAAATTGATCCGTTGAGAACAAACGCTCTCCCCAACGATCAAAGACCACCAGATTGTATTTTACGATTCCATAACCTTTTGGCTGGAAGAAATCATTGTGACCGTCACCATTCGGACTGAAAGCATTAGGCACGTAAATATTGAATCCTTCATTGACAACAACCGGCTTAACAATTGTGTCCTTACAACCCCATTGATTGGATACGATCATGGCGACAGGATAAGTACCTGCCTTTTCAAATATCATTTTTGTATTCCGCTTGTACGAACTAATATTCGTGCTGTTCACATACCAAGTCCAGTTCGCTAGATATTCTCCTAATGATGCGTCGATCAGTTCTACTTCCTCATTTTCGATCACAGCTCCACTGCCAATATGGAAATCTGCAAGTGGAGAAGGATAGGCTGCTGAAACCAATGAAGCCGTATTCTTACATCCATACACATCAGTGAAATTAGCCACGAGTGCATATCCACCCGGTTCTTTGAAACAATATGGGAAATTCAATTCAGGTACATTGCCTTTGCTGTCCATGTTCCAAAGTATAGTGAACAAAGTACTTTTACTTTCCATTTTGAAACTGGTGCAATAAGGGGCACATTGTGTCTTCGCTGTATTCACAATAGTTCCGGTAGGTAAAGGACGGATCAAAAGATCTACCGTTGTTTGTCCCTGACATCCTTTATCATCGATCACACCTAAGGTATAGGTTCCGCTGTACAAAACCGAATTTGCGCTTTTGATTTGCGTATTCTGAGAATGCGATACAAATCCGTTAGGTCCATACCAAACATAAACATGTCCACCACTTGAATTCATGTAAACAGGTTCATTCAAACAAACAGGACCTGTGATGGAAGCTGTTGGTTGCGGAACAGGATAGTTCACTAATGGTGTTGAAACTTTAACCTTACAATTGTTCGATCCGGTGATCACCACCGTATAGATACCAGCACTTGCCGGAGTTAAACTTCCAATATCAAACGTAGCGGTGTTTGCACTGAAATTATTCGGTCCGGTCCATTGATAAGAAACACCACCCGAACTGTATGCTGTTGCTCTTTGGCCTACACAAACTGTACTTCCTGCTACTATTACTATTGGTAATGGAAGAACAGTGATCGATGCAGTTGTACTATTTTTACAACCATACATGTCCGTAGCGATCAAAGTGTAAATGCCATCATGTACTTGATGATTTGCAGATGCAATGATCGGATTCGCAATATTGTTGCTGTAAGAATTTGGTCCATACCATTCATACGAGGTTCCACCTGTTGCAGTGAAGGAGATCGGCTGACTGAAACAAACCGGACTTGTGACTGCAATAACAGGATTCGGAAGTGGGTGAATGGTTACATCTGCAACAGTAGTACCACTGCAACCTCCAGCGTATACAGTGAGTGTATATTGTCCATTTGCAAGAAGACTTACGTTGTTAATTGTGTTGTTCTGACCCAGACTGCTGAAGTTGTTCGGTCCTTGCCAAGAATAAGCTACACCGCCACTTCCTGTAAGATTCAAAGTACCTCCGACACAAGGATCATTCGCTGTTATCGTAGGCACAGGTAAGGCTATGATCGAAACATTACTAACGGTCACCGCTGTGCAACCCTGCGCGCTTGTACCGATAAGAGTATATAAGCCACCCATTTGAGGGGTCGCATTTGGAATATTAGGGTTTTGCAAATTAGATGAGAAATTGTTTGGGCCGGTCCAGGTATAGGTCGCTGCTCCGTTTCCGTTCAAAGCAATATTGCCGCCCACACAAACAGTTGGGTTGTTTGCAGTGATTATAGGGAGAGCATTGATGACAACGCTAGTTGTTGCAGTATTAACACAGGAGTTTGCATCTGTTCCTGTCACAGTATAAACACCCGTGTGTGACAAGGTAGCATTTGCGATCAGTTGATTCTGACCATTTGCAGCATAAGCATTCGGACCAAGCCATGTGTAAACCTGAGCCCCGCCTCCACTTAAATTAAAGGCCTGATTCTCGCATACAGGAGAGGTGTTGGTTGCTGTAACTACCGGTAGAGGATTGATAATGATCGTAGCCATAGATGTTGCAGTACAATTTCCGGTTCCTGCCATCAAGGTGTAAACTCCGCCTGCCGGCAATTGAACATTTGGAATAGAAGGAGTCGTTAATGTACTTGTAAAGCCGTTTGGCCCTGTCCAATTGAAGTTACTTCCACCGGATGCCGTAAAGTTTAAGATCCCTCCCAAACAAACCGGACTATTGCTTGCAATTGTAGGTGAAGGAATTGCGAACACGGTCACGTTTGTTGTGGCCATGGCCGTGCAACCATTCACTGAAGTGACCAAAACACTATAAGTTCCGCTCATTGCCAATGTCGCATTCGTTATGGTCGGATTCTGAACTGCTGAAGTGAAAGAATTCGGTCCAGTCCATGCATACGACGTACCACCCAAAGCCGTTAGTAATATTGAAGTATTCAAACAAACAGGTGAATTACTTCCTACTGTAGGTGTAGGCATCGGATTGATAACTACAACCATATTTGAGAAACTTGTACAACCACCACTTGTTACACTATGGGTAACAGTGTAGGTTCCGGGTAAACTGAAACTTACAGGACCATAGTTGGGTGTGTTGCCAATCGGAGGGGCGCCTAAACCAGGACTGAATGAATAGGAATGAACACCTGCTCCGTTAGCTGCAGTGAACACATATGAATTTCCAATAAAACATTGCGTTGCTGAGTTTACACTAAATGCAACATTCGGTGCCAACGGAACATTTATGATTGCCTGAACGGAAGCTGTACAACCAGCCGTGGTCGTGACGACCTGTGTGACGGTGTACGTACCCTGCACCGGGAAAGTAACAACGTTGGTTAAATTGGTTGTGGTGAAACCCGGGACGACCCCAGGACCACTGAACGAAAACGTTTGAACCGAAGGAGCAGGAGAACCTGTATTTGTAAAAGTAAAAACATTGCATTGATTACTGCTAACGATACCTGCTGTTGGATTCGGGGCAAAGATTAGCGTAACAAGTTTAATTATAGGAGCACATGAGCCCGGAGGATTCATTTGTAAGGTGTAGACACCACCTACGCTCGTTACAATTGTTTGATTAGGATTATTTGTAATACCAGAACCTGGAGGGCCGTTCCACTGATAAGGCTGTAAACCCGGAGGTGCTGTCATTGTGGCCGTATTCGCGCCACATGCAGCAACGGTAGAAGCCTGTGTTCCTGCAGGGAAAGTAATTCCATTCACAATAAGATTCATTGGCGTACACAATGCATCAAAGTAAACATATCCCCAATGTGCCCAACCAGAACAATCTCCTACTGTCACTTCAATTGTTACGCAAGATCCGATATATGCAGTAAGATCCAAGGATCTAACTTGCCATAAACATTTATAGATGTTGCCGGTATTTGTAAATCCGGGTGCCGGACTAATACAAGAAGGACCAGGAGACACTACACTAATTTGAGGACATGCTAATAATTGATTCTGGCAATTCTTCACGTAGATATTCAAAAATGGTTGCTGACAACATGAATGTGCTGAATTGAAAGCGGCCGCATAAGCGAATTGGAAGAGTGCATTATTAGGTGTTACAGGAAAAGTTTGAGCTATTCGAGTGACTAGTCCCCCATTCGCAACATTGTTATTCAACTGCGCAACTCTTGTCCCACCCAGTGGAGAATTAGGAAGCGTGTTGCCGGGGAAATTCGCATCTGCCCAAGGTGTTGTTCTGATAAAAGCTTCCGCGCTTCCGGGAGTTGGGCATGTATTGTATGCACAACTATTATTATTCACACCACTGCTGATCGTCCAGCCACTGAAATTGTTCAATTCAAAATCTTCGTTCACACATGGAGCAGCATTAATAATATTATTCCCTCCTACTTTCTTACCACCATAATTCGTGTTATCTGTAATGATGTTTGAGCCGATGGCTGTTTCCATCAAACGATATTTAGATTTAATGAATTCTCGTTTGCTGCGATACATGTAAACATGAAACTCGTCTCCAATAAAACCATCCGATAAAGCAACTGCTCTATGGAAAGATTCATCAAATCCATTTAAGGAATCAGAGGACATAATGCTTAGGTTCTTCATCAAGCTTAGACCATTAACAACGTTGATCTCTTGTGCCTGCGATGATAGCTTTATTCCAAAAAGAATAAAGAATAGCAAGAATTGAGTTAAAGATTTAATATTCACGAATAAGGGTTTTGTGTTTGGAATAAATTTAATATGAAATTCTAACTGGGCAAATATTTTCACTCATTCAAAGGGGGGGTTTGCCAAAAACGGAAAATTTTTTATGAACAATAGGTGGTGTTTTGTTAATTGAGTGTTAACTAAAACGAAGTAGCGTTCGAGGGTAAAAAAAGAAAGGGTTCGATCAGAACTTATAATCCTTGTAGTTTCTGGTGAATTCTACGTCTTCAAATACCGGATTCACCTGAAGGAAGTGATAATTGTATTCTTCATACAATCCTTTATCGTCCATTACTTTTATACTTATTGGAAGATGATAGAATTTATCAATGTAGATCGTAACAGATTTACCATACCATGTTGGGATCTTGATCACCTGACCTTTTTTGAGGATGTCAAAATAATCGTTGAACCTCGGATTCTGTTCTAAAATCATGTATTCACTTATGTAATGTTTACGCGCAATGCTGGTAATGCTTTCATTGTCGCCCACTGTATAATTGACATAAGCAAACTCCTTGTTCTCAATATTCACTTTATAGCAAAGTCTGTTATTCACTCGTTCCTCTCCACCTAAAATGAACACATCATTGAATTTATCTCCCATTCTGCTCATGGTATTTTCAATGATGTTTCCAAAATAATCATAACCCATTTCATTCAAAGTGTGGTGCTGATCCTGTCGCATTAAACTTCCCATGGGATCGAGATTCAAATTCACGAAGGGAAAAGAATTTGGCTTGACCAAGGCCTTTCCTTTGTTTGTTCCCTGAACCCACAATACTTCAATTCCTTTAATATACAGGTATATTTTTCTTGGGACACGGGAAAACTTAACGGCACTTTCATAAAAATTATACCCCTTCTTCCCCCTTTCCGTGATCTTTAAATGGTATTTGAGGCCTTTTACCTCCTTAATGGACTTGATCGTCTTGGTCATGATCTCGCTACAACTCAATTCAGCTTTATGCTGAGGAATTGCCCTCAAAACGAGCAAGATAAGCAAAGCGAGAAAAAAATTCCTTTTGAAAAGGTACATAAGTTCACAAAAATACCATAATAGAGTAAATAGCCGAAATTATTTACAGGACTTTTAATAGTATTTAAATAAAAAGACGGGATTTGCCTTCAGGATTTATTATATTTGATAGGTAAACTTATATTTGCAGGCCCAAATTGAACGTACAAAAACATATTATTTCAGGTATAAGTGAACTACTTTATCAGCACAATTTTCTGGTGATTCCGGGTTTTGGTGGATTTGTGCTAAAATCAGATTCATCTCATTTTTCTGCCAATGGCGGAATGCTCTATCCTCCTTCTAAAACAATCGGATTTAATGTACAACTGAAGCAGGATGATGGACTCCTATTGCTATGGCTTAAGGAAAAATTAAAATGCAGTCCAACGGAAGCAAGCGGTCATCTCGCAAATTTTACTGAGTACTGCCATTCTATTCTTCAGAATAAGGGGCGCTTAAGTATTGAAGGGATTGGATTCTTCTATACCAACTTCGAGAATAAGATCTGTTTTGAACCTCAACAACATGTGAATTTTCTGAAATCAGGTTTTGGATTAAGTCCACTTAGTATAAAAGAGCTTCCTTTGGAAGAGACCAAAAAAGAGATTCTTACAGAAGACAGGATCATTCCCATTGAAGATAGAACAGATCGAAACGACAGTAGAAGCATCAGTAAATACAGAAAGATCGCATTCTCATCTGTCTTAGCTGCCCTCTTCTTTTCCGGTCTTTTGATCTTTGTTTCAAATACTAAAATGAGTGGGAAATTGAAGGCTGCATTCGGTGGATCCGAACTTAAAAGCACCTATGCTCCTATTTCATACGAAAGCATGAAGTTAACTACACTCACAGAGGAAAGAAACGATTATACTGCAGATGTGAACGGAATCGCCGTAATTGAATTAGAAGAACACAAAACGGTTGCAGTAAAAACATTTGAGGTGGTAGAGATCGTCAGTCCAAAGAATACAAATGAGAGTACATTGAATAAGAGAGGTGATTTTGAAGTTGTATTGGGATGCTTCAGTATTAAAGCGAATGCCATGAAGCTGATCTCTCAATTAAGATCAAAAAATATCACTTCGTTTATTTCCGGAAAAAATGAAAAGGGACTTTACGTAGTGAGTGGCGGTGGATTCAAAACAAAAGAATTGGCTTCTGAACAGTTGAGCATTCTTCATAGTGCCTGTCCAAAGGCATGGATAAGGAAAGTAAATTAATTTTTAGTTTCTTCGCTTTTAACGGCTTCTTTACTTTCCAATTGCTTCTTGTAGATCCTGATCGTTATGATCAGTACCGCAGCAAAGACGATCAAACCGAATATGCCCCACAAAAGACCTGATGTTGATTTTACAACGACGAGAAATACGATCGCGACAAGCAATATTGTTGCCAGTTCATTGAACAATCGCAATTTGAAGGATGAGAATTTGAAAATTCCGGATGATTGCTGATTATAGATTCGTTGACATTGTACATGATAAAGAAATAATAATCCCACTGCTATCAACTTTAACCACATCCAGGGTAGCGTCAATAAGGCCATATTTTTAAAAAGCATCCAGGAGCCAAACACAAGGCTTCCTGCCATACCGGGCCAACCAATAATGTACCAAAGTCTGCGTTGCATGATCTGTAATTGATCAGTCAGGATCTTTTTTTCAGGCTCTTCTTTTTTTTGAGCTTCGGCAGTATAAATGAACAGCCGAACAATGTAAAACAAAGCGGCAAACCAAGTGACGATAAAAACAATATGAATGGCTTTTAAATAAGCGTATTCCATTACTAATTTTTAGATTTTTGCATGTTCGTTACAAATTCATCAAAAAGATAACGTGAGTCAAATGGTCCTGGATTTGCCTCAGGATGATATTGAACGGAGAAAGCATTTTTATTTTTGATGCGAATTCCCTCAATGGTCTTGTCATTCAGATTCACGTGGGTAATTTCAATGTTCTTATTCTTCTCGATGTCCTCGGCATTCACTGTGAATCCATGATTCTGAGAAGTCACTTCACTTTTATCACTTATAATATTCTTCACAGGATGATTGATCCCACGATGTCCTGTATGCATTTTGTATGTGCTGATTCCCTGTGATTCTGCAAGCAACTGATGACCCAGGCAAATTCCAAACAATGGTTTGCCACTATCTACCAGATCTTTCACCAATTGAATTTCTTCCTTCATTGCACCCGGATCTCCGGGACCATTACTCAGCATGATACCATCGGGTTTAAAATCCATAATCTCCTTCAATGAGCTCTTCATTGGAAATACCTTCAAATAACAACCTCTTTCTGCTAGTGAACGCAGTATGTTCGTCTTCACTCCAAAATCAATGACTGCAACTTTGTGTGTTGACTTTTCATCACCAAAATTAAAAGCAGTTTTACAAGTTACTTTGCTAGATAATTCCAATCCTGCCATTGAAGGCACTTTTGCCAATTGTGCTTTTAACTTCTCTATATTATTCACTTCTGTTGAAATGATACAGTTCATTGCTCCCTTATCCCTGATGTATCGAACAACAGCTCTTGTATCTACGTCGCTGATAGCTACAATATTGTTTTCTTCAAAGTAAGTCTGTAGACTTTTTTGTGCACGTGGTCTTGAAAATCCATTATTGAATTTCTTACATACCAGGCCTGAGATCTTCACGCTATCACTTTCCACCTCATCATTTTCTATTCCGTAATTTCCAATGTGTGCATTTGTAGTAACGATCACCTGACCAAAATAGGAAGGATCTGTGAAGATCTCCTGATAACCGGTCATACCCGTATTAAAACAGATCTCACCTGTAGTTGTTCCGATCTTTCCTGCTGATTTTCCTTTAAAAATTTTTCCGTCCTGTAAAAGAAGAATGGCTTCGGGACGACTAGAATACTTTAATTGCATTTTTTTCAGATTAGTTTATCTGAGTCGTAAAATTGCAATTTATTTCCGTTCAGGAAAAACCTTGTTAATTGTATTTTAAAACTTGAAAAGATTGCGAAAAAGGCTTATTTCTTCTTCACCTGTTGTTGACGCTGCTTAGCCATTTCTTCCAGTCTTTTCTGGAAAGAGGATGTTTTTGCCGGCTTTTTCATATTGGCATCGATCTGCACTCGTATCTTCTCATCGCTGATCACTTTTTTCATGATCCAGTTTTGAAGGAAAGTGAACATGTTGGCAAGGAAGTAATACCAACTTAAGCCGGCTGCATAACGATTCATCACTGCTAAAAAGATAACCGGCATAAAGTACATCATGAATTTCATGCCCGGCATTTGTGTGTTCTGCTGTGGCATCATACTGCTGTTCATGTAGGTATAGATGATCGTACTCACGAACATGAGTGCTGCGAACAAACTGATGTGATCGCCATAAGCCCAACTGATGAAGGGAACCTGACCGAAGGTCCAGATGGTATCATAGGTACTCAAATCATCTGCCCAAAGGAATCCTTGCTGTCTTAGTTCAATGGCAGCCGGCATAAAATTGAAGAGTGCGATCAGAATTGGGAATTGAAGTAACATTGGGATACAACCTGAAAGTGGGTTTACTCCTGCCTTTCGATAAAGCGCCATTTGATCCTGTTGCTTTTTCATTGGATCGGCATCTTTCCCGTATTTCGCTGCTAAAGCATCTGTCTCCGGTTTAAGGACTCTCATCCTTGCTCCACTCATGTAAGTCTTGTAAGCAATTGGCAACAACACGATCTTCACAATGATGGTTAGTATCAGAATGACAATTCCCATGTTCATGCTACTCAAGCCATTGAACAGAGGGATCACTAGCCATTTGTTGATGTAACTGAACACGCTCCATCCGGTAGGAATGATCTTTTCCAACTCATAACCATATGTCTCTAATGTATTGTAGTGACTTGGTCCGAAATAGAATTTGTATACAAATTTCTCATCAGCACTGTGGTTGTATGGAATACCCAATTCTGCTGCGGCTGCTTTCACTACGGTGTTTGACTCGGGTCTTAATCCCAGTTTTACAAAACTTCCGGCTTTAGCAAATGTTTTCTCTGCGATAATTGTAGAGTTGAAGAATTGCTGTTTGAAACAAACCCATTTTACATCAGCTTCACTAATTTCTTTCTGCTCATCCTTCATCGGATTGATGTAATCCGAGCTATTGATGTCCTGTTTAAAATAAATTGTTGCGGCTTCGCGTTCTTTGATGATGTATTTTTCCTGTGAAGGATAATTCATCGCCCAGTTCAATTGCAACTGATCTTCTGTTTGAGAAAGTATTCCCTGCATGTTCACAAAACGAATGTGAGCCTGCAACATATAATCATTTGGTTTTAATGAATAAGAATATTCAATATAACTTCCCGGTTTTGCCGTTTCCAATTTCAACTGAATAGAATTTGTAGTGACGTTAGCAGGCTTAAAATAAAAACTATCCGTTGAGAATAAACGCGCACGATCGTATGCATTTAACTTCAGTGAAAACACGGTTGAATCTTTTTCGAACAGAACTACCGGTCCTTTTTTATCAGGACGATTGTATTTTTTCAGTTCAACTCTTTCAATCACTCCTCCTCTATTGTTCACGGTTACCTTTACAACTTCGTTTTCGAGTACATAGGTTTCTGACTTTCCGGTTATAGCGGGAGCAAAATCTTTGTAGTAATCGTTCGTTAAGGCAAGTTTGGCTGAATCTGAAAGTTGTGTTCCAGCTGCCTGTTTCAGTGTATCTTGGGAAGCCTGCGTTGTCTTGACCTTTGCGATCTCTACCAGTTCTGCGTTCTTCTTAACCAGCTCTATAGAATCCTTAATCTCTTTATTACGAACCATTTGTTCCTTTGTCGGTCCGCTTAACCAAAGCCATAGGCCCAGTATTGCTGCAATTAAACCAAGTCCTATGAGTGATCTCTTATCCAAAATTCAGATTTTTTACGGCGCAAATGTATGATTAATTGCTTCATTTTAAAAGCTAATTCAGGTTAATTTTCCCCCTATCCCAAGCCATCTCGTCTTAACAGTTTATACTATGTTTTATAGCAATCATCTGCTATATATTAAGGTAATTTAGCGCTATAAAAATCAACACGGAATGAGTCGCTCGGTAATGCATATAGATCTGGATTCTTTCTTTGTTTCGGTAGAAAGACTGAATAATCCAAAACTGATCGGAAAACCTGTTTTGGTTGGAGGAGCCGGTGACCGTGGCGTAGTGGCCTCCTGCAGTTATGAAGCGCGGGAGTTTGGGATCCACTCGGCCATGCCTATGCGAATGGCCCGTCAGCTTTGTCCGGAAGCCATCATTGTGAGGGGAGATTCAGAACAGTACAGCAAATTCTCGAATGTGGTCACTGAAATTGTACAGGAAAGTGTGCCTTTATATGAAAAAACATCCATCGATGAATTTTACATTGATCTGACAGGCATGGATAAATTCTTTGGCTGTTACAAACTGGCCAGTGAATTAAGACAGCGGATCATGAAGGAGACGCATTTACCCATTTCCTTTGCACTTTCTACCAATAAAACAGTAGCGAAAGTAGGCACAGGAGAGGCCAAGCCAAACGGACAAAAAGAAATTCCACTTGGAACAGAAAAAGACTTTTTAGCGCCGTTGTGTATCAATAAAATTCCAATGGTGGGTGATAAAACATATCAGTTGCTGAGAGGAATGGGCTTGCAATGGATCCGCACTGTTCAAGAGATGCCGATAGAATTAATGGAACAGGTACTTGGGCAGAACGGCATTGTCATCTGGAAAAAAGCGAATGCCATTGACAACTCGCCGGTAGAGCCGTACTCTGAACGAAAGTCCATTTCAACCGAAAGAACTTTTGACAAAGATACTATTGACGTAAAACAACTGAAATCCATCTTGCTGAGCATGGCGGAAAAATTAGCTTATCAATTAAGAGCGGAAGAAAAATTAACGGCCTGCGTAACGGTAAAAATCAGGTACTCGGATTTCAATACCTATACCATGCAGGCGCGCATTCCGTATACTTCACTCGATCATACCCTGATTGAAAAAGTGAAGGAGTTGTTTGACAAACTCTATCAGAAAAGAATGCTGATACGACTGATAGGCGTGCGCTTCAGTCATCTGATACAGGGAAGCTATCAGTATAATTTGTTTGAGGACTGCAGTGAACAATTGTTATTGTATCAGGCCATGGATAAAATGAGGAAGCGATTTGGGGATGAAGGGATCATCAAACGCGCAGCGGGCATGGATGTGACGCATCACGACTTCAATCCTTTCTCCGGAAAAACGCAATCTCTCCAAGGAGTCCCGTCAGGGACGACACATAAGTAACCAAAAGTCCCGTCAGGGACGACACACAAGTAACCAAAGAGTCCCGTTAGGGACGACATATCACTAAGTCCCGTCAGGGACGACACACAAGTATGGCAAACACCTATACACAAATACATATACAGGCGGTCTTCGTTGTTAAAAACAGAGCCTGTCTTATCCGTGATGAATGGAGAACGGATCTATACAAGTATATATCAGGTATCATCAGCAACAAACATCACAAACCACTTGCGATCAATGGTATGCCAGATCACCTGCATGTATTCTTTGGAATGAAACCAACGGAGTCTATCTCTGATCTCTTGCAAGACATTAAGGCAAGTTCTTCGAAGTGGATAAACGATAAAAAATTAGTGCCGGGAAAGTTTTCTTGGCAGGCTGGTTATGGAGCGTTTTCGTATAGCAAATCACATGTACCTAGAGTGATCAATTACATTGCTAATCAAGAGATACATCACGGGAAGACAACGTTTTTACAGGAGTACTTGAAGTTTTTAGAAGAGTTTGATGTGGAGTACGATGAACGATATTTATTTAAGGAAGTTTGATTGTGGAAGTGTGTCGTGCCTACGGCACTCGATAGATCCTGCTTGTTACAGTTACCATACCCATCTTTCGCCCCTAAAGGGGCTAAAGAGTCCCGTTAGAGACGACACATCGGTTACTGACACGGTAAAATTCACAACCCTCATTCCAAAGAGTCCCGTTAGGGACGACATATCGTTAAGTCCCGTTAGGGACGACACATCGGTCAAGACACTACCATGCTCTTAAACTGCCACACCTATTATAGTTTCTGCTATGGAACGCTTTCCATAGATGAACTCATCACGCTTGTGCACAAAGCGGGATATAATTCCTTTGCATTAACTGACATCAATAATACATCCGCCTGCCTGGAAACACTGCGTCTGTACAGCAAAGAAGAAATGCCGAATGGAATAAAACCGGTGATAGGCGTTGATTTCCGAAACGGTGCGCAACAGCAATACATCGCTCTTGCAATGAATAACGAAGGTTTTAAAGAGATCAATTTGCACCTAAGCGAACACCTGCATGGAAATATTAAGTTCGGTGAAAAGGCCCCTTGTTTTCAAAATGTATATGTGATCTATCCTTATACAAAATACAAAGGACATTCATTGAGAGAAAATGAATACATCGGTGTAACAGCAAAAGACCTTAACCGACTCGCCTTTTCCCCTGTAAAATATCAAAAAAATAAACTTGTCGCACTGCACACAGTAAGCTTCGGTGGCAAAGCGCATCACAACGCGCATCGCTTACTAAGGGCAATTGACAACAATGTTCTCTTGAGCAAACTCTCCCCACAGGAACAGGGAAATGCAGATGAATGCATGGTGCATAAAGATGCCTTACTAAACGCGTTTCGTGAGCATGCACAAATGATAAGGAATACAGAGGATATTCTAAATAACTGCGAGGTGAAATTTGACTTCGGAAAACTCTCCTATAAAAATAAAAAACACTTTTCAGGAAGCAGGCAGAGTGATATGGAGCTACTCAGAAGTGAGTGCGAGAGAGGCCTAAAGTACCGTTACACGAAAATTCCGGGAGAAGTAGAGGCGCGTATCAAAAAAGAACTGGAGGTAATTGATAAAATGAACTTTGCTTCTTACTTTTTGATCAACTGGGACATCACTTCGTTCGCAAGAAGAAATGATTTCTTTTATGTAGGAAGAGGAAGCGGAGCGAATAGTCTGGTAGCCTACTTACTTCGAATTACAGATGTAGATCCGGTTAAACTCGATCTTTACTTTGAACGCTTCATCAATGAATTCAGAACAAATGCACCCGACTTTGATATAGACTTTTCATGGACCGACAGAGACGACATCACAAAATACATCTTTGACACATACACCAAGGAACACACCGCATTACTTGGCACCTACTCTACCTTTCAGCATGACGCGGTGACGAGGGAACTTGGTAAAGTATTCGGACTTCCTCCCGGAGAAATAGATAAACTTCAGAACATTAAAAAATTCGAGGACGCCGACCACGTAGGGAAATTAGTTTTAAAATACAGCAAACTCATTCATGGTTTTCCAAGTCATCTGAGCATTCACTCCAGTGGTATCATCATCTCAGAAGAACCCGTGAGCACATATACCGGAACTTTTCTTCCTCCGAAAGGCTATCCCACCACACAGTTCAGTATGTTGGAAGCAGAAGACATCGGATTGTACAAATTTGATATTTTAAGTCAACGTGGACTTGGAAAAATAAAAGATACTTTGGGGATCATAAAACAAAACGCACAGGCACACATAGGAAAAAATACGGAGATCGATATACACAGAGTGGAGCCTTTCATGCAGGACGAAAAAGTAAAGGATCTCTTGCGAGTTGGTAAAACAATAGGCTGCTTCTATGTGGAATCGCCGGCCATGCGAATGTTACTCGCCAAATTAAAAGCAGACGATTACCTGCGTCTGGTGGCAGCCAGCTCTATCATTCGACCGGGCGTAGCAAAGAGCGGGATGATGCGTGAATACATAGTGCGATTCAGAAATGAAGAACTGCGTGTAAAAGCAAGAGAAAAATTACCTGAGTTGTATGATATCCTTGCTGAAACCTATGGCGTAATGGTTTATCAGGAAGATGTGATCAAGGTAGCGCATCTCTTCGCCGGACTTACGCTGGCAGAAGCCGATTACCTAAGAAGAGGCATGTCCTGGAAATTCAAACAACGCAATGAGTTTTACAGAGTGAAAGATAATTTCTTTGACAACTGCGCGGCAAAGAAGTATCCATTGCAACTGGTAGAGGAGATCTGGAAACAGATAGAAAGCTTCGCGAACTTTGCCTTCTCCAAAGGACATTCGGCCAGCTATGCAGTTGAAAGCTATCAGGCGCTTTACCTCAAAGCCTATTTCCCGCTGGAGTACATGGTGGCCACCTTAAATAACGGAGGAGGATTTTACCGAAAAGAATTATACATACATGAAGCGCGCATGCACGGAGCAGAAATAAAGATGCCTTGCATCAACCACAGCACTGCATTCTGTACCATTGAAGGAAAAACTATTTTTTTAGGATTGGGCATGATCGCGGAGCTGGAACAGCAGGGAATCATTACACTGCTGGAAGAAAGAGAAAAGAACGGAACATTTCTTGATCTCCCGGATTTTGTAAAACGTGTTCACCTTTCGCTGGAACAGATGCGTTTACTGATACGGGCCGGAGCCTTTGATTTTACCGGGAAAAACAAAAAAGAACTGCTATGGCAGATACACAGTCTCATTAACCCACATCAGAAAAGAGAAAAGATGCAGGAACTTTTTGTAGTAGCCCACAAAACATGGGAACTTCCCAAACTCAATGCCAATATTTTTGATGAAGCATTTGAAGAAATGGAACTGCTCGGTTTTTCCCTCTGTTCACCTTTCGACTTGCTTAGAGATGGATTACCCCTGAGACTCACTGCGGCAGAATTGCCACAGTACATCAATAAAAACGTAAACATTGTTGGCTACCTCATCACCGTAAAGCATGCCATAACCTCAAAAGGAGAACGAATGCATTTTGGCACTTTTATTGATATAGAAGGAAGATGGATCGATACGGTGCATTTTCCTCCATCCGCAAGAGAGTTCCCCTTTACAGGTCCCGGCTGTTATTTGCTAAGTGGAAAAGTAACAGAAGAATATGACTTTTTAAGCATAGAGGTGAACGAAATGAAACGACTTCCCGTAATTGACAGAGAAAAACTGATGGAAAGTGACAACACATCCGACAAAAATCAAACGAAAAAATAACTATCTTAGTTATAAATACAAGATCATGAAAAAACTCATCTTATCTTTTGCAATTGTTTTTTCCCTACAAGGAAGAGCGCAGATCCTTCAAGGAGCAGAACTGAATACAGTGGGACAAATAAAAGCAGACGGCACGGTGTTGGATGAGGCCGGAAAACTTGCAGGAAAAATAAAGAAAGACGGAATGGTAACGAATGCCTCATCCGTGATCACGGGTTATATAAAACCCGACGGAAGTATTGAGAATGAGTCGCACGCAGTAGTTGGCTTTGTTAAAGAAGATGGAGAAATACTAGGACCGGATAAAAAAACAATTGGTTATATCAAAGAAGGAGTGGTAACCAACGAGAAGAACGAAACAATAGGCTACGCGAAAAATATTCCGGTAAAATGGGCAGCCGTTTATTTTTTCTTTCTCTTCTGAAATAAATTATTCTAGAAAGAAAAGGTCATCATAGGGCGAATTAACCGGAGAACCCATATTCACGGGTGCTCCCCAAACCTGTAACTTATCATCCCAGCTACTTTTAAAGATATCATAACCTCCCATACCACCAAAACCTTTTGATGAAAAATAAATGGTCTTTCCGTCCTTCGAAAAAGAAGGAAATTCCTCGTCCGCATCCGTGCTTTGTACCGTCAGTTTTTCCGACTCCGGACTCCATTTACCGGTGCTGATCTTTTTACGGATATAAAGATCCTTGCTTCCATTCTCATCGTCTCCATAACTTGAATAGATCAGCGTATTCTTATCAGGAGAAATATAGAAAAGACACTTGTAAGACTTCTTCTTATCAATAGCAGAAGAAAGATCATCCGTTAACACAAGTACTCGTGCACCGGATTCAATATGCGTCAGAGCTCCTTGCAAACCGGATCTATCCACATGTTTCTTCTCAAAAACCTCCAGTACCATTGGATTGTTTACCAGTCTAATGCTATTCTTGCAACATTCCATTTCTTTTTCAAGTGTCTTCTTTAGTTCAGCATCCGGGTTGCCGATACCTATGAATTTATTATAAAAAGCAATGGCCGTTTTAAAGCGATAACTGTAATAGCTTGCTCTTGCCAGAAAAAGAAATAGATCCTCCGGAATATTCTTCTCTTTTTGAAGGGCACTTAGAACAGGAATACAAAAGGTCTTATCCTGATGGGCCTGATACAAACTCACACCATAATAATAATTACTTAATGGATCAAGATCGGCTCTTGAACTTACTTTCTCGTAAAGCATTGCTGCTTCCTTAAAATTAGATTGATCGTAGAATGTCTTTGCCCTTGTCAGATCTTCTCTGTCCAGTTTCATTTCTTCCGGCGTACGCTTTATTCCGGCATTTGTTTTGCTTTTCTCCTCACTCCCATTTTCAATAACAGGTCCTGCGCCTTTCGCAAAAGCAACACGTTCTGCTTCGAATTCAGTTAAATAGTTTCTGATCTTAAAATGATCCTTCTCGGCTGACTTATTCACCTTAATGATCTGCTTCATTTCAAATTCTCCTTTCTTCTCAGGTATCTCAAAAACACTTCTGAATTCAGGCAGACCTTCGTACTCGATCACCAATTCATATTTCCTGCCGGAAACAAGTATCATCAGATACATTCCTGTTTCATGATTTGTCTTGTAGATCCCTGCAAATTCTCCGGTGTTCACATCATTTACCGAAATATATGCATCTCTGAAACCCAAGGAATCGCTGGTAAGAAATTGCCCTTTGATCACAGAGTAAGAATTTGTTTTGTTTGGCAATTTCAAATGCATGTACTCCATCTGACCGTTCTTTCTGTTCGTACACATTCCGGCAAATCGCTCAGAAGTATCAGGAAGAAAAAGGATATCATCATAAGTTGAATTGATCGGATAACCCATGTTTACGGGCTTGGACCATTCTGATAATGTATCCGGTCGGGTACATTTAAAGATATCATAACCTCCCATGCTGTTATGTCCCTTAGATGAAAAATAAAGACTCAAACCATTCCTGCTTAAATAAGGATAATTTTCTTCTTCCGGTGTATTGATCTCCGGCCCCATGGTTTTGGATGGTCCGGGTTTTCCATTGGGAAGTGGTACGTTCACATATAGATCACTTTTATTCAATTGATTGGGACCATAACTTACATGAATGTATTCTTTTTGATGGAAGGAAGTGATGAGCTGTTTTATTGGCTTTAATTTATCTGCAGGCGATTTAAAAAAATCCGTTTTGTATTGAACTTCTTTTACAACTTCCGGATTATACAACGAAAGAAATTCTTTTTCCTTCACATCTTCCCTTTTCATGATCTCAATGCTGATCTTATCATTGATCAATTCCATACCACTGTTGCAATTCTTGATCAAACCAGCAATGTTATTCGAAGTGATCTCTAAAGGTTTAGCTCTCTTCTTATACTCCTGAAGAGCTGCGATCGCATTTTCGAAGAGATAGGAATAATGACAAGCCTGACCTAAATAAAGAAAAACATCATAAGGAACTTCTTTGTAGGCAGAAGCAAGTTGCAATGCTGCAATTGCTTTTGTTTTACTCTTACCCAGCTTAAAATTACAAACCCCATAATAATAATTGATGAAAGGATCGCCCGGATCATTCTTCATCAGTAAACTATAGATCTGAAGTGCATTTTCAAATTTGCCTGCCCGAAAAAATGCCAATGCATCCACCGGTTTCTTTCGCTCTAAGTCAATCTGCTTCTTCACCAGATCATCTACAGTCGATATCTCCGCTGATTCTGATTTCACATCCTTTTTCTTTTGTCCTTGTCCAAATTGATACATGTTAGATAAATGACGCGTCGTATCCACCATTGCCTTCATGTAGAAAACTTTTTCATTCTCATCCGTAAAGAAGCTATTCACATTGATCCGTGCCTTTTTTCCATTCGGCTTCACATTCATTTCCTGATAACAGACCTCGTAATCGATCTTCATTGGAACTTCCACTTCTTCGGTCAATGTTGGGTATCCATCAATGTCAACTTTAAAAATATATTTTACACTCGGTGCAAGGACCAATAAATAATTTCCCGTGAAGGAATTTGTATTAAAAACGCCCACCATATCATCGGTAGATGCATTGAATACATGGATCTTTGCTTTTTTTACTTTCGGGAAACCATCCACCTTGAACTTGCCACGTACAATAATTACGGGTGGCTCTTTGTCGGTAGGCGTTACTTTAAAAACATCCAGCTTGTTGTCATCACACAAACGATTGGATACAAAATAAACATGGTCGCGTTTTCGTATTTCAAAATTTCCGTTTGATTGATTTAAAGAATCTGATTTTTGCGAAAATAGATGAAGACAAAAAAATGAAAAAATGAATATGGAATAAACGCGCATTTTAAAGGAATTCAAAATTAGAAAAATGCAATTGGGAAAGTTACATTGCTCATATCTTAGAGGAAATTGTTAATTACTAAAAAAGGACCGATCCAATTAAGGACGGTCCTTTTAAGGGCTTTTCACCCTATTCCCCGTATCCCAGTACAAACTTAAGTTTGAGCTGTCGGTTCGTGGTGCACACTATATCTCAAAAAACAACACCATCTTTCTTAAGACAAAGTTCGTGCCTTTTTAGAAGATGGTCATGTTTAAATATGTTAATTAACAGATGATCAGGTACTTATGTGGCTTTAAGAGGTCGTGTCTAAATGAAGGTAAATGAAACAGTTAAGGGTTAAACCAATAACTTAAAAAAAGTTTATGGAATAAAAGTGAAGTCTGCACCTAAATAATAAATATAAAACTCAGATATATGCTACGCTACTTATTCATTACACTTCTGTTTGCAGCAAACGGAATGTACAGTCAGATCAAACCAATCAAAAGCAGATCGAGCATCTGTGGAATGGTACAAACAACTAAAAATAAAAACATTTCCAACGTTCAGCTTCAATTGTTGAAAGGTGATAGTCTGGTTGCTACAACGATCAGTGACACTAATGGTAACTACTGTTTTACAAATCTTCTTTCAGGAAATTACCATATTAAAAGCAGCACATCTGCTTATGCCTTATATGATCAAAAGGTAATAGTTGCAACGGCGGAACACAAAACAATGGACATTTCATTGAGTACGATCACAAAAAATAAACAGGAAGAAGTGGTCATAAAAGACAGCAAAAGAGAATCAGGTAAATCATACAAATTAAAATGTGCAGAGAGTTATGCCTATTCGCCCTCCCCATCAGGTGTAGCGATGCAGGAATTCAATACGGAAGAGTACAGCAAGATCAACGATAATGAATTCAAGGAAGTGAGCAAGAACCCACTTTCAACAATGAGTATTGATGTAGATCGAGCTTCGTACAGCAACATGAGAAGATTCATCACACAGGGATCTTTACCTCCGGCAGATGCTGTACGAGTGGAAGAAATGATCAATTATTTCAGTTACGATTACAAGCAACCGGAAGGGAATGTTCCGTTTTCAATCACAACGGAATACAGCGAATGTGCTTGGAATAAGAAACACAATCTGGTTCACATCGGAATTCAGGGAAAAGAAGTCAACACCACATCAATGCCTGCCAATAATCTTGTATTCCTATTGGACGTATCGGGTTCTATGTGGTCTGCAAATAAACTTCCATTGGTAAAATCAGGATTGAGATTATTAGTGGAACAGATGAGACCACAGGATCATGTAGCCTTGGTTGTATATGCAGGAGCAGCAGGACTTGTACTCCCTTCCACCTCAGGTAAAGAGAAGGACAAGATCATGGCCGCCATTGAACAACTGGAAGCAGGTGGATCAACTGCAGGAGGAGCCGGAATAAAATTAGCCTATCAGGTTGCGAAAGATAATTTCATTACTTCGGGAAATAATCGCGTGATTCTTGCAACGGATGGAGACTTTAATGTTGGCGCAAGCAGTGAAGGAGAATTGATACGTTTGATCGAAGAAAAAAGAGAAGGTGGTGTATTTCTCACCGTATTAGGTTTCGGCACCGGAAATTACAAAGATTCTAAAATGGAACAACTGGCCGATAAAGGAAATGGCAACTACGCATATATCGACAATATTCTGGAAGCGAAAAAAGTCTTGGTACAGGAAATGGGAGGAACTTTACTAACCATTGCAAAGGATGTAAAGATCCAGATCGAATTCAATCCAGCCAAAGTTAAAGGATATCGTTTAGTTGGATATGAGAACCGTGTTCTTGCAAATGAAGATTTCAATGATGATAAGAAAGACGCGGGAGAATTGGGAGCGGGACATACCGTAACAGCCATTTACGAGATCATTCCTGCAGGTTCTGATGAGGAAATGGCATCGGTAGATCCACTGAAGTATCAAAGAACGACAGTGAACACTTCTATCGCAACGGACGAGATCCTTACCGTCAAATTCAGATACAAAGAACCAAATGAAAACGTTTCGAAACTGATCACTACGGTGGTTGCAGACAAAAGAAAGAATTTATCTTCTTCTTCAGAAAATCTGCGCTTTGCTTCTGCCGTTGCTGAATTCGGAATGGTATTGCGCGATTCTAAATTCAAAGGAAATGCCGACTTCAAAAGTGTTCTTGCACTTGCAAAGAACTCAAAAGGTAAAGATGTAGAAGGTTACAGGGCAGAATTCATTCGCCTTGTTGAAATGGCTGAACTGCTAAAAAAATAGGAAATAAAAAATGGAAGATCCCGGGCTTAGGTCCGGGATTTTTTATTTTGTTCTTCGTTCTCTTTTTTGCTTTTTAAATAAGCATCTTGTTTTTTTCTTTGACTTTTTCTTGCGAGATAAAGTACGGAAGAGAGAATGAAGAAAGCAAAGAAGAACAAGGCGCTGTCATTATCTCTTATAATGAGAAAATAGATAGTAACCAGAACGCCCAATGCAGCGCCAACAAGCCACATTCGTTCGATGATGAGAAATAAATTTGTTTTAGGTTCAGATGCCATTGTTTTTAATTTGAATTGTTCCCGTAACTTCTTTTAATGTATATTTTGTAAAATCCTGATTGCTTTCCAGTCCTTTTCCTGTGATGATCTCCTTATCTGTTGTGATCTTCACGTGTGCATCGGTGTAGATCCTCTTCGCCCTTTCATCCCAGATCAATTTTTCAGTTTCGAGTTTATTTCCGTCTTTGTTCACCACTTCTACTCCGTATTTTGCCTCCATTCTTTTACTCAGATCGAAACGTACTCCGTAACGGGCCTTTAAAGTACTCGATATCTTTTCTTCATCATCAAAAAAGGTCACAAACATTCCGTTGGTTAATATTGTAAAAGGCTCGCTGACATCTTTGCTGTAAACAAGCATGCGATTCGCTTTTACTACCACTTTTAGCATTGCACTATCTGTATAGATCATAGTTACACTGTCACCAACTTGTGAAGGCATCGATTTGCGTACAGGTAAATTCATAACTTCTCTCATATCATTTTCACAGGAGCAGAAAGATGCTGCTGTTAGTACAAAACAGAAAATATAAAGAAGTTGCTTCATTTATTGATCAGATCAATCGTATCTGAATTTCTGGAACCAACGGTCAGAAAAGTTAAAGCCAAAGGTCACTCTCCAGAAATTTTCTTTGGTACCAACTCCTGTCATGGGTCCTGTTTGTCCGTATTGACCACTGATATTCACCATTGAATTCAATCGGCCAATTCCCACCGGAAGTCCAATTCCTGCTGTAACTGCATACGAACTTACCAGCTCACCACTTAGCAGTTGAATAAAGCCGGACTGATAATTAGCACCGAAACGGTAATTGACCTTTCTCCAGAATGCACCGTTACCCGCTGCATATTTTTCGGGTACATAATTCATTCCTAAAGCAAGACGGTAATTGTCATAATATTTTTCATTGTTGTCTAGAAACTTGAACTTGCTCCATTGAGTTAATGCAGCATCAGCCACAATATTGATTCTTTCTCCTTTTTTGAAACCGATCCCAACACCTAATTCCATTGGCAGGGTGATCGTTCCTCCTTGATCGATCTTGTAAAGTATGGTGTCACGGAAGATCTCATCCCCAAAACCATTTAAGATATAGTTGAAACCTGCAACATTGTAATTTGCTTTGATCGTATTGTTCAATCCAAAGAATCCTCCCAATGTAAACTTCACTTTTTCCTTCATGGCAACCCTTTTCCCTCCTCTTCGAACACTGTCTATCGTGATGGCCGTTTGAATTCCCGCATTTCCTGTGAAGTCACCCAGGTTCACTACACGCTCTCGGTACGTATTGTTGTAATAAAGAGAATTAGGAAACACGACACGCGAAGTTTGCTGAAGGTTACCGAAAAGATAATTTGCATTGATACCCAAACTTAGGTCGCTCAAAACTTTACTCATGAACTCACGAACTTTATAAGCACCATTGCGGTATCGCTTCATCGAATCCGGCACGTAGAGATTTCTCGTCCTGAATTTATTCAATCTTTCATTGAAAGGCATCACACCATAGCCGATGAAGGCTTTGTTCAAACCACCATTTCCCTGAAACTTATAAGTGATATCACCGATGAATGCATTCGCTTCTTTACTCTGAAGATCGTATCCTAAATTACTGTAAGGCGCGATACCAAAACAAGCTCCCCCTTTGTTTCTCACTGGAAAAGCAAGAGCCGCATAAGCAAAATTACTGCTCCATTTTTTCAAAGAAGAGGATGTGCTGCTGAATTGAGAATAGAAAAAATTTCCCCCTACTTCGAGCGTTGTTAACCTCACCAAAGCATAGGAAGCAGGATTACCAGCATTGATAAAAAGAGGAATAACAGAATCCGGTTTAAGTGCAATGTGAGCTCCTCCCATTCCTGCATTGTGTGCGAAAGTAGTTGGATTGATCTCACCAAGACCGTAACGGGAATAAGGACTGAAGGTATTGTTCTGTGAAAAAGACACAAGAGCACAGATAAGTGCAGTGAGTAGAGCTATTTGTTTTTTTACGAACATTTCAGATAATGACATTCAATCCTTTCAGCACCAAATGTGCATCGGCAAAGAAACGATTTTTAAGCTGTTTACACAAATACGGAGCATCCCCGCCGGTAATACAGACTTCAAGTTGTTTATGTGCTTCTTTATAGTGTAAAATAAAGGATTCTACCTCGCAAACGGCTCCAATAAGGCCTCCGCTTAGAAGAGATTCCTGCGTATTTGTCCCTGTTAATTTATCATAATTCATATCCAGGTCTGCAAGAGGAAGCTTGAAAGTGAATTGATTCATTGCTTTGAGACGCATAGACAATCCAGGAGAGATGGCACCACCTAAGAATTCATTCTTTGCATTCACAAAATTATATTTGATGCAAGTGCCTGCGTCTATTGTAAGGACATTCCTGTCTGGAAAAAGCGAGAAGGAACCAAGAGAGGCAAGTATTCTGTCGGCCCCCAATGTTTCGGGGCTATGGTATTTATTGATTAGAGGAATGGTGGTATCCTTTGAAAAAATACGAATAGGAAGAGATTTTTTATCATTCAGGAGATCAATATGTGCATCTGTAACCGAAGAAACAGAAATACATTTAATACCCTTGAAAAGTGCCTCATCTTTCAATAGATCCTCCATAGAGTTATAGGTTTGGACGCGTAAAAGCTCTTTACCATCAAATACGCCCGTTTTAATGCATGTATTGCCTATGTCTATTGCCAGATTCATGAAAGAACTTAAAGATAAGCCTAATTAAAATGCATGGCACAGGGGGAGGTTTTTTTTACAATTATTTTGCAGAAAGGATAAAATATGTATTTTTGCACCCTCCGAACAAGAGTGAGCTGGTGCCTTAGCTCAGTTGGTAGAGCAAAGGACTGAAAATCCTTGTGTCCCTGGTTCGATTCCTGGAGGCACCACTTAAAAAAATCAAAAACCCCTTACAGTCAAATGTTCGGGGTTTTTTGTTTTAACTCAATCACAAAAAGAAATGCATTTCGTCAAACTCCTCACTACCCCTTTTTCATTCGTTCCATCATTTTCATGACCAATTTATCGCTGGGTAAATGCGCCTTTTGTATCTTTTGAGCATAGCGTATGGAATCCATCACCTCTTTTTGCTTTTCCTCTACCTGCTTCTTTTGTTCCGTGATCAATTTGTTCTTTACTTGATTCTGTCTAAGACTCCTGAAGATCACCACTGTCAAGATAAGGATCAGAATAAAACCTAAGGTAACTGAATAGATGATTATTCTTTGCTTCTGCTTTTCCTCCATCGCAATTACATCCTTTCTCTCCTGCTCTGCCTTGGCAATTTGCTCTTTTCTTTCAAAATCGAAATTCATCTCCGCTCTTACAGTTTTCTCTGTATTCTCTTCATTTAGTAAACTGTCTCTGTACAAAATATATTGTTTGTAATGAAAATACGCATCATTCCATTTACCGTTAGCACTATCAAGCATTGCAAGATTTCTATAAACGCTTATCAAAAGTTCTTTGTTTCGAGTCGCCTTCGAAAATAGCAAGGCGGAATCCAGCCAGATTCGGGCTACATCATACTTTTTCAAGGATATATTGGAAGCGCCAATATTACTGTAGGTACCGCCTACTCCATCTTTATCGCCAATTTCCCTTGCAATTTCTAAAGATCTGTGATGGTACTCAAGTGCCTTTACAAAAAGTTTTTGCTTGTCATAAATGATACCAATATTTGCAAGCGCATTGGCAATACCTATTTTATCATCGTTTTCCTCGCTTTTCTGCAGACTCTGAAGATGAAATTCAAGTGCTTTTTTATAATCCAATTTCATGTAATACACATTACCGATATTTCCTAACACCCCGGGTATCCTATCCCGGTCCTTTAGTTTTTGATACAATTGAAGTGATCTTGTATAATAATCGAGTGATTTGCCATAGGACGTCTGATTCTTATAGATCACGCCAATCACATTTAGAACATTCGCATAGACAGCGCTTTCCTGATTCCCTATTTCCTCATTCATTTTCAAGGCCTTCAATTCACAATCGAGTGCATTAGGAAGATCCCCTAATTTGGAATAAATACCTCCAATATTATTCAGCATATTCGCAATACCTTTCTTGTATCCCGCTTTTTCAAACTCCTTATTAGCTAATGTGTAAAAACTTAAGGCATTTGCGAATTCTCCCTTGTAATAATGACCTATTCCTATCATAGAAAGTGAATTTCCAATTCCTTTCGTGAACCCTGCACTTTCCGCACATAATTTAGCTCTATACGCTGTAGTTATTGCACTGTCGTATTCGCCAATACGCGTCTGCTGACCAGCCAGTGAAATAAGTGTACTTACTTTGTTGCTGTCAGCTTTTTGTTTAGTGATAAGATGGGTCAATGAATCAATGATCCTGCTTTTTGACAGAATCTTCTTTTGACTAAAGAGATCAGAATAGACTGACAAGCAAAGGAATGTCAGTAGGAACTGGACTAAATATTTCCGAGACTTAGAATTCACCTTATAATTAATTACAAGATATTAATAAATCTCTATCGTAATACGAATCTGAATAAATTAGCGAAAATCAAGTGCCGAGTTGTAACATTACTACTCAGAAAAAGGCTTTTCTCAATCGGTCTTCAACAAATTGAGACATTGCATTTACCCCAACCAAACCAAGTCAATATTCGTTACTCGCCTCTACTTCCATTTGATAGGCGAGGTACATTTTTCTATCTTCTTTTAGCTTTTCTACTAACCCATAGATGTTCCTCAAAGCTTTAATTATAATAGAAGGTTGCCTTTCCTGTTTCAACTCAGATTTTATTTTGTTATGAGATTTCATTGACTTCATTAGTATGGTACTAATTTCCGAAAAATAGCATGGTGAAAATATGACCCACGACAGTAAATGGATTTTTAATGTTTTTCTTCGCACTTATTTATATACTTCCTTTCTCCCACTAAAAAAATACTTTTCGCATAAATGTGAGAACAAGAATCTTGCTTCTAAAATTATGATGCAAAAAAAATAACATTAGTCTCTTTTTAAGCTGATCGTCATCATTTTAATTCCTTGGTTGCATTCGGAAATTAGGTTCATAAATTTCAAACCATGAACTCAAATTTAAAAATCAGAGGGATATTATCGGGAAGAAAGTTGCTTGCAATCATTTTCGCAATGTCATTCTTATCAGCCTATGCTCAGCCCTGTCCCGGCGTCCCTTCCTTCACGATTAATTTAACAGGACAACCAGCGGGTGTCTGGACCTCTTCAAATGTTTCAAGAAACGGACAATGTTGTGGATTACCCAATAACCAACAGTGTATACATTTCCTTTTGACACTCGATCCCAACACTGCCGGAATTCAAATAGACATGATAGGAGCTGACCCTGCGGGATCACTTACCTACAGTTTTACCTGTGGAGGAACCAGTTATCCGGGTGGATCTATTAAATGTGTTGCCGGTGTAGGTCCTCACGATATTATGTTTTGTAAACCCGGAAACAATCCCAATGTATATAAGATCACTTCCATTGCAAAACCAACTTTTCCCCCCGATACATCTATTCGTTTAGGATGTAAAATTAAAATGAATACCTTGGGTATTGTAAACAATACTACTACATGGACCGCAACAAACTCATCCAATGGTAATGCTCCCGGATTGTTGGCAACCATCAATGGTTATCTTGACTCTTTGAATGTAGCAAGACCAACGTATAGTCCGGGACCTACGGCACCTTTCTGGGTTGAATATCAAGTTTGTGGTTTTCCACAAGCATCTGGTTGTGGTTTTAGTTTAACGGTTTGTGATGTCGTAAGGATTTACAATTATCCTGCCTTGAGTGCAACAGTTACTCCTAACCCAGCTTCATTTTGTGGGATCAATCCAGGAAGTGGAGTCACTCTTACGACGAATGTTTCCGGAGGTCAGGCTCCTTACACTTATTCCTGGTCTGTCAATCCTTCAACAGTTGCTATTGGCACAGGTTCTACGTATTTCGCACAATCAACAAATCTGTACAATGTAAAAGTGGTCGATAAATTTTACAATCCTGCAACCTGCGCGGCTTACACAACTCAAATGAGTGTCTTTCAGGGATCTGTTCCGGTTGTAATTGCCGGACCAAGTAAAAAAGTTTGCGCGAGCAATCCACTTGCAACTGTGAATAGCACTGTATTGTTTGCCAATCCTTCCTGGTCCACTTCAGGAACAGGAACCTTTATTGCTGGTAATAATTTCACAACCACCAGTTATATGCCAAGTTTCACAGACATTCAAAACGGAAGTGTTACGCTTTACATTGGAAGCACAGGTGCAGGTGGAGGATGCGCAAATAGCATTGACTCCTTGAAAATATACTATTCATCCTCTCCTACAGTTGCCATTTCAAGTGGAAGTTTAAGTTGCTTTAATAGCACAATCGCAATCACATCTACTGTCAATGGAGGCACATCCCCTTTAACCTATACATGGAATACAGGAGCCAACACCTCAAGCATAATCGGTGGACCAAATTATTATTCTTTATTTGTGAGTGACTCTCTCGGCTGTGGTGGAAGTTCAAGTTACAGTCTAACTTCTCCAACTCCGATGGCACTACTTTTTTCCGTAACCAATGTATCAATTAACGGAGGAAATGACGGTTCCGCAACAGTTACTCCTTCGGGAGGAACCCCAGCTTACACTGTCAACTGGTCAAACGGAGGAACAGGTTTGTCTATTAATATCTTAACGTATGGAGTGTATACAGCAACAGTAACGGATGCGAACGGATGTAATATTGCCGGGAGCACGATCGTGAACGAACCACAATGCCTGGGTTTCACTGCCATCAGTGCAGGAACCCCTGTTAGTTGTTATGCAGGAAATAATGGTGTTGCTTCTGTAACGGTGAGTGGAGGTACTCCGGCATACACTTATACGTGGAATAGCTTTCCGGTACAAAATACTCCAATTGCAGTGAATCTACAGTCTGGTGTTTATTCCGTGATCGTAAAAGATCAGAATAATTGTTATCAGACATCAAATGTAGTTATCACTCAGCCTACCGTAATTACAAACGTCATGACTCAGACGAACGTCTCTTATTATCAGGGAAATGACGGAGCTGCAGCAGCCAATCCTTCCGGTGGAACTTCTCCTTTTTCTTACCTGTGGAATTTTGGTCCAACAACGCAAATGATCTCTGGATTAACTGCAGGCATTTATTCGGTTACGATCACTGACAACAAAGGTTGTACAAAATCGGATGCGGTCAATATACTGCAACCCCCATGTGCTAATCTGGTATTGAATGTTGTTCCTTCCAATGTCACATGTTTTGGTGGCAACAACGGATCAGCCATAGCCATTGTCACCGGAGCTCAAGGATCCTACTCTATCAACTGGAGTAACGGTGCAACAGGACCTTCTTCTGGTTCTCTCATTGCAGGTAACTATTCCGTTACAGTGATTACAGGAACCTGTAGTACTTTCAAAAATTTCAGCATTCTTCAACCTGCTGCCCTTTCGGTTGGATTACTTCCAACAAACGTGAGATGTAACGGTCAGCAGAATGGTACAATTGACCTAACATTAAGTGGTGGAACTATTCCATACACCTATCAGTGGTCGAATGGATCCAGTAGCGAAGATCTTGTGAATCTTAGTCCGGGAAGCTATAGTGTTCAGATCTTCGATTCACATGGTTGTTCTGTTATTGCAGCTGCTGTAATTACTCAGCCCAGTGCTTTAACTGCAACATTTGTAACTCAAAGCGTCACTTGTATCTACGGAAATAATGGGGCTATAAACGCATTACCAAATGGAGGTGTGTTACCTTACACGTATACCTGGTCCAACGGTGCAAATACTTCAAGTATCAGTGGGCTCACGGCAGGTGGATATACATTCACTGTTACTGATGCCAACTTTTGTTCAAGCTCTATCATGTATGTTTCTTTACTGCAACCGGACTCAGTCAAAGCATACAGTGTAAATATCGCCTGTTCAGTTCCGGGATCAAGTTTAACACAGGTAGCAATCACTCCTACTGGAGGAATCAGCGGAACCTATTCTATATCCTTCAATAATGGAATTACCTATCTGGGAGCAGGAATTACAACTTCAATGCTCACAAATGGTCAGACCTATTCTGTTATGATCCAGGATGCAAATTCATGCATCTCTCTTGTTCCAAAGATCATCACTATTCCTAATGAAGTAAAAATAGATAGTGTTAAGTTCTTAAAATGCTATGGTCCCGGCACTTCAACTGCACTTGTTACAGTCTATCCTTCAGGAGGTGATAATGGTCCCTATTCTGTATCCGTAAATAACGGAGGTTCTTATTCACCGGCCGGAACGTACACTTTTAATCTCAATGTTGGTACTACTTACTCCGTGATTGTAAGAGATGGAAGAAATTGTATATCGGCCACAACGGTCATCACTTTACCGACAATACTTTCGGCTACAGCAGCTGTTACATCTAATTACAATGGAACGAATGTGAGTTGCAATACCTATTCCAATGGAACTGCGTCTGTGACTGCAAGTGGAGGCGGAGGCATTTACACTTATTCATGGAGTACAACACCAACGCAAACACTTGCCAACGCCACAGGCTTATCCGCTATCGTGTACACTGTTACGGTGAATGACAATTATAACTGTTCTGTTACCAGAACAGTTGTGCTTACCCAACCTGCTCCTCTCACTGCTACTGCAATTGCTACTTCAAACTTTAATGGCATGAATGTTAGTTGTAATGGTTATGCTAATGGTACAGCTTCGGTTGGAGTTAATGGTGGTACTCTGCCTTACAACTATCTATGGAATACGATACCTTCTCAAACCACGGCTTTCTCTTCAAGTCTAAGTGCGGGTATTTATAGTGTAAGTATTACAGACATCAATGGCTGTAATATAGTAACAACAGTATCATTAACGCAACCTCCGGCAATCGGTGCTACAGCAGTAGCCGTTTCAAATTACAACGGACAAAATATCAGTTGTAACGGTCTTGCAAACGGATCTGCCTCTGTAAATGTAGTTGGTGGAACAGGATCATATACCTACACGTGGTCCGCTATTCCGGTTCAGACAAATGTTTTAGCAACCGGATTAAGTGCAGGAGTCTATTCTGTATTGATAACGGATGTGAATGGTTGTACTACAACTAAAACTGTGAATCTGACTGAACCTGCACCGATCAGCACTACTGCGCAAATAACTTCGAATTACAACGGACAGAACATAAGTTGTTTTGGATCGACAGACGGATCTGCTTCAGTAACGGTGGGAGGTGGCACTTCCCCATATACCTACACTTGGACAAGCATTCCACCTCAATTCACCAATACAGCAATCAACTTGGGCGCCGGGGTTTACTATATCAACATCACGGATGTGAATGGATGCAATGCCATCGATTCTGTGAAACTGACACAACCAAATCCCATCAACGCATCGATCACATCTTTGAGTAATTACAATGGATTCAACGTTGCTTGCTTTGGTTACACAAACGGGGCAATTGATATTTCCATGAATGGAGGCACAGGAGCTTATACCTACTCCTGGTCGAATGGAGCGAATACGCAAGATCTAAATAATATCGGAGCAGGTAACTATACACTCAATGTGAACGATATAAACGGGTGTGCCACTTCAGTTTCTGTTAGCATTACGCAACCGGCTAAACTTTCTTTGGCAATCGATTCATTAAAAACGTACAATGGTTTCAATACCCGTTGCTTTGGCTCTTCTGACGGAGGTATATTCATTTCAGTTAATGGTGGCGTGAGTACATATACGTACGTGTGGAGTAATGGGAACAGCGCACAAGATCTAACTGGATTAATGGCAGGAACTTATTCCGTGATTGTGATCGACAGAAACGGATGTACAGTAACACGCGATACACTTCTTACTCAACCTCCTGCTGTAACTTTCAGCATGACATCAATAAAGCCACTCTGCTTTGGAAACAGTAACGGAAGTATTGATATCACAACGAATGGAGGTGTATCACCGATTACCTATAAATGGTCAAATGGTAAGATCACAGAAGATAATTCAAATATTTCAGCAGGCTCTTATACAGTTGTGTACACAGATAAAAATCAATGTAAAGACTCCGCTGCCATACTTCTCACACAACCAGATCCACTTTCAACCATGAAGACGATCACTGGTTTGAAATGTCATGGAGACACATTAGGCAATATCGAACTTACAGTAGAAGGAGGTACTGCACCATTCACCTATTCATGGACAATTGGAAAAAACACGAAAGATCTTAGTAATGTTAAAGCCGGCACTTATCTAGTAATGATCAGTGATGCAAACGGCTGCACTTTACAAGATACAACTAAGCTGGTGCAACCTGATTCGCTCTATATTCACTTGAGCAGCCCTCTACTTTCAAATGGTCATAATATCTCCTTCAATAATGGTTCAGACGGAGCGATCAATCTGAATGTGAATGGCGGAGTAACACCTTACACCTATTTATGGTCGAATTCAGTTCCAGCAAAAGACCAAACCAATTTAATAGCAGGAACTTATTATGTAACCGTTGTAGATGATAATGGTTGTAAAGTGAAAGGAGAGATCAAATTAACAGAGCCACTGATACTAGAAATGCCAAGTGGATTCTCTCCAAATATGGATGGAAAGAATGACTATTTCGTGGTGCATGGAATTGAAGCCTATCCTGACAATAAACTCACCATTTTCAATCGCTGGGGCAATGTTGTCTATACAAAAAGCGGATACAACAATGAATGGAGAGGTGTCGGTAATTCGGGCATGGACCTGCCCGATGCAACTTACTTCGTAATACTAGAAGTTGATGGAGGAAAGATCGTATTAAAAGGTTACGTTGAATTAAGAAGATAATTATAGGAATAATAATATAAAATCTCAACTATGAAAAAGTTAATGATTATACTGATAGGTTTCATTCAATTGAACATTTCAGCTCAGCAGGATCTGATGGTAAGTCAGTATATGTTCAATGGATTATTCCTGAATCCTGCTTATGCAGGCAGCCATAAATACATCAGTTCAAGTCTGCTTCACCGAACTCAATGGGTAAATTTTGCCGGAGCACCAAGAACAGCTTTGTTAGCAGTTGACGGCGCAATTGAGAATAAAAATATGGGATGGGGCGCCATCGTTTCAAACGACAGGATCGGTGCAATGGAACAGACAGACATTTATGGAAATTACTCTTACTTTTTAAAATTAGGTGAAGGAAAGTTATCATTCGGTTTAAAGGCAGGGATCTCAAATTACATTATGAAGGGAAATAAACTAACCATCTGGGATGCGAACGATGAAGTTTTTACCGATAAAAAAACAGCCTGGCTCCCTAAATTCGGAACAGGTGTTTACTATTACACAGCAAAATGGTATGCCGGATTTGCTGTACCTACACTACTTGCATATCAATCAGGACAGAATTTCAGTTTTGATGTGAACAACGCTTCCTTTTTAAGAAGGCATTATTACTTAAATGGAGGATATGTATTCACTTTAAATGAAAAATTCAAACTTAAACCTTCAACACTTTTAAAGTTCGAACCTTCTGCTCCTGTTCAGGCTGACATCAATTTAAATTTGATCTACAATGACATGCTCTCCTTTGGTACATCCTATCGTACAGGAGATGCGGTCTCTTTCATGATAGAATACCAGACAAACACTCGATTCAGAGTAGGTTATGCCTATGATTTCACTACAACCAAAATGAACAGATATTCAAATGGGACACATGAGATCATGATTGGATATGATTTTGGAAAAGATCTTGTAAAAATAAAAACTCCACGTTATTTCTAAATTTTGTTCTATGAAAAATAAATTCATCATTCTTACACTGATCTCCTTTTTGGTTGGATCTTGCTCGGAAAAATTATATAAAAAAGGCGTTTCGAAATACAACACACTCGAATTCAGTGAAGCCATTCCAAATTTTGAGAGCTATCTGAAAAAGAAGGACAAACCAGATGCAATTGTCAAACTAGCTCACAGCTACAGAATGACAGGCGATATGCTGAATGCAGAAAAATGGTATGCGAAAGCAGTTGGACAAGCAGAAAGCGATCCCGTCAATATGTTCTATTATGGGAAAGTGCTGATGTCATTAGAAAAATACGAAGAAGCCAAGCCCTGGCTACTTGCCTATACCAAAAGAGTACCCGACGATTTCATGGCCGAAATGCTATTAGCTTCCTGCAATACAGTAAAAAATTTCAAAACAGACACATCGCTATTCACTGTAAAAGAGGCAGAGATCCCAGAATTGAAAAATGTTTTCGCTCAAACACCCTACGAAAGCGGACTCATGTTCACAGCTGACAAAATGGTTTTCAATAAATCAGAAAAGTATGCATGGACTGGAAATTCTTATCTTGGTCTTTATTTTTCTAAAAAAGACAAAAGTGGAAAATGGCTAAGTCCGATGATGCTGAAAGGCGACGTGAATGGCGCTTATCACGATGGTCCAGCTTGTTTCACAGAAGATGGTAATACCGTTTACTTTACCAGGAGTAATTCAGAGAAAGACGGAAAGCTGAGAAAGAATTCAAAACACGAAAATAATCTGAAAATATATAAAGCAGAATTCAAAAGTGAAAAATGGACCAACATCACTGAACTTCCTTTCAATAGCGATGATTATTCTTGCGGGCATCCAAGCCTTTCTTCGGACGGAAAAACAATCTTCTTTGTGTCTGACAAACCGGGTGGAATGGGGGGAACAGATATTTACAAATCGATCTGGAATGGAAAAGAATGGAATGCGCCAATCAATCTAGGATCTTCAGTGAATACGGAAGGAAATGAAATGTTTCCTTACATGCACAATGACGGAACACTGTACTTTTCATCTGATGCGCATAACAATCTTGGCGGCCTTGATGTTTTCATGACCACATGGGATGGTAAAAAATGGTTACAGGTTGAAAATCTGAATTACCCCTTAAATTCATCATCCGATGATTTTGCGTTCATAATGAATAAAGACAACAAAACAGGGTATGTCTCATCAAATAGAAATGGAAATGACAAGATCTACGAGGTGACAAAAAATGATCCGACTTTTATCTTATCAGGTGTAGTCAGGCATAAAGGAAAAATGCAAGGCGTAGATTCGGCGGTAATTGAATTCAACAATATTACTTCCGGCAAAAAAGAATTATTCTACTCCGATAGTCGAGGACTGTATAAAGGAAAATTAAAGCCCGGAAGTGAATATGTGATTAGTGCCGGTAGAGCAATGTATTTTCCAATAACTTCACCCATTAAGATCTCAACTTTAGGAAAAAAAACCTCTGAGAATTTTATCGCCAACTTCGAGCTTGATCAAATCATCATACAGAAGCCAATTGTTCTACAAAACATCTATTACGATCTGGATAAATGGAATATTCGTCCAGATGCAGCAACTGAATTGAATAAGCTTGTTCAAGTGCTAAAAGATAATCCAAGGATTCAAATTGAATTAAGCTCTCACACGGATTCAAGAGCCGGAGATCAATATAACCTGGTTTTATCAGACAAACGCGCAAAGGCTGCCGTAGATTATCTGATTGCAAATGGAATAGATTCCAAACGTTTGAAGTGGAAAGGTTATGGCGAAACAAAAATTTTGAATAAATGTGCTAACAAGGTTGAATGTTCAGAAGAAGAACATCAAATGAATCGTCGTACTGAATTTAAAGTGATAAAAATAATGGATGCTGTATCAGTGAAGTGACCAACTTCTTCATTGTTTCAGAAAATGAAACTCTGTTCTTCTATTGTATTCATGTTCCTTTTTGGAACAATCAACATTGTTCACACATCGGTTTCGTATTTCTTTTTCCCCTTTGCCCGTTGCTTTTAATCTTGTTCTTTCAATTCCAGCAGTTACCAAATACTCAACTGCTGCGGCTGAGCGTTTCTCAGACAAGACCAGATTGCCGGCATCATCTCCTTGAGAATCGGTATGTGATATAACTTCCAGTGAATAGGTTGGGTTCTGTTTAAGGATCACAGCAACCTCATCTAATACTTTCTTTGAATCTTCTTCCACTGTAAATTGACCACTTCCATACACAATGCTTTGTGTTACTTTCACTTTCTTGCTTTTCGCTTTGGAGAAATTACCAAGTGTTAATGTTATATCATCGTTCACCTCCCTGATGGCTAATTTGCCAATATCTGCTTTCAGAAGAGGGAATTCAAATCCATTTTTGGTTTTTTTGAATTTAGACAATTCATGCCCTGTCTGTGTAGCCAAAATAATATTGTCTACGGCAGTTGATGTTGGTTTGGCAGTCAATGTATAGCTTACATTCTCCGGAAGATCCAGTTCAAATTCTCCATCCTTGTTTGTGAAGGTCTCATCTACTTTAACGTGATCAAACTTGATGATTGACACTGATGCGCGCTCCAGAGCCGTCTTTTTCCCTTCACTTTCAGTAAGTAATTTTCCACGTATCACTTTAACTTTTGAAATAGATTCGCGATTTAACCCACCAATGTATCCCGTATAGAGAATCCTTCCTTTTGGACTTACCAAACAAACTTTTGATGTATTCAAAACACTGTTGACCTTAAGTTTGGTGTGATCAAGAAGCATAAAGGACCATCCATGTGATACCTTAGTAGTTTCATAACTGGCAGCTCTTTTATCATCAATGTCCTTTTGGATCTTAGCAATTTCCGTGAAACTTTTTACGTCGGCATGACACTCCGTATGCAATCCTTTGAAACCGGAAGTTAAAGCCAGTTCAATTTCCAGCTCGGAAATTATCTTTTCTAATCCCGCTATACTGTCCACATTATCCGAAATCCCAAGTGTATCTCTGAAACGATAAAAAAGTACATGGTAAATTGCAGGGACTTGAGTCGTTTGAGGCGTGTTCCAGGAATCTGTATAATTGATTGTTTCCTTCACAATATCACCTACTTTCAGTCTTTCCAATTTTATTGCATTCTGGCTTATTAAAGACCACGACAGAAAAGATAAAATAGCAATAAGCAATTTTTTAATGGGGACCAATTTCATCTTATCAAAGATAACTTTTTTATTTATTCACGCTACATGTCAATTATTTTTCTTCTACTATAATATATTCATTGACCTTTGATGTAAGAATTATTTCTTTTTTTTCGCAAATCACGATCTTTGAACCATCAAATTCCTCAACAGAACGGATCTCGATCTCTGCACCGATCCGCAGGTGATGTTTATCTAGGTATTTAAGAAAGACGGAAGAGTGATCGGTCACACCCCTAATGAAATAATTCTTGCCTGCAAGAGCCTGAGTCAGTGGAATAAAATTAGTGCGCTTCACCTTACCCTTGGCATCCGGAATTGGATCGCCATGAGGATCAAAACGAGGATTACCAAGAATGTCGGCGAGTTTTTGAATTAATTTATCATTTCTTACATGCTCAAGTTCTTCGGCTATTTCATGTACTTCCTCCCACCCAAATCCAAGTTCCTTTGCTAAGTAGGTTTCCCAAATTCTATGCCTCCTCACTATCGAAACTGCGAGCTTGGTCCCTGAAGTTGTTAAACGTGTACCATAGGATTTTTCATAGATCACATATTTCAATTCATGAAGCTTCTTTAATGACTCCGTAACCGAAGCCGGGTTGATTCCCAAACGAGACGACAGATCACTGTTGCTTACCACCTGGGTTTTTGCCGAAGTCAAATTATAGATCGTCTTCAGGTAGTTTTCTATAGTTTCAGGCCTCATAAATTAATTTTTAGGTATACCAAAATTAACGATCGGAAAGCACATATTAAAATCGAATTTTGTAACACATATTAAGAATGAAAAACTATAAACTGAATTTTTTGCTGATCATATGCCTGCTTACGGCTATTATGGCCTGTCAAAAACTAATACCGAAAGCACCGGCCAACAATGAAATACTGGATGGTCCGGTAGAAGGATTGACATCAGAGGAGAAGAAAAAATTTCTTGATGGAGACAAAGCTTTTAATGGAGATATTTTTACTTCTCAAACCGGGCTTGGTCCATATTTTGTTGCAACCTCGTGTGGTGGCTGCCATGCAGGCGACGGAAAAGGCCACCCCTCTACCACCCTCACCCGATTCGGCCAGTCTGACACCAATGGAAATTCGTATCTGAACTTTGGTGGACCACAACTTCAAAACAGAGCCATTCCCGGATATACACCTGAAAGTATTCCTTCAGGAGCACCTTCGTCCAAATTCACACCTCCGGCAAATTCAGGTCTGGGTTTTCTTGAAGCATTAACGGATGCACAAATACTAATTAACGCCGACCCGAACGATGCTGATGGAGATGGAATTTCCGGTGTGCCGAATTATATTAATCCTCCCTCTTATTTTCATCCACAACCACATCATATTCCTTCGAACGGAAAATACATTGGAAGATTCGGAAAAAAAGCAGGAGCCATTGATTTGATACAACAAACTGCGAATGCATATGTTCAAGATATGGGAATTACCAGCGATTACAATCCAAATGAACCTGCGATCAATGGCATTCAGGGTAATTACGGAGATCCTGTCCCTGATCCTGAAATACCATTGAATAAATTATTGAATGTTGTATTTTATCTGCGTACACTCAAAGCACCGGAGCCAAGAAATACAGGCTCCTCAGATCACCAGCTTGGTAAAAAAATATTCGGTCAGATCGGTTGCGAAAAATGTCACAAAGAAAACTGGACGAGTGGTATTTCATCTATAAATGCCATCAGTAACAAAGCGTTCAGTCCTTATACTGATCTCTTGCTTCACGATATGGGCTCTGGATTAGATGATGGCTATACCGAAGGCAAAGCAAAAAGCTATGAATGGAAAACTCCGGCCTTATGGGGACTAGGACTTTCAAAAAAATCACAGGGAGGTCAATATTATCTTTTGCATGACGGAAGAGCGAGAAGCATTGAGGAAGCAATTGATCTCCACGGAGGAGAAGGACAAAAAAGCAGAAATCAATTCATTGCCTTAAGTGAACAGGATAAAGAAGCCCTTCTGAAATTCCTGGAAGATCTGTAGTTCGAATACAAAATAATCTCGACTTGTATTTGGGCGAGTTACACAATTATTAACCTATTCTATTCGAGGGTAAGCGTTTGAATATTATTTATTCTCAAATCGACATACCCTCTAATTTATTTTTATCTTTATCGAATGTACAGCGTACTGATAAAAGAGAGTATCATCTTCGCATGGCAATCACTTACCGGTAATAAACTCCGTTCCTTCCTGAGTTTGTTGGGCATTACCATTGGGATCTTTGCCATCATTCTTGTCTTTACAATAGTAGACAGTCTGGAGAATAACATCCGAAGCAGCGTTGAGTCGTTGGGAAACAATGTTGTCTTCGTTCAAAAATGGCCCTGGAGTTTTGAACCGGATCAACCTTGGTGGGAATTCATGAAAAGACCGACTCCTCGCTATTATGAAATGGAAGAATTAATGAAGAAGTGCAAGAGCACGGAAGCCGTTGCTTACCGAATGGGCAGAAGAAAAACCGTGAAATACAAAAGCAACAGTGTGCAGAATGCCATCATTGGTGGTGTATCCTACGAATATTATAAGATCAAGAACTTCGAATTAACAGACGGTAGATATTTCACCCAGAATGAAACGGAGGCTGGTTATCGCGTTGCTATTGTTGGCGCCGAAATTGCAAAAGGATTATTTCCTTATGAAAGTCCTCTAGGGAAAGAAATAAAGATATCCGGCCAAAAAGCAGTTATCATTGGAGTGATCAAAAAAGAAGGGGAAAGTATTCTTGGACCGAGTTTTGATTTTCAGGTGGTCATTCCATTCAACTTTGCAAGGGTGTTAATGGACCCACGGTCAGAAAGAGCGGACCCAATTATCTACTGCAAAGCAAAAGCAGGCGTAACCAATAAGCAATTGACAGATGAGCTCACAGGAATTATGAGGGGCGTTCGTAAACTGAAACCAGGAGCGAAAGATAATTTTGCACTGAATGAAACTTCCTTGCTCACCAAAGGATTTGATTCATTCTTTGAAGTTCTTGGAACTGCCGGATGGATCATCGGAGGATTCTCCATTCTAGTTGGAGGTTTTGGAATCGCCAACATCATGTTTGTTTCGGTACGTGAACGAACAAGTTTGATCGGTATACAAAAAAGCCTGGGTGCTAAAAATCTATTTATATTATTTCAATTTCTGAGTGAGAGTGTGATCTTGAGTTTGGTTGGAGGAACTTTCGGATTGTTACTTACCTGGATCGTGATGGCATTGGGCAAAGATTCCATTGACATGGAAATTACCCTAACCGGCGCAAACATTGTTCTTGCTTTTACAATTTCTATTTTAATTGGAGTCATCAGTGGATTCATACCGGCCTATAGTGCCAGCCAGTTAGACCCGGTGGAAGCAATACGAAGCAATTAAAGATGAAAAGACCGAAAATCATAACCATCATTTGTGTTATTGGATACCTGTCAACCGTATTCACCTTTCCTCAGGTATTTTCACCGGCAATTAAAAAATTGGGTATTTTAATGCCGGCTTTGTACGGTATTCTCGTTGCTGCTAATTTTATTTCCTGCGTAGGAATTTGGTATTACAAACAATGGGGTGTGCAACTTTATCTCTTGGCCTTCTTTTCTAAAACACTTTTTTTTATATTAAGCAAGCAAACAGGCACAAGTTTTTACATTGGATTAGTGATTTCTGTCATATCTATTTTCTATTTGCTGAGAAATTACCCTAAGATGAATCCCAATCTTTAGACGACGGAATTATTCCATCCCTCTTTTCAGTTAAATCATCTAAATTATTCGTTCACCTAACTAATTATTTTGTTCGGCAAGAAAATAATTGTATATCTTTATATAACATACACAAATTACACACAAACAGAACACAGAAATTATGATTGCCGAACCAGAAACTGGAGTATTATTAGATGCGTTAAAAGGATTTTTTGGATTTGATAAATTTAAAGGAAACCAGGAAAAGATCATCAAGAATTTACTGAGTGGAAATGACACTTTTGTTATCATGCCAACAGGAGGAGGAAAGAGCTTATGCTATCAGCTTCCTGCCATTTTAAGCGAGGGAACAGCCATCATTGTATCTCCTTTAATTGCCTTAATGAAGAATCAGGTGGATGCCATCCGCGGGTTCAGTCAGGAAAGTGGAATTGCCCATTTTTTAAACTCTTCTCTTAATAAAAGCGAAATAGCCAGAGTAAAGAAAGATGTGACCAGCGGCAAGACCAAATTATTGTATGTTGCTCCGGAGACCTTAACAAAAGAAGACAATATTGCATTTTTCAAAGAATTCAAGATCTCCTTTTTTGGTATTGATGAGGCGCATTGTATATCGGAGTGGGGACATGATTTCAGGCCGGAATACCGTCGTCTAAGACCCATCATTGATGCGGTAGGAAGCGTGCCTGTAATAGCACTTACAGCCACTGCAACACCAAAAGTACAGCAGGACATTCAGAAGAACCTGGGAATGCTGAATGCAACACTTTATAAATCCTCATTCAACCGACCTAATCTATTTTATAATGTTCGTCCAAAACAAAACGTTATAAAAGAGATCATTAAATATGTAAAACAGAACAACGGTAAAAGTGGCATCATTTATTGCTTAAGCAGAAAGAAAGTAGAAGAGATCGCAGAAGCATTAAAGGTGAATGGAATAAAGGCCGCTCCTTATCATGCCGGTTTGGATGCAAAGGAAAGAGCGAAAACACAGGATGGATTCCTCATGGAAGACCTGCATGTGATCGTAGCAACGATCGCCTTTGGTATGGGAATTGATAAACCAGACGTACGTTACGTTATCCATCACGATATTCCGAAATCTCTAGAAGGTTATTACCAGGAAACCGGAAGAGCAGGACGTGATGGAGGCGAAGGAAATTGTGTCACTTTTTACAGTTATGATGATATCATCAAACTGGAGAAATTCATGAAAGATAAACCGGTTGCTGAACAGGAAATAGGTAAACAAATGCTGTCTGAAACAGCTTCTTTCGCTGAGACCAGCAGTTGCAGAAGGAAATTCCTCCTTCATTATTTCGGAGAAGAATTTGAAGAAAAGAAATGCAACGGCATGTGTGATAACTGCCATAATCCGAAGCCTAAATTTGAAGCAAAAGAAGATCTGGAGCTTGTGTTGCAATGTGTACTTGAAATAAAAGAAAAGCACAAGATCAAAGATGTGATCCATGTTCTTATGGGCACGCTTACTGCTGTGGCTAAATCTTATAAACACAATTCACTTGAAACCTGGGGTAAAGGAGTTGAAGATGATAAGGATGAAAAATTCTGGATGGCAGTATTAAGACAAGCCATTGTGAATGGATTTCTAGCGAAAGACATCGAAAATTACGGATTACTGAGAGTGACTGAAAAAGGACATGCCTTTTTGAAAAAACCACAGAGTATAAAATTCACCCGCGACCACGATTACGCCAATACAGATAAAGATGAAGAAGATCTTTTAACCGGAGGAAAAGGAGGAAGCGCCGCTGCCGATGAAACGCTTTATGCCATGCTGAAAGAAGTTGTGAAGAAAACAGCGAAAGCAAAAGGTTTACCACCTTATGTGATCTTTCAGGAAACTTCCTTAGAAGAAATGGCCATACAGTATCCGATCACCATGGATGAACTTACCAAGATCAGTGGGGTTGGGACCGGAAAAGCCAGCAAATTTGGAAAACCAATACTTGATCTTATCAAGAATTATGTAGAGGAGAATGAGATCGAAAGACCGAGTGATATGGTCATTAAGTCTGTCGTAAATAAATCCGGCTTAAAAGTTTATATCATTCAAAATATCGACAGAAAGATCAGTCTGAATGATATGGCAAAAAGCAAGAATCTGAAATTGCCAGAACTTTTAGGAGAGATCGAAACCATTGTCGCCTCGGGAACCAAAGTGAACATCAACTATTATATTGAGGAGAATGTGGATGAGGAAAAACAAGATGAGATCCTTGAATATTTCAAAGAGAGTCAAAGCGACAGTATCAAAGAAGCGCTGAGTGAATTAGGTGAAAATGATTATACGGAAGAAGAGATCAGGATCATGAGGATCAAGTTTCTTTCTGATTTCGGAAACTAATTCTAGCCGATCTTTATTGCAATTTGCATGGCCCAAGGGTCGTTTGGATACGAACTTTAGAGATTCGTTTAAAATTAGGCCGAATTACAATTATTGGAGTTATTTTGCGTTCAAATAAAGCCATGTTCTCTCCCGGTCTTCACAGAAACATATTCTTATTCGGAGTTTTCGGACTTGCCTTCGGCATGATGATTGGAACCGTGCCAACTTCTGTTCCCATTCTCATTCTTCTTGGAAACTGGTTACTGGAAGGTAGCTTTCGTGAAAAATGGAACAAAATAAAGAAGAACCGGATCTTCTGGATCCTCTCTTCTGTTCTCTTTATACACGCAATCGGACTTCTCTACACAAGCGATTTAGGCGCAGGATGGGATGATGTAAGAACAAAAATGCCTTTGCTTCTGCTACCTCTTGTTTTTTTCAGCACCAACTCCCTTTCTCAAAAAGAACTGCACAGAACATTGTTCTTTTTCCTTTTAGGAACCTTTGTAAATTTAAGCTGGTGTGGCATTTATACATTTTTACTGCATCACAATGAAACAGTGCGAAGTGCCTCCCGATTCATGAGTCATATTCGTTTAGGACTTTATCTCAATATGGCAATTGTTGTTTCCGTTTACTTCATTCAATTCTACAGATCACTTACCATGAGAATACTTTTGGGCCTACTCCTATTCTACTTTCTGTTTTTCATGTATGCATTGGGACTTGCCTCCGGAATGGCTAATTTCTGTATCCTTCTTCTTCTGTTTGCTTTTTATCTCAGTTACAAGAAAGGAACAAAATGGCTGCTCCTTTCTGCGACCACAGTTGTATTGATCTTCTTTTTCATTTCTTCTTACATCACGCGTGTTTACAAAGAACAGTTCACGATAAAAACGGATCGATTGAATGAAAAAATACTTGTCAATACTGAAAAAGATAATTACTATCATTTTGAAGGTCCAGATCAAATAGAAAATGGATATAGGGTGAATATCAATATCCAATTGATGGAAGTTTATGCAGAATGGAAACGAAGATGTCCGGATGATACTTTTTCTTACAATCCTAAATTCAACCTCGAACGTTTTCAGGTTCTGATCCGTTATTTGAGCAGCAAAGGGTTGACAAAAGATTCAGTAGGAATTGCCATGCTGAAGGAAGAAGATCTGACCAATATTAAAAAAGGAATCACCAATTATGCAATGAATGACTGGAGCTATTTTCACAAAAGGATTTATGAACTTGTGAATGAATACGAAGAATACAGAATGAACAAAGGAATCAGTGGACATTCTTTAACCATGCGCCTTGTTTTCTGGAAAACTGCAATTTATTGCATTGAAAAAAATATTCTTACAGGAGTAGGAACAGGAGACGTACAAGAAGAGTTGAACAAAGCTTACAACGAAACACATGCTCCTTTAAGCGAAGAATGGCATAAACGTCCACACAACCAATTTCTAACAGTTACGCTTGCACTTGGAATTTTCGGTCTCATCGTTTTTCTTATTTCCGTCTTCGCGCCGGTATTTCAACTGAGAAAAGAAATTCATTTGCTTTACCTTCCCTTCTTTGTAATGCTTGTCATTTCTTTCCTAATGGAAGACACTCTTGAGTCACAAGCGGGATTGACTTTTTATGCATTCTTTAATACGATCTTTATCGTGTATGCCTATCTGAACAAAATTGATCAGAAGGTAATGCAATCCTGAGGATCGATTGGAATACCATTGTACCACAATTCAAAGTGCAAGTGCGGACCTTTGCTTCTGTCACCTGTATTTCCAACAACTGCCACCACGTCTCCGGCAGATAAACGATCTCCCGTCTTTTTTAGCAATTCAGAATTATGTTTGAAGATGCTCGTGATATTATTGCTATGTTGAATATGGATCACATATCCATCCTGAGCGGAGAATCCTGTAAAAACAACGGTTCCATCCAGTACATTCTTTACTTTTTCATCAACCTTCGTAACAATGTCTACGCCATAATGTTCCTCTTTAATATTATACGATGAGATCACCAAGCCTTTTACCGGAGCAAAGAAAACCAATTCACTCAATCCTTTTAATTTCGGATTGGTAAAAGAAGCAACAGAACTCTTGTTCTGCTCATACTCTTCTCTGAATTGTTTGTCTGAGATACCCGGATCCACATCCACATTCTTGTATTTTCCACTCATGTCCTTTTTTGGTTTTTCAGACCTCCTTTCCAGACTATCTTGCAGAACATGCAACACATTATTGATATACATTTCCCTTTCTTCCAGTGATTGTTCAATGGAATCCGTTTTCATCGTAAGAGCAAGGATCTGTTTTCTCTCGCTTATACTTCCATAACCCGGAATATATTCCCTTAAAGAAGTAAATGCAACAAGACTAATAACTAAGGTCGTCATAAGAATAGTAATAGCAACCATACCCATCAAAATACCGATCGGCGACAAGCGAAGAGACAACTTTTCCCCAAAAGTGGTATCATTTAGGATAACTAAACGATACTTACTTTTCATGAAGACTTTGATCTTCTTCCAGTTACTAAGCTTTTCGGCTGACATTCAAACAGTAAAGATGCAAAAAAAATCTTCTTGAACGGAAACTTGCAAGACTTAAAAAGTTTCCATAGTTTTGATCTCGATTTTGGGAACACATGCTAAAATATTAAAAGGTGTAGAAGAACTTGTCTTTAAATATGGTATTAAAAATATTACCATGGATGAGATCAGTCGCCACATGGGTATAAGCAAAAAGACCATCTATCAATATTTTAAGGACAAAGATGAAATGATACATCATCTCATCGCTCACAAATTGAAAGAAGATGAATGCATTTTTCAAAAAACACATGAAGAATCGGAAAATGTAGTTGATGAGACATTCACACTCATGAAAAACATGAGAGATGTTCTATCCAATATAAATCCAATTATCTTTTATGAGCTACACAAATACTATCCTAAAACTTACTTGTTATTTGACAATTTCAAACATGGGTTCGTACTGGAAAGAATAGAGAATAGTCTAATAAAAGGACAAAAAGACGGATTGATCAGAACAGATATTAATATTAAGGTTCTTTCAAGAATGCGTCTCGAGAATCTGGATCTTGGCTTTTTTGGAAGGGCATTTCCACATGACAAATACAACATGATCGAGGTACAACTTGCCATGACCGAGCATTTCCTATATGGTGTTTGCACATTAAAAGGACATAAACTCATTAATAAATATAAGAACATAGTTGAAGAATGATTATGAATAAAAAAAGTAATACAATAAGGTTAAGGTACCTTGTATTGTTCAGCTCCTTGCTATTCTACGCAAATGCTCAGCAGAACAGTGCCTATAGCTTACAGCAGGCAATTGATTTTGCCATTAAAAACAATCCTAACTATTTGAATTCAGATCTTGATCTGAAGTCAGCTGATCACAGAAGGCAGGAGATCACCGGACTCGCCTTACCACAAGTAAGTGCAAGTGCCGATGTAAAGGACTATCTTGACCTTCCAACTTCACTTTTACCCGGCGAATTCTTCGGAGCGCCTCCGGGAACTTACATTCCGGTGAAATTCGGAACGAAATACAACTCTACTGCCGGAGTAAGCGCATCGCAGGTACTTTTCAGTTCGGATCTTTTTATGGGAATACGTGCTTCTCGTGAATTCATTAATCTATCGAGGATCAATGTTATAAGAACAAAAGCAGAATTGATCACACAAGTCTCTAAAGCTTATTATAATGTTTTGATCAATAGAGAAAGAGTGAAATTACTCGATGCCAATCTTATCAGATTGAAAAAAATACTGGATGATACAAAAGCATTGAATAGTCAGGGTTTTGTTGAACTCATTGATGTAGAGAGACTTGAAGTAAGCTATAACAATCTTTTAACAGAGAAAGAAAAAGTGAATAAGCTGATCGGATTATCGGGCAATCTGCTCAAATTTCAAATGGGAATGAAGATCAGTGAGCCAATCACACTTAGTGACAGCTTGAATGTAGAAGGTGCAGAAGAGAATATTCTCGGTGCCACGAAGATCGATGTAAGCGCAAGACCGGAATACCAGTTGCTTCAAACCCAACAGAAAATGTTAGACATGGATGTAAAAAGAAATAAATTGGGTTACCTCCCAACCATTGCAGCATATGGCGCTTATCAATACAATGCACAAAGACAAAAATTCGATCTCTTCGATACACAACAAAAATGGTATAAAATTGCTTTAATCGGGGCCACCATTAATCTAACGGTCTTTGATGGACTGCAGAGACACCATAAAATTCAACAAGCAAAGATCGCATCGGGAAAAAATCTGAACAACCTGAAGAATTTGGAACTTGCAACCGAACTGGAAGCAACAGCTGCAGGCATTTCGTACGCAAATGCCTATGCAAGTATGCAAACTCAAAAAAAGAATATGGCGCTTGCAGCCCATGTTTACGAAGCAGCTCAGAAGAAATTCACCAATGGAGTTGGAAATAACCTGGAGATCCTGAATGCTGAAACCTCTATTAAAGAAGCACAAACCAATTACCTGAATGCAGTTTATGAATTGCTTCTCTCGAAGATCGACTATAAAAAAGCAACAGGCACATTAACCAAGTAATATATAAATAGAATAATTTTTAGATATGAATAATTTCAGAAATAGCATCATCCTTCTTGGATTCAGCGTATTAGTAGTTTCCTGTGGAAGTAAAAGTCCGGAAGGGATCACAGAGTTAAAAGCCAAACAAGCTGAATTAAAAACACAACTGGCAGAGATCAGCAGTCAAATACAAAAGCTGGAAGGCGATTCCGGAGCAAAGGCGCTTTTAGTTGACGCAAACATCATCACACCTGAGATCTTTAAAACCTACATCAATGTACAGGGAAGAGTGGATGCGGAAGAAAGTGTTTCCTTGTCATCTGAAATGCCGGGAACGATCACCAAGATCAATGTCGCAGTAGGAGACGAAGTACAAAAAGGACAGGTTTTGGCCGAAACAGATGCCAGAGCCTTACAACAAAGTATTTCCGATCTGCAAACCAATGCAGAGTTGGTGAATCAATTGTATGAAAAACAAAAAACACTTTGGGAACAAAAAATAGGAACGGAAGTTCAGTTCCTACAGGCTAAAACGCAAAAGGAAAGCCTGGAGAAAAAAATGTCGGCACTGCAAGAACAACTCAGAATGACAAAGATCATTTCGCCGATAGACGGAACAGTAGACGCAGTGGATATAAAACTTGGAATGCTTACAGCACCGGGAATGCCGGCCATTCGTGTCATTAATTTCAATAATCTGAAATTAAAAGCAGATATGGCAGAAAGCTACGCTTCTAAAGTTCACAAGGGCGATGATGTACTGATACGTTTTCCGGATTCAAATGATACACTTAGCGCGAAAATAAATTATGCATCGCGTGCTATCAGTGCCATGAACAGAACTTTTGGTGTGGAAATAAAACTGGATAATAAAAAGGAATATCATCCCAATCAAATTGCCGTATTAAGCATCAATGATTATCGCTCACCCAAACCCGTTATTGCCATTCCCATTCACTACATCAAGAAAGATCTGAAGGGACAAACTTATGTCTTGATCGCACAAGGAAATAAAGCGGAAAAAAAGAATGTTAGCATTGGAAGAGAATACAATGGAAAAGTGGAGATCACAGAAGGTTTGGATGAAACAACTAAACTGATCACATCCGGATTTGAAGGACTGAATGAAGGAGATGCCATTCGTGTGAAAGGATAGTGCTATACAATTTAAAAATACTTATTTAAACATCATATGAATTTTAAAGAATTTAAACCCAGCAGCTGGGCAATTGATAACAAAACCGCGATCTACATTGTAGTGGTTATCATTTCCCTTATGGGCATCAGCGCCTATAACAGTCTGCCTAAAGAAAGTTTTCCTGATATCGTAGTACCGAAATTCTTTGTTAGCACAGTGTATGCAGGTAACTCTCCAACCAACATTGAGAATACAGTGACCAAACCACTGGAGAAAAAACTGAAATCCATTCCCGGTGTAAGAAAGTTGACCAGTAACTCCATGCAGGATGTATCACTTATCACCGTTGAATTCAATACAAGTATCAGTGTAGATAAAGCCAGACAACAGATCAAGGATAAAGTAGATGAAGCGAAATCCGATCTTCCTGCATCTCTCACACGTGCGCCTTTTGTGAAAGAACTTGCATTTTCAGAATTACCGATCATGTACATCAATATTGCCGGTGACATGGAACTGAATAAACTGAAAGAATATGCAGATGAACTCAAGAACAGAATAGAAGGACTAAAAGAGATCACGGAAGTGAAGATGGTGGGAGCGCCTGATCGCGAAATACAAGTGAATCTGGATATGTATAAAATGCAAGCCATGCAATTGGGCATGGGAGATCTGGAACGAGCCATTGGAAGTGAGAACCTGAGTATCAGTGGTGGCCAAATACCAATGGAAGGAACCAAAAGAAGCATCAGTATCAAGAATGAGTTCAAAACAATGGAGGAGATCAAAAATCTGGTGATCACTTCCCAGTCAGGAGCCAAACTTTACCTGAAAGATTTTGCTGAAGTGAAAGATACAGCACGTGAATCGGAAAGCTATGCCCGTTTAGGCGGCAACAATGTGATCACGTTGAATGTGATCAAACGCGCAGGAGAGAATTTGATCTCGGCATCTGATAAGATCAAAGAATCAATTGAAGAATTGAAGAAAACAGAATTTCCTTCGAACATAAAAATAAGTATAACGGCCGATCAGTCAGACAAAACAAAAGTTACTCTTCACGACTTGATCAACACCATCATCATTGGATTCATACTTGTTACCCTGATCCTGATGTTCTTCATGGGCGTGACCAATGCATTGTTCGTTGCTTTATCTGTACCCCTTTCTATGTTCATTGCCTTCTTATTCATGCCTAGCATTGGATTCACCATGAACATGATCGTGCTTTTTGCTTTTCTTCTTGCCTTAGGTATTGTTGTGGATGATGCGATCGTTGTGATTGAAAATACACATCGTTTATTCGGAAACGGCAAACGCGATATCAAAACAGCTTCTAAAATGGCTGCAGGCGAAGTGTTCCTTCCTGTATTAAGTGGTACGATCACAACACTGGCTCCATTTATTCCACTTGCCTTCTGGCCGGGAATGATCGGTAAATTCATGTACTATCTTCCGATCACACTCATCATCACCTTACTCGCATCACTTTTTGTGGCGTATATCATCAATCCAGTCTTTGCAGTTGACTTCATGAAGACACATGATGAAGAAGCAAAAGAATATGGCAAAATCACAAGAAAAGGAATGCTTCGACTGATCGTATATGCATTGGTTGCTCTCTTTTCTTATTCCGGCGGACACACTGCTGTAGGAAACCTAATGATCTTCTTTGCCTTGTTTATGATCATTCACCGACTTTTCCTTTACAAGGTGATCGAAAAATTTCAGACAAGAACCTGGCCTGCCATTGTGAATGTCTATTCTAAAGCACTCATTTGGGGATTGAAAAGACCTTACCAGATGCTTTTAATGACCATTGGTTTATTCATTTTCTCAATTGTATTGATGAATATACGCAAGCCCAATGTGGTCTTCTTTCCACAAGGCGATCCAAATAATGTATTTGTTTATGTAAAACTTCCTGAAGGAACAGATCCTGCAAAAACAAATGCAGTCATGAAATTAGTTGAAGAAAAGGTAAACGCTATTATAGGAAAAGACAATCCTCTTGTTTCTTCCATGATCACCAATGTAACCATAGGGGTGACCGATCCACAAGATGAAGATCAGAGTTCCTATGCCAATAGAGGAAAGATCGCAATCAACTTTGTTGAATTTGGAGACAGAAAAGGAGAAAGCACAATGCCTTATCTCAAAACAATTCAGAATTATAAATGGGAAATTCCGGGAGCAGAGATCACCGCGAACAAAGAACAAGCTGGTCCACCCGTTGGGAAACCAATCAACATAGAAATAAGAGGAGACAAATTTGAAGAGTTAGTTAAAAATGGTCAGTTACTGAAACGTTATCTCGAAGCTGCCGAAGTACCCGGTGTAGCGGAACTAAAATCAGATTTCGTGGATAACAAACCGGAGATTGTGTTTGATATCGATCGTGAACGTGCGAACAGAGAAGGAGTTTCCACTGCACAATTGGCAATGGAGATCAGAAAAGCAGTTTTTGGAATCGACAATCCAAGTAAATTCAGAGATGCCAATGATGAATATCCCATTCAACTTCGTTATAATTACGATCAAAGAACCAGCATTGAAGATATTCGTAACATCAAGATCACGTATCGAGATATGAATATGGGAGGAATGCTTCGTTCCGTTCCTCTGTCAGCATTTTGCAGCATACGTTATGAAAATACCTATGGTGGTATTAAACGTAAACAAAACAAACGAGTGATCACACTTTCTTCAGATGTATTGGAAGGATTCAATGCGAACAATGTAGTGGCACAGCTCGAAGAAGCAGCCAAAGGATTTAAGCCCGAAGGTGCCGTGGAAGTGAAATTCACAGGACAACAGGAAGAACAAGCGGAGACCGGCGCCTTTTTAGGAAAAGCCATGCAGATCTCAATTGGAATCATTCTGCTTGTATTGGTGATTCAATTCAACTCGATAGGAAAACCTATTATCATTCTTTCTGAAATCGTATTAAGTGTGATCGGTGTACTATTGGGTACTGCGATCTTTAAAATGGACATGAGTATTGTGATGACAGGAATTGGAGTCGTTGCATTGGCCGGTATTGTCGTCAGAAATGGAATATTACTTGTGGAATTCGCCGAAGAAGCAAGGCATAAAGGAGAGCGACTTTGGGAAGCAACTGTTGAAGCAGGACGAACACGTATGACACCGGTTGTTCTAACTGCTACGGCCGCTATACTAGGTTTGATCCCGTTGGCAGTTGGACTTAACATGGATTTTGAAGAACTATTGGCACATGGTAAACCCAATATTTATTTCGGAGGAGACAATGTTGTATTCTGGGGGCCTTTAAGTTGGACCATGATCTTTGGTTTGGGATTTGCAACATTACTTACTTTGTTGCTGGTACCGGCCATGTATTTGATCGCAGAAAGATTGAAACGCAAAGCAGAAGTGATACTCGAGATCTTGCAATTACCAAGAGTAACCATGTACATTCCTTTCTTTGTTTTGATTTGTTCATTGATCCTAAAGATCAGAAGAATAAAACCGGATTATGGAGATTTGGACAGGTAAAAAGGGAGCCGATCCCTTTTTACCAAAGTTCATAATCCAAGATGGTATTCTCTACTCTATAAGTTGGCGTTTGTTCGCCATCCGATAAACGGTTCACCTCTTCCGAGACAAACTTTTGAAGTTCGTTGAGAGTAACTTTACCGTTCTTGTTCAGATCAGCTTTCAAGTCTTTCATTCCACTCAACATACAATACGTAAACAATCCATTCTTCCATGCCTCTGCCTCCCAGGCTGCTTCTGTCCCTCCTGCAGAGGAGATGACTGTTACACCGGAATGCTGACGCAGATCGGCGAAGACAGCCTTCGACATTTCAAGAGCCGTACTTTGCGAAAACAAAACAGAACCTGCCCTTCGGCTACTGTCCTTTTTCGCTTTTCCCTTTTCCTCACTACCCGGAATCACCTCGGCATCAACTTCACCACTGAAACAAGCATCAATGAACATCAGTTTCCTGATAGAGTTCATGCCTGAAAATAATTTCTCAAATTCTGTATAAGCGACAGAGTTGATCTTCGGGTCCGAAAAATCCGTGTAATAGGTAGGGAAATAATAACTCAGATCTGTATCCAGAAATCCGTGTCCTGCATAAAAGATCATCACCAAATCATTCACTCCGGCCTTCTCAAAGAATTTTTTCATCTTCTTAACTGAATCAGTTTGAAAATCAAGATTGATCATCTTACGCGTGTAAATCTTATTGAAGGCTTTTGAATTCACCATCGTGTTAGCCACATCACCTGCATCTTTCACGGCATAATTCAAATTGAAATCTGTATTCTTGAATTTCTCGCTGGCTATGACTAATAAATAAAGATCCGGCTTCTTCTCACTTGTATTATTGAAGAATCGCGTTATTCTTGGACTTTCTTTGCCTGATCTGTCTTTAACGATGAACTCGAATTGATTCATTCCTGAACTTGTTTCGAAGGACAGACTTTTTTCCATTCTGTTCTGTTCATTTCCTTTCGGGATCTCTGAATGGATCAAGGTTCCGTTGTTTGTGACAATGAATTCACTTAAGACTTCCTTCCCTTTATTTGCTGAAAACAAAAAGTTCACTTTTCCGTTTGCTTCTTCTTTCATGACCACCTTATCGATCTTTGGTACCTCAGAAAAATTCAATTCCGTATTCGCATTCAAGCCCAAAACTTTCATTCTCTTTAGATATGCAGTTTCATATGCCTTGATCAAAAGACTGTCTGTACATCCAAATGATCGCAATACCTGATGGGGTTGATTCAAATAGGCATCAAACTGATCAAAACTAAAAATTTCTGATTTCAATTTGAATCGGATATTCTTCACGAATTCTTTCGAACCGCAATACTTCAGGTCGGAGCTCAACATAAAATAATCATCGGCTGATGCATTGGCCATTTGTCCGATCACTTTTTTATTTTTGAGATCAACAAAAGTGGCCAAAGGATTGAGAGCTCCGGTAACAATCAAAAGATCCCTCTCCTCAATGAAAAAACACTTTGCATTCGATAATTTCATGTCCTTTAGGTCGATCAATTCCTCTCCTTTCGCATTGAAGATCTTAAAATAATTTCCATACAGATCATACAAGGAAAAATACTTTCCTTTTTCACTTGCGCAGTTCATGGGAATATGATCCGGTGTTCTTGCAAGTACAGTTGTGAATAATTCCTTTCCACTTTCAATTTCATATTCCGTATAAACATGCTCTTTTAAGGAATCATTCGACTTCCCCAACTCATATTTTACATACCAAACACCCAGGATTTTCTCTTCTTCCCTGATCTTAAAATCATACATGATATACGTTTGCGCATAATCATTGATAACCGCCTTCCTATTCAAATCGATCCTGACCAATGCCTGTGTCGGGATCTCCATCTCGGTTCCGCTAAAATTGTGTTTCTTCTTGATCTGACCTAAAGTAAAAACACTTTTACCGTCCTTACTCAAACTAACTCTTGAGCTCACCATCCAGGTTTCACTTTCGTAATCCGTTTTTCCTGTTTTTCTATTCACTATTTTGAACTTGCCTGCATCAGGAATAAAGACCTGCTCGGAATTAAAATCGATCACGTGATACATTTGCGACGCCGCAAGTGAAAACATGCCATCGTACTTCTCTTCTTTCATCGTCTTTAGATCAACGATATGCAGTGATTTGAGATCAGAGTAATAAAACTCCCCATTCATGAATCCGGAAGACCATGCCGTAATCCCTTTTTTAATGATGGCTGTGTATTTTTTTCTTTTGATATTGTATAAACTAAGATTGACCGTGCGTGCAGCATGACCAGAGTTCACCACGATCTCTGAATCACTCAGAAAAAAAGCATTTTGCACATAGGAAGAATCACTTTCAGAAGGGTCTTTGATCTCACAATACTTGGAATAATTAGAAAGGTCCCAGATATGTCCGCTTGAACCAGAACCCGTGTAAAGCCATTTATTTCCCGGACTAATATTTACAAAGGTAAAAGCATTGCCCATTGCCTTCCGTTCTGAGATCAATTTCATATCATTGGGTTCATATACCCTCACGCCTTTAAAAGCCGAATGACCCATTGTGACCAACCTATCTCCCGAATTTGATACGCAAGTATTCAAAGCCATTAAATTCATTTTACGAATTAATTTACCGGATCTGATATCAATGAATTTTAAACCTTTTACGGTGGAGAATACAGCAACTCTACCTCCTTTTAACAAGGAAATATCATAAATGAATTCATCCGGCTCAAAATTGATCGCATCGTATTTACTCACGGCAACTCTTTTATTCAATGCATTGGTCCATTGGTTTTGATCTGATTTCTCATATTTGAATTTTGGTGCTGCAACTTCATGCAAGATCTTACCGGTGATCAGATCGTAGGAAAATACAGCATCGGTATTAAAAGAAAAGAGCACAGAATCTTTCACTTTTATACGGTAAGAAGTATTTCGCTGTTCAGTAAAAACCGTGATCTTGGTAAGATCATTCAGGGATTGACGAAGGATGGTGTTAATGGTTCCGGAAGTCTTAGCAAGTATCGCTTCATTCCTGATCGAATTGTATTGGGCATGCAAGACATAATCAGTTGGAGGAAATGTATGTCTTGATACTACTTTATTCGCTTTCAAATCATACAACAAAGTATAGGATCCTATTCCTACATAGATCACACTGGGATCATGAGTAAAAAAAGCTGCATTCACGGGTAGCATTCCGTAATACTGACTATTGGGTTCACCGGCAATGAAAGTCGTCGTATTGGTCTTTGAAATAAGTTTTAATTGTAATGACTGGAATGAAAACAAATACAGATCCGTATTCACAAGAGCTAACACTTGCGTTCCATTTGAACTTACCTGCAGACACTTTGCGCTCATACCCAATTCAAACTCATCGACCATTTCTGCAGTTTCTGTATTAAAAACAGAAAGAGAATTTCCAAGCGTAAAGAAATACTTACCATCCGGTGTAAAAGCCGTGTTATCTGTCATGGAAAAAAGATTCTCCTTTGGTATAAGAATCTTTATATCCTTCAATTGAGCAAAAGAGAATTGACTTACCAACAAGAAAGAAATGAATATTTGAAAGATCCTTCTCAGGTGTTTACTTCCATTAAATTTTCTTGAGATAAGGAAAAATAAGTAGGTCTGTCGATTCCATTGAAACTTACCAGCAGCATGTGCTTTGTTTCTTCTACCAGATTGTTCTCCTCCAATTGTTTCAAAGAAATATTCAGGGGGAGTGCCATATGTCGGAATTTTCCCTTTGTTGAATGAAAAGCTTCAATCATTCGATCCCTCCATCTTGATTCATCTTCGGCTAAAAATGTTGTGCCTGGTTTTGATTTGAATTGCAAAACATGGTCCAAAGTCAGCAATTGCAAGAGTACCGGATCATCTGCACATTCCGTGCGAATGTATTCTGCGGCTATTTGATAAATATCGTTTAGTGTATAGTCATGATAGGGTCTTCTGGTTCCGAAATAAATTCCGAGTCCCATCAAGAAATCAAACGAACTGTATTTTAAAGCGACATACCTCAACAAATGAATAGCGCGTTTTCTGTTCCAATAGATCTCGAGAGCATGTTCAAGGCAGACGATACTTTGCAGCTCGGATTCAGAAAGGTATTTACTTTTTATCAAAGTATAAGGAGGCATTGGATCGAATTCATATTCATGGATGGCCTTATCTCGCATGGGAGTTCCTTTTAAGAACTTTAAAAAACCCAATTGAAGTTCCGGCGCGAAAAGTCGGAACACTTCTTCGAAGCTGTATTTTATCTCAGTTATTGTATCAAATGGCAAACCAACGATCAGGTCGAGATGCATTTCGATCTTATGCTGCAGCTTTAAAATAATCTCCTTAGTTTTGAGGAAATTCTGTTTTCGCTTCACATCCAAATTGGCCTTTTGATTCACTGTCTGAATTCCGATCTCAAAACGAAAAATGCCGACCGGAACTTTTGCCAGGATGAAGGCCATGATATCGGGATGCAAAATATCCGCCGTGATCTCAAATTGGAATATATTTCCTTCCCTCCTATTCTTTAAAATGAACTCGAAAATATCGATCGTGAAGTTCTTTTTAATATTGAATGTTCTGTCGAGGAATTTGATGGTCTTACCATGCTGCATCAAATAAAGTAATGTGTTCTTTATGTATTTATCGGGCAAATAACGAACTGCATTATCCAGACTGGCTAGGCAGAATTCACATTTATAAGGACAGCCTCTCGAAGTTTCTATGTACAGCACTCGATTTGCCAATGTGGAAGGATCATCATAAGCATAAGGCATGATGTGTTCATAGTTCTTCAGATCGAAAGTTTCTGCCGAAGGGAGGAAGGAGATCTTGCTATCTGTTTTATATGCCAGGCATTTTATAAATTCTATCTTCGGAAAATTGCTAAGAAATTGTGAAAAAGGGATCTCACCTTCTCCGGCTATAATAAAATCAATGCAGGGAAGATTCAGGATCTCCTCGTATTCATAACTGACCTCTGGTCCACCTAATAAAATTTTGCAAGTAGGATCCTTTTCTTTGATGCGACGACAAACTTCCAGTGTTTGTGTGATATTCCAGATATAGCAACTGAAAGCGACAATGTCGTAGGCAGCGCAATCAGATGCAATGTGATCAGGATCTTCTTTAATGGTAAATTCCTTCCATTCCAACCCAGGAAAGGAATCCTTATTCAATGAATACAGCAAGCGAATGGCTGTGTTCACATGAATGTATTTTGCATTAAGCGTGCAAAGGAGTACGCGCATCTTTCAAAGATACGAAATTATGCTTCGCTACTTCTGGAAATTGCGATAGAGGTTCTCTGCATATTGCGAACCCGGACGATACGCGTATGTCAAGAAAGAAAAAAGGCCATAGGTGAAAACCTCTTTTATCACCACCAGTGTCTTTGTTTTTTGATTATAGTAATTATCTACTTTATCATTGGAAACATTGTCTTGCTTCTGTTTGTTCTTTTTTGACGATTTGCTTTCCTTTAATAATTTATATCCTTCATTCTTCAGTCCCTTCCTGTAATTATCATATTGTGTTCGGTCGGAGAATTGATACACCATGTAATTTTCAGTCGTATCCTTTGAAAACTCCCAATACATCAAATATGATTTTGTGGCATCTTCCTTCACCATCACGGACCAGCTTCTTTTTACTAGATTACTATCAGGTACGATCTGCATGGCATAACGTTTCCATCCATCTTTTAAAAGTGTTTCTTCTACCCTATCAGCAGAAGTAACAGCAAACTGCTGCAATTGCTTCAACGTAATACTTTGTGCATGAATTTTCATGCATAGGATAGAAATTAGAACGATAAGCGAACCACTGAATGACTGTTTCATGTGGTAAAGATAGAAAAAAAGGTCTATTTTTTAAATGAGTTGTATGTATTCATTACGAACTTGGATTCAGGCCGGAATGAATAAACAAGAAAAGAAAACATGCCATAGTAAAACACTTCTTTCACAATATGCAGTGACTTGGACTTTTCGTTATAATAGAATTCCTCCTTTTCTTTATGTATATCTTCGGTATTCACTTTGCTTTTTCTCCTGGTCTTGCCATTTGACAGCAACTTGTATCCTTCATTCTTTAATTGTTTTTTAAAGGAACCAAAAAGCGCCCTGTCGGAGAACTGATAGACTGCATAGTTCTCGATTGTATCTGAAGAAAATTCGAAATGAAGTAAATAGGATTTAGTTCCTTCTTCTGAAACATTCACTTCCCAGCTTCTTTTTACGAGGTTACTGTCCGGAACCATTTGCAAATTATGCCTCTTCCATCCTGCTTTTAGTAAACTGCTTTCAATTGCTTCAGAATTCGAGATCGCAAAATTTCGGATCTGTATGAGATTCAACTGCTGGGCAAAAAGCGGGGATGACAAACAAACCCAAACAAATAGAAATATTGAAAGTGAAGCCTTGTTCATTAGTTACATTCCATTATTGATCCAATTACTTTTTAAGAGAATTGATCTTTTTAAAACCGATCAGCTGATCATAATAAGTTCCCAGTTTACGGTGATAAACAAGAATATTGTAATCATTCTCGGTTTCCCAATGACTCCCTTCAATTACTGTTTCATCACCACCTTTTTTTACATCGCTACTGAGTACGATCTGGTAATTATAAAAACCCTGTTTCAAATAAAGCTGTTTTTCATAACCCATTCGTTTGTAATTGTACGACATTTTACTGCTGTTATTCAATCTCCAGTCACATAATTTACCTAGTATATAAAAATTACCGGCTGATTCCGGATTCTTATATGGCATGAAGAAATCCACATAAATATAATCCGCTTCCACATCCTGATTTCCTGAACTTTCTCTGTTTCTGATCACGAAACCTCCGTTAAAATCATTGTAAAAGATGTATGGTTTCACTGCCCTGTTCTCTTCATCGATCAGTTTGGCATGATTCATCAATTTATCATCTCTGTATACGTCTTTCACCCTTTCCGTAAGAAATCGTGTGCTTCGAATATCAAAATAACGAAATTCATTTCCGCCCGAAAAAGTACTTGCGTCATCAAGGGAATAAGTGAGTTCATTCCCTCCCATAAAAGTTGGTTTGATGTCTGTAACGGCATTATCCCATCTGTTATTCTGAAGGATGGTTACTTTCAGGTCGGTATTGGGATTCGTGACATTATAACCCGCATAAGTGATCTTAAAATCGAGATGCTGTTTACTGAACTGCTCATCATCGCCCATGGATTGACGGAAGCTATATCCGATATTCACTTTATTATCAAAGACCATGAATCTTCTGCTTAGTACTAGATCCTTTTTGTCTCCATTCAGATAGACCAAGGCAATGAAATTTCCGCTTTTTGTGAATTTGAGATTTTGTTGGGGAAACAAAAGGGAATAATGCGTGTATTTCTGCAGCGTATTCATGGAATAGGTGAAATTGATGAAATTAAGATCAATGAATCCGTCCAGATATTCACTCGTCATAAGATCACTTGGTGTCCAATCAGAATTACAATGAATGAACGTAACGCTGTATTGCTTTTTATCTCCATCCAGGTCATCAAAGCTCAGTTCGATCAGTTCATCACTATTCAGATTGATGATAGGAGAAGCATGATCCCATGTGGACTCATGCATTTGTACCGTTTTGATATAAGGTTTATAAGCGTGATCATCATACTTCAATACATTATCATTCACATAATCTTCCTCTTGCGAATGAAGGAAGCCGGAAAAAAGCAATGGGAGTATTAGAAAGAGGCTTCGAAGCATACAGTTGACAATACAAATTACGTACTAAAAACGTAGATTCTAATTAATAATTGCTAAAAATGAGTGGGAAGGCAGGACCTTTTACTTTTTTTGGGCTCCGAAAATCCGGATCTTACTCTCTTGTCGGTTAAGCATGCGACTGATGTTCTTACGATGTGTAATGATGAGCATCAAGGCCACTACCACAGAAAATGCAGTGAGAACAGGATTGGAATTGTGTAGTGCAAGATTCAAGATCAACGGAAAAGCTATACCTGCAGACATGGAGGAAAGCGAAACGATGCGACTGCTGAACAATACGATCAAAAATACGAGTAAGGATAATGAAGAGGCTACCGGAAGGATGCAGATAACGATCCCTAAAATTGTTGCTACGCCTTTACCACCTCTGAATCCTGCGAAAACCGGAAAAATATGTCCTAATAAAGCCGCAACACCCAGACCCAATTGAAGGTTGATGAATTCTCCACTTCCAGGTTCATAATTGGAAAAGAAAGAAAGTAGAACAGCAGAAGAACCTTTAATAATGTCGATGAGCAATACGGGAATACCTGCTTTACGCCCTAATACCCTGAATGTATTGGTTGCCCCGGCATTTCCACTTCCGAATTCACGAACATCAATGCCATAAAATCGTTTACCGATCCAAACCGCAGTTGGAACCGATCCAAGCAAATAAGCCAATATGATAAGTAAAATGATCATTCAGTTTGAACCCTCTAATCTATAGCAAAACTATCACTTATTTTAAATAAAAAAAGCACTTAAACATTTATTTATTAAAGTCTAAGTGCTTTATAATTAGATAATTAACAAGCTTAAAAGGATCCTTTTAACTTAACTCCCTGTTCTATTTTCTGTAAAGCGCTAATGTAGGCGCCAATTCTCATGCTTGTCTTGTAAGTGGAAGCACTGTTCCAAACCTGTTCAAATGCCAATTCCATCTTGATATCATGTTTCGCATTCACTTCATCTTCACTCCAGTAATAACCGGCCTTGTTTTGAACCCACTCAAAATAACTAACTGTTACTCCTCCACTGTTCGCAAGAATATCAGGAACGCAAACGATCTTTTTCTCGTTGATGATAGGATCCGCCTCAGGCGTTGTTGGGCCATTTGCTCCTTCAACGATCAATTTAGCCTGAATTTTAGGAGCATTTTCTTCTGTGATTACATTTTGCAAAGCTGCCGGAACAAGTACATCACATTTACTGATCAATAACTGATCGGCAGAAATTTCGGTTGCACCTTTAAAGCCTTTCAGAACTCTGTTGTTCTTAGCTGCAAATTCAAGCGCCGCCTTGATATCAATTCCTTTTTCGTTATAAAAAGAAGCTGTATGATCACCTATTCCAACGATCTTTATTCCTTTCTCATGAAGAAGACGCGCGGCGTGCGAACCCACATTTCCGAATCCCTGAACTACTGCGCTTACTTCATTTACTTTCATTCCCATTTTCTTCATTGCTGCCAGGGTATTCACCATCACACCTCTTCCGGTTGCCGCATCTCTTCCCAGGGATCCTCCAATAGCGACAGGTTTGCCGGTAATAACACCAGGACAATCTTCTCCCATGATCTTATTGAATTCATCCAGCATCCAGGCCATTTCCCTTCCACTTGTTCCCATATCAGGAGCAGGAATATCTTTATTCACACCAAAAATATCTTTCATTGCCTTGGCATAGGAACGACTTAATCTTTCCAGTTCGTTAACACTTAAATTTCTTGGATCACATTTTATACCACCTTTGGCTCCGCCATAAGGCAAATTCGCAACGGCACATTTAAAGCTCATCCAGGCAGCCAATGCCTTTACCTCATCGGCATTTACATCCATGGCATAGCGAATTCCTCCCTTGCTTGGACCTAAATGTGTACTGTGAATGGTGCGGTATCCTTCAAATACCTGGATCTTGCCATTGTCCATTACGACAGGCAGACTCACTTTCACTTCTTTTTTTGGATTTCGGAGAATCTGAGTTACTTCATCACTCAAATTCATCAACTTTGCGGCCACATCTAATCGGGCCAAAACGGCCTCAAACATGCTATCATGTGCATTAGGTGCCTTAACTGTGTTAGTTGACATAAGTTAAAATACGTTAGTTAGCTGGGTGGCAAAGGTAAGTAAATAAATTGATTTAGCAATTGATAGCCCGAGTTATAGATATAACGTTTTTTTGCATCGACTAATTACCGTTTCGCAGTTCGGAATGTGTACTTTTACGCAAATGGCCGAACTGCTTAAAATTGCTACTGTTATGCTCTTCTGCTCCCTTTTCTTCAGCAAATTGGGTATGCCTGCAGCCGTGATCCTATTTAAATTCAACTTTCTTAAGGTCTTTCTTGTGAGTTGTGCCGGTGGTATTGGTGGAACCGTATTTTACACCTACTTAAGTGCTTTTTTGATCAATTGGTGGGAAAAGTTCAAACACAGCAGAAATCTTTTTCAAAACAAGAAAGTATTTACAAAATCCAACCGTAGATTGATTCGAATCAAGAATCGTTTCGGACTTACCGGAATTGCCATTCTCACCCCTGTTATTCTTTCTATTCCTCTTGGTGCTTTTCTTGGTGAACGATTCTTTAGAAAGAAATCAAAAGTGATCCTCGCCATCAGCTTCTGGGTTGTGATTTGGAGCGTGGTGTTCTATTTCATCTATTACTTCTTCTACGACTTTTTTAAAGGCTGGCTATTTTAAGAACTGATAGCAAATGAAAGACGGAATTAATCATGTTTTTTTTGATCTCGATGATACTTTGTGGGATTTCGAAACCAATTCTGACCGAGTACTCATGCAGCTTTTCAGGGAATTTGATCTAGAAAAAAAACTTAATTCATCTTTCACAGATTTCATTGGGGTGTATAAAGAAATAAATTCTCAATTATGGAGAAAATATAGTCTCAAGGAGATCACCAAAGAAGAATTAAGAAACAATCGTTTTGAATTGACTTTTCAAAAGTTCGACTATAGTAATTACACCGAAAACTTAGCGTTAACCCATCAATACCTGAGCCGAGCGCCCCATGGAAAAGTGCTGAAGGATGGTTGTTTAGATATACTCGAATTTTTAAGTAAAAAATACCAACTCCATATCATTACAAATGGTTTTAAAGAGATCCAAGAAATCAAACTGACCGGAAGTGGATTAAAACCCTATTTCAAAAACATCATTATCAGCGAGGAACATAACCTGAGCAAACCGGATCCTGAAATTTTTAAACTGGCGGAAAAACTGGCCATGGCGAATGCAGATGAGTGTATCATGATAGGTGACAACAAGGAAAATGATGTACATGGCGCCTTGATATCTGGCTGGAAAGCGATCCATTATCATCCTTTTAAACATCCTGATGTGCCTCACCAAATAGCTCATCTATTGGAATTAAAAGAACTGCTGTAAATTCATCAGCAAACAAAGTAGTCAACAGCTTATTCTCTTTTATTAACGGCACTTTGCACAGTGAATATTTTAATCTAAATTCACCATCAGCAAATTTTTATGAAGAAGGCATTTTTATTTATCGTACTAGGTTTGGCGCTCACAATCTCTGCGCAAAAGAAGATCACTTTAGAAGATGTATGGCACAAAGGAACATTCAGACCGTCCTATATTGGGGGATTCAATGTGATGAACGATGGTTTGCATTACAGTGATGTGGAAGAAAAAGACGGAAAAAAATCCATTTGCAAATACGAAATGAAAAGCGGCAATAAAGTGGCCGAATTGATCAACGCTTCCGATCTTAAATACAAAGATCGCGAACTGGACATATACAGTTATTCTTTCAGTCCGGATGAAACGATGTTGTTATTGGTTGAAGATGCAGAAGGGATCTACAGAAGATCGGCTAAAGCAAATTATTTCCTGTACGATATCGCTTCTAAAAAAGTGACATTACTTTCTGAACAAGGAAAACAAATGTTCCCTCTCTTCTCACCCGATGGCACAAAGATCGCCTATGTAAGAGACAATAACATATACATCAAATACCTGACAAAGAATGCGGAAGTTCCTGTTACCTACGATGGCGAATTCAACAAAATAAAAAACGGTTGGGCCGATTGGGTATACGAAGAAGAATTCAGTAAAGCTGATTACATGGATTGGAGCAGCAACAGTCAGTATTTAGCCTATGTAAAGTTTGATGAGCGTAAAGTGAAAGACTTTACCATGGAAGAATACAACGGGGCTCTTTATCCCGGCAAATACACATTCAAGTATCCAAAAGCGGGTGAAGATAATTCCATTGTAAGCGTTCATATTTACGACGATGTTTCTAAAAGATCGATCACAGCAGACATTGGCGTGAACAAGAATATTTACATCCCTCGCATTCAATTCACCAATAATCCTCTTGTATTGAGCATCCAGCGATTGAATCGTTTGCAAAACAAACTAGAAATACTTTTCACAGACGCTGTTGCAGGAAAAGGTTTAGTTGCCTATACAGATGAAAGTAAAACCTACGTTGATATTACCGACGATCTCACTTTTGTAGGAAATAAAGGATTTATAATTTCAAGTGAACGTGATAATTACAATCACCTTTATTTTTATGACCTCCAAGGTAAATTAGTAAATCAGATCACCAAAGGAAACTGGGATATCACTGAATTCAAAGGATACAACGAAGAGAAGAACACGCTCTATTATGTAAGTACAGAAAATGGTCCCATGAACCGTGATGTATACAGCATTAAACTGGACGGAAGTGGAAAAAAGCGTTTATCATCGGGTGAAGGCTTCAATAATTTTGAATTCACACCCGGATACAAATATTACATTTCAGATTACAGCAATGCCAACACACCGAACACTTACGAACTTCGAAGCATTGATGGAAAACTCATCAAAGTTCTGGAAGACAACAAGGCCTTGAAAGAAAGAATGAAAGAATACACGCTTTCTCCTCGAAAATTCTTCAAATTCAAAACCAGTGAAAACATTGAGCTGAATGGCTGGATGATGAAGCCGCACAATTTTGATTCCACAAAAAAATATCCGGTGTATATGTATGCTTACAACGGTCCGGGTTCCAATGAAGTGAACAATGCCTGGGATCCTTCGGAATATTTCTGGCATAATTTCTTAAATCAGGAAGGATACATTGTGGTGTGCGTGGATGGAAGAGGAACATTGGGAAGAGGAAGGGAATTCAAACATTGTACCTATCTGCAACTCGGAAAATACGAGACCATCGATCAACTGGAAGTGGCAAAATACATGGGAGCACAACCTTATGTGGACAAAGATCGCATTGGATTTCAGGGATGGAGTTACGGAGGTTATATGGCGGGATTGATGATCACCAAAGGAGCCGATCTGATCAAAGCTGCGATATCGGTAGCACCGGTCACCAATTGGAAATACTATGATAATATCTATACCGAACGATTTATGCGTACGCCGGAAGAGAACAAAGCAGGTTATGAAGATAATTCTCCCGTTAATTTTGTGCATCAGATCAAAGGAAAATATTTACTGATCCATGGAAGTTCAGATGACAATGTGCATGTGCAGAACAGCATGGAAATGGCAGCAGCTTTGGTAAAGAACAATATTCCATTTGATTTCATGATCTATCCAAATAAAAATCACGGAATAGCAGGTGGCTATACACGTTTGCACATCTATTCTAAAATCTTCAAATTCGTAAAAGAGAACCTTTAATGTCTAAGAAAAAACTGGTCATATTTACAGGTGCTGGAATCAGTGCAGAAAGCGGATTGAAAACATTCCGTGATGCAGGAGGATTGTGGGAAGAATTCCGCATTGAAGATGTGGCTACGTTTGAGGCTTGGACAAGAAATCAAAAATTAGTACTCGATTTTTACAATCAAAGAAGGAAGCAGGTAATGGAGGCGCAGCCAAATGCGGCTCATCATTTTATTGCTGAATTACAGAAGGATTATGATGTGCATGTGGTGACCCAAAATATTGATGACCTGCACGAAAGAGCTGGAAGTAAAAAAGTACTTCACTTGCATGGAGAGATCATGAAAGCAAGAAGCACTGTAGATCACAACTTAATTTATCCCCTTCATCATTTTGAAATAAAACAAGGGCAGCTTTGCGAAAAAGGATCTCAATTAAGACCACACATTGTGTGGTTTGGAGAATTGGTGCCGGAAATGGACAATGCTTATTTGGTGACAGAAAAGGCAGAAATGTTTGTGGTGATCGGAACATCACTGAATGTGTATCCTGCAGCAGGATTATTGAATCATGTAGCACATGAAACTCCAAAACTATTGGTAGATCCAGGCGAGTTCAATCTCGATTACATTAAAAATATTACGCAGATCAAAAACACTGCTGTGAATGGAGTTGAGGAATTGAGGAAGATGGTAAAGGGAAAACTACAAATTTCTTGATCATTTAAGTTTTTACTTTGAATTGCTACTTAGGATTATAAATCCTTTGGCTAATTATATTCACGCAGGATTACAAATCCTGCGAAGCTGGAAAGGAAGATGTGTGAGAATTTCGATTGCATTGCAGAATATTAAACTTAATAAGATGAATTTGAAATGAGTTTGTCGTATGGACTTTACAAAAGCCATTTTAATACTTCCTCGTTACACTTTGTTAAACGAGGAAGAGATGCGGAATTTATTTTTTGTGATTTGGCTTTACTTATAAGCCGGACATTTCTTACAACGATCCCCTTTTTTAAAGCGCTTGCAGCAATCTTTTTTCTTCTTATTGCAATCAGCCGTCACCATTAAAGGTGAGTTAAGTGTAAAGAATTGTATTTTTTTAGGAGTATCGTTAAACACAATGTAAAACTAGCTTTGTAATTTTGAATCACATATACCTTAAAAGTGGTAATTTAAAGGCCTAAATGTCCATTGCCCCCCTTCATACCTGGCTAAAAAGCGAATCAGAACCTCTGATCATTTCTGGTCCGTGTGGTGCTGAAAGCCTTGAACAGCTACGACTTACTGCCCAGGGCTTAAAGCAATTGGATCGTATTTCTTTATTCAGAGCCGGGATCTGGAAACCTCGTACTCGTCCGGATAGTTTTGAAGGCAGAGGAGAAATGGCACTGGAATGGTTGAATGAGATCAAGAAGGAATTCAGCTTTAAAACAACGGTTGAAGTTGCCAATGCGCAGCATATAGAGGCTGCCTTAAAACATGGCGTTGATGTATTGTGGATCGGAGCCAGAACAACCGTCAATCCCTTTACCGTACAAGAAATTGCCGATGCATTAAAAGGAACAGATACTCCGGTGCTCATTAAAAATCCTATCCATGCCGATCTTAATTTATGGATAGGAGCCATTGAACGATTTTTAAAGAACGATCTAAATAAAATTGCAGCCATTCACCGTGGATTTCATTTGTACGGAAAAACAAAATACAGGAACGAACCCTTGTGGCAAATTCCACTCGAATTAAAAACACATTTTCCGGAGATCTCTATCTTCTGCGATCCAAGTCATATTGGAGGAAGCAGAAGCTTTTTACAGGAGATCTCACAAAAAGCATTGGATCTGGGTATGAATGGGCTCATGATCGAATCACATTACGATCCATCCATCGCATTAAGCGATGCCAGCCAACAACTCACACCGGCTGAATTGGGAAAAATGCTCAGCGAGCTGAAGCTAAGAAAACAAAGCACACCCAATATTGCCACAGCAGATGAATTGTCCAGACTCAGAGACCTGATCGATGAGATCGATGAAGAGTTGATCGATGTGATCCGCAAAAGAACGAATGTGATAGAACAAATCGGTCATTTTAAAAAAGACCATCAGGTAACGATCTTTCAACTGGAAAGGTGGCAGGAAATACTGAGAACAAGGGCAGGACAAGCCCGAAAACTAGGACTTTCTTCCAGTCATATTGAGAAGATCTGTCAGTTATTGCATGAAGAAAGTATAAGAATACAGAATGAGATCATGAATAAATAACAGCAATTTTGACTCCTTGCATTATTTCCTTATTTTTACTGTTAATTGAACAAATGAATTTGTTTTATGGCATTGCTGGTTATTGAAGAAACACCTAAGACTCCCGGAATCATTTTGGATCCTGCGAACGGTACGATATTGATCAAAGGGAGATCTATTCCTGAAAACTCTCTTGCCTTTTACCAACCGGTGTTGGAGGCAATGGATGAGTATGCCAATGCGCCGAAAGATTACACAAAAATGACCATACAGCTGGATTATTTCAGCACCTCTTCTTCTAAATGTATTTTGGATCTATTCAAGAAATTGGAGAACATTATCAAGAAAGGAAAGACGGCAGAGATCTATTGGTTATACGAGGATAAAGATGATAATATCAGAGATGCCGGAGCCGATTACGAAACAATGATCGATGTTCCTTTCAAGATCGTTGCGATCGAATAAAATTTCTGAATTAAAAAACGTGTTTTTCTGCATGGTAAGAGGATCTTACCAATGGACCACTTTCCACAAAACGAAATCCTTTTTGCAAAGCGTATTCTTTGAACTTCTTGAATTCATCGGGATGAACAAATCGTGCTACTGGCAAATGTTTCGGTGTAGGTTGTAAATATTGTCCAAGAGTCAACACATCACATTTTACAGCTGCAAGATCATCGATCGTTTCGTAGATCTCTTGTTCTGTTTCTCCCAATCCTAACATCACACCGCATTTCGTTTTCACTCCTGCCTCATCCAAACGTTTTAAAACCTCCATACTCCTGTCATATTTGGCTTGTATGCGCACTTGTGCAGTAAGGCGACGAACAGTTTCAATATTATGAGATACGATGTCCGGCTTCACATCAATGATCCTTTGCAGATTCTCCCATTTGCCCATGAAATCAGGAATGAGACATTCGAATTTTGTTTCAGGACTAACTTCTCTGATCGCTTTGATCGTCTCCGCCCAAATGATAGAACCTCCGTCTTTCAGATCATCACGATCCACAGAAGTGATCACGCAATGTTTTACGCCCATTAGCTTCACCGATTCGGCCACTCTTTTCGGTTCATCCCAATCCACAGCTTTTGGCATTCCGGTTGCTACCGCACAAAAACCACAACTTCTTGTACAAATATTTCCGAGGATCATGAAAGTAGCAGTACCTGCACCCCAGCATTCTCCCATATTCGGACAATTACCACTTTCGCAGATCGTATGTAGTTTATGCTTACCTACTATTCCTCTAACCTTCGCATATTCTTCTCCAGTGGGAAGTTTAACGCGAAGCCAATCCGGTTTGCTGATCCTGGGTTTATCGTTCGTGAGTTCCATTCAATACCATTTTTTTCCGAATACAAATCCAACATGAAGCGTGATGATCAGGTTCTCGGTTGAGTTACGTGCCATGATGGGTAGTGCCTTTGGGAAATAATCAACCGATATTCCGGTTTCAATTGCTCTGATCAAATTGGTGTACGTAGCATATTCAAAACTTAAATTGAATTTTCCGTTAATACCTGGATAGAATCCGGTTTCTGCTAGTCCACTTGAAAATCTTCCTTTACCAACCACACTATCCTGCGTAAAACTTTCGCTATTGAATCTTACCTCTTCCGGTTGCTGGTCCGGATCATAATTTGGCAACTGATAATAATAAGGCTTAGCAAGTGCGACGACCGGACCTAATGCATAGGAACAACGTACTTCTATCGCTTTATAATCTGCCTTTGAAAAGATCACGTTCTGCATTCCAAAATCTCCTCTCAATAGGTAAACGGAATTTAATTTTCCGTAAACATATCGCTTTCTGTTCTCTGCTGTTCCTACCACCTTTACTTCTTTAGGGTGCTTTAATCCTTGCAGATCTATTTCATAAAAAGATCTTGTTTTTCCTGTGATGTGTTTTCCTCTCCTGTACAAAAAACCAAATCCACGGGTGCTGGCATAGATCCTTCCTACCGCATCATTCCTGTAAAGAACATTCAAGGTGCTTCCCTCTTGTTTTCCAACCACGGTCATACCGTTCTCCTCTTGAGCACTCAGATCAACTGAGCTCAAATAGAAGCAAAAAATAAGGATGAAAAACTTATTAAACATTCTAACAAATTTAAGGATTTCCACGCTATTATGTCCTACATTTGTGTTAAAGTATACCAATGGAAACCAGCGTAATAAAGTACATCGGCCAGCTCAGAACTGAATCTGTACATCAAGCCAGTAAAAACCTGATATACACTGATGCTCCGGTGGATAATCATGGAAAAGGAGAAGCATTTTCTCCAACCGACCTCATGGCAACCTCTTTGGCAAATTGCATGTTAACTGTAATGGGCATAAAAGCAGGGACAGAGAATATGACCAATATTGACGGAACAGTTGCATATGTAACCAAAATTATGGTAGCTGATCCGAGAAGAGTTGGGGAGATCAAAGTACACCTTGTTTTCCCAAAAAAGAATTACAGTGAAAAGGAAAAGAAGATCTACGAAAACACTGCTCACACTTGTCCTGTTGCGAAAAGTCTGCACCCTGATCTGAAGCAAACCATTACATTTGAATGGTAATAAATTTTCCTGTATTTCGTTAGGATAACAAGATGTTCAGGAATATCATACAGAGTGTTTTTACAAAAGGTTTTGTTGCCGTCATCAATTTTCTTGTATTTATTATTTCTGCGAAGTACCTCGGCACATCGTCAAGGGGTGAGATCAATATTCTTGTCCTGAACATCGCCATTATACAGATCCTGAACGAGATCTATACTGGTTACAGTTTGATCTATTTCATTCCAAAATACGATCTCAAAAAGATCTTTCTCACCGGCATCATCTATACTTTTTTGGCTTGCTCGCTTGGAAACAGTCTTTTTTATTTTATCGGAAAACAATTGCCCGGATATGAATGGCTGAGTTTTATCATCTCTATGCTTGTTATTTTAAATACCTTCAATTGTGTACTGATCTTAGGAAAGGAAAAGATCGGGCTGTATAATTTTCTTTGTTTCTTTCAGCCTTTGGTGCTCTTGTTAGGTCTTTGTTTCAGCATCATCTATCTTAAGATCTTCACACTTGAATCCTATCTTTTTCCAATGCTGATCTCTTTTGCAATTTCTTTTCCCATTTCATTGATCGCAGTGATCCGTATCAAAGCACCTGTTGATGAAAAAAAGTCCTTTGAAGCCAAACCCATTTTTATTTACGGATTCATCTGTCAAATGGGAGTCTTGCTATTTTTATTAAGCAACAAATACAGTTATTATTTGTTGGGTTCAAATGACCAGGTTGGATTGTATGGAACTGCTTGCTCATTGATAGAATCAGTTTTGATCATTGCCAACGGGATCTCGCCTGTCTTCTTAGCAAGAGTTGCCAATTCCGGCAAAACAGAAAATAATATTAAAATGACTCTCAGTTTGAGTAAGGTAAGTTGCCTGCTTAGTATTGCAACTGTAATGATCATTCTCGTCATTCCTAATTCCATTTACGTTGCGCTGTTAGGAAAGGGCTATACAATGGTGAAACACTACATGTTGCTTTATGCGCCTGGAATCATTATCATGAGTTTTATCAGCATCATCAATAATTATTTCTCTGCAATAGGTAAACTGAAACAAGTTTTGGTTTGCAATCTCTTTGGTTTTGTTGCATCCCTCATCGCGGCCCACGTATTGATTCCGGTTCATGGGATCACAGGGGCTGCTATTGCTGCCAACCTCGCTTATCTGATCACTGCAGTCTGCATCACTTTTGTTTTTCTTCGCTCAAATCATTTACCTTTCGTTCAGTTGTTCAGATTCAGGGAAGATTATTCGAACATACGCGAACTTGTATTTCAGAAAAAATGATCAACGGCTGTACACCATTTCCATCATTTTTCTGTCCTTACGATAAATATCCAAAAACAACTGTAACTGCTGAACACTGTCAACACCTGCAGTGAAATAGCGCACATAAATTGGAAGGGGTTTTCGAAGATTGATCTTTTCCTGCTTTTCTCTTATAAAATAGGCATTCAAAGTATCATAAGGGATCTTTAATGTATCATCTCTTATCAGGAATCTTGCCATCTCCATGTACTTCTCCAATCGAATACATCCATGACTTTGATAACGGTAGAATGTTTTGAAATACCTTTTACTGTTTGTATCATGCATGTAAACATCGTACTTGCTGTTGAAATTGAATTTGCAGATTCCTAAGCTATTCTCATCCCCTATCCTCTGCCTGAAACGAACGGGAAGATTCTCCTTGTTGAATTTTTTCCAGTTCAGTTTCCCAAGATTGGTCACAACCTCACCTCTGCCATTGATGACCTCAAAATTGTGTTTGTGCAGGTAATTCGTATCCATTTTCACCATAGGCAGGATCTCTTTCCACGCAATACTGAAAGGAACATTCCAATAAGGATAGATCAAGATATAATTGATCTTGCTTTTTAAAATGGGTGTTTGATTTTCAGGCTTACCAACTACCACTCTGCTCTTGAAAACAAGTGTGTCTTCCTTTTTCTTTTTGTACCATTCCCATACATGAATATCCGCTGATGGAATATTCACCACTGCGTATTTATCCGGATACTTTGCCGGCTCCCATCGCCAGCGTTCCAATGCCATTTCCATCTGACGTATGGTCAGTTCTTTGTTCAATCCCAATGCTTGTTTTGTGTACTTTCCAAGTTTTCCGTCGGGCTCCAGATTGAACCGTTTTTGAAATGATTTGATCCCTTTGGCAAGCTTAATACTGTCATTTGCTTTTAAGGAATCATTGTAATCACCTGTTTGTATCAATCGTTGCTTGATCTCCTCTTTTAATGCTATCGTATCCGCTATATTAAAAAAAGAAATACTGTCCCACTGGATTTTTTCATTCTCTGCAAGATAATTATTGAATGCTTTCTTTAGGAATTGATAACCCTTATGCCTCGGCTCGAGTGAATCAAATGCTTTTCTGAAATTTCCTGATTGAAGTCCGTAACGCAGAATGCTGGTCCAATTCGTATCCAGCTTTTTTGGATTCCACTCCAGTAACATGGTATCCGGATTAAAACGGCCTTTGTTCAAATGAGCTCCAATTTTCAAATAAGCATCGGTGAGCAATGCTTCAAAAGCAGCAAGACAGGAAACGTTATACGTTTTATCACCTTTGTTGTAAAAATTAGTGACAAGAGAATCGAGTGTGTAATAATGATAATCGCCTGCAAACAATCCGTAGGTGCGGCATTTGGCTACCAATTGAAAAAGGGAGTCGCCTTTGGCAGTCAGCTTTCCTTTATCTGTAAATAAAAGATCTTTTCCATTGTATACTTTTTTAAAATAGGAATACGTGATGAGACTGTCGTTGTTGATTACCAAAAGTGTATCTCCAATAGAATTCTCGTAATAACCTTTGAGGATCTCATTTGCTTCCTTGTTCGCGTCCTGTATCTTCTTAACCGTAATGTGTTTTATCTCATTCTTCTTCTCTTCTTTGCATGAGAAAAGAACAAGCAGGAAAGCCGTGAATATTAAACAGGAATACCTCAAGAAGAATTTACATCTAAATTAATGTAAATTATTTAACTGCCTTCTCTTTTTTGACAGTTTTAAGATTAAGGAGGTTCATTGGATTGCTGCCCAGACCCTTGATGTGATGGTGCACAAGACGCACCACCTGATCATAATAAAGCGTTACAACCGGAGCATCATCTACCACCATTTGATCCATTTGCTGATAGAGTTTTATTTTTTCGGCGTCGTTGGTAACGGTTTGCGCTTTCTCATACGCTTTATCAAACTCAGGATTACTGTAGTGGAAATAGTTTACACCTTGAGGACTAAAATTCTTGCTATAGAACAGACTCATGAAATTCTCTTCATCGGCATAATCACCAACCCATGACTTTTTGAACATGAGGTACTCGCAAGAATTCACAGCCTGCTTCAACACAGAAGGTTTTTCTATACTCACCTGAATAGGAATTCCATTCTCCGCCAATTGAGATTGAATGAATTCAACTTGTTCCTTATAGTTATCCGTCGCATGCATGGTGATCTCAGGTAATCCCTTTCCATTGGGAAAACCAGCTTCCGCAAGCAGTTTCTTTACTTTATCGGGATTGTATGAATAACCATGCACTTTGCTGGTATCATAAGAAAGCATTCCCATTGGAATGAAGCCTGCATGGGCCGGCTCACCAATATTACTGCGCAGGTATTTGATCAATTTATCCCTGTCGAATCCGTAATTGATGGCCTGACGAAGTGCTTTTAATTTGAGAGGAGAATTTTTCACGATTGGAATTTTCTCATCTATAAGAATTCCAATATAATCAGTCTTTAAAAATGTTTGTTTCTGCAAATAGAATTTCTGTGCGTAACTATCTCTCAGTTCTCCGTTCTTATCTAAAACTTCATTCGTATTGAACGCATCTGCCCCACTGAGCATATCAAATTTTCCATTCAATAATTCCATGAAGGCTGTTTCTCTGTCCTTCACAAAAGAAACGGACACTGCATCCAAATAAGGAAGTTGATGTCCTTCTGCATCGGTTTCAAAATAATTCGGGTTACGAAGCATGACAAGTTTTGCACCTTCTTCCCAGAATTTGAAAACGAAGGGACCAGTTCCAACCGGATTCCTTCTGAATTCCTGCTTATAATGATCCACAGCCTCGTAAGGGATGACGCTGAAGAATTTCATGGTTAAAATACTTAGAAATGCTCCGAAAGGAGTTTTAAGTGTGATCCTGAGTGTACTATCGTTGATGGATTCAAATCCTTTGTAATTGGTTTTCTCGCTTCTGTCAATATTCCCCAGTAAAGTCGTTGCGCTGCTTACTTTGCTGTCGAATAATCGGTCGAAGCTGTAAACAAAATCTTTAGCGATCACTTTTCGTCCTTTCCCACCTTCAAAACAAGGATTGTCGTGAAAAAAAACATCGTTCCTTAAATTGAAAGTATAGACCAGGCCATCCTCACTGATGCTGAATTTATAGGCGATGCTAGGGATCACATTCATTTTATCGTCCATCTGAACCAAGCCATTAAATAGCTGATTGATCGGCCAGATGCTCTCAAAACTGATGGCATTCGCAGGGTCCAGAGAAGAAACCCCTGCCATTTCGTTGTAGCTGAAAATAGATCTATTGTCTTCCTCCTTCTTATTTTCACAAGAGAAGAAGAAGGCTGCACATAAGACTGCAAGCAGATAGAAATGTTTGGGCATACTGCAAATATCCCATTTGAAGCTATATCAATTGATGCGCCTTTATGCAATTATGCACAATGCGATGTGAAAAGTGGTTTATGGGGCTACGGCAGCAGGATCTTCTTTCTTTTTTGCTGCGTCGAAATCGAAACTGATGGATATTCTCCAGGTTCTTTGAAGTGGATTGTTGATGGCAGTAGGAACCAGATAAGAACCATCGATATTGATGATGCTATATCTTACCCCTGCACCAAATGTAAAATACTGACGAGAACCTTTTGTTTTAGGCTCATAGAAATAACCGGCGCGAAAAGCAAAAACATTGTTGTACCAATACTCCATTCCATTGCTGATATTGATCTCCTGCATTTCTTCTTTTGCTCCACCCGGCGCATCGCCAAAGGATTGAAGAATACCCTGAGCAACCGGAACATTCGGATTCTTTCCTGACTGAATCACTTTTTCATTTGTTGCAGGATCGGTAACATATAAAAGTTGTCCGTTTGCATCTGTTGTGTACTGATAGATAGGAGGAGTTGGAACAAGCAGTTTATTCAGGTCAAGATAGTAACCGATGGTATTGTAATCGTCAAGATGAACTTTCAAACCTCCACCTAAGCGCATATTCATAGGGATGAAGTTCTGATCGTTCGAGTATTTTATTTTAGCTCCAATGTTTGTGAAAGCGAGACCACCTGTTGCAACTGCCTTCTTAGGTCCAAGATCGAATTTTTTACTCTTGTAAAACATGGTCAGGTCGACTGCCACAGTATTTGCGGCGTTTCCCTGACTTCCGTTAAAGAAAACTCTGCTAATACTTGAATTAATATAACGAGTAGCAACGCCAAGAGAAAAATTATCGGATAATTTCTGTGCAAAGGCCAGATCCATAGCCCACTCATTTGGAGTGTAGTCGCCTGTTTTTACACCTGTTGCGTTTGTCAACTCAATATTGCCTAAGCTAAAGTACCTCAGCGATCCGCCTATTGTTGTTCTACCTTTCTTGTCTATTTTACCGTATCCTGCAAGGTAATAAAGGTTGATATCAGGAACCAATAAACGTAACCATGGAGTAACTGTAAAACCAAGTCCAAACCTTTTCTCAGCGAAGGCAAGCTTGCTTGTATTCCAGTGAATTGAATTGATATCTGCTTCGGTTGCAGCTCCCGCATCGCCCATAGCACCTTGTTTACTATCTGGACTGATCAGCAAGAATGGAACTGCCGTTGTGATCGGGTTGATTGTTTGACCTGATAACGCCTGCGTACTGATCTGTGCAAAAGACTTGCCTGCTAAAGCAGTTAAAACAATTATTGAAATTCTCTTTATCACTTGTGCAATTGAATTCTTTTTGGGAGTGCTAATTTACTAATTTAATATCACTAATTTCTCGGTTTTTTCAGCCTTTTTGTTGTCAGTATTCAGAATGGCCAGCTTGTACACATAAACACCTCTTGCAAGCTTATCGCCAAAATCATCCTTGCCGTCCCATTCAATTCCTTCAGGCCTGAATCCTTCGCATGTCACATCTCTTTGCAGTGTCTTAACTAATTTTCCACTAATCGTAAAAACCTGAATTGTAACTTTCAGTGGGTTACAGGCCTGATTGTGCTCGAGGAAGAATTTAGTGGAAGTTGTAAAAGGATTTGGATAATTGAGAACATGTTCTAAGGCCAGTTCCGCACTTGGAGCCACTACGAAATCCAAACTCACTTTATTCGAATTATTCTGTATATCCCATGCTTTAAAAACCATTGTATGGCTTCCTTCTTTCAATTCCTCAAAGGGATATCTAATTCGTCCTGCTTGATACGTGTTCAAGTTTGCCTCGTAAAAATCATTGAGGATAATGGGCTTGCTTGACTCTCCGTCGATCACAGCAGTAATATCATGTCCGATACTGGTACCGATGGTGTTGATTCCGCTGGAGTCTGTAAGACTTGCATACAGGACAGGTTTTTCGTTGGTAGTTCCACCATTCACAAAACCTTTATCGTTTAAAAAGATCTCTATCTGAGGCCCCGCATTGTCAACAACAGGATTATTTGATCCTCCTCCAACGATCACATTGGTATGACTTCCTCCTGCATCTATTATTCCATTCGTGGCATAATAACTTATTTTACCAGGACCAAAAGCAAAACTAATATCCTTCGGTACCATAAAAGTAAAGCTGAAATCGCCGTTCTTCACCTCTGTTTTTCCTCTGAAAAGTATATTCTTTTGCAAATTGAATTGAAAAGGAGCGCCGGGAGTAATGTTATAAGAACTCGCGTCATTCAACAAACAACTAACGGTAGCTTCTTTATCAAATACTGTTGGATAAACCAGACCGTTGAAATTGCTTAGTTTATTTCCAAGTGTATCGGCTACAAATCCTTTAATGGTCACCTTTTCAAGAGCACTGAGGGTGTCAGAACCATTTGGCAGTACCGGCTTTGTTTTGATCATGGATGTAATTACTTTCTGCTCTGGCACAGCCAATGTAACTGCAGGATCTCCAATCAAATGAAAATTTGAGAAATTAAAACTTTGATTCAATGTATCCTTGGTACGGCGAATGATATCCCCTAGACATGGTCTTTTTCCATTGGGAAGCTTCTTGAACATGAAATCATAAAGTGCACCATTGAGCATTAAATTTGAATGAGAAAAGGCTAAACGGCATGTTGTAAATAAACTCACGGCACCGCCCTTTGGATTGAGCAGACAATATTCACCGGCCGATGTCCTCCCCGGGTCATCGTAACGCGTAAATTCACAGGTAGCCGTAACAAATAAACTCAATCTGTTGAAATTATCCCAGGCATTTATTGTTTCAAGATCCACTAAACGCTCTCCTGTTAAACCAACCTCTCCACCATGACCGGTGTAATTAAAGATCAATGCGCCCTTCTTCAGTCTTCTTTCAAGATCGATCAATGCATCCGGATAGCGCTGGCCGCCGGGAGTAGAAAATTGCTGATAAGCGTCTAGATAGATCTTGTCTAAATTGTAATTAGGATAATTCTGCTTCACCTTTTTTGCTAGTTTGTCGGCATCTCCCATGTGGGTTGAGTAATCCTCATCGTCTCCTAAAAATATGATCCAGTTCTTCCAGTCACCAAACACGGATGTTTCGCCGGAAGTGCAATTTCCCGGTAAAGGATCGGCAATTTTAAAATCAGTTTCCTTCTTGTAATAGTTCTCGATCTTTGCTGTCACTGCATCGGCTTCTGCAACCGTTCTCGAAATAATCCTGCCTACGCCAATATCCAATGAGCCAACCGACTCAGCGAAGGTTCCTTCGTTGGCATCCATCAAAGCAAAAAAATCATCGGTGGCGAGACTTTGTAAGGGTGAAAGGGAGAATGGACTTTGATACGTTGGAATAAGTGCGCTATTCTGCTCCAGATTCCTGTTCTTATTATCGTAGGATCCGTCACCAAATAATAGAACATATTTCGGTTGTTTTCCGGCAGAAATATTTCTGCTATAGAGCATTCGGATAAAATCTCTTATGGCTGAAATATCAGGCATTCCACTTCCAAATTCATTATAAATCTGGTCGGTAGTTGCGATGACGTAACTTAATCCTTCATTTTGACTGTGAAGCGCAGCCAAACGTTGAGAATGAGAAATGAACAAAGGATGCGTTACAATAACATAATCAGCCTGAAGAAAGGAGTGGAGGTTTTGATTGCTTACCAATCCTTCGAATACAGGTTTATAATAAGTAAAGGGAGATGCTACCACGTATTCCATCAAAGAATCTGAAAATGCAGTGAATTCCATTGTACCATTTCCAATCGTATAATCTTGCTGATACGGATGGATAGGATCTGTCACATTCCAAATACTGCAAGAAGCTCCAATTGGATTTGTAATAACATATTTTGCGGTTTTGCCAACTCCTGTTGCTACTCTGCTATCGCGAAAATTGAACTGCTGATCCGCCACCAATGCTCTCCGTGAATTAACAATGATTCGATCCAGCCACCCGATATTTGAGGCAGTTAGTTTAGAAACTGTGATCCCAATTGAGCTTCCGTTATTGTTCTGAACTTTTTGCAGGTTCGTTTGAACATCTGCATAGCTGGCCAGGTAGTTGGAAACATCCACAGCATAGGTGCTAAGATTATAATTCAAACCATTTCCATTTATATTGAATATAGTATTGCTTGCCCCTCTTCCTGCAGCACTTGTTTCACATATGAGCGAATCTCCTACTATGAAGTTTCCTTCATTAAAATTAAATGAATAGGCCGTTACGGCATCAAAATATTCACCAAAGAACTGGCGTCCGCTTTTCATGAAATTGGTTGTGTTCGCCTCGTGAAAATTTAAATAATCATAGGTATTACTCGTCGTGAAAGGAGGAACACCTAAGGATGGTTGATTCACCAGTCTTTTTCCCGGACCCAGATCAAAGGTCATAAAATAATAGGCTTTATCAGAATAAGCACTGGATTCAACTGAGAATTTAAGTCCGTTGCCAAAATTCTTTTTCCATTTTAAATTGTCCTTTCCGTAAAACAAAATATAATCATCATCATCAAAAACACCATCTGATTCGCCAATGACCTGAATAGGATTTTCTTCCAGATCATCATAACGAAATGCAGCATTGGATTCCGGGATCATGATACCACCGTTTCCGTAAATGCGTATATTCTTTGGATTGAAAGAAGTTCTGTCAATTCCGGCCGATTGCAGAAAACTCTTATCGATCTTATAGATTCCATCACGACTAATTGAAATTTTGATCCATCGTCCTGTTGCCAATACCGAATTCGCTTTGAATGCAGAACTGGATCTCATTTTAGCCATGTACTCATTCGTTTTTTGGCTCCAAGAAACTTCATAATCGATCAACTCTTCGATCTCCCCGGCATTGTTCTTTCTGAAAGGATAGATCCGGTATTGATTCAAATTGCTGTTTCCGGCTAAACTGTTCAGCTGTTCAGGAATAAAATCTTCTTTTAAGTATTTGGAAAAGAACATATTGATTACAGAAGCAGCTTCGCCTGTAACCTTTTCTGTTTTTTTGACTATAAACTTTGGAATTGCCGTAAGGTTATACTCCGTTCTTTTTGAAATAATGAAATAAGGGAAATTGCTTTTGCTGTTATCGTACTGAGCATTAGTCATTTCCAATTTCAACACGGCTGTATCCGATTTTGAAAAACGAATGATACCCGATGTGAGTGTTTTTTTAGTAGTTATTTGATTTTCAATAGTCTGAACCTCATTTTGTGCATTAAAACAAACGGGGAACAATGCTAAGAAAAGCAATAGTTTTCTAAACAGAAACGGTGAATTATAATATGACGAACGGTTAAACAAGCAAATCAAAACAATAAAATAACGCCTTTTTCGGTAAATTATTGTTTAGATTTTGTTTTTGTGATTAAAAATGATTTAATATATTTGTAGGATTAGGTTAACACTTTTTATGAATCAACGTATTCTGTTACCACTTTTATTGTTGTCCCTGTGTTTCTCGGAACTTAAGGCGCAGGATCCACAGTTTACGCAGTTCTATGCAAACCCGATTTATTTGAATCCGGCTTTTGCAGGTACTGCCAGATGCCCTCGTATCTGCATGAATTACCGTAACCAATGGCCTAATATTTCCGGTCCTACTTACGTTACCTATTCTGGTGCTTTTGATATGCATTTTGATGCATTGGCAGGTGGAATGGGTGCCTTAGTTACCACTGATGATCAAGGAAACGGGACCCTTAAAACAACTAATTTCAGTTTAATGTACGCATATCACGCTGTCATTAACCGTGAATTCTCTCTTAAATTCGGATTACAAGCTACATATCTTCAAAAGACTTTAGATAAAACCAAACTGAATTTTGGTGATATGATCGACGCGAGAAGAGGATTTGTTTGGAATACGCAGGAAGTAGTTCCTTCTGTAAGCAAAAAGAATGTCGATTTCTCTGCAGGTATTTTAGGTTACAGCAAGCTTTATTTCTTCGGTGTGGCAGTACACCACATCAACCAGCCGGACGAAGGACTTTTAGGCCCTTCTAAATTACCGGCTAAATTCACCGGACATGCCGGAGCTATGATTCCAATCGGTGGGCGTGGAAGCGATCAATTCCTTTCTCCGGGTATCTTATTTCAGGCACAACAAAAATTTCAACAGCTTAATTTAGGTCTTCAATACGTGAAAGGACCTTTTGTAGCAGGACTTTGGTACAGAAACTCAGACGCCGTTATCGCGGTTGTAGGAATTCAGAACAATAATTTTAAGTTTGGATACAGTTATGACGTAACTATCTCGAAATTAGCAGGTAACACTGCCGGTTCACACGAGATCTCGCTTCAGATCCAGTTCGAGTGTAAGAAAAAGAGTAAGAAATACAGAACTTCTAGCTGCCCATCTTTTTAAAATTTGTAACCTTTTTAAAATTTTAACGTTATAGCGTTAATTATAACCGGTGATAGTATGAAAATCAATTGGATAAAAAACCGCAAAACAATGGCCTTCTTAACTGCCGCTGTTTTGTTCTCTTGTTCACAAGAGCGCTCTCCTGTAACAGGCTGGGCGTATAATGACCCAATGAACGGAGGTTTTGAAAAACCACCTTATGAGGAGCAGGAAACTGGTCCAGGTCTAGTACTGATCGAAGGTGGAACATTTACTATGGGCCGTACTGAGCACGACGTAACTTACGAGTGGAACAATACAGGTCGCAGAGTAACTGTTTCTTCATTCTATATGGATGAGACAGAGGTTTCCAATTTCTCATACTTGGAATACTTATGGTGGACAAGTCGTGTGTTTGGTCCAACTTTCCCTGATATCTATTATAAAGCATTACCTGATACTTTGGTTTGGCGTGAGAAATTAGCTTACAATGAGCCTTATGTTGAGTATTATTTACGTCATCCGGCTTATCGTGATTATCCTGTAGTAGGTATCAACTGGCTTCAGGCAAATGATTTCTGTGCCTGGAGAACTGACCGTGTGAACGAATTCATTTTGATCCGTGAGGGTCTTATCGATCACGTTCCAAATCCATCTGATCAGGATTATTTTAGTACTGAAGCGTATCTATCAGGTAAGTGGCAAGGGCAGTTAAAACAAAAATTACCTTCATTTGATGAGCAGAATCCGGAAAGAGATGTACGTATGGAAGATGGTATCTTCTTACCTAAATACCGTCTCCCGACAGAAGCTGAATGGGAATATGCATCTTATGGTTTAATTGGAAATACAATTGGTGAGCGTATCACAGATCGTCGTATCTACCCTTGGAATGGACATGGTGTACGTAACTCAACTGACAATTACCTTGGACAGATCAATGCAAACTTCGTAAGAGGTGCAGGTGACTACATGGGTGTTGCAGGTTATCTGAATGACAATGCCGACGTAACTGCTCCTGTTTATTCATATTGGCCAAATGATTACGGTCTCTATAACATGGCTGGTAACGTTTCTGAGTGGGTAATGGATGTGTATCGTCAGAATACAGTACAGGATGCAGACGAGTTCCGTCCTTTCCGTGGTAACATTTTCACAACACAAAAACGTGACTCTACTACACTTATCGGTGGTATGGGTGGAGAGATCTTGACAAACGTTGATGGACCAATGTATCAGAAATTCAAACACAAAGTGAACGACCCTTCACCTCACGGTGTTAGTGTTGATCCGGTTGAAGTAACTGACAGCGTTCTTACGATTATGACAAATGACGTTAACGGAAACAATAACGCCAGTCCGGAAGGAAAATCAGATATCCCTGGACGCGTACAATGGAGAGAGGTTTCTACAGCCATTTCAACTGACAACTTAGATGAGCGTCGTAATTACAAGACAGCTGACTACATCAACTATTTGGATGGTGATGTAATGTCAAGTATCTATTATGAAGACGGTGAAGATGCTTATTCAAGTCGTGGTGATAAAATGATGTATGAATATGCGAAAACTTCTTTAGTGAATGACAAGGCCCGTGTGTACAAAGGTGGTAGCTGGAGAGACCGTGCTTACTTCCTGAATCCCGGCACCAGAAGATTCCTGGATCAACGTCAGGCGAATGCCTGGATCGGATTCAGATGTGCAATGGTACGTGTGGGTAGCCCGGTTGGTCTAGGAAAATAATTTTGTTGATAAATAACATAAAACCCCTGAGTTCATAGCTCAGGGGTTTTTTATTTTGTATCGTGAGCCAAACCATATCTCTTACTGAACTTTACAGTCTTTACCTACAGTCCAACATGACAGTTGGTACTGACACCAGGAAAATAGAAAAGAATGCGTTGTTCTTTGCTCTAAAAGGAGCTAATTTCAACGCAAATGAATTTGCGCAGAAGGCAATTGATTCCGGAGCATTGTATGCAATAGTGGATGAAGAAAAATATGCTGACGGAAAAAAGATCTTTTATACCGAAGATTGTTTAAAGACTCTACAGCTATTGGCCAATCATCATCGTAAACAATTCAGCATTCCCGTGCTTTCCATTACTGGAAGCAACGCCAAGACGACACACAAAGAATTGATCGCAGCTGTTCTTTCTAAAAAATACAAAACACTTGCCACTTCAGGAAATCTCAATAATCACATTGGTGTACCTCTTACCTTATTAGGATTAAGAAAAGAACATGAATTCGCCATCATCGAAATGGGAGCGAATCATCAGGGAGAGATCCATGACCTTTGCGAAATTGCTGAGCCTGATTTTGGATTGATCACCAATATTGGGAAGGCTCATCTCGAAGGTTTCGGTGGTTTTGAAGGCGTTAAAAAAGGAAAAAGTGAAATGTACCGTTTTCTTAAACTGAAAAATGCAAAAGTATTCGTGAATGGAGATGATCCGATCCTGAATGAGCTCGCGAAAGACAATGATAAATTCACCTATGGTTGCAAAAAATTATACGATATCATTGGTAAAGACCTCAGCAATTCTGAAACCGTGAAATTCAAATATGTAAGTCGTTACGGAGATATGAACTGGGATAATACACTAGCCATTCAAACCAAGATCACCGGAACTTACAATTTCGTGAACTGCCTGGCTGCAGCAGCGATCGGTCATTACTTCAAAGTCGAAGAATCAGCTATACGAGAAGCACTGGAAAACTATTCCCCTAATATGAATCGGTCACAACTGATCAAGACCGGAAAGAACACTATATTACTGGACGCATACAACGCCAATCCCGACAGCATGAGAGCCGCCATTGAGAACTTTTCTTCGTATCCCGGACAAAACAAATTCCTGTTGTTGGGTGATATGTTTGAATTAGGTGAATTCAGCGAGCGGGAACACGCAGAGATCATCCAGTTATTGCTTCAGAAAAAATTCACCGATGTTGTTTTGGTAGGCGAAGAATTTCATAAAATGAACAATGGATCATTCAAGTCCTTTAAAAATACCCAGGAATGTTTAAATTTTCTCAATGAAAGAAAGTTGACCGATTCCACTGTTCTAATCAAAGGGTCCAGAGGAATGAAAATGGAAACGCTTCAATCTGCATTATAGAAATGAATAAATTCAAGAAAAATAAATTGATCGTTTTGATCGTCATTTCCATGTTGGTGGGGATCGTTTGTGGGTACATTATCAATATTTCGATCACCAAGAATAAATTCAGTTACGACAGAACACTGGTCAGTTCAATAAAGGAAAAGAAAGTAGCCGAACAGGTGGAGAAAACACTCTCTGTTCTAGAGCAAAGGTATCTGAAGGAGGAAAAGAAAAGCACAGCCTCAAAATTATCCGTTCTAAGCGATCTGTTTCTTCACTTGATTAAAATGATCATTGCGCCCTTGGTACTTGCCGTATTGGTACTTGGAGTGGCAAAGGTCGGCGATTTTAAGAGCGTGGGGAGGATAGGCCTCAAAACAATGATCTATTTTACTTCGGCAACCCTATTGGCTCTGGCACTTGGACTTGTTATGGTCAATCTATTTGAACCCGGAAAGGTGATGCATCTTGATCTTCCCGATGCAAAAGCCGAAACCGGAATTAAAGCGAATGTTCAGGATGCAAAGAATTTTATCGACCATGTCATTCCCGAGAGCGTTGTTCGTTCAATGGCAGCGAATGATATCCTTCCTATTGTTGTATTCGCTTTGTTCTTTGGTGTAGCTATCGCTTCTGTTGGTCAACATGGTAAACCTATGCTTTCTTTGTTTGACAGCTTATCACACGTGATGTTCAAGGTCACTAATTTTGTAATGAATTTTGCCCCGATCGGAATTTTCGGAGCTATTACTGCAGTAGTCATACAGCAGGGACTTGATGTACTGAGTGGATATGTGTATCTGATCGGATGTTTTTTCGGGGGACTGTTATTCTTTGTATTCGGAATTCTTTTTCTGATCTGCGTTCTATTCAAAATAAAATTCTACAAATTACTGCGTGACATCAAAGAACCTATTTTGCTTGCATTCAGCACAGCCAGCAGCGAAAGTGCCATGCCTAAAACAATTGAAGCACTAGAATCACACGGTATCAGCAACCGTATCGTTAGCTTTGTGTTGCCTTTGGGTTATTCCTTTAATCTGGATGGAAGCATCATGTACATGACATTTGCAACGGTTTTCATTGCTCAGAGTTATGGCATTGATATAACAATGGCCGATCAGATCAAAATGATGTTGATCTTATTGGTGACAAGTAAAGGAATGGCCGGAGTACCCCGTGCTTCTCTGGTAGTGATCGCCGGAATGTTGGGTATGTTCAAGATTCCAGGAGAAGGTCTTTTGTTACTCCTTGCCGTCGATCAATTACTTGACATGGGAAGAAGTGCTACCAATGTAGTTGGAAATGCCGTAGCGAGTGCAGTTGTTGCAAAACTCGAAGGGGAGAAATTCTGAACTATTGTCCTATCGTAGAGGTACCGTCCTTATTCACGTTTCTCAAACTGAAAGTGATTGGATAAGATGTTTTATACCTCACGTATTTTCCGCTCAGTTGTGCCGGTTGCCATCTAGTCTTTCGTATGATCCTTGCTGCCTCCTCTGAACAACCACCATTTACACCTTGTACCGTTTTTAATGCAGTCACATATCCATTTGTTTCCACAATGAACTCTGTCACTACCGTTCCTTCAATTGTCTTCTCTATTGCCAGCTTGGGATACTCGATCTCAGACAAAACAAATTCAGCCATTCCCTCTTCACCGTTCTTAAAATATTCGGGGGACCGATCTGCTTTGGTATAAACATGAAAGGTACTATCGGAAGGAACAGTTTTTAATTTGAATTTTGTTTTCTGCTTATAATAATCGAAATATTTATCGGTTGAAAGTTTAAAAGAGATCCAATAAGCCAAAGGTGTAGTAAAAACACTTTGTGTTCTTTCGAAGGTCAGGAATTTGAATACCCTAGTTAATTCATTCCTTACTATATTATTGATGCCGGCCTGATATTTGAGATGAATTGCTTTTCCTGCAGAATCTAAATCGAAAAAAACGATCAGATCCTTGTCAAAATTTGAATTCAGGATCACTTTGGGCAAAGTCAATTGTGTCTCCAGCACCTGCTCGAATGCAAGTTTACCACCCAGTACTTTTGCCTCTGATTCAGGAGGTGTAAGTAAATTCTGTCCTATTAAAGGATGAACGGCAAAAAAAAGGATGACAAGGAAATTCTTCATTAGGAATTAAAGGTAAATAAAAATAAACGAAAAAAAATACAACCTTTTAAAAATCATGCCGTACAATACATCAAAGAGCCTTGCCAGCCCAGCCCTCAAAGAAAAACGGCATCGAAAGATTTACAACACTCAAATTAATCTTAAAAAAAAATTATAAAATGAAAAAACTAATTCAACTTAAAAACATTTGTTATGAAAACAAGCAGTCTATTCTCAACATTGCTGGCACTTGCCCTCAGTATGACGGTGAGCAGTCAGACACACAACCGCCAGGCCGATCACCGCACATTAGCTATTCTTGGCGCTAAACAAAATCAGGTTGCAGAAACAGCTCAAACTGCACAATCAGGTACAATTCCAACTTCTCCTGATAAAAAAGCAAGTACCTCCGTTCGAAAGATCTACCCTACCCTTGTGAGTCAGGAGGAATCAACAAAACTTGCAACGAACAAAAACATCATCGACAATAACACCTTCAATTTCTTCAACAACAGCAACTGCTACAATACCATCATCTATGCAGGAGAACTGATCAAACAGGCTGAGAGTTTAAGTGACGTTGAAAAAAGCGTGAGAAAACAAGCCGAAGGAAAAAGTGCCGCAGAGAAAACTACCTGGCTCAACTCAGCAGATGAATTAAAGAAACAAGCCGAACTAAAACTAATACAGGCTTCTGAGATCGCGGGGAAGATCAATCTCGAAAAATTCAACAAGAACGCAGAAACTTTCACAAAACTGGCTGAACTCACACATGCCACCGATCTGATCGTTGAGAAAGCAAATGCATTGAGTGCAGAAGCGGGATTCGAGATCAAAATGGCAAAAGAACTAAGACAAGAAGCCTATGCCATGCATAATAACAGTGCTAAATTAGGCGTATTGAACAATGCAGAAGAAAAAGAGATCTTTGCGATCGACACACAAGAAAAAGCGATCGGACTTCTTCAAAAATATGCCAACTATGTTGGAAGTAATTTAACCGATGTACTCGCAACAAAATAAGTTCTCTTACAACACACACAAAAAAACCCCGGTGTAAAATACCGGGGTTCTTTTTTAGAATTCACTTTTTAAATGAAATTGAATATCGGGGAATTTCTCTTTTGCCATTTGCAACAACCAGGCACTTTCTGCGAGAAAAACCGGCCGCTCTTCTTTATCCAATGCAATGTGCGCACTTCTGTCCTGCATGAATGCTTCCAGTTTTTTTCTGTCATCACAACTGATCCACAAAGCTTTGAAGAGATTAAGTTGTTCGAACGAAGCACTTGCATTGTATTCTGCTTTCAATCGATGTTGGATCACTTCGAATTGAAGCGCTCCTACTGTTCCGATGATCTTCCTTCCGTCTGCTTTTCTTGTAAACAACTGCGCTACTCCTTCATCGGTCAATTGTTCCAATCCTTTTTGAAGTTGTTTGGTCTTCATAGGGTCCTGATTGTTCACGTACCTGAATAATTCAGGAGAGAAACTTGGAATACCTTTGTAATAGAATTTTTCTCCCTCCGTTAAGGTATCCCCTATTTTAAAATTACCGGCATCATACAAGCCGATCACATCTCCCGGATAGGCTTCATCGATCACTGATTTCTGCTGGGCCATGAATGCAGTGGGATTGCTGAATCGCAATTCCTTTTTATCGCGAACATGATAGTAGTATTTATTTCTCTCGAATACTCCCGAACAAATTCTCAAAAAGGCAATTCTGTCTCTGTGTTTTGGATCGAGATTGGCATGTATCTTAAATACAAAACCACTGAACTTTTTATCCTCAGGTTTCACCACACCCTGATCCGTCTCTCTTTCCTTAGGCGATGGGGCGATCTCAACAAAACAATTCAACAATTCCTGAATACCGAAATTGTTAACGGCACTTCCAAAGAAAACCGGACTGATCTGTCCTGCCAGATAATTCTTCACATTGAGTTCATCATACACACCATTGAGCAATTCAACATCGGCCCGAAGTTGCGCAGCAAAATCAACTCCTACTTTTTTATCGATCTGTTCATCTTTAATATCTGTTATCTCAATGACTTCTTCTACCGTTGTTTTACTTTCACCCGTAAATAAATTCAAAGAGTGTTTGCTGAGATCGTATACACCTTTGAATGACTTTCCTATTCCGATCGGCCAGGTCATGGGTCTCACTTTTATCTTCAACTCCTTTTCGATCTCATCAAGCAGATCGAATGGATTTTGTCCTTCTCTGTCCAGCTTATTAATGAAAACGATCACCGGTGTATTACGCATGCGACACACTTCCAATAATTTTCTTGTTTGTGGCTCAACCCCCTTCACGCAATCGATCACCATGATCACACTATCCACAGCACTCAAAGTGCGATAGGTATCCTCCGCAAAATCTTCGTGACCGGGTGTATCCAGGATATTCACTTTGTAATTCTTATAATCAAACGCCATTACGGAAGTTGAAACGGAGATTCCTCTCTGTTTTTCGATCTCCATAAAATCGGAAGTGGTTGCTTTTTTAATCTTATTGGATTTTACGGCGCCTGCGGTTTGAATTGCACCTCCGAATAAGAGCAACTTCTCAGTAAGTGTAGTTTTACCGGCATCCGGGTGGGCAATGATTGCAAAGGTTCTTCTTCTTGCTATCTCTTCAAGTGTGGTCATTCTATGATCAAAGGGGGCAAAGTTAATTAATTCAGCAAATTCCCGTTATTTAAATCCATTTTAATTTCGGTTTTTTGACGATTAAGCCCATATTTTACCCTATGAAATCAGGAATTCTGAAATATAATTTTATCTTTGTCTCCTTAAAATCCAATTAGAGATGAGGCTGATCATTACATTTTTTCTGGTAACAATTTTATCAATTTCCCTAAAAGCGCAGGTAAAAGCCGGTGGCACTTACAAAGAGTATTTCATGGAAGGCTCGTACCTTATGCTGGAGGAGAATTATGTTCTGGCACAAGACAATTTCCAGGCAGCATTTGAACTTGATTCAAATAATGCGAATATTCGTTACAACATTGGAGTTTGCTACCTGCATTCGGCCACTCAAAAAGCACAGGCAGAAAGGCATCTGGCCATAGCCGTTCAAAAAGTAGACAAGGGATACAAAATGGATGACTACACCGAGAAATCAGCTCCGCCTTTAGCACATTTTTATCACGGCCAGGCACTTCATATCAATTATCGTTTTGATGATGCATTGGCTGAATTCGCAAAGTTTGAAACCTATGTAGGACCTAAAGACAAAGACTGGAAAAAAATGCTGGATCATAACCGAGCATACAGTGAATATGCGAAAAAAGCAGTTGCTGGACCAGTGAATATTCAGATCACTAATCTAGGCGACAGCGTAAATAGTTCTTACCCGGATTACAGCCCCGTGCTAAGCTCTGACGAACGAATGCTGATCTATACAACGCGTCGTCCAAATACCACGGGAGGAATGAAGGATTTTACAGGATATTACAACGAAGACATTGTTGTTTGCTACAAGGATAATAATGGAAACTGGAGCGGGCCTCAGCCTATTTCCAACAACATCAACACCGGTGGAATGGAAGCTTCTATCAATCTATCATCAGACGGGCAAACATTGATCATGTACAAAGACGGAGGAGATGGAAATAACGGGAATATCTACTACAGTAATTTCGACGGAAAGGATTGGTCTTCACTGAAGGAATTCGGTTCGGATGTGAACTCAAAGTATCACGAATCGCACGCTTGTTTAAGTGGTGATGGTCACGTTCTTTTCTTTGCATCAGACAGACCTGGAGGATTAGGCGGCAGCGATATTTACCGCTGCTTGAAATTACCGAATGGGCAATGGAGTAAAGCCTATAACATGGGACCAAATATTAACACCGAGTATGATGAAGACGGCGCATTCATTCATCCTGACGGACACACTTTCTTCTTTGCATCCAAAGGACATAAATCAATGGGGGGCTACGACATCATGTTTGCAACTTTGAACGAAGAAGACAAATTCGATTATGTGACCAACATGGGTTATCCTATCAATACAACTGATGATGATGTGTTCTTTGTCACTTCTCCCGACGGAAAACGCGCATATCTTTCTTCTGCACACGAAGGAGGTTTCGGAGAAAAGGATATTTATATGCTGACCATACCAGGCACCGGAGAAAAACCACTTGCATTGTTCAAAGGGCAGATCATTCCGGCAGACGGAGAGAAACTTCCTGAAGAACTGGTGATTCTTGTAACGGATAAAAAAACAGGTGAGATCGTTGGAACATTCAGACCAAAAGTTGCGAATGGAGTTTTCTCAACAATTCTGCCTCCCGGCAATGAATATAATTTCTCTTATCAGGCCGGTGACGGAGAAGAATTTTACAACGAAGACGTGTTTGTGAGCAATGACTTGAGTTATCAGGAGATCAAGCGTGAAGTGAACCTGGAGCCTGTAAAATTAATGGGTAAGGTAAAGGCAAAAGCAAAAGCCATTTTACTGAATGCCGTAGTACTTGATAATTCAAAAAGCAAAAAAACCATTTCCGGTGCGAATATTACTTTAGCTGAAGCCGGAGCTGAGAATAAGAATTTCACTGCCAATGAAAAAGGAAGGTATGATGGCATCGAATTACAACCGGATAAAAAATACACACTCTTCGCGGAAGTGGATGGAAAAAAATCACTCGTAGGAGAGATCAACACCAAAGGAGTAAAATCCGGTAAAGTCATCAACCAACTTGTTTACATGAGCGGTAAACCGGAAGCAGTTGTTTCAAAAGAACTTTTGTTGGATGTAACAGTTAAGCATGCCAAGACCAAAAAAGCCATCAGTAATGCAAATGTAGTATTGAGTGATAATGATGGAAATAAAAAAGATCTCAGTACAGATGAAAATGGAAAGATAAAAGGTGTTGAGTTAACTCCGGACACGAAATACACTTTAACAGCTTCCAATGAAGGATCTATTTCGGAAGAAGTAAGTTTCAATACCAACGGCATTAAAGGAAGCAAGAAGATCAGCAAGACCTTATTGATCAATGTGGCAAAAGCTGTTGTAAGTACCAACGAGCCTGCAGGAACTTCAAGTGGAGATCTGCCACCATCGCGTTATGAATTCTATTTTCAGTACAACAGAAACATCAATGAAGAAGACGGAGCCTGGACTGCCTTTATTGACAGGATCGTTGAGTTAAGCCAAAAGAAGACGGTGCGTGTTTCAATAAAAGCTAGCGCATCTAAAGTGCCAACTCGTGCTTACAAGAACAATAAACAGCTTGCGTCATCACGTGCAAAGAACCTTCAAAAGAGAATCAAAGAAGCAGTTGAAGCAAAAGGTGGCAATGTGAAAAAACTGAAATTCACCAGATCATCAAAGGTTGGCGGACCTAAATACAGAGGGGACAGAGATCTTGGAAGAGAAAAATACGAAAAGCATCAGTTTGTAAAAGCAAGTGCAAAATAGACCTCTAAAAAACCCCGTTAAAAGCGGGGTTTTTTCTTTTCATCTCCTGAGTTCAGAATACTCAAAATCCAATAAACTGCTTTATATTTGTTATCCTAAAACGAACCTATGCCTACTGTATCTTTCAAAGCCAATGCCATGCCGGCTTCTCCTATCCGGAAATTAGTTCCATTTGCAGAAACAGCAAAGAAGAAAGGAGTGAAGATCTATCATCTGAACATTGGTCAGCCGGACATTGAAACACCCGCAACATTTTTAAATGCAGTTAAAAATGCTGACATCAAAGTATTGGAATACAGTCACAGTGCAGGAAATGAAAGTTACAGAAAGAAACTCTGTGGTTACTACGCCAAATACAACATCAACATAGATGCTTCACAGATCATCATCACCTGTGGTGGAAGTGAAGCCATCTCCATTGCGATGATGACCTGTTTCAATCCGGGTGATGAGATCATCATACCGGAACCCTTCTATGCGAATTACAATGGATTCAGCTGTGCGGCCAACGTAACCGTGAAACCTATCATCAGTTCCATCGAAAACGGATTTGCCCTCCCTCCTATTTCGGAGTTTGAAAAAGTGATCACGCCTAAAACAAAGGGAATCATGATCTGCAATCCCGGAAACCCAACAGGCTATTTGTATACCAAAGAAGAATTGCTTGCACTCAGGGATCTGGTAAAAAAACACGATCTCTTTTTATTGAGCGATGAAGTTTACAGGGAATTCTGCTATGACGGACAAGAATATTTCAGCGTGATGCAACTGGAAGGAATTGACAACAATGTGATCCTTCTTGATTCCATCAGTAAACGATACAGTGCGTGTGGAGCCAGAGTTGGCGCCTTGATCAGCAAGAACAAAGAAGTAATGGCCTCTGCACTTAAATTCGCGCAGGCAAGACTTAGTCCGCCAAGTTATGCGCAGATCGGTGCAGAAGCTGCATTGGACACAGAACAAAGTTATTTTGATAAAGTAAAGACGGAATACATTGCCAGAAGAGATTACGTGATCGAAGCCCTGAATAAAATTCCAGGGGTATTTTGTCCGAAGCCAAGCGGCGCTTTCTATTGCATTGCCCGTCTCCCAATTGATAACTCGGATAAATTCTGTCAATGGTTATTGGAAGATTTCAATTACAAGGATCAAACAGTGATGATGGCACCTGCCACAGGTTTTTATTCTACTCCGGGTGCAGGAACCAATGAAGTTCGTTTGGCCTATGTATTGAATCTTACCGACTTAAAGAATGCAATGATCTGTCTGGAAGAGGCCTTGAAAGTTTATCCCGGCAGAACCAATTAATAACAATGATTCAAGTTCGTAAAATGAAACACACTTTTCTGATCTCTTGCCTTGCTGTACTTTTATTTTCTTCTTGTGGTAATGATGAAAAAGCATTCGAAGAAAGAAAGAAACTGGAGTCAGCAGATGCTTTGGTAGCAGCAGATACCGGCGCAACTGAATTCAAAAAGACAGATAAGGCCGATGATAAGGAAGGATTCACCGGAGTTTATGATGTGCCTGAGATGCTTGCACTTTGCGTGAAGGATTCTGCTGCAGAAAAAGACCTTGCGCTTAAATACGCACAAGCATTTACTCGCCTCGAAAACGAATTGAACGCACTCGGAATAAAATCAAGTGGCGCACCGGGTTCTATTGCTTATAACAACGACCCTAACAACTTTGTATTTGAATGTGTTTACCCAATAGAGAAGATCCCTGCCAAACAACCCAAAGATTGTCAGGTGGTAGTTTTAGAAGCAAGTAACATGCTTATTTATAATTATTACGGTGAATATGCTATGCTCTACAAAGCCTACGAAAAGATCAGAGAGCAAATGAAGAAAAGTAAATTAGAACAAGTTGGACCTATGCGCGAATTTTACGTAACGGATCCAACACGAGAAAAAGATTCCACCAAATGGATGACTCGCATTATGGTGCCGGTGAATAAAAAGAATCCGAATTTAAAATAAGATCACTTTTCCTTGCTACTAAGCGCACCAAAATCGTATTTCAACTTTACTATCCTTATCGATCTGTTCACATGATCTCTGATAACAAGTGAACTCAGTAGTTTGTCTGCTGAATTGGTAATGTAACTCAATTCCTTCTGCAGCACATCATTCTTGTATCGCTTCTCGGTCAACAATTGATTGTACATATCGTATTCAAATGTCACCCGTAAGTTCACTTCTTTATCTGCATTTCCTTTGAAGGTTGCTGCTGACAATCGACCTCCCTTGTATTCATAGGTATGCTCTTGTGTGATCCAGGAAGCAGCCGTATAATGCTCGCTTGTTTTTATCTTTAAACCTAAAACATCATAATAACTGATCTGTTGTTTGTAGGGACGATTCTCGTTATTCAAAGAAAAACAATGCAACTGACCGTTTGGATATTTTTTATACTGAAAACTGTCTTCACTCAATAAAAGCTGCGTTCCTAAAATAAAGTAATTCTTATCTCGGCTGTTATTCGTTTCACGGTAGCGCAATTCCTTCACTACATTTCCCAATGAATCGTAACGATAATAACGACTCTCGTAGAACATGGCGCCGTCAAAATACCGTTTCAGGGCCAGTTTACCATTGTTGTAATAATAAGAAGTACTTGTTGTGTCATACAAATATTCATTCTTGGATTCGGTATAGGTCTGATATCCTTTTTTTCCTTTTCGTGTTGTTACCGTAGTCTGTTTCTCTATTGTTTTTACAATATTCGTGAAATAAAAACGGGAAAGCAGTCCATTCGTATCGAATTCGTAAGTCTCTACCAGATTCTTGTCGATTGGAATTTCGTAATCCTTTTTATCTACGATTTCGAATGTGATCTTCCGCACATTTTTCATTTTCAATAATTCGGCATTGAAATTATGTTGCACATCAAATGCAGTTTCAGGCGTAGCCAAGAGGATCTGTGAACTCAGCCTCAGACCAAGAAATAAAAAAAAGACGCTATAGAACTTCGTTCTCAAATTGTTTTAAAGCCTCTTTAACGGTCTCAACAGGCAAGCGACAAGCATTGTTCCTGCAAACGTAAATGAGGGTCTTATCCTTCACATAACGTTCGCGCACCAATGGCAATTGCTGTTGGGTCCGGGCTGTTGCTAAAATCGTGTTTGTTAAGGCCTGCTTTCCGAGTTCCTTCATTATTTCATCAACATTGTTACCAACAATGGCCACTTCATAGAAAGGATAACACAATTTGAGAGCCAACATAGCCCAATTGCTATAGCCGGGACCATATCTTTTCATCTCTTCCAGAACAGTTTCGAGCATTTTCTGTGCTCTTTCAGCATAATCCGACCTATTCAGGTAACGGGATAAGAGAAAAAGATTGAGTGCCATTTCTGAATTGGAAGCAGGGATCACGTTATCAGAGGTTTCGCTGCTTCGCATCATTAACTCACAAGAACGATCGGTATAATAGAATAAATGGCTATCCGGATGATCGAACTCCTTCAATACAAATTGCATCAATTCATCTGCCTTCTTCAGGTAATTTTCATCAGCACTGATAACGGAGCAAGAGATCAAAGCAGAGATCACAAAGGCATAATCATCCAGCATGCCTCTCACTTTTGCTTGTCCTTTTTTATAAGTTCGTAAAAGTCCTCCCTCCTTCGTTGTCATTCGGGTAAGTATAAAATCCATGCTTTTCAAAGCGATCACTTTGTATTCCTCCTCACCAAATACCAGATAGGCCTTTGCGAAGGCGCGACAAGCAAGGGCATTCCAGGAAGTAATGGCTTTATCATCCAATCCCGGCTTTTCCCGTTCAAGTGCAGCTTGCAGTAATTTTTCCTTGCAGCTTCTTTCTTTTTCCAGCAATTCCTGATGACTTAAACCAAAACTCAGAGCAATGGCTGCGCGTTCTTCATTTCGCATCAAGATATAATTTCCATCTTCCCAATATCCTATTTCATTGATGCCATAAAGCTCAGCGAACAATTCCAGATCATCTTTCAAGATCGTTCGCAATTCTTCTTTCTGCCATACATAATACTTTCCTTCTTCACCCTCACTGTCGGCATCAAAAGCGGAATAAAAATTCCCTTCTTGCACCATCCATTCCTTCTTCATGAAAGCCAGTGTACTTTTTGCAGTTTCTTTGTACAATTCTATCCCTCGCGCTGCGTAAGCTTCCGTATACAATTCTGCCAGTTGAGCATTATCGTAGAGCATTTTTTCAAAATGGGGCACCTTCCATTGCATGTCTACCGAATAACGCGCAAAACCTCCTCTTAACTGATCATTGATGCCACCATTCGCCATTTTCTGCAAAGTGAGATCGACATGCTTCACGATCTCTTGCTCGTTTTCCAGCAAACCATAATTCAATAAAAAGGAATAATTATTCGGTAATGGAAATTTGGGTGCCCGGTTCGGACCACCATTTACAGGATCAAAACCTTTCTTCCAGTTCTTGACACATTCCTGTAGCATTTCCCTTTGTACCGATCCCGTTTCCTGTTTCCCCGTCGAGATCAGATCGGTCTGCTTCATTCCTTCTTCCAGGCTTTGAGCGTATTCACGCATTCTTTCCGGTTCCTTTTGAAACACAGTCGCCAATTGGGTCAGTATATTCTTCCATTCCTTGTTGTTGAAATAAGTTCCTCCATATACAGGTCGTCCGTCAGACAATGTAAAACAATTCAAAGGCCAACCTCCGTGCCGCGTCATCAGTTGCACAGCTGTCATGTAAAGCATATCCACATCACTTCTTTCTTCTCTGTCAACTTTAATGCAGACAAAATTCTCATTCATGATCACCGCTGTCTCTTCATCCTCAAAACTTTCTTTTTCCATCACATGGCACCAGTGGCAGGCACTGTAACCAATACTGATGAGCACCAGTTTATTTTCATCCTTTGCCTTTTTGAAAGCCTGATCACCAAAAGGCAGCCAGTTCACGGGATTGTATGCATGCTGCAGCAAATACGGACTGCTTTCATTGATAAGACTGTTGGGTTCACGGCTCTTTCCACTCATAGAGGACACTTATTTTGCTAATTATCACAAATTTACCCAGGCTTTCTGTCATTACGAATTAATATTCGTTAATTTTGACATGCAAACCTTATTCTCTCTATGAAAAAGTTATACTGGATCATCATCATCGGAGTTGTTCTGATCGCTGTTATCGTCACCGTTCAAGTAATGAATGGTACAGCTCCTATTGAGGTGTATACCGAAAAAGTAAGTACCCGCAATATCATTGAAGTTGTTTCGGCAACCGGAAAGATACAACCAGAAACAGAGCTGAAGTTGAGCAGTGATGTAAGCGGTGAGATCACAGAGATGATGGTGAAAGAAGGAGATTCGGTTCGCAAGGGCGATCTGCTTTGCCGTATCAAGCCCGATCTGTATGTAAGTGCCATTGATAGAGTAAATGCAACTGTAAATACTACCAAAGCAAATTTAGGAACTGCCAAAGCACAATTGGAACAAGCGAAGGCCAATTTAGTGAATGCAGAAAATAATTATAACCGCAATAAAAAACTTCTGGAACAAAATGCCATTTCGCAAATGGAGTTTGAGGCAGCAAAAGCACAATTTGAAGGAGCTAAAGCAAATGTGGATGCTTTGGTTGCAGGTGTGAATGCGGGAGAATACAATATTCAAAGCACAGAAGCTTCCTTGAAAGAGGCCAACACGAACTTGGAGAAGACCTTCATTTATGCACCTGTAGATGGTACCATTTCAAAACTAAGTGTTGAAAAAGGAGAACGTGTGGTAGGTGTGAGTGGCATGCAGGGTACTGAGATCCTTCGTTTGGCTAACTTGAATGAAATGGAAGTAAGTGTGGAAGTAAATGAGAATGATATCATCAAAGTTCACAAGAATGATACTGCACTCATTGAAGTGGATGCCTATCTCGACAAAAAATTCAAAGGGATCGTAACTGAAATTGCGAACTCTTCCAACACCAATGGCGTATCGATCGATCAGGTGACCAATTTTGTGGTGAAGATCCGTTTGCTTCGTGAATCGTATGCTTACCTGATATCTTCACGTAATCCGGTTCCTTTTCGTCCGGGTATGAGTGCGAGTGTGGATATTCAAACAACACGTGTCAGCAATGTGCTCTCTATCCCTATCCAGGCCGTTACCACAAGAAATAAAGATACCCTGAAAGCAAAACAGGAAGATGATGAATGGGCAACCAAAGTGAAGAATGACAAAGAAGAAAAGGCCAAACAAAAGGCAGAAAGCAAATTAGCAGAGATCGTATTCGTTATTGAGAACGGAGTAGCAAAACAAAAAGTGGTTGTTACCGGTGTGCAGGACAATGATTTCATTGAGATCAAAAGTGGTTTGAATAAAGACGAGGAAGTGGTAAGTGGACCTTACAGCGCGGTAGCCAAAGTACTGAAAGAAAAGAGCAAGGTGAAGCTGGTGAAGAAAGAAGATCTTTATAAAAATGAACTTTGATTGGCGCTCATCTTAAATATTGAAACAGCCACTCCTGTTTGTTCCGTTTGCATCAGCAAAGAAGAGAAGATACTTTCTGTAAAAGAGATCAACCAAGGACTTACACACGCTGAAAATCTGCACAGTTTTATTGAAAGCACTTTGAAGGAATCAGGGATCTCTGTTAAAGAGCTGAATGCTGTTGCGCTGAGTAAAGGACCGGGCTCTTATACAGGCCTTAGAATTGGAAGCAGCGCGGCAAAAGGACTGGCCTTTGCACTTCAACTACCTCTGATCTCTATTGATACCTTACAAGCCATGGCATTCGGAATGAGAAATGATCTCAATAAAGAAAGCTTGCTCTGTCCAATGTTAGATGCAAGGCGAATGGAAGTATATACAGCTTTATATGATTCCGACTTGAACATCATTGAACCGATCCAGGCGCTGGTGATGGATTCTGTTACATCTGAAATTTTCAAAAGAAAAGAGCAAATCATTTTTTTTGGAGAAGGCATGTCCAAATGCAAATCCATTCTTGAAACATACAAAAATGCCGTCTTCGCGGAGAACGTCTTTCCCTCTGCAAGCAACTTGGCCAGTTTGGCATTCAAAAAATTCCGTGAAAATTCCTTTGAAGATCTTGCTTATTTCGAGCCTCTTTACCTGAAGGAATTCTTTACTCCTGCAAAAAAAAGCTGATTGTTGAAAGGCATTTATATTCAACTGCTCATTGTTCTGAGTCTTCTTTGCTTTTCAATAAGTGGACAAAGTTTAAAAGGCAGGGTTGTCAATTCCGACGGAAAAACACCCATTCCCTTTGCATTCATCTATTCTGATCTAAGCAATCAGGCCGTGAGCAGTGATGTAGATGGTTACTTCTCTTTGCCTTTGAAAGGAAATGAAAAGACCATCCATGTTCGCATGCTTGGGTATGAAAAGAAGAGTTTTGCGATAGAAGAAATAAACACAAAAGAAAATCTTCTTGTGAAATTGAAAGAAGATGGAATTGGTCTTGCAGAAATTGTAGTTAAACCGGGGGAAGATCCTGCTATAGGAATTATTCGGAAAGTGCTCAAGAATAAACCCAAGTACGACATTGATAATCTTCCCTACTATTCCTGCACGAGTTATGCCAAGACCTATTTTACCTTATCAGACAAAGAAGGAAATGAGGATTTTTACAAGGACAGGAAAGAAACCAGTTTGAGTAAAACACTCGATCGAGCTTATCTGTTCTTTGTTGAATCGGTGAGTGAGAAAAAATACAATTACAAAAACGTTCATCAGGAAAAGATCCTTGCCTCAAAGGTATCCGGATTCAGCAAAGCGCCTTTCGGTGCATTTGCCACTCAATTGCAATCCTTCACTTTTTACAAAGACAATATTGAATTGCTCGGCATCAAATACCTGAGTCCGCTTACAAATGGTACTTTTAAAAGATATCGCTTCGAGATCAAGGATACTTTGATCACTGAGAATGACAGTATACTTTTGATCCAATTCAGTCCGAAAAAGAATGTTTCTTTTAGAGGAATGAAGGGAATTCTCTTCATCAGTAAGAAATATTTTGTGTTGAGCAAAGTGCTGGCTGAGCCGGCTGTGATCGAAAAGAACGGAACCGGAATCAAGATCCAGCAACTTTATCAGCAGATCGATTCCATTCATTGGTTTCCTTCTCAGGTCAATACTGAACTGATCATGGCTTCGATGAGTTCAAGTGAACAAGACGCAAAAAAAAGTCCCGTTGTGAAAGGTGTGAGTAAGGTGTATGTGAAAGATGTCAATCTGGACAGCAGTTTCAGGATACGGGACAGAAGTGTAGAGATCGTTTCAGAAGAAACTGCCTATGACAGGGATGATGCGTATTGGCAAAAGCACCGCAAAGATTCTCTGAATAAAAAAGAAACGGAAACCTATGTGATGGTAGACAGCATTGGTAAAAAAGAAAAATTCGAAAAAAAACTGAAATGGCTCACAGCGCTGGCGAATGGTAAATATCCCTTAGGTTATTTTGATCTTGATCTAAAACATCTGCTGCGTTACAATCAGTATGAAGCTTTGCGTGTGGGGATGGGTATTAGCACATCTGATAAGATCACGCGATGGGCTGCAGTGGGAGCTTACGCAGCCTATGGCTTCAGGGACAAAGGCATCAAATACGGAGGCTATGCACGTGTGAATTTTGACAGGGGCAAAAATAATTACCTGATAGGAGAAGCCATATCGGATGTAGAAGAAAGTGCTGGAACATTCTTTATAGGTGAAAGTAATTCCTTCATCAGCACTCAAAAATTAAGAGAACTCCTGATCGAGAAAATGGACAGAAGCAATTATGTGAAGGCAGATCTTCATTTATGTCCTGTTAAACCCTTGCAAACTGATCTGTACCTCAAAGTAGAAGAGCGAATCTCTCCTTTTGGTTTTTATCAGGATACACTTCCGGCCATCACGAAATTCAAACTGAATACAGCCGGGATCCAATTGCGTTTTTGTCCCGGTGAAAAGTTCATTGAGAGTTTAGGACAGCTAGTGTCGAAAGGAAGTAAATGGCCGGTACTTTATGTGAATGCAAGTGTTGGTCTGAAAGAACAGATCGATGTTCAAAAAGGAGCATTTGCCTATAACAAGATCGATCTGAGAATAGATCATCAAGTCAACTTTAAAGTGAAAGGATTCTTTGCCTGGCAGCTGCAAGCCGGTAAAGTGATTGGAGATGTTCCCTACTCGCTACAATACAACAACAAAGGTTCTAGAGTTAGAGAACTTTCACTCAGTGTAGAAAAAACATTTGAGACCATGTTTCTGAATGAATTCATCAGTACGGAATACGCTTCTGCTTTTGTTGCCCTTAATTTCGGGAAAATGCGTGCGTTGGATAAAAAATTCAATCCTGAATTGGAGCTGGTGCATAATTACGGGATAGGCAATCTTTTTGGAAGAGAAAAATTAAGCAACATTGAACTCAATGATCTGAGCAAAGGATATTCAGAAGCAGGATTAAGGATCAAAAATCTTTATCGTTCTAACTTCAGTACATTTGGCCTAGGCGTTTTTTACCGTTATGGGAATTATGCCTTTGATGAATTCAAACATAACCTGGTCGTGAAACTGGCACTTGGGTATTCGCTTTGATAATATTTGCTTGCCGAATTGACAGAAGAACACGCTAACTTCACCTCACAAACCTTGTTCCTTACCTCAATTCTTATTCGTTTTCTTTTTAATTGAATTCTTCGGCTTACTTTTACTGTATGGACTTTTTCAGGAAACCCGTTTTTTTACATCTCACAGGAAGTTTGATCTTTTTGCTGCTTCCTGCCCTGCTCCATCCTGATTTTTCTTTGGATCTGCATTTCATTACCCTACCCCATTTTCAGAAAACATTCTTCCTTTATTCATTGCTACTTCTCTTCTTTTACGCCCACTATTATTTTCTTATTCCCAAATTGGCTGAACAGAAAAAGTACCTTCTATATGCCCTCTTGCTGATCGCATTTTCAATTGCAGTGATCGCCTTTATGCATTACTTCCTGAAGGCGAGCTTTGCTCCAATGCAGGACAGGTTACCAAACGGACCCGGCAGAGGTCACGGTCCACCCCATGGTCCTCGTTTAAATGTGATGAAAGAGATCTTTCAATTCCTTCCTCCCTTTCTCGCTGCTATCTTTCTTTCGTTCTTTATCAGAAGCCGAACAAATTTACGCGAAGCACAAAAGGCGAAATTAACCGGAGAATTAGATCTTTTACGTTCTAAGATCGATCCCCATTTTCTTTTCAATAGTTTGAACAGCATTTACGCACTTTCCCTTCAGAATTCAGAAAAAATGTCGGATGCAGTTCTTCATTTATCGGAAATGATGCGTTATGTGCTGTATGAAACCAAAGAAGAAAAAGTGGCGTTGGAAAAAGAACTTCAATACATATCGGGTTACATTGAAATGAACCGTTTGCGTTTAAGTCCGAACATTGAACTGGAATTTAAACTCGAAGGAAAAGGACAAGGCCAGGAGATCGCCCCCATGATCCTGATCCCTTTCATTGAAAATGTTTTTAAACATGGATTAGACACGGAGAAGAAGATCAAGATCGATATTCATATTCATTATACACCCGACCAGATAGAATTGAGAACAGAGAATCCGATCGCTACAAAGAATACAGTAAAAGGATCCGGATTAGGAGTCGACATCAGTTTAAAACGACTCAAACTTATTTATGGCAAACATTTCACCTACAAGCAAAGAACAGAAGAGAATAAATACTATCTTCAACTCACCATTCAGCTGAAATGATAAAAGCCATTGCAATAGATGACGAACCCCTTGCATTGAAAGTGATTGAAGGTTTGTGCGTCCGTTCAAAAGAAGTGGAATTGATAAAGAGTTTCACCAGTCAGGATGAAGCTTTGAAATTTCTAAAAGAATTTCCTGTTGATCTGCTCTTCCTCGATATTCAGATGCCAAATAAAAATGGCATGCGCTTTTACAAAGAAATAGAAGTTAAACCACCTGTGATCTTTACCACTGCTTTTTCGCAATACGCTGTAGAAGGATTTGATGTAGAAGCTGTGGATTATTTATTGAAGCCCATTTCCTTTGATCGCTTTTCGCAAAGCATCGAAAAAATAAAGCGATCGTTTACTACGACAAAAAGTGAAAATGATTTCTTTCACCTGCGTGCCGATCAGCAATTGCATAAGATCTTTTACAGCGAGATACTTTATGTTCAGTCGGATGATGATTACATCCGTCTTTTCTTTAAAGAAGGAAGGCCTAAACTTTTTAGAATGACATTGAAGGAAATACAAGGGAAATTACCCACGGATAAATTCATTCGTGTTCACCGCTCTTATGTTGTTGCTACCAACAAGATCGATAGGTGGGGAAACAAATCGCTTTTCATTGGAGAAACTGAAATTCCCATTGGCTCCAATTATGAAACTGAGATCAAAAATCTGAAAGAAAAACTTTGATAATTTCACCTCAAATTCCTGTCATTTAACCGAAAAAGGATTAAACCTTTTAACTATTTATGTATCTTAGCTTAACAATAAGTTTACATGAAAAAATTTCCTATCATTTTGCTTAGCCTATTTTCAACTATTTGTCTGAACGCGCAGCAATGGAACGGACTCACACTTTGGAGTAACGGAGCAGCAACAACAGCTTACTTAACAGACACGAACAATGTCAATGTGAAAACCTGGACAGGGTTATCCGGCGGTACCGGTTACTCCTCTTATTTAGCTCCGGGCGGAACATTGGTACGAAGTGTAAATGTGAGTAATCCTGTCTTTAACGGAGGAGGTGCCAGTGGCAGAATACAGAAAGTAGATTACAGTGGAAACATCACCTGGGATTATACCTATTCATCCAACACCTATTATTCACATCACGATCATTGTCCTTTGCCCAATGGAAATGTATTACTGATCGCTTATGAATTAAAAACACAGGCTGACCTGATCGCAGCAGGAGGTCCTTCCACCTTAACTTCCATCTGGCCCGATCACATTGTAGAGATACAACCAACAGGAGTGAATACCGGAAGCATTGTGTGGGAGTGGCATTTTTGGGATCATCTGGTGCAGAATACAGATAACTCAAAAGCAAATTATCAGACCAGCATCGTCAATCATCCTGAATTACTCAATATAAATTACATGACGCAAAAGGACTGGTTGCATTGCAATGGAATTGATTACAATCCCATACTTGATCAGGTGATCATCAGTTCACATAATACAAATGAATTCTATGTGATCGACCATAGCACAACAACAGCAGAAGCAGCAGGACATACAGGAGGAAACAGCGGTAAAGGAGGAGATTTTTTGTATCGCTGGGGAAATCCAAGTGCATACCAGGCAAGCGGCTCTACAATTTTCAATGTAATGCACGACGCACATTGGATTCCGGAAGGACATCCGGATGCAGGACGAATGGTAGGTTTCAATAATAAGGGGATATCCGCCTCTGCTTCCTGTGTCGATCAAGTATTGCCACCTTACAACGGACTTAATTATTCACTCACTTTGGGCTCAGCGTATACACCCGGCACTTTCACGCAAAGATTATCGGGCATAGGTTACACCAGCAATGAAGGAAGTTCAGAACAATTACCCAATGGAAATCAATTGATCTGTTTAGCCATTGCAGGAAAGATCCTTGAATTCACGCCGGCCGGTGTACCGATCTTCACCATTTCAACCGGAGCCAAATCATCGCAGGCGCATCGTTATTCTACTTGTTATGTGAACAATCCTGCACCCACACAACCCAGCATCACTGTGAACGGAAATCAATTGACTTCAACATCGGCCACTACCTATCAGTGGTATTTGAACGGAACTTTAATTCCAGGAGCTACCGGTCAAACGCACACAGCTTCCGGCAGCGGCATTTATTTAGTGCGTACAACGGATGCGAACGGATGCGTGTATGTTTATTCAAAAGGCGCTTCTTTTATTTTATCAGCCGGAGAATATGAGAAAGAAAATCATCAGATCTCGTTGGCACCTAATCCGACAAACGGTGTGTTAGATCTATTTGTACAGGGGCCGAACATACGTTCCATTTCCATTCAAGTGTATGATGAGTTGGGAAGAAAAGTATGGCAAGAAGAGAACAGAACCCATCTTGATCTAAGTGAATTGAACAATGGAATCTACACCCTTGCGATCAAGATCAATGAAAACAAAACCATTTACAAAAAAACAATCTTAACTAAATAACAGAACATGCTACAATTCAAAAAAACAATTTTTACGCTTGCCATAGCAACGTTTTCACTCGTACAATCCTATGCACAACAGTGGAATGGTCTAACTTATTACAGTAACATGAATTCAACATCAGGTTACTTGATGGACACGAACAGTGTCAACGTAAAAACCTACACCTTTAATATTGGCACCGGCTATTCTACGCACTACATGCCGGGTGGAAATTTCGTAAGAAGTTGCCAGAATCCCGGAAATGTTTTGACCGGAGGAGGAATGACAGGTCGATTGCAAAAATTGGATTACAACGGAAATGTGTTGTGGGACTGGACCTACTCTTCTTCAACCTACTGTTTGCACCATGACCATTGCATTTTACCCAATGGAAATATACTTGCTATCTGTTACGATGTTTACAATGCTACTGATATGGCGAATGTGGGATGTACCTCAACTATAACAAGTATTCAAGCAGAAAAGGTCATAGAGATACAACCTGTTGGAACCAATTCGGCCGTTATTGTTTGGCAATGGAAAGTATGGGATCATTTGGTTCAAAATGTAGACAATTCTAAACCTACTTATCAAACATCGATCGTGAATCATCCGGAACTATTGAACATCAACTATCAAGCGAAGAAAGACTGGATGCACATGAACGGGATCGATTACAATCCAATACTCGACCAAATTGTTGTCAGTTCTCACAATTTGAACGAGTGGTACATCATCGATCACAGCACAACAACTGCCGAAGCCGCATCTCACACAGGAGGAAAAGCCGGAAAAGGTGGAGATTTTCTTTACAGATGGGGAAATCCTTTAGCCTATCAAGCTGTAGGATCACCAAGCATTTTAAATGTGACGCATGATTCGCATTGGGTACCGGAAGGTTGTCCGAATGCAGGGAATATCAGCGGAGTAAACAACAAAGGAGTTACATCACCAACAAACAAAACCTGTGCCGATGCGATCACACCTCCACGTATTGATTACAATTATTCACTTACGATCGGTTCAGCATTCACGCCAAGCACCTATGGTTACAGACATCAATCTACAGGGTACACTTCTAACATGGGAAGTGTTGAAGAATTTCCGAATGGAAACAGAATGATCTGTCTGGCAACTGCAGGAACCATTTATGAGATCGATGCGGCAGGCAATACCCTTTGGTCAAAATCCACCTTAGGGTCCACGCCACAATCGCATCGTTACACGACCTGCTACTTGAACAATCCTGCGCCTTCTCAACCCAGTATCAGTTTAAATGGATCAGATCTTGTATCCACAAGCGCTAACACTTATCAATGGTATTACAATGGGAATTTGCTTGCAGGTGCTACCAGCCAGTCTTATACTCCCTCTCAAAATGGGTATTATGTAGTTAGAACAACGGATGCCAACGGATGTGTGTTTGTTTATTCTTCATCATTCCTTTTCGGAACGCTCACGAAAGTTTCTGAGAACACAAGCAGAATGGAATTCAATGTTTTTCCTAACCCAAGTGAAGGAAAATTGCAGATCCAGACAGAATTAAAAAACTTTGAAGTAAGCATTCATACAGTTACCGGAAGCGAAATTTACAGAGGAAAAGACAGCAAAACGATCGAACTCGTAGACATTTCAGCAGGAATTTACCTTGTAAGAATTACAACGGAGGGCGGAGCATCATCTACAAAAATGATTTCCATCATCAAGTAGTGAAAAAATAGCTGTTGGGCGATGAAATTATGTGCCATTTGATATAATTTTATATTATCTTTATGTTAAATAATTATATCAAAATGAAGATACATTTACCAATCAAATTCACTCTTCTCGCGCTTCTTATGAACTTACAATTCGTGAATGCACAGCAACAAGAAGGACTGACCGTCTATTCAGCCAACAACACCAATACCGTTAGGTTAATGGACACCAACGGCGTTGTCGTTAAAACCTGGAACACCAATCAACCAACTCGTTACGGAATGTACATGGCGCCCGGTGGAACTTTGATCAGAACCTGTGGTACCGGATTCACAATTCCCGGTGCACACGGCGGAATGTACACAAAAGTTCAAAAATGGGATTACGCAGGGAACCTAACATGGGATTTCACCTTCTCTACTTCAACTTATTGTTTGCACCATGACATTGCACCCATGCCAAACGGAAACGTTTTGGTGATGGTAGCTTATTACAAAACTCCAGCGCAATTTGCTGCGGCAGGCGGAACATTGACCGGTCCATCTTATTTCTATGATGAAAAAGTATTGGAGATACAACCAACAGGACCAACCACAGGCAATATCGTTTGGGAATGGGACCTTTGGGATCATTGGGTACAAAACGTGAATCCGGGATTACCGAATTATTATCCAAGCATTTCAGCACATCCTGAATTGTTGAACATCAACTTCAATGTACAATACGATCTGATGCACATGAATGGAATTGATTACAATCCAATTCTGGACCAGATCGCACTAAGCTCGCGCTACAAAGATGAAATTTACATTATCGATCACAGTACAACAACAGCAGAAGCTGCCACTCATGCAGGAGGAAACTCAGGAAAAGGTGGCGACTTTTTGTACCGTTGGGGAAATCCTGCTGCCTATCAGGTTGCCGGTCCGAAAATATTGGATGCACCACATGATTCTCATTGGGTACCGGAAGGTGGAGCCAATGCAGGGCAATTAGTTGTTTTAAACATCAGTGGAGTTACCACACCAAGCGCCAGAACTTGTGTTGACAGAGTTGTACCTCCTCGCATAGGATACACTTATACCATTGCACCGGGAGCTGCTTTCACTCCAAGTAATGCGGATTTCCGTTACATGTCCCCTGTACAAATTGGAGGATACAGCAATTCAGAACAATTGAGAAATGGTAACCAAAAAATGTGTTTCACAACCGGAAACATCTGGGAAGTGAATCCTGCCGGAAACATCATTTGGTCCACATCCATTGGAGGAGGTTTTTCACCACAGGCGCATCACTACCCTACTTGTTACATCATGAATCAGCCTTTGCCTCAACCAACCGTAATACCTTATGGAGGACTTTTAACTTCAACAACTGTTGCATCCGCCTATCAATGGTATTTCAACGGAACTGCCTTACCGGGAGCAACAGGAAATTTCTGTCTGCCGAATGCAACCGGAATTTACATGCTGCGCATAACCGATCCGAATACATGTGAGTTTCAATACTCACCGGGATACTATCATATTTATTTTCCACCACAACCGGTTGGCTTCAATGACAAAAGTGCTGAGCTGAGTACATTGCAATTGTATCCGAATCCAAATAACGGATTACTTAATATTTCAATAGACGGATTACAGGAATATGAAGTGAACATCCATAACATCAGTGGAGAATTAGTTTATACAGACAAGAATGTAAAGACAGTCGATATGAGTGCTTTCAGCAATGGAATGTATTTCTGCACTGTAAAAGCAGAAAAAAGCAGTATCACAAAGAAGATAACCTTAATTAAATAATCAATAAAAAGAAAGAAAATGATCAGAAAATTAATACTACCGTTTTTAGCAATACTCCTTGCGAGCAATATGTCCGCTAAGAAAGTAAAATTTGCAGTTGATATGACTTCCTATACCATTAACCCGACCGGTATCCATGTAATGGGAGATTTTCAGGTTGCAGCCGGCTATTCACTGAACTTTGATCCGGGCAGTATCTTAATGACCAATGTTCCATCTACCAACATTTATACAGTGATCGTTAATTTACCGGCCTTTCAGAAATACGAATTCAAGTTTGTGAATGGAAATCAAAGCTATGAAGTAGAATTTGTACCTGAAAAAGCAAGGGTAGGTTACAATTTCAATGACAACCGCTGGTTATATGTTGACTCATTACAGAACGACACCTCGTTCTTAGGCGCAGTACGTTTCAGTGGAAATTCACCTACAGGCAAAACTTTATTGCGCTATGTTGTAGATATGCAGTATGCAACGCCGGTACCTACAACCGGTGTTCATCTTGGTAGTACTTATCAGGGAAATAATCCAGCCACTACCCGCTTAACAAATTTAGACGGCACCAAATGGGAGATCATTTCTTACCTTAACACAGGGGTACAATCTTTTAAGTATTACAATGGTAATGCAGGTGTAACTACCGAAACTGTACCGGGTGCTTGTGCAACTGCCAGTTTAAGAACGCATAATCTGCAAGCAGATACCATCCTGCCGACTGTTTGTTTCAACAGCTGTGTAGTTTGTGCCGCTCCACCGGTAAGCATCAAAGAGAATAATATAGAAGCATCTTCATTACAATTATTCCCAAATCCATCACACGATCAGGTAACAATCCAAAAGCCATTCAAATCGGCAGGTACTCTTGCCATTGTGGATATCAGCGGTAAGCTTGTAGAGCAGATCAGCATTGAAGCCAGTGAGGAAAATGAACTAAAGGTCGATCTTCAGAAATATGCTAAAGGCGTGTATCAAGTCTATTTAGGAAACAAAGAAGGTTATCATCACGCTAAACTCATCGTTCAATAAAAGTGATCCGTTTCTATTCTACATTACTAAAAAATTCAACATTGCGCTCCTTTGTGGGCGCAATGTTTTTTATATTCTTGGCCTGCAATGGAATTGCGCAATCCTTCTATGATCTTTCCACCATTCAGAAGATAGAGATCTGGTTCTCACAGAGTGACTGGGATTATCAAATGGATACGTCTAAAGCCGGAGCAGACGGATACATCAAAGCAGATTGGGTGAAAGTGAATGGAACCCAATTCAACAATGTAGGTGTAAAATACAAGGGAAACAGCTCTTACAACATCGCTTCCATCAAAAATCCATTGCACATTGAACTGGATGCGTTCCAGGAACAAGACTACAATGGAGTGGTAGATATCAAATTAGGCAACAACTATCAGGACCCTTCAATGATACGGGAAGTATTATCGTATCAGATGCTTGGGAATTATATGGATTGCTCCCGCTCCAATTTTGCAAAGGTGTATATCAATGGTGCCTATTACGGAGTATACAGTAATACGGAGAGTGTAAATAAAAAATTCTATTCAAGCCACTTCTACAATCCCGATAACATCAATGTCAAATGTAATCCCACTGTATTGCCCGGTTCTGCAACTAAATGCAATCTTCGCTATTTAGGCAACGACAGTTCGGCTTATTTCAATTACTATGAAGTAAAATCCGATCATGGATGGAATGATCTGGTTCGTTTGTGCGACACTGTGACCAATTTTCCTTCGTCATTAGAAAACAACCTGGATCTTGACCGCGCCCTCTGGATGCTGGCCTACAACATTGCCATGATCAATCTGGATTCATACAGCGGAGCCTTTTGTCAGAATTATTATTTGTACAAGAATGAACACAAACAATACTGTCCTGTGATCTGGGATCTCAATATGAATTTTGGAGGATTTCCATTTGTAGGTTCAGGCACGGTAAGTTTGGGCAGTTTAAATATTTCTCAAGAACAAAACCTGGCATTGAACATTCATGCCACCGATATTCATTGGCCTTTGATCAATAAGATACAGGCCAATGCACGATGGAAAAAAATGTACAATGCCCATGTGAAGACCATCATCAATGAAATGATCACTAGCGGAACCTACACCAATTTGGCACAGGTTCATCAGGCATTGATCGATACTTCCGTCTTATCCGATACACATAAATCCTATTCTTACGCCAATTTTCAGAACGGACTTACGGCGAACGTTAGTGTAGGATCTTATTCTGTACCGGGAATTGCGGTATTGATGAATGCCCGAAAGAATTATTTGTTGACCCAACCTGAATTCACATCTGCAGAACCTGCAGTAAGCGGCGTAGCCTGCAGCAATGGAAGTTTAAACACGGTAGTGACCATAACCGCTCAGATCACAAACGCGAATTATGTGCAGCTGGCCTATCGCTTCAATGACCGAGATCTATTCACCAAAGTGAACATGTTCGATGATGGTGCGCATGGAGACGGTGTGGTAGGAGACAATGTCTATGGGGCGCAATTCATCTTAAGCAGCAATCAGGTGCAGTATTATCTTTATTCAGAAAATGCCAATGTGGGATTGTTCTCGCCTGCCAGAGCCGAGCATGAATTTTACGAATACAGCATTTTACCACACCCTGCTACAGGTAAAGTGGTGATCAATGAATTTCTCGCCAAAAATCAAAGTGATGTGAAAAATGAATTTCATTTGAATGAAGACTGGATCGAACTGTTCAATACCACGAATTACGATATCAGTTTAAGTAATTGTTATCTCAGCAATAGCGGAAGTAACCGTTCCAAATATGCCTTTCCCGATAAAACCATTATTCCTGCCAGAAGTTTTTTAATGGTTTGGGCCGATGAAATGACAATAGGAGATCAATTGCATGCCAATTTCAAACTGAACAATGATGGGGATGATCTTTACTTAACCCTTTACTCCGGAAATGAGATCGATTCCAAGATCTTCGGCGCGCAATCTTCCGATAAATCTGAAGGCAGATGTCCGGATGGTTACGGACTCTTTGAGATCCTGAAATACCCATCGTACGGACAATACAATTGCTTTGTTGGCATAGAAGAAGAACAAACAAATTCAAGTGCAATGCAGGTGTATCCGGTACCTTCGTCGGACAAGATCACTTTACGCTCAGGCAGCAAAGAAAAAGAACAGATCAAAATTTACAATGTAATGGGCGAATTGATCTCAGCGTTTGAACTGGATCAGGAAACAAGCATCAACGTATCGCTTTATGCGAACGGAATCTATTTTATAAAGAACCAAAAAAATGAAAGCAGAAAATTCATCATTCAGCATTAAGAAAACAAAAAAACTCCTGAACGGACTTTTCATTCTAATCACTATCTTTAGTCTCGGCTCCTGTAAAAAAACTGCAGGTGAAGGCGGTACCTCTTCCATCAAAGGAAGCATTGTAGTGGAAGACTGGAACAAATCCTTTACCGTGAAGAACGGAGAATATCCCGGAATTGACGAAGACGTGTATATCATTTACGGAGATGATATCAATTACGGAGACAGAACAAAAGCGAACAACAAAGGAGAATTTGAATTCAAATACTTAAGAAAAGGAAAATACAAGATCTATGTTTACAGTGAAGACAAAACCTTGCAGGCAGTATCCGGAACGATCTCCATTGAGAAAACAGCCGAGATCAGCAAGAACAAGAGTACTGTAACCGTGGAAGAATTCCGCATCTATAAATAAAAATGAAGAGGATCCAGATCATAAGCGTACTGCTATTCCTTTCCCTACTCTCTTTCGCACAGAAAAAGAAAGAGATCAAGAAATTGGGGATCAGAAGCATCACGGCAACAGAAACAGCCGGTGGAAAGACCATTACAGATAACAAAACGGTCTATGACGCAAACGGAGAGATCTCAGAAGAGATCAATTATAACAAAGAAGGAAAATTAAAATCCACCATCAAATACAAATACAACAAAGACGGTGATCCCGTTGAGGAAAATGAATTTGACGAGAACAACCAACTCAAAGAAAAAAGGATCATCAAATACAATGCACTAGGAGAGAAAGTTGAAGAGACCGCATTTGACAAGGACAACAAACAGATCAAGAAAAGCACGTATACCTATGACATCAAGGGACTGAAGACCGAGAAGAAAACCTACGATGCAGGGAATAATTTGATCTCCACAAAAAAATACACTTATACTTATAAGCTGAACAAAACTGAGAACGACTGAAGAAATAATCAACGGTTTAGAGAAGATCACCCTGAAAGAAATGGAAGGCGTGAAACTCATGAACAGAACGGACACCAAGTTTTGTTTCTCAGCTGAGTTATTGCCCAAGATCCTGGAAGAAATTCAGAACGATTACAAATGCGTGGAGATAGAAGGAAAAAGGATCTGTTCGTACAAGACACTTTATTTTGATACCGAAGCCATGATGTTGTATCACCAGCATCACAGCGGCAAACTGAACCGTTACAAGATCAGAAAACGTTCGTATGTAGATTCGGGGATCTCTTTTCTGGAAGTGAAATTCAAGAACAACAAAGGAAGAACGGTGAAAGACAGGATCAAAGACAGTACCGGAGGAGAATTAGGTGAAAAATCACTCACTTTTCTGAATAAGGAATTACCCTTCGATCCGGCGCAGTTGGTGCCAGTGCTTTGGGTGAATTACGGAAGAATAACGTTGGTCAGTAAGAACAGTGCAGAAAGAGTGACGATCGATACAGGATTGGAATTTGTAAAGGGAGATAAAAAGATAGGGATGCAGGAAATGGTGATCGCAGAAGTGAAACAGGAAAGCAGAAAAGCATCGGCCATTGTAGAAGTACTCAAAAAGCATCGCGTCCACGAAGGCGGCATCAGCAAGTATTGTTTAGCTGCTGCTTTAATTTGTGATGGCGTTAAGATCAATAATTTCAAGGAAAAGATCCATCAAATAAAAAAACTAAATACGAATGACACTGCTGCAAATAGCCTCCGACGCGCTGACTAACGAAATCGTTCCGCAGAACACGGACGAATTGATGAAGATGCTTGAGAAATTCTCAGCTCGCTTCGTCATCGATCTTTTATCCGTATTTCTGTTGATTCGTTTGATCTATTACAGGATCTACAAGAACAGCGAATACTTTTTTACTTATTTCATTTTCAATATTGTCATCTTCCTTATCTCTTTTCTCTTAAATAAAGTTGAATTGAGCATGGGCGCGGCCTTTGGTCTTTTCGCTGTGTTCAGCATGTTAAGGTATAGGACAGAAGACATCAGCATCAAGGACATGACCTATTTGTTCCTGGTGATCGCGATGGGATTGATCGCGGCAGTTACTAAGATCAAGAATACATCCGATGCCTATGAATATGTTTTTCTGGGCTTGATCAATTTGCTGGTGATCGTTGTCACCTATCTCATTGAAACCAATATCTTCTTCAAAAAAGAATTATCGAAGATCATCAATTACGAGAACATCGATCTGATCAAGGAAGAGAACAGGGAGAAATTGCTGGAAGATCTGAGAAACAGAACCGGCATGAATATTCACCGTATTTCCATTGGGAAAATTGATTTCCTGAAAGATTCGGCACAGATCAAAGTTTATTATTACGAAAAGAAGTGAGAAGAAAAGTTTTAGGCATAGTGCTTATCGTATTCGCGTTCACTTCAAAGGCGCAATACTACAATGATGATGCTTCGTTGTGGCTGAACCTAGCCGGAACAAAAGAACTCAATGCCAAAACGGAATTGCAGGTAAGCCTACAGAATCGTATTGGGAACAATGTCACGCAGTACAATCAGGTAAGCATTGATGTAGGATTACAGTACAAGTTGAACAAGCTGTTTCGTTTTTCCGGAGATTACATGTTGAGACAAAGCAGGAGGCTGGACGGATCGTACAGTACCCGTCACCGTTTCTATTTGAATTTGTTCTTGCGAAAGAAAGCAGGCTCCTTTACTTTCATTTACAGGAATCGTACGCAATTGCAATTAAAAGACATTTACAGCAATGCAGAAGGCAGTGTTCCTGTCTTCTATAACCGTAACAAGCTGCAGGTAAAATACGAATTGAACAAGCGAATAGAGTTGTATGTATCGGAAGAAGTGTACAGTCCCTTTTACCGTTTCAATGCAATTGGCATTGACAGAAGCCGCAGTTCAGTGGGCATGATCTACAACCTCAGTAAAAAAAGCAGCATAGAAGGAACCTTCTATTACCAGCAGGAATTATACGCCACCCGGCAGTTAAGGAGGAATTTTATTTATTCCCTCACGTATAACTTTACGTTTTAATTATTTATTATTTCGGGTTACTTATTTCGGGTTACTGGTTCCTGGTTCCTGGTTTGTCGATCGTCATTTTTTGGGATTAAGATATCTTGCATCCCTTAAGTCCTGCTTCCTGCTTCTCAGTATTTCGAGTTAATTATTTCTGGTTCCTGGTTTCGGGTTTCGGGTTCCTGGTTCCTGGTTTCGGGTTCCTGGTTTGTGTTCGTCATTTGTCATTCTTCGTTTAATCAATTTTTCCTTCGATCTACCGAATATGCTATAAACTGTAGCAAGACTTCTTTTCCACACTAATTAATTTTGTCGTATGGAAAAGATCAAGATCAGGGAGGAAGTGCATCATGGGGTGCCGCAACAATTCATCTATTTTCAGAGAGATCCTGTATTGCAGGAAGAGTTGAAAAAGTTGAAGGGGGTTCGTTTCAGTGGTTCGAAGAGGGCCTGGTACACGGATGCGCAGAAATTACAAGAAGTGTTGCTTGTGCTTCGCCAATTTCCTTCGTATGAAATAAAGTTCGAAGAAAAGGAAGGAAAAGAAGTGGAAAAGCAGGAATGCGTGAAAGAAGAAAGGAAGGAAGAAAAAAGAAGAGAAAAATCAAAGCCGCAGCCGGAAACACCGAGAGAAGAAGTTGTAATGAAACTGGAGGAATTGCGAAGCTGGATGCGATCGAAGCGTTACAGTGACAGTACCATTGTCACCTATATTGATTCTTTGAGGACCTTTTTCAAATACTTTGGCGAGAAGAACAGTGCGGAAATCACCAATGAAGATCTGATCGAGTTCAACAACAAGTACATTTTAAAGAATAGATTATCAGCCTCCTTTCAGAACCAGGTGGTGAATGCGGTGAAGTTATTTTGCAGGATCACGGAGAACAAGAAGTTGGATCCGGAATTGATCCACCGGCCCAAGCGAGCGAAGGTATTGCCCAATGTATTGAGCAAAGAAGAAGTGAAGGCGATCTTAAGCACGCATAGCAATATAAAACACAGGGCCATGTTAAGTTTGATTTATAGTTGTGGATTAAGAAGTGGCGAGCTTTTAAAATTAAAGCCTGAAGATGTAGACGGTAAAAGAGGATTGTTGTTGGTGAAGCAGGCCAAAGGCAGAAAAGACAGGGTTGTGCCTTTGAGTCCGAAAATATTACAACTCCTAAGAGAATATTACATTGCCTGTAAACCTGAGATCTATTTATTTGAAGGACAAAAAAAAGGAGAGTCTTATGACGAGCGGAGTTTACAACAGGTATTGAAGCAAAGTCTGCGTAAATGCAATATAACGAAACCGGTGAGTTTACATTGGCTGAGGCACAGTTACGCGACCCATTTGTTAGAGAACGGAACTGACTTAAGATACATTCAGGAGATACTAGGTCATAGCAGAAGTACAACCACAGAGATCTACACCCATGTAAGCAATTTGAGTATACAGAAAGTAGTTTCACCCTTTGATACATTGTAAAAAGGATGACGAAGAAACAAGAAATAGAGGCAATACCTGATGAAGTGATAATGAGACAGATCTACTTTATCAGGGGGCATAAGGTTATGTTGGACAGAGATCTGGCTGAATTATATCAGGTAGAAACAAAGCGATTGAAAGAACAAGTTAAGAGAAACAGAATACGTTTTCCGGCACATTTTACCCCGTAGGATTAAAACATGGAGGATTTATTCTATTTTATATATGTTTTGGCAAGCGAGAAAGACAGTTGTTTTTATACTGGATATTCACATAATTTAGAGAAACGAATTCTCGAACACAATGCGGGATTGGTAAATTCAACAAAACATAGAAGACCTTTAAAACTAATCTACTTTGAAGGATGTTTAAATCAGAAGGATGCGACACGGCGAGAAAAATATTTGAAATCTGGGAGTGGTAAAATATATCTACGTAATCGAATGAAACAGTATTTTAATCCCACGGGGTGAATGTTTGAATTAACAAAAGAAGAAGCTGAAGTTTCAAGGTCGCAAAATGCGACCTTGAAAAGGGGGGAGAATATAAAATACCTGCCCTATGCCTTTACGGAACACGGAGTATTGATGCTTTCCAATGTATTAAAGAGCGAGCGAGCCATAGAAGTGAGCATCAAAATAATAGATGTATTTGTCAGATTAAGAGAAGTAATTGCAGACCACACAGAATTACGATTGGTGATAGAACAAATAAGAAGGAAGACAGACAATAACAGTAAAAACATTGAGCTTGTATTTCAATACCTGGATGAATTATTAGAAAAAAAGAAGATTTCAAAAGTACGCAAGCCTATTGGCTACAAGTTGTACAAGAAGAAAAGCTGAATCATTTTAGTAGTTTAGAAGAGAAGATATGGATCTATCCATGATGCAAGTCTAGTTTTTGTAGGTTATTTCCTAATAAATTTAACAATTTTAAAAGTGAAAATAGATGCTTATATTTATGTATTACAAGCGTACTTCAGTAGCGCCAATCTTGCTAAATCAGCAAGTTTAGCGCTAAAAAACAAGGGGTACAAGGTAGTTAGCGTCCAGTGCTCGGACACCATAGACGTGTGTCGTTGAGTTTTTCCTCGGACAAATTTATTTTCGCAGACAATTTTTCTTTTTCAATTGGACGATCTTGGCAAAGGGGCCTTTGCAATT